>UMIU01032170.1_pt1 | contig 44683 bp, 42 predicted proteins | sample 1965871 | NCBI WGS metagenome assembly UMIU01 (sample SAMEA4836132, study PRJEB28245) | human gut metagenome | biome: gut microbiome; material: fecal sample | place: Denmark | collected 2008
CTTTTTCTATTGCTGACAGCAATTTACTCATTCGCTGTCACCCCCGTCCTCATCACGGTGATTCAACTCGCGGATTTTCTTCGACATCTCTACACCATACTCAATGGACGTATCCAGAATAAATGTTAATTCCGGTGTATTCCTGAGATTCATACGGTGCGCTAACTGATGTCTGGCGTAAGCGGCACTCTTTTTGAGTCCCTCCATCGTCTTTTCCTTCGCCTCATCATCGCCGAGAACGCTCACATAAATTTTAGCGAATTTCAAATCCGGCGTTACTTCACAAGCCATCACCGAGGTCATCGGATGAATTCTCGGATCCTTAATGTCTTCTCGGATGATCTGGCTCATTTCACGCTGTACTTCGCTGTTAATACGAATATTTTTTACACTGTTTTTTCTCATTTTCCATCTCCGTTCCTAACGATTTGACTATCTCGGAACCTCAACCATCTTGTAGCATTCAATCTGGTCTTCTTCCTGCAAATCATTAAATCCATCAAATACAAGACCACATTCATAACCGGCAGCCACTTCTTTGACATCGTCTTTGAAACGCTTCAAACTTGACAAATCGCCCTCGAAAATCTGCTCGCCCTCACGCGCGATACGTGCACGACATCCGCGCTCAATCTTACCATCCAAAACGTAAGAACCGGCAATCGTACCAACACCGGAAGCCTTGAATGTCTGACGGACTTCTGCATGAGCAATGACTTTTTCCTCATAAATCGGCTCAAGCATACCTTTCATCGCTGCCTCAACATCTTCGATTGCATCATAAATGACACGATACAAGCGCACATCTACATTTTCTCTGTCTGCTGTCTCTTTTGCTGCATTATCAAGTCGAATGTTAAATCCAATGATAATCGCGTTGGATGCACTTGCCAAACTTACATCGGACTCATTAATCGCACCAACGCCGCCATGAATCACACGTACAGCAACTTCTTCGTTACTTAATTTCACAAGACTCTGTTTTACAGCCTCAACAGACCCCTGCACGTCAGCTTTGATAATCAAGTTCAATTCTTTGACATTACCTGCCTGAATCTGACTAAACAGTCCATCTAAAGAAAGCTTCTTCGCTTTTGTTTCCTCCAAAAGTTTATCTTTACCCTGGTCTACATAAGCCTGTGCAATCTGTTTTGCTTCTTTATCATTTTCTGTAGCAACAAAAATTTCTCCGGCACTTGGCACACCATTCAGACCAAGAATCTCAACCGGTGTCGAAGGTGTTGCCTGTTTCACACGCTCTCCCTTGTGGTCAAGCATGGCACGAACCTTACCATAAGTAGTTCCTACGGCAATATGGTCACCAACGTTTAATGTACCTTTCTGTACCAAAACGGTTGCAACGGGTCCACGTCCTTTATCCAGCTGCGCTTCAATTACAATACCTCTTGCACGGCGTTTTGGATTTGCTTTCAGTTCCAAAACTTCCGCTGTCAGAATAATCATTTCCAAAAGGTTTGAAATACCTTCTTTTGTATGTGCCGATACCGGACAGAAAATGGTACTTCCGCCCCACTCTTCCGGAATCAGTTCATATTCAGACAACTCCTGTTTTACCCGCTCGATGTTTGCGCCTTCTTTATCAATTTTGTTAATTGCTACAATAATTTCTACACCGGCTGCTTTGGCATGGTTAATCGCTTCTACCGTCTGCGGCATAACACCATCATCTGCTGCGACAACAAGCACTGCTACGTCTGTTGACTGTGCACCACGCATACGCATAGAGGTAAATGCCTCATGTCCCGGTGTATCCAAAAATGTAATTTTTTCACCATTAATGCGGACAACATAAGCACCGATATGCTGTGTAATACCACCAGCCTCATGTTCCGTTACATCAGTCTCACGAATGGCATCCAGAAGGGAAGTCTTACCGTGGTCAACGTGACCCATTACGCAGACAACCGGTGGACGTTTTTTCATCTTGCTTTCGTCCTCTTCTTCCTCTTTGAGAAGTTCCGCTACCATATCTACTTTTTCTTCCAGTTCCGCAATAATATCGAAAGAAAGAGCGATTTCTTCTGCTTCATCAAAAGTGATTTCCTGATTCAGAGAAACCATCTGACCCTGCATAAACAATTTCTTAACTAAAGCTGCCGCCGGCATCTTCATCTTATCTGCCAATTCGCGGATGGTTAAAGATTCCGGAATTGTAATCTGCTTAATTTCTTCTTCCGGCTCCTGTTTTACCGGTTCCGGCTTAATGAAAGCTCCCTTACGGTTCGGATCCTTTTGGGAGCGGATTCTGCTCATTTCTTCCTTCGTACTCTTGCGGTAACCACCTGGTTTATTATTTCTATCATCTTTCTTACGGTTTCTTTGACGGGAGTTTTTCTGCTCCTGTTTAATTCCGTCAAATCCGCTCTGCGCCTTCTCAAAACGCTCAAACACGCGGTTGTTGTTATTTCCATTACCGTTTCCATTTCGGCGGTTATCTCCGCGTGAATTTTGTCCGTTGTTATTGCCGCGGCGGTCTCTGTCATTTCTGTCGTTTCGGCGGCCGTTGTTATTGCCATTATTCCCGCGGTTATCCGGACGGGAACCATTACCGTTTCCATTTCGGCGGTCTCTATCGTTTCTGTCATTTCTATCGTTGCGTCCCTGACCGTTATTGTTTGGCTTACGGTAATTATCGTTTTTCTTTGGCTGCTGAGGTTTCTGTGAAAAAACTTTTTTCTCTTCCGGCTTCTTTTCTACCTTAGGTTCTTCTTTCTTTTCTTCCACTTTCTTCTCAACCTTAGGCTCTTCTTTTTTCTCAACCTTTGGCTCCTCTTTAACCGGTGCTTTTACTTCCTCTTTTGGCTCTGCCTTTGCTGCCGCTTTTTTCTTTTTGAAATAATTCATCAGAAATCCAATTGCTTCGTCTTCGATATTGCTGTTTGCACCTTTTACTTCAAATCCGTTCTCATTTAAAAGTGTTACCAAATCGCCACTTTTTATATTTTTGTCCTGCTGCTGTATGCTTCGGGCAATCTCATATATTTTCATTTTTGCCATACTTTGTTACCTCCAAATCTAAATTCTTGCCAATTGCTTTTGCAAATCCACTATTTGTCACTGCTACAGACGTCCGGAATTCCTTTCCGATTGCCTTGCCAAGCATTTCTTTGTCCCCAAACTCCACATAAGGAACATGGTAAAAATGACACGAATCTGCAAATTTCTTTTTGGTATTACCGGATGCATCTTTAGCGACTATAACGAGTCTTGCAATCCCCTCACGAATCGCTTTCTCCGTCATAAATTCTCCGCTGACCACATCGCCGGCCTTCATCGCCAGTCCTAAAGAACCGAGGACCTTTCTAATCTGTACCATCTTTTAACTGCCTTTCTAACAATAGATACGTTTCTTCTTTTACATTCATTCGGAATGACCGGCTTAGGGCGTTGCTTTTCCATGCTTTTTTCAAACACTCCTCATTCGCACAAAGATACGCTCCTCTGCCATTTTTTCGTCCCGTACGGTCAAGCATAATTTCGCCTTCCTTTGTTTTCACGACACGAATTAAATCCTGTTTATCCCTGCACGCTCTGCAGGCAATACACTGTCTTTGTGGTTTTTTTCGCTCCTGCATGCCGCATTCCTCCTTTCCATATCATAAAAGAACTTACGATAAACTTTGTGTTTCGCTCTTAATATCGATTTTATATCCTGTTAATCGGGCAGCCAGTCTTGCATTCTGACCCTCTTTACCAATGGCAAGAGACAACTGATAATCCGGAACAATGACCTCTGCACTCTTTTCGCTAGGATCAACCGTAACCGATACGACTTTGGATGGGCTGAGAGCATGCTCAATGAAAATAGCCGGATCTTCGTTCCACTCTACAATATCAATTTTTTCTCCATATAACTCATCAACTACAGCATTGACACGCGCACCGTTCATACCAACACAGGCACCTACGGCATCCACATCAGGATTGTTGCTGTAAACCGCAATCTTAGAACGGGAACCTGCTTCACGGGATACATTTTTAATTTCCACAACACCACTCTGAATTTCAGCAACTTCGGATTCAAACAAACGTTTTACCAGTTCCGGATGTGTACGTGAAATCACAATTCTCGGTCCTCTTGGTGTATCCTTTACTTCTGTTACATAAAGCTTAATTCTGTCATGTGCCTCAAAGTGCTCACTTGGAACCTGCTCCTGTTTGGTAAGTACGGCATCAATTTTGCCAATATTTACATTATAATTTCCATTGTTATAACGCTGTACCATACCGGTTACAATATCATGCTCTTTTTCATAATACTGTTCAAACAGCACTTTTCTTTCTTCTTCACGAATTTTCTGAACAACAACCTGTTTTGCTTTCTGGGCTGCAATACGTCCAAAGTTTTTCGGTGTCACCTCAATACTGACGGTCTCACCAAGTCCGGTTCCCGGATATTTCACCTCTGCCTCTGTCTGAGACATTTCAAGCATGGCATCCTCTACTTCTTCTACGACAACCTTATCCTGATATACATGGAACTCGCCTGTCTCACGGTCTAAATTCACACGGATGTTATCCGCTTTTCCATACTCATTTTTGCATGCTGCCACAAGTGAATTTTCAATAGCCTCAAGCAAAATCTCTTTGCTGATATCCTTTTCTTTCTCAATGGCATTTAATGCCTCAATTAATTCCGGATTTCCTTTCTTTGCTGCTGTCTTTTTCATTTTTTCTATTATCCTCCTATTCAATCATTCTATCGTATATCTGCAACGACTTAAAAAGTTATATATTTGCGAATCAGCGCAATTTCTTTGACCGGCGTTTCCATCTCTCTGTCATCCATTGAAAGAACAATCGTCTCCGTATCTTCCCGATATTCCTTCAATACACCAACAAATTCTTTGGCTGAATATTTTTTACCTTTTTCTTCCCATGTAACCGGTGAAAACAATTTCATCTCCACATCCTCACCGATGTTTCTCATAAAGTCTTTCGGCTTCTTAAACGGACGCAGTAATCCCGGCGAACTGACTTCCAAAATATAAGATTCCTCAATGAAATCGTCTTTGTCCATCTCATCACTCAGCTCGTGATTTACAAGGGTAAGGTCATCAATTGTAATACCGCCTTCCTTATCAATATAAACCCGAAGATGCCAGCTTCCCGCTTCCTTGACAAATTCCACATCTACCAGTTCAAATTGGTATTTTTGCAGAATCGGCTCTACTATAGCCTCTGTCTTTTGTACATAGTCCTGATGTTTACTCAATTCAAAACCTCTTTTCTTTAGCCGGAATGACTTCCGTCTGTATTTGAATCTACACGAAAAGAATGAGTGGACCAAAGTCCACTCATATCAATTAACAGTATCTTCATATAATAAAGTAACACAATTTCCTATGTTTGGCAAGAACTTTTTTATTTTAATGCTTCAATCATTGCCTCATAAGACTTCTTTGGCACATAAGTAGATACCATTTTGTACTTACCGGTTGTCTCGTCCTTAACTCTTCTAACGCTCTTTCTTGTAAAGAACAATGGATTACTTTTGCCGCGCCAGGATGTCTGATCGCTGATTCCCCATACCGTAATGCCGGTAATTCCTTTCGGGCTTTTGTTCTTGTCACGGTTTTTCTGAATATCTACAATCTGCTTAATAAAATCTTTCGTAAAGGCAGCTTGGTCAGCATCGGTTTCCTTTTCATTTTTATAAGCATATGTCGGCGTTCTTCCATCGGTTTCGTCCGTATCAAAATTAATCGTAATATCAAGCTCCGTAATCTGAACTTCGAGTCCTGCATTAATAAATGCTTTTAATGCATTTCCATACTCTTCAATAGTCGGACGCTTAATGTCCACGTGGCTCTGCATACCGATACCGCCACAGATTTTCGCTTTCTCCCCTTCATTAATATAGGAAATAAGGGCAAGTTCATCGTCTACACTAAAATATGTGTCATAATCATTGTAGAACAAGGTTACTTTATCCTGAACATTTTCTTTTTTCAATTCGTCGTAAGCATATTCAAATGCTGCTTTTACATATGTAGGCTTCAATCCCATATCGCCGTATACACTAACCCATGTTGCCGCTTCGGGAGCATTCGAACGATGAATGTACTCATTTAACACATCCCATGCATATACGATTGAACCAACTTCTCCGGTCAATTCTTTTTCTTTCTGCATCGTATATCGCATTACTGTTCGAACGAAAAACTCAAGACGGGCATTCATCGTTGCTTCATCTACAACCGCCTCTTCATCATCGTAATTTTTCTTAAAAAACCATGTTGGTGTCTGCTGATGCCACATCAGAGTATGTGCACGCATACGGATGTTATGCTGTTTGGCAATTGCAAGAACACCATCAATCGTTTCCAATGTAAGTTCCGGAACTGTGGATTCCTTGTAATCGTCACTAATCACATATCCTTTTGCCTTGGCATCTGCAACAGAAATTGTAGTCTTTTTATTCAGCATGTTATCCGGCTTCATTTCATTTTCCAATGTAAAACTATTGAAATGTTTGTCGACAAATTCCATGGTACTTGCATCCTGCATTTCCTTACGGTTATTCCATGTCTGGTTATAAGTCAAACATGTTCCGACATTGTCAATCACACCTTTAAAAATTTCTTTCATTGCTGGTGTCGTATCCTGTGGTTCGGCAGTTGCGGTTGCCGTCGGTACTTCCGTCGTCTTTGGCACATTGGAAGGTGATGTTATCGGCGTATTCACCGGGGTCTTAGTCACTTTAGGTGAGTTCTTTTTCACCGTGATTTTACAAACCAGCTTCTTTGTTTTCTTACCTTTTTTAATTGTTGCTGTCAAAGTTGTCTTACCGGCTTTCTTTGCCGTCACTTTCACTGCATATTTACCGCTCTTTTTGAAAGATGCAGTCTTTTTATTTTTTATCTTCCATGATACTTTATACTTCTTGGCATTCTTTACGGTAACCTTTTTTGTTTTCCCAACCGTAATCGATACGCTCTTTTTTGATAGTTTCGGCTTGGCAGCCGCCTCCGATGTAATCCCCTGTACTCCGGCAAATGAACTAATAACCATTGCCGCTGTGAGAACCTTGGCGAGTACCACCTTTGTTTTTCTCATAATAAATAATACCTCCTTCGCATGTATTATATCTACGATAATATATTATATATACTGTCAGTATCAATATAAATGTACTATTATATGAAATTGATGAATTATTCTATTCTAAAAGGGGGTGATCTATATAGGATGGCATCAATTCAGAAAAAGTTTGCGCGTCATGGGCGCTCCCGCTTAACAAACTTATTCTGGATTGATGCATGCTATATAGAGAACATTTCTATTTGGGAAGAATTCTCATAAATTACGTCACTGAGAAGCTCAATATTATAATTTCTTAAAACACAGGTACAGCTCTCATCAAGTCTGGCTTGTTCAAATAACCCTTTAATGTCTTTACACGCTTGCTTCTTAGCATTATATAAACTCACCACTTCAACCATACTTTCGCAGCAAACTTAACTAATACTTTTAAACAATGCATTTTCCACAATTATATAATTTCCTTTATTTTTAAAATTTATAAAATACTCTTTTCCTCCAAAAGACTCATAACGGCCTTCTTTTCCTGTAATATATTCATCATATGAATTAAAAATTTTTACATTTCCACTATACTCATTGTAGGGTACAAACAAATACTTCCCTAACGGGAAATCCTCCCCAACTGTATACTGTCCCTGTGGATAAGCCTTTCCTGACAACCCATACATAATCCTTTTCCCCTTTCTTTTTTTTGTTTGTATAGTTTTCTTTTTAGCATTTTCTTTATTTGCAGAACGATATAATTTAATAAGCTTGTTTCTATTCCACAACACAATATTTCTCGAACATGCTGCTACTATGGTATTTTTACAAAAAAAATTATTTGTCATCAATACACCAACATCTGCGTTGAAATATTTTTTCCCTCGTTCCACTTCAAAAACACTATCCTGTCTCACCATTGATGAATAACTCTTACATTGTATCGCATAGGTTTTACCGTTCTTTTCACACAATATATCTACGCCATGTTTTTCTTCTTTTTTATAATGGTGTATAATTTGAAACTTATTTTTTTGTAATATATCTACACAAAGTTTTTCAAAATCTAGCCAAGTCATATTGTCAATTTTTGGCGCTTCTCTATTTGAATTATTGTATGTTCTCATCAAGCCTAATATAATACATATAATAACAATAATCATAAAAAAATATATGATAAATCACTTCCATTCAAAATTACTTATTATGATATATTCTCACTACACTATACAATTTTTAGTAACATCAAAACATGCTTCTTTCTTTTCTATAAAAATGCTTTTCAATGAACTAATTAAATAAAAAACCACTTCTCATCACATACCAAAGCACTGAAAAGCAAAGAATAATAAAAAAGCACTTAAGTTATCTTTCGTTAAGTTTTTATAATATTGAACGTCATAACCTTCATTTGCCCTAAATGAACTATAGCATTTGAAACCAATTGTCCAAGCAAGCGGAACAAGTGCCAGTAGATAATATTCTTCAACCAATATTCCAATCAGACTAACAACATTGGTTACTGCCGCTAACATATTTGCAATGAATGAGTTTTTTAATCCTTTTGATTTAGAGATTATATAGCCACAATACGGACAACTCTCTGCCGTATCACTTACCTGCCCCTTACACTCCGGGCATTTAATCAAAGCCATGAATAATCCCTCCTCTTTTTGAATAACAAAATAATATTACCATGATTTTACATTTATGTCTATACTCGATAAACTTAAGAATCAGAATAAAGCAAAAAAAAAGAAAGGTCTCTCGACCTTTCTCCAAAAGAAAAATTTCAATATGTTTAATAAAGTAAAAAGTAGTCCGTAGGGGAATCGAACCCCTGTTTCTGCCGTGAGAGGGCAGCGTCTTAGCCGCTTGACCAACGGACCATCAACAATTGCTATCATACTACAGACGAAAACAAATTGCAAGTACTTTTTTTATTTTTTTGAAAAAAAACAAAAATACATATTCAAGCTATTTTTTCAGTCGATTAATCAGATTCGCTAATCTTGACAATTCTCCCCTCTGCAAATATACTAAAAAGACGGCAAAAGCCGCCTTACATTTATTATATTTAAGAAAGAAGGGATACGATGCGTTCTTCCAACGACCGCGAATCAGCCACTTACACGCGCAGTGCTCTCATCTGCTTTGTCTGTGTGGGCATCTGTCTGTATTTTGATATACAGAAATACACAAAAACCGGCTTTACCTTTGACCGGGAATTTTTCATATCACTCGTTTTTTATGTTTTGCTGACCGTCCTTGGTATCCGCTCCATCCTCAAAGGACGGAAGTTGAAAAAGGACGAATAGTTATCACATAAAATCTAACAATGACATCTGGTCGCTGAGCGGGAGGTCGCCGAGCATTCCCATCTCCCGCATCTTATCCACAATCGTTCCGCTGACTTTACTGCGGGTTTTAAAGTTTTCACATGAAGTAAACGGGCCATCTTTTGCGGCTTCCACAACACCTTCTGCCGCCTTATCCCCCATACCATCAATTGTATTTAATGCCGGCATAAGTTTCCCGTCAATAATTTGGAAATGTTTCGCCTTTGCCTGAAATATATCAATCGGCATAAATTCATAGCCTCTGGCATACATTTCCTGAACAATTTTCATATCGCCATACGCTGCTTCTTCTTTGGGAGACAGCTGCTTTGCGGACAAACGCTTTTTGTAGTCTTTCATCGTCGTCTCTAACCGCTCTCTTCCCTGACACATCAACTCATAGTCAAATGCTTTTGCGCGAATGCTGAAGAAAGCCGCATAATAAGCAAGTGGATAATACACCTTAAAATATGCGATACGAAATGCCATCATGACATAGGCAACCGCATGAGCTTTCGGGAACATGTACTTAATCTTCCCACAGGATTCAATGTACCAATCCGGTACTCCCGCCTGTTTCATTGTCTCCTTCCATTCTTCCCACTGTGGCACTTTTCCTTTCGCCACCAGTCCTTTACGAACTTTTTCCATGATATTAAATGCCGTGCCGTCTTCCACGCCTGTGTGTATTAAATACGTCATAATATCATCACGCGTACAGATTGCGGTAGACAGTGTACAGTCACCTCTTGCAATGTAATACTGCGCATTATTAAGCCACACATCCGTACCATGTGACAAACCGGAAATACGCACAAGGTCAGAGAAGTTTTTCGGTTTCGTATCACGAAGCATCTGCATAACAAATTCCGTACCAAACTCCGGCACACCAAGGCTTCCCAAATCCAGTCCCATCAAATCATCCGGCGTAACACCCAGTGCCGATGTATTGTTAAACAACGACAACACCTGCTCATCATCGAGCGGAATATTTAAGGCATTGACACCGGTCAAATCCTCAAGCATCTTAATAATGGTAGGATCATCGTGTCCGAGTATATCAAGTTTTAACAGGTTATGGTCAATCTTATGATAATCAAAATGCGTTGTAATAATGGATGTTGTCTGGTCATTTGCCGGATGCTGCACCGGTGTAAACGTGTCAATTGACCATCCCATTGGAAGTACAACAATTCCTCCCGGATGCTGTCCGGTCGTACGGCGCACGCCAACACAGCCCTCCAACAGACGCTCAATTTCCACCGTCCGCTTAGGAATTCCTTTCTCCTCAAAATAATTTTTCACATAACCGTATGCCGTCTTATCCGCAAGCGTACCTACCGTACCGGCACGGAATGTCTGTCCGGCACCAAAAATAACTTCCGTATATGCATGGGCTTTACTCTGGTATTCACCGGAAAAGTTCAAATCAATATCCGGCTCTTTATCCCCGTAAAATCCAAGGAATGTTTCAAACGGTATGTCATGTCCATCGCGCACAAGTTCTGCCCCGCAATTCGGACATTTCTTCGGCGGCATATCAAATCCGGAACTGCCGGCAAACGCTTTTACCTCGTCCGAATCAAAATCCGAATAATGGCATTTTTCGCAGTAATAATGTGCCGGAAGCGGATTTACCTCTGTGATACCGGACATTGTAGCAACGAAAGAAGAACCAACGGAACCACGCGAACCAACAAGATACCCGTCCTCATTCGATTTCCACACAAGCTTCTGTGCAATAATATACATTACGGCAAATCCGTTGGAAATAATGGAGTTTAACTCCCTCTCCAGCCGCTCCGAAACCTGCACCGGTAAATTTTCCCCGTACATACTGTGTGCCTTATTGTAACAAATATCACGAAGCTCCTGATCGGAATTTTCAATAACCGGCGGACATTTATCCGGAAATACCGGCGATATCTTCTCAATCTGATCGGCAATCAAATTCGTATTCGTTATAACAACTTCTTCTGCTTTTTCCTCTCCTAAGTAGGAAAATTCCGAGAGCATCTCCTCAGTTGTTCTAAAATAAAGTGGCGGCTGTTTACCATCATCCATCTTTTTACCGGCAAGCAGAATTGTACGGTAAATATCATCCTCTGGGTCAAGGAAATGGACATCACAGGTAGCGCAGACAGGCTTGTTATATTTTTCGCCAAGCCTTACAATCCGGCGGTTCATTTCCTTTAAATCATCCCATGTATTGATGTTTGCGTAGGCACCTTTTTCCTTGTCAAACATAAATTCATTGTTGCCAATCGGCTGAATTTCCAGATAATCATAGAAATCCACCAATTCTTCAATTCTCTCCTCGTCTGCATCATCTAACAGTGCACGGTACAGTTCGCCCGCCTCACATGCCGAACCAAGAATCAATCCTTCCCTGTATTTCATTAACTGACTCTTTGGAATACGTGGACGTCTGGCATAATAATCCAAATGTGCCATTGATACCAAATGATACAAATTCACACGTCCAACTTCATTTTTTGCAAGAATAATCGCATGATAACTCGGCTTTTTCTTAATGATTTCCGGTGCCGAATGCGTCCTCTCATATAACGCCTTCAAATCTGTAATGCCCTGTTTTTCTAACATTCGGATCATTTTCTCAAAAATTTCCGCAGTTGCCTCAGCATCTTCGACCGCGCGATGGTGATTCACAAGTGAAATCTTCATCGTCTTTGCCACATTATCAAGCGTATATTTCGCCAGATGTGGAAATAAAACACGTGCCACACCAACCGTATCTACAACCGTATAATGAATATCTCTGCCCTGCTCGGCTCCTTTTTTGCAGATAAAACTATAGTCAAATCCGGCATTGTGGGCAACTAATACACACCCCTTGCAAAAGTCAAGGAATTCCGGAAGTATCGTCTCGATTTTTGGCGCATCACTTACCATGTCATCCGTAATACTTGTCACGTCAGTAATTCTCGGTGGAATTGCTACCTCCGGATTTACAAATGTACTGAAGCGGTCCGTGATTTTACCCTTTTCCACTTTCACCGCACCAATTTCAATAATGCGGTTTCTCGTTGGCGAAAAACCGGTTGTTTCCAAGTCAAAGACAACAAACGAATCCTGCAAAGTCTGCCCTTCTTCATTGACAACGGTATCGTCCAAATCATCTACTAAGTACGCCTCACAGCCATAAATCACCTTAAAATTATCATCTTTAATGGCATGGTCAGCATCCGCAAAAGACTGAACAACACCATGGTCAGTAATTGCAATGGCAGGGTGTCCCCACTCCTGCGCTCTTGTTACCAATTTCTGACAGTCTACCACCGCATCCATATCACTCATCTGCGTATGTGCATGAAGTTCCACACGTTTTACCGGTGCCTCGTCTTTTCTGCCAACGCGGAAATCATCAATTTCTTTGGCACCGTCTATATTTTTAATCACAAGCTCCTTTGAATAATCGTCAAAAGAAGCATGCCCTTTTACTTTTACATAATTTCCGCCCTTTATAAACTCTGAAAGAGACAATTCCTCTGCCTTTGTTTTTTTCACAAACATAAGACAGCGAATCGTATCGGTAAAATCCGTAATAGCAAAAGAAATTATCAATTTTTCACCATTACTGAATTCTCGTTCTTCCACACTTCGAATCATACCAGCGATAACGACTTCTCCAATTTCGTCCACAATATCGCTGATTGGCATAACTGCCCCTTCCACATTGGAGCCAAAAAACACACTGGGGTCTCTTGTCTTTTTTTTCTTTGCCACATATGTTTTCTTTTTTTGTATCTTGCGCGCCTCTTCCACCGCTTCTTCATTTTCTTTCTCTTCTTTTTTTCGTACTACTGTATAAACTTCCGGCTCCTTGTTAATCTTTCGCTCCTTCTTCTCATAGCGAAAAGAAATGTCCACTTCCTGACCGAAACTGCGTTTTAATCGTTTGGATAAAAATTCTTTAATTTCCTTACTTTTTTCATGACACAAAAAATCATCGTCACAGGTTAAAACAATCGAGTTTCCATCCACTTCAAATGGATGGCTGCAAAACTTCATATGTTCAATCGTGTCATGTTCTTTTAACTCTTCTTTTAAAATTTCTTCGCATTTTTCCACCAGTTCATCCACCTCATAAGACGCTGCAAACGGGTAATACATCTCTAACTTTGGCTGCACTCCCATTTTACGGAACACCTGCGAATACAAAGCATGCTCCATCGTATGTATCGTTCGTCTGTGAAGCAGCTGGTCACTTTGACAGTAAATAAAGGCCAGCATCTTCGTACGCGATGCGCTGACCTTCTCCACCATAGTTCCTGAAAAATAATTATATAAGGAGTCCTCGATTGATAATTCCGGAAATGCTTCAAAAAAATGTACCACAAAAATCAACCCTTTCTCAATCTTTCCAGTGTAAAAGTTCCTGCCGCAAAGTTTCTAACAACTCGCTTTCCGGCACTTTCTTTACAATTTCGCCCTTCTTAATTAATAAACCTTCACCAATTCCTCCGGCAATCCCGATATCGGCTTCCTTTGCCTCACCCGGACCATTTACTGCGCAGCCCATAACGGCAACTTTGATATCCAAATCAAAATCTTTCACCATTTCTTCTACTTTACCGGCCAATGAAATCAAATCAATCTGGGTACGTCCGCAGGTCGGACAGGATACAACCTGTACACCACCTTTATAAAGTCCTAATGTCTGCAAAATCAGTTTAGCTGCCTGCACCTCTTTCACAGGGTCTCCGGTAAGAGAAACACGGATGGTATCGCCAATTCCCTGATACAAAATTGTACCAAGACCAACTGCCGATTTAATGCTTCCCGAATACACCGTTCCCGATTCCGTAATTCCTACATGCAGTGGAAAATCCGTCTGCTTTGCCAGTTCTTCATGCGCCCTGATACACATTAAAACGTCGGAGGACTTGATGCTGATTACAAGATTATCATATCCCATGTCCGTAATTATGGACACCTTGTCAAGTGCACTTTCAACCAGCCCCCGTGCCGTGACGCCACCATATTTCTCAACCAGATTTTTTTCCAGAGAGCCACTGTTTACGCCTACACGAATTGGCACCTGACGCTCTTTACAGCAGTCAACAACTGCCTTTATTCTCTCATTGCTGCCAATGTTTCCCGGATTAATTCTTATTTTATCTGCACCGTGTTCCACCGCCGCAATGGCAAGGCGGTAATCAAAATGAATGTCCGCCACCAAAGGAATGTGAATCTGTTTTTTTATCTCTTCCAAAGATTTTGCCGCTTCCATGGTCGGAATGGCACAGCGGATAATTTCACAGCCTGCCTTCTCCAGCTGCAAAATCTGAGATACCGTTGCTTTCACATCTTCTGTTTTCGTATTTGTCATAGACTGAATGGCAATCGGATTTGTGCCGCCGATTGTCACTTTTCCAATCTGAATTTCCTTTGTTTTATGACGCATTCTTTTCAACCCCTTTTACTAGAACAAATTGATAATATCATGCCCAAGAATGACCACCATTAACAGCATCAAGAGCATAAAACCTGCCATATTAACATAGCCCTCATATTTTGGATTCATCGGTTTTCTGCGAATCCACTCAATAATCAAAAACAGTAACCGTCCGCCATCCAATGCCGGAATCGGAAGTAAATTCATAACGCCAAGGTTGGCAGATAACATACTACACCAGAAAATCATGCTCATAACCATCATACCCGGTCCGCCGCCATTGTCTTTGTCACCACTGGCTTCGATGTTTTTGCCCATCGTTGATACAATGCCGACCGGTCCTGACACATCACTTGCCTTAAAGCGTTTTGTCACCAGTCCCTGCAGACTCTTTACAACCGTTTCAATCCAATACTTCATTTCGTAAGTGGAATACTTCAAGGTACCAAGGACGCCTACTTTTTCCCATTTTCCGTGATTAATTCCGATGCGGTAATTTTCATTTCCACTTGCATCTTTCATAAGTTCCGGTTTCATGACAATCGTTTTTTCCTGACCGTCACGCTCTACAACCATCGTCACATCTTCGTCCTTAGGAAAGCCATAATAAGCAGTATACAGACTGATATCACCGTCAATTGTCATCGTTTTCCCATTGATTTCTTTGACTACATCGCCAACCTGCAAACCACTCTTTTGTGCCGGTGTGTTGTCAGCCACAACTGTAATCTGCGGACTTTGATATCCCATTACCGCAGTCAGTATAACAGAAAATATAAATGCTAAAATGAAGTTAAAAAATGGTCCCGCAAAAATAATTGCCATCCGCGCATAAACGGATTTTCTGCTAAAGGAAGCATCATCTGCGATATCCTCTTCTTCACCTAACATCATACAGGAACCGCCAAAAGGAAGCAGTTTCCAAGAATAAATTGTCTGTTCATTATACTCCGGGTGTTCTTCTAAAAACGCGGAGGATTTCAAAAACATGATTTTTCTTCCCTCACTTGTTTTCACCCATGAAATCAAACGCGGCCCCATACCAAGCGAAAACTCTAAAACTTTCACCTTATTCCATTTTGCCACGATAAAATGTCCAAATTCATGAAATAAAATAATTACACTAAAAACTAAAATTGCCAAAAAAATGGTCCATGCACTCATCTGCTTACATTCCTCCAATCTTTATTTAAACGTTCATATGTTTCCCTTTCGGTTTCTAAAATCTGAGACAAATCAGGATGCTTAATTACCCGATGTTTACTCATAGCATATTCTATCATATCATAAATTTGTAAAAAAGCGATGTCTTTCTTTAAAAATCTCGCAACTGCATACTCATTCGCCGCATTCATCGCAGTCAGCATACTGCCGCCAATCCGGCTTGCCTCCACAGCAATTGGTATTCCCCGCAGAACATCCGTATTTGGTTTTTCAAATTGAATATCCGCTAATGCCTCAAAATTAAGCCTTTCTCCGCCCAAATAATTGCGCCCCGGATAATATAGGGCATACTGAATCGGAAGCCTCATGTCCGGTGTTCCAAGCTGCGCCATCACAGCACCGTCAACAAAGCCTACCATGGAATGAATCACGCTTTTAGGCTGAACCAACACATGAATTTTATCAATATCCACATCAAACAGCCACTTTGCCTCAATCATTTCCAGACCTTTATTTATCATCGTCGCTGAATCAATTGTAATTTTTGCCCCCATGCTCCAGTTCGGATGCATAAGTGCCTGTTCTACCGTTACTTTTTCCAGCTCCTCTTTCGTACCGTGGCGGAACGGCCCGCCGGACGCTGTCAGAAAAAGAGTTTCAATCTGTGACTTTTTCTCACCGTTTAAACACTGGAAAATAGCGGAATGTTCACTGTCTACCGGAAGAATTGACACGCCGTATTCTTTAGCAAGCGGCATAATGATATGTCCTGCCGTCACCAATGTTTCTTTATTGGCAAGGGCAATATCCTTTCCCGCACGGATTGCCTCCATGACCGGCCGAAGTCCAATCATGCCAACCATCGCAGCAACTACCACATCTACATTTGGCAGAGTAGAAACCGCAACAAAGCCATCCATTCCGTATAAAATCTCACAGGAATGATTCGGTAGCAATTTTCTTAACTCTTCTGCCTTTTCTTCATTTTTCATAACGGCATAAGACGGACAGAAACGCTGAATCAATTCTGCCATTTTTTCTACACTCTCACTCGCCGTCAGAGCAACCACTTCAAAATCGTCCGAATTCTGTGAAATAACATCCAACGTCTGTGTTCCAATGGAACCAGTCGCTCCAAGAATCGTTACTCTTTTCAATTTCAATTCCTCCCAATCAGCCAAGATTCATTGTAAGGGCTAATAAATAATAAACAAAAGGTGCTACAAATATTACACTGTCGAACCGGTCTAATACGCCGCCATGTCCGGGAATTATCTTTCCATAATCCTTGATTTCATAATTTCTTTTAATCGCAGAGGCTGTTAAATCACCAACCTGCGAAATCAACGCTCCAATCACTGTAACCAACGGAAATACGATATATGGATTTGCTGTAAAAGCGGCATATTTCGGAAAGAAAAAGACATAGCAAAAACCAAGCAGTCCGGCACCGACAACACCACCAATGCAGCCCTCAACCGTCTTTTTCGGACTCAGTTCTGAGAAATGATGTTTTCCAATCAGAACACCGGTCACATAAGCAAATGTGTCAGAGCCCCAGGCAGAAATTATAATCAGCCATACTAACCAGTTTCCGGCAACTAAATCTCTCGTTCTTGCAATATAACTGAACAAAACACTTACATACAAAAAAGCAAACACTGCTTTCGTAATATCTTCAATTCGTAACTTTGGATAAGAAAATACATAAATCACTAATAGGGCAAGCATCATAAATATGAGCAGTCCCAACAACAGCCAGTCAATTCCTCCATAGATACAAAGCATGCCATAATATACCGCAGTCGCCACATACGTCACCACTGCCAGAGAAGATTTTTCCATCTGAAGTACACGCAGCAGTTCATATAAACCAAGAAGCGATAAAACAGCGAGCGCAAAAAGCAGAAAATAACCTCCCTGAACAAAGAAGAAAATTGCGGCAAGCACTAAGATAATCCCACTGATTAAACGAGTAAAAAACATGATTTGCTCCTCCTAAACTCCTCCAAAGCGACGGTCTCTTTTGTTATAATAATCAATCGCTTTTTGTAATTCTTTTTTATTAAAATCCGGCCACAAAACATCCGTAAAATAAAATTCGGTATAAGCAAGCTGCCAAAGCATAAAGTTAGAAAGTCTTTCTTCCCCACTTGTGCGAATCAACAAATCCGGATCCGGAAGACCTTTGGTGTCCAAATATCCGGCAAACATTTCCTCGCTGATATCCTCAGGCTTTACTTTACCGTCTTTAACATCCGCCGCCATCGTTCTCATTGCACGTGTCATTTCATCCCGGCTCCCATAGTTTAAGGCAACCTGAAAATGAAGTCCGGTATTATCTTTCGTTGCTTCTTCTAGTTCTTTGATACTCTGTTTCATGTCCTCTTCTAACGGAGTAATATCACCAATTACACGAACGCACATATTATTTTTTTTACTTCTCTTAATGCAGTCTTTCAAATACTGTCTGAGAAGTTTCATCAGCGCATTAACCTCATCCTGTGGCCGTTTCCAATTCTCCGTAGAAAACGCATATACGGTAAGATAATTTATCCCAAGATTATAGGCATCCTCACAAATCTGCTCCACGGTTTTACTTCCGGCAACATGCCCTGCTTTACGTGGCAGCAATCGTTTTTTTGCCCATCTTCCGTTACCATCCAAAATAATGGCAACATGGTTTGGCGCATTTAATTCTGAACGTTCCATAAAAATTCCTCCATCTTCTAAAAAAAGGAAGGACAGACAAGACTCCTGCAAAGCAGGAACAGGCTGTCCTAATATCCGGCACATGTGCACCGAAACTCCTTCTATACGGTCATTACTTCTGTTGATTTTGCATCAATTGCCTGATCAATTTTCTTTACATACTCATCAGTAAGTTTCTGAATCTTATCTTCTAACTGTTTCTGGTCGTCTTCTGAAATCTCGTTTGCCTTTGCTTCTTTTTTCACAGCATCATTGGCATCTCTACGAATGTTTCGGATGGCAACCTTAGCTTCCTCACCTTTTTTCTTGACATCTTTTACCAGTTCTTTACGACGTTCCTCCGTAAGTTCCGGAAATACCAGACGAATCACTTTTCCATCGTTTGCTGGTGTAAGTCCCAAATCAGAAGCCAAAATTGCTTTCTCGATATCTTTAATAAGACCGGCATCCCACGGCTGAATCTGAATCATGCGGGCTTCCGGTACGGAAATATTGGCAACGCCCTGCAAGGAAGTCGGTGTTCCATAATAATCTACCTGAATACGATCCAAAATTCTTGGATTTGCACGTCCGGCACGAATTGCACCATATTCTTCTTCCAGATTAGCAAGTGACTTTTTCATCTTCTCTTCATATTGATTTAATTCCATGACTGTTTAACCTCCATTAATCCACAGTAATAATCGTACCGTTGCTCTTTCCTGCTACGGCGTTTGCAATACTGTTTTCTTCATTCAGACCAAAAATCAGCATTGGCATTTTATTTTCCAGACAAAGCACGGCGGCCGCCAAATCTACAACACCGAGTTTGTTGTCAACAATATCTGCCATCTGCATTGAATCATACTTTTTCGCATCCGGATTTACTGCCGGGTCGGAATCATATACACCATCAATGGATTTCGCTGCGAGAATAATATCGGCATCAATTTCAATCGCACGAAGTGCCGTTGCGGTATCGGTTGAAAAATACGGATGTCCGGTTCCACCGGCAAAGAATACTACCATTCCTTTGCCGAGATATTTGTTGACGCGGTCTTTGGAAAATAACTTCGTAAAAGAACCACAGGAAAATGGTGTTAATACTTGTGTCATAAGTCCTACGGAACGACAGATTTCTGACATATAAATGCAGTTCATAACCGTGGCCATCATACCAATCTGGTCTGCTTTGGTGCGGTCTATCGTCTCACTGGAACGTCCGCGCCAGAAGTTTCCGCCACCGATTACAATGGCAACTTCAGTTCCGGCATCCACCAAATCTTTAATCTGTTTTGCAACCGGTACACAGGTTGCCTCGTCAAAACCGGTCCCCTTGTCTCCTGCCAAAGCCTCACCGCTTAATTTCAATAATACTCTTTTATATTTGCTCATTGCGAAATAGCCTCCTGTTATATTTCTTATTCAAAGAATGAATCCAAATCCACATCGGCATATGCCAAAGAGCAATGTCCATCAATAACAGCTCCACTGTTAATCTGAATGGATTTTGCTTTAATATCACCTTTCACTACCGCTGTAGAATCCACGATAACAGGACCATTTACTTCAATGTTTCCTTTTACTGCACCGGCAACCAGTACGGAAGTGCAGCTAATACTACCGATTACGACTGTTCCTACGTCAATTTTTACAATACCACGGCTGTTAATATCACCTTCCAGTCTTGGTGTATTCACATAAATTTCGGAAGCAATTGTATTACCTGCTACTTTACCGGTAATTGTTAATTTGCCCTCACATTCTACATCACCTTCAATGGTACCTTTTACAACGAGAGATGTATCGGATTTGATGCCACCGTTAATGGTTGTTCCTTTCGTAATTACGGTAACTTCCTGTGCATCATCTTCCACCTCTTCCACTGGTGTATTATCAATGCTTGCTTCTTCTATTACTTCTTCGTTCATGACGTCTTCCTCCTCGTAATCTTCAACCGGTTCTTCAATTTCCTCCGGCTCATCTACTACTTCTTCCACCGGTGCTTCCACAGGTTCCTCTATTACTTCTTCCGGCTCTGCAGCCACCGCAATTTCATTTTCTTCCGTCTCACTATTTTCCACAACTAATTCCGGAACCTCTTCTGTCGGTTCTTCCGGCGGAAAATCGGTTGTCAATTCACTCATCGGAACTGTCTCTTTTGTTTTCTCATCATCCACTGCCAGATTTTCATCCAGACTCTCTGTCAACTCATTCACGGACTGAGCAATATCCTCTTTTAAGTCCTTAAAAAAACTCATTTTCCTTCCTCCTGATTTCCATTGTTGTGCTGAATGAGTATCATCGACTCATCCACCGGCAACAATTCATAATTTTTAGCTTTAATTTGTTTTATAATAGATGGCAGTGCTTTTACCGTCATCGGTTTGTCTGCCACATCATACATAAGTACAACTGCTGTATCATATGCATCAACGCCCTGCATAACGCCGGTTACCACTTGTTCTTTTGTGGCATTTGCATTATTGATATCAGGACTGATAACATTCCAGTCTAAATACAGATAATGGTTTTTCTTTAACACATCAATAAAATTCTGGATTGGAAGTGATGTATTCTGCGTACTGCTTCCTCCCGGAAAACGATAAAACTTCGTGTGTACTCCGGTTGCTTCATATAAGCAGCGGTTGATTTGCTTTAAGTCTTTCTCAAAAGCCTCTTTAGAATCATAAATCACATCCTGAATGTGTGAATAAGAATGCATTGCTAACGTGTGGCCTTCTTTTACAATCCGCTGATATATTTTCTTCGACGAAGGGTCCTCTTTTCCTGTCACAAAAAAAGTTGCTTTCACATGGTTCTTTTTCAGTATATCCAAAATTTCCCCCGTCTGGCTTCCCGGACCATCATCAAAAGTCAGATAAACCTTTTTTGTAGTTGTATCATCCGTTGGTTTTATCGTTGGCTCGGCAGTCGACGCTTTTTTTGGTGCTTTCGTTGTCTTCACCTCTTTTTCCTGTGCTTTGACAACACCCGAATCCGACACCTTGGTAATCGTCTCAATCTGCTTTTCCAGTGAATGAACCTTCACTAATAAAAACAAACACATTATCGTAGGCAGTAACAAAAGTACAATAGCCGTCCCTACAATAATTCTCTTAATTCGCTTTACCCTTTTCTTTCGATAAGCAGCCTCCGCTGCATGAACTGTATTTCCTGTCACCTAACAGCGACCTCCTTATCCTTCCATCTCTCGCAGCACGTTATCTAATTTCTTTTTCTTCTTATCGCGCTTATACTCATACAATTTACCATCTGCCGCATTCACGCAGTCCTCTAAATCTCTCTTCTTTTCGGATTCCAAAAGACAGTAACCAACACTTGCCTTTACCAGATATGGTAGTTCACTCTCTTCATTAAAGTCTTCCAGATACCCATTAAAATCCTTTACAAACTGCTCTGCCATATCTTCTGTATAACCAATTCCAACGACATTATATTCATCGCCGCCGACACGGGCACAAGCATCTTCTTTTCCTGCCACTGCCTGCATCGCCTCACCAATTGTCCGCAGTGCCAAATCTCCATTCATATGTCCAAAACGGTCATTAACCACTTTCAAATTATCCATATCAATGGCAAATATTACAAATGACTTCTTCTCCTTTTTCGCCTTTTTATATTTTTCAAAGGAAACAGAATCAAATCCTCTGCGGTTGTATAAACCGGTCAGTGCATCGTGAACATATAAATTGTTCAATTCCTGAAGAAGTCCTTGGTTTTTCTGTTTAATGCGAATCATCTCTAATGCATTACCAAGAATTGCAAGCCAGTTATTAAAGGTCTTATTGGTACTGTAATTATCCTCATAAGACACAGCCAGATAACCATAAGAAAACTGGTTGTTATGAATCGGGAAAAAATAATAAATCATCGGCTTATCTTCCGATACATCTTTTGGCAAAAGCTGTGAAGTTTCAAATGCATCAAACACACAGGCTCTTTTATGAAACAAACCGCCAACAACTTTACTCTTCTTAGCAAAGCCATTTGCCGGTGAACAATATTTCGGATACTGTTCGCCGCGCCCCTCCCCTAAGCAGATGAAAAAGCTGTCAATATGGTCATTCGCACCTATACGGAGTGACTTTTCAATGCCGTCCACATGATCAAGATCTGACAAATCAATAAACATATATGTGTTACTCTGATTTGACTCCATAATACTCTGGTATTCATTCATCTGACGAACACGTTTGGCTAACATCGACTGCATATTAAATGTCTCACAGCCACAGGAATTACGGAAAATCACTTCGGAATTCACATAACTTTTCTGTGGTACTGTTTCGCCACGCCACATGGCTTCAATAAGCCCAACCGCCTGTTTCACCATATCATGAACCGGCACAGAAACTGTCGTAATCGGTGGGAGGGTAATCGAAGATTCCCATATATTATCAAAGCCGGAAACGGCAATGTCATCCGGTACCAGAAAACCTTTAGCAATCAATTCGTTCATTAAAGAACTTGCCATATAATCATTTGCACACACAATTACTTCCGGTTTTTCAGCCAGTTCCATCGTAAAGTAATCGGCTGCTTCTTTCGCTTTCTTCGTCCAATAATCCCCTTCATATACCATGCGTTCATCAAATGGAATCCCACGGTTTGCCAAAGCCCGTTTATAATCAGCCAGTCTTGTAATCGTATCCGGATGGTCAAACGGTCCCGACATAAATGCAATTTTTGTTTTATGGTGTTCATCCACAAAATGGTACACCAAATCTTCTATGCGGTGTTCCTGATTCACTAACACCGCCGGGTAATCCTTTAAGTCATGACGCAGTGTAACAACCGGGCAGTCACATTTTTTCTCAATACTGTCAACCACATAATCAAGCGCCGGTTTATTCACCAAAGTGTCGTGGCATAAAATAATAGCATCCAATTTCTCAAACGGAATCAAGTGAACAATATTTGCTTCTCCTCTGCCATTTCTTGTTGTTTCGGTTCCATAGCACGAAAAGAATGTAAAATACGCTAAATTATAATCTGCCTCTTTTGCATACATCGACAACGTCTGGCAGATTTGTTCCTGATAATGTGATGACACATCACAAAGAATTACACCAATCGTTTTTCTCCCATTTTCAAACATATGGTTTCTCCTTTCCGTACTTTGCACACACTTACTCATATTATATCATATTATAAAAATATTTCCACATGTTTTTTCTCATTTGTCTACACTTGCGCTGTCTGTTTTTGTGAAACCAGGGACTGTTTTTGCGAGCTCTTCTGCCGCCTCTTTAATTTCATCCGAGAAATCCATATACCACTGCCGCGTTTCCAGAACATACGCTCTCCGAAACGCCTCATCCGTACAAAAAGCGGTTCTCAAATTATGTAACCGGTCAGCCGCTTTCACAACAAATGCAATTGGGTTTGTGCGGATTCCTGCCACATATTCAGCCATGACATATCCTTCTTGTTTTGTCAAAAGGCGCACCGCTTCTAACACCCGCGCACCACCAAGATCAAAAATCTCCTCTTCGGTCGCATCGGTGTCCTCTAACAAATCGTGAAATAAAGCTGTAATCTGGTAGTCCATCCCATAGCCTTGATTTCTCACGATTTCCGCCACCGCTAAAGGATGCATAATATACGGTTCGCCGCCAATGCGGAACTGCCCCTTATGTTTTTCTGTTGCAAAAGCCTCAGCTTTTTGGTATCGTTCCTTCTCATCCATGCGCTTTTTATCCATGCCCCTCATTTATAATGTATGATATATAAATTGTAGCATATTTACTGGAATAGTTCAATGATAGGTGGATGTTTTTTCTTTCTAAACTACGGAAGCAAAAAGACATCATCGTCTACATCTTAGCAAACAATGATGTCTTATTATTTCAATCAAATATTGAACTAAAAAATGCTATATTCTCTTGCCTTATCTGTACCAAGAAATATTTCTTAGTTACCCATCTGAGCGGCAACTTCTGCTGCGAAGTCTTCTTCTTTCTTCTCAAGGCCTTCACCGGTCTCGAAACGAACGAAGCTCTTAAGTGTCAGGTTGCATCCAACTGCTTTTGCAACAGATTCTACATACTTAGCAACAGTCTCTTTGTTCTCAGCTTTTACATAAACCTGCTCGGTCAGACATACTTCTTTCAGCTCTTTGTTCAAACGTCCGATAATCATTTTCTCAATGATATTATCCGGTTTGTTTGCATTCTTAGGGTCGTTTTTCGCCTGAGCAAGAAGAACTGCTTTTTCTCTCTCTTTGTATTCATCGGATACATCATCGGATGAAAGATACTGAGGATTCATAGCAGCAATCTGCATTGCTACGTTTTTCAAGCACTCAACTACTTCTGCTCCGGTGTTATCTGTCTCAGCAGCAATCAAAACACCGATTTTACCGCCGGCGTGAATGTAATCAACAACAATACCATTGTCGCAGGTTACTTTCTCAAAACGACGGATATTCATGTTCTCACCGATGGTAGCAACCATAGAAGCAAGTTCTTCTTTTACTGTCTTAGAAGAATCACCAGCCCATGGCTCAGCCAAAAAGGCATCAATATCAGCAGCAGAGGAAGCATTTACCTGATCTGCTACAGCAGCAACGAAATCCTGGAATTTCTCATTCTTTGCTACAAAGTCAGTCTCGCTGTTTACTTCAACGATAGCTGCTTTCTTGCCATCTTCACTGATGTTTGTCTTAACAATACCCTCAGCAGCGATACGTCCGGCTTTCTTCTCTGCCTTTGCAAGACCATTCTCGCGAAGCCATTCAACAGCCTTGTCCATATCACCATCTGTATTTGTAAGTGCCTTCTTACAATCCATCATGCCGGCACCTGTTTTTTCTCTTAACTCTTTTACCATTGATGCTGAAATAGCCATTTTTAAATCCTACCTTTCTCTTTCTTACTCTGCTTCTGCCTCAGATGCTTCTTCTGTCTCTTCTGCTAAAGACTCGCCCTGATTTGCCTCAATAACAGCGTCTGCCATCTTAGAAACAATCAATTTAACGGCACGAATTGCATCGTCGTTACCAGGAATTACATAATCAAGTTCTTCCGGATCACAGTTTGTATCTACAATACCAATCAAAGGAATACCAAGGATGTGTGCTTCCTGAATACAAATTCTCTCTTTTTTCGGATCCACTACAAAGATTGCATCCGGGATATCTTTCATGTCTTTGATACCGCCAAGATTCTTCTCAAGTTTTGCCCATTCTTTCTTAAGGTTAATAACCTCTTTCTTAGGCAGAACATCGAAAGTTCCATCTTCTGACATTTTCTCGATTGCTTTTAATCTCTTAATACGAGTCTGGATTGTCTCGAAGTTTGTAAGCATACCACCGAGCCATCTCTCGTTTACATAGTACATACCGCAGCGCTCTGCTTCTGCTTTAATAGAATCCTGAGCCTGTTTTTTGGTACCTACGAAAAGGATTTTGCCACCTTCTGCTGCAATATCTTTTACTGCATTGTAAGCTTCATCTACTTTACCTACAGATTTCTGAAGATCAATGATATAAATACCATTTCTCTCTGTGTAGATGTACTCAGCCATTTTAGGGTTCCATCTTCTTGTCTGATGTCCAAAATGAACACCTGCTTCCAGTAACTGTTTCATTGAAATAACACTCATTATTTCGTACCTCCATTTGGTTTTTTCTTCCATCCGCTTCTTCTTTTTGTTACACTGTCTTCGCAAAAAAAGACAGCACCATAGCAAAAATCGGCGAATGTGATTTTTTCAATCCGATTTATAATATCATAAACCGAACAAAATTGCAAGTATTATTTTCCACCGGTAATAATCCGCGCAACTTCTTCCTGCGATGCGCCAACCGGTATTTTATAATCGCCGGCAATTAATTTTTTTGCCAAACCGCTTTTTTCTAAATAATGGTCAAATTTATCGGCATCCTTAATAAAACCAGCCTCTTTTAATTCACGGGAAACAGAACTTGACAAAAGACCGCTCCGCACTGTAAAGGAACGTGTTTTCTCACTTGGTTTCTGTGTTTCTTTTGGCTCTTTTGTTGCTTTCTGTGCAGCCGTAGAATCCGGTGTTTTCGTCCGAACTGGCTTCTTAGACTGTACTGCCACTGCCTGTCCCGTCGCTGCCTGTGAAGGCGCAACTGACGGCTGTATCAGCGTATCCGGTGTTTTTTCCGGAAATTGCATACCAAGTTCTTTAGCCTGTTTAATAATTGAATTTTCGCTGTTTTGTCCGCGGTAGCTAATACACAATAACAGTGTTGCAAGTAAAACACCCACGCCAAGTCCCCGGAGGAAATACCTCATCTTCATTTGTTATCCCCCCCATAAAGTGCAAGAACAAGTTTTACTTCACCCTGTCCGATATTTAGTTGTTTTGATATTTCTAAAACAGATTTTCCCTGTTTGTGTAATTCCTTAATCTTTTCATTTACATTCCCCTGCCCTGCCACTGACATTTCAGGTTTGGATGTTTCATTTTTTACTGCCTTTTTTGGCTCTGCTTTTTTTACCGTTTTTTTCTTTTCTGCTTCTTGTGTATTTGCAGTCAGACGTGAAATCGCTGTCTGGGAAGCCGTGACCGGATTTAAATCCATCCGATTTGAAACCGCCAGTTCCGATGCCATACGTGTTTCAGCCATGGATTCTTTCTTCACCGGTTTCGACATAAATTCTTTCAATTCTTTTTCTTTTTCACTCAGCATGTTGTACATAAAGACAACTTCCTGATGGTTGGCATCAATTTTTTCCAAAATCTGCTGTGAAAATTCATCCACCGCCATGATTTTATCATTGCACAAACGATTCATCCGCTCCTCAGTCGTGTCCACTAATTCATCCTGTCTCTCGGATAAAATTTCTCCGACACGTTCTTTGATTTTTTCTTCTTCTTTCTCTGTCCAAAGTTCGGAACTTAAACTTTCCTTTTCCCCCTCTGCAAAACCGCTATTCTTTTTTGCCACAAAGCAGCTTACACACAGGCAGAGAAAGCCAATAATAATCAATATGATTTCTATCGCTGTCATAATCCATCCTTCTTCTTAAATCGTAATATCAAAACTTCCGGTCGAACGAGGTGCTAATCGTTCCTTTTTTTCCTGTTTTTGTTTCTTTTTTGAGGAATTTTTCGCACCTGTCCCTTTTCCGTTTCCTTTCTTATCGTAATCCTTTGTTTCGCTTTCCTGCGTTTCTACTGTTTGTCTGCTTTCACGCCTTACTTCCTGCTGAAACTGAATGCCATTCTGGTCATAAATATGCTGATTCTGATTCAACTCACGGCCCTGTGCATCTGCCGCATTCAGCGTTCTTGGCGCCATAGTAACTGCATCAATTGAACCCATAGACATAGAAAACGCCTCCTTTTTTTCTTACAATCCAACAATCCGTACATCTGCACCGTCTCTTACAAAGCGGCAGTGAGAAACCTGCTCATGCTGAACTTTACTAACATCCTTTACTGTAATATCAATTCCTGAATACACGGCTCCTTCCACCCGGATACAGGAATGTTTATTTTTTTCAATCCTTACTAATAGTTTTTCTCTTTCTTCGCGCAGTTCTCGAATCTGTTTCACAAGAAGCGGCTTATTCACCGTTGCCTGTTTCAAATAATTCATCTGTTCCGGCAGCACCTCCTGATTAGACGCTAACTGCCCCTTGACCCGATTTACAACTTCATCAATTTTCTGAAGCGTCTCTTCCTTATTCTCCACTTCTGCCTTGATTTCATTCGCCCGAATAATCAATTCTTTATCTGAAATAATCTTGATTTTCGTTGAAGCACCCATTGTTGAGCCAAGCGTTGTCGCATGAACATCGGCATAAGTTGATAAACTTCCGCCGTTAATCAAGCCTTTTTTTCCCAATATATCAACATTTTCCTGACATTCCACGTCACTGTGCAAAATGGCATCGGCTTTGAGCATACCTTTACATCGAACCTTACAGTTTTCCAAAAATTTTGCAGTAATATTGCCTTCTGCCTGAAGCATACCACGATCCATCCCCTGCATGCCTCGTTTGAGAACAATATTACCACCGGAAATAAGCGTTGCACCTTCCACAACACCATTCACAATAATATCGCCCTCGGCTTTAACAGCAAATCCGGTTGTGACATTTCCTGTCACTTCTACCGTTCCCTTATAATCAATGTCTCCGGTTGATGAATCAACATTTGCGGGAACCCGGTAAACATCAGAAACCATAACCATATCATCAACTAAGGTTACATGTCCGGAAACTTTCGAATAAATCGTACACTTATCCTCTGAAATCCGTATATTACGTCCAAAACGAAGCACACGGTTTCTCACTTTTTTCGGCATCATTGGTTTACCTAATACAGATACACCCGCTTTTCCACGATACGCCGGCGTAAGTGTCGCAAGTTTATCTCCTTCTTTAACCGACTTAATATTTCCCAATTGATGAAAATCAACGCTGCCATCTTCATTTAATTTCGGACGGGCAGTCGTATTTATATCAAAATAATACCTGATTTTTGCACTGTATCCCTGAACCGGCATCGTTGCCTCAGCAATCAGATAGTCCTTTTCATAGGCATGATTCTGTAAAAAATGTTCAATTGCTTTTTTGCGGATTCCATGACGGACACCTGCCATCTGTAAATCCGAAACAATATCATCTTCTGTCAAGCTTGCGCCCCCTGTAGTCGGCGGATAAAACCGTGCAAATGCGCGCTCTCCATTTGGCGTGATGGTAACAATACATTTTTCGCTTTCCGGTATAATTTCTCCTTCATACAGCATAAACATCGAATCGAATTCTTTACGCTTTAAATACTGGTCAAGTGCCACCTGGTCATAATCCGGAAACGAAATGGCATCTAAATATTTCATTACCATCTCCGGCGAAATATCCACTTCACCTTCTTCCGGTGCAAAAATTTTCAGCCACATTCTTCCATCTTCTGCTACTACCTGAAAATAACCATTTGCCGCCATAAGTATCCTCCTATTTCTAATTAGAACAAACTAAGTAAATCAACGGAGTCCCCTAACTGCTCCTTAATTTTTTTCAATGCTTTTGTATGAAGCTGGGAAACTCTCGACTCCGAAACACTCAATATCTGACTAATCTCTTTTAATGTCAATTCTTCGTAGTAATATAATGTGATGACATTCTGCTCTTTTTCTGTCAGTTTTTTGAGGGCTTCCACTAGCATTTCCTTCAATTCCTGCTTTTGGATCGCATGATCGGGCTGCTGAAATTTTGCTCCCATCGTCTCTAGACGCCCTTCGTTTCCCTGTTCCAGATAATCATCTAAGGAAATCAAATTGGTAAATTCCGCCTCTGCCTTCCAGTTCTCATATTCTTCCACGGAGATTCCCAATTCATTTGCAATCTCATCGCCTTTCGCCGTTCTTCCACGTTCTGCTTCAATTTTCGCTGCAGCCGCATCCATTTTTTTCTGCTTCTGTCTAAGTGTCCTTGGAATCCAGTCCATCTTTCGGATTTCATCCAAAATTGCACCTCGAATTCTCAAACTGGCATATGTTTCAAATTTTACATTTTTTGCCATGTCATACTTATCAATGGCATCAATTAAACCAAAAATTCCATATCCTACCAAGTCATCATACTCTACCGTATACCCCAAGTACATACTCAGCCTGCCTGCCACTAAATTTACAACACCGGCATATTCAAGAATAAGCTGCTCGCGTAATTGTGGGGTCTTTTTCTTATGATACTGTTCCCACAAGCGGTTTCGTTCTGTTTCCCTCATCCACTATGTCCTTTCCTAGGTCATGCCTGCTCCGTTTGTTCTGTCTGATCCACCTGTTTTTCTGCTTCTTCCTTTTCTCTTTCTTCCGCCTCCTGCTGCTCCTTCAAAAGACGAGCCTGCTCTTCAGCTTCCTGACGTTTTTTCTCTGCCTCAATCATAGCCAGATGCTCTGCCTGCACTTTTCCAACAATCTGCGCCGCAATCTGCCCAATGATATAAAAAAGAAGTAAAACAATAACTAACGTAATTAAACTATTTAAAACAGGCCACCTTTGTACCACACATAAAACACAACACACAAGGCCGGCAGCCAACATAATAAAAGCAGGTATATAACGATTTTTCATATCCTACACCTCGTCAAATCACATATTCATTTACACCAGCCACCGAAATATGCAACAACTCACATTCCGGGTCAAATACAATCGTGCGGCTGAAATCTTTTCCGGAATCATCCGCCACAATTGGAATATTCTTTTCCTGTAAAAATTTCCTGACTGCCTGATTGTTGTGATGTCCAACATTCAGCAGTTCATTATCCGAATGATGTGCAAACATTCTAGCACCGCCTGCAATTTTAGCACGCAGATTTTCTTTCAATCCTCCGCGTGCTAAAAGTTCATGATACATATCTAAAAGACATGTGTCTGCAAACTTCATTCGGTTTTGATTATGAGTAATCTTTGTGCTGTCCGGAAGCATAATATGTGCCATTCCACACAACTTTGTTTTCGTGTCATAGATTACGACCCCCATACACGAACCAAGTCCTAACGTCGAAATTTTATCCGGCGGTGCACATAACTTATAGTCAGCCATTCCAACACGAATCATCTCACTCATACTTCTTTCTTTTCCTCAATTACCGCATTCATATCCAATAAAGAAATGAGTTCCTCTCCTTTTTTGCCAATCCCGGCAAGGAAAGATGCTTTTTCCTCTTCCAGCTTAAATGCTGGTTTCTCGATAGAAGCCGGATTGATATTTACCACTTCCTGCACTTCATCGACAATTACACCAATCAATGACTGATCCTGCATACGGATAATAATGATTCTCGTTGCGGACTGACAGACATCATCCTCTAATCCGAAACGTCTGCGCAGACTCATAATCGGAACCACTTCACCACGCAGATTAATCACACCAACATAATATGACTGTGACTTTGGAACTCTTGTCATATGCTGCATTCTTACGATATTATCCACACAGGAAATATCAATTCCATATTTTTCATTTCCTAATTTGACAACAATATACTGAATTTCATCCATTGTTGTTTCCATTTCATTCATCAAATCTTCCATGTCGACACCCCCTACATTAATGTGTTTGTATCTAAGATTAACGCTACTTCACCATCACCAAGAATCGTTGCTCCACTAAAGAGTTTATCACAGGTGATGTGGTGTCCAAGCGACTTAATAACGGTTTCCTGTTGTCCAATCAATTCGTCAATCACAAGACCAACCTGCTGTTCTGCCTTCTGCATAATGACAACAATCAGAGATTCCGGATCATTTTCAACCGGCTCCATATCCAAAATATCATGCAGACGGAGAATCGGAATGACACGTCCACGAAGATTAATAACTTCTTTGGATTGTACAAAACTGATATCTTCTTTTGCAATATCCTCAATTCCATTGATGCTGCCAAGCGGAATCGCATATTTTTCTTCTCCGACTTTCACCATCAAAGCCTGAATAATTGCCAATGTCAAAGGAAGAGAAATCGTAAAGGTACTTCCCTCACCGGCAACGGTCTTTGCTGTAATATTACCACCAAGTGCCTCAATTTTAGTTTTTACAACGTCAAGACCAACGCCTCGTCCGGAAACATCAGTAATCTTTTCTGCTGTTGAAAAACTTGGCAGGAACAACAAATCAATAAAGTCTTTGTCTGTCATCGTCTCTGCCTGTTTTTCTGTAATAGAGCCTTTTTCAATTGCTTTCTGACGTACACGGTCAATGTCAATTCCGGCACCATCATCGCGTACTTCAATAACAACATTGTTACCATCCTGGTAAGCATCCAAAAAGATGGAACCAACCTCCGGTTTACCAAGACGTACACGCTCTTCATTGCTCTCCAAACCATGGTCAGCCGAGTTACGAAGCAAATGCATAAGCGGGTCCCCGATTTCATCAATTACGGTACGGTCAAGTTCAGTCTCTTCACCAGTCATGTACAATTCCATTTTCTTATTTAATTTACGATTCAAATCACGAATCATACGTGGGAATCGATTAACAACACTCTCAATTGGCACCATGCGGACCTTCATAACGGATTCATGCAGGTTTGTTGTCACTCGCTCTAAGTACTCAATCTGTTCATGGAATGCCTGTGCATTTGCCATCTGTCCTGACGGAGAGGCAGCACCTGCCGACACAAGTCCATTCTTTGCAATAATCAGCTCGCTGACAAGATTCATCAGAACATCCAGTTTATCAATATCGACACGAACGGAACGACTGCCCACTTTCCCTTTGGAAGCCGATGCTTTCTTTGGCTTTTCTTTGACATCCGGTTTTGCTGTTTCTTTCTTTTCCTGTGCCGGTTTTACATCATTTGATGGACCTGCCGCAGGTGCATCCGGAATCTCAATATCATCGATGTAAACCTCTGCGATTTCCGATACATTCATAACAAGTTTTTTGATATTTTCTTTCGTATCACTTGATGCAAAAATCCAGCTGAAATCAAAATCAAATTCTTCATCCTCAATCTGCTCTGTCGAAGGTACGGATTTAATCAACTCACCTTTATTTTCAACAGATTTGAATACAAGGAAAGCTCTGGCAGATTTCAAAATACAAGTTTTTTGCAGATATACGGTAATTCCATACACGTTCTTTCCTTCTGCTCTTGCTGAATTGATTGCTGTCGCTTCATATTCGGAAATCGGAATCTGCTTAAATTTGCATTTTTCATCCGATGCACTTTCCTGTTTATTTTCTGCTTTCTCTTCCTTTGCGGGAGTTTCTTCTTTTTTTACCTCTTTTTGCGCCGGAGCAGCTGCACCGTCGCCACTCTGTTCCTCTAACAGAGCATTCAAATCATTAATAATATCTTCATTGTCTTCAGTTCCTTCATTTCCCTCAGAGGAAATAACAGCCAGATAAGACTCCAATGCATCCAGTCCTCGGAATAATACATCAATCAGTTTTTCATTCACTTTCATGTTTCCATTGCGGATTTCAGAAAATACATTTTCCAAATCATGGGTCAGACGCTGCATACGAACAAAGCCCATTGTGCCGGACATTCCTTTCAGCGTATGTGCCGCACGGAAAATCTCATTGATGGTATCTTCATTCTCCGGCTCCTTTTCCAAGACCAGAACATGCTCATTCAAACTCTGTAAATGCTCTTTTGTCTCATCGATAAACAAATCTAAATATTGACTCGTATCCATCTTTTCACACTCCTATATGTTTTATCATGGTGTCTGCCACATCTTCGAGTGGCACGACTTCATTTACAATTCCCGCCTGTACTACTGCGCGCGGCATACCATATACCACGCAGGTGTCTTCATTCTGCGCTACAACCTGAATGTCCTTGCTTTTTTTCAATGCACGGATTCCTTTGCAGCCATCGCTTCCCATCCCGGTCAAAACACCACAGACAATGTGTTCCACCGAACAAGAAACCAGTGATTCAAAAAAGATATCCGCACACGGCTTTAATCCCCCTCTTGCCGGCTTATCATTTTCCGACAAAATCAGATTTCCCTGTGCATCTTCTATGACTTCACACTGCTTGCCGCCCTGCGCAATATAAACCGTGCCCTTTTTCAGGCAGTCACCATCCTCAGCCTCCTTAACGTCGAGATTACTAATCTCATTCAAGCGAGCTGCTAATGACTTCGTAAATCCTGCCGGCATATGCTGGACAACGACTAACGGTAATGGAAAATCCTTTGGAAAATACGGAATTACCGACTGTAATGCCCTTGGTCCTCCGGTTGAAGAAGCAATCACTGCCAAACCGCCGCTTCCCCTGCCACTTTTTGGCACCTTCTTTTTTGCGGTTTTCTTCACCTTCTTCTCGGTCTGACTTTCCACATTTTTTGATTGGCTCTGAACCTGTAACTGCTGTTCTAAAATTGACTGCTCAACCTTTTTAGGAAGAGGCAGCTTACACGCCATATAGGTTCTCAGTAATACCTTTTTTCGGAATTCCTGATACCCCCCGCCAATGGAACCATTTGGTTTTTTAACAAAATCAAACGCACCAAGTGCCAATGCTTCAATGGTTTCATCAGCGCTCTGGCTGGCAATTGAACTTACAATCAATACCGGAATCTGAATTCGATATTTGTTTAGTTCCTTAAGGAGCTGTACGCCATCCATCTTCGGCATATTAATATCAACCAAAAGAATGTCCGGACGACATCCCCCCTGTAAAACATTAAGCGCTTCAAGTCCATTATTCGCTGTCTTTTCGACAATCAGTTGTTCATCATCATTTATTATATCAGAAAGGACCCTTCTCATAAGTGCAGAGTCATCAACAATCAATACTTTTTTCATCTGTGACATCTACTCCTTTCTCATCCTTCTTCGCTGCTCTTCAAAAACGTACTTAATTACCGTTTCACGTTCTTTCTCATTAATATTCAAAAATTCGCCCCTTGTCTCATAGGCAACACGGCTTCCCTCAAAATGAACGCAGGATACTACCTTCATATACAAAGAAAGTGGAATAATTCCACTTTGCAGCGAAAGTGGAAGGACAATTTCCACAAAATCCCCTTTTTTACATTCTACATTACCATGAAAACGAATTCCGCCTCCACTTAAATCTGAAATGGTACCTTCTTCCCACAAAATTTCATCTTTCTCTTTGTCCTGCTCCGCTTCATTTTTCTTTTCAAACTGCTCTTTTGGAACAATCCGGTAACGAATTGGGAACAAACAATCCAAACGATAAAACTTTCTCCTCTGAAACTTTTTCAATGGTGTCAAAAAGATAACATCCATCACATACATACGATTTTCTGTGTAACGTTTCTTAATCCGTGCTGTACACTGATACAAACCGGAGTTTGTAAAAAAACACAGATTATAATCGTCATCAATTTCCAATGGAATTACTTTCCCCTCGCTAATGGGCATTGCGATTTTGGCGGTTCTGTCCCCGTCAAAATCCAACAACTGACTGCCATATTTTTTATCTGACACCTTTCGCCCGATTGCACTTTTTATATGCATCAGTTCAATCCGGTCTCCAATCGCAAATGTAACTTTCACGGGGTTCCTCCTTTCTATCGCCGATTAAATTTCATACGAATTACATTTGAAAATAACTGCTTAATACCAACAGCGCGTGGTTTTTCTTTCTCCATATCAAGTAAAGAAAGTGCAATCTTTTCCACAGACTGCGAAGCCAGTGCATCCGGGTCTGCTACGCTAAGTGGTTTCTGATGCATGACTGCTCTCTGCATATTTACATCATAAGGAATTGCCCCCAGATAATCAATATCTATGTCTAAAAACTTATTAACAACAACACCTAATTTCTGGAACAATTCATCCGCTTCTTTTTTCCCACGTACCTGATTGGCAATCATCTTAACAACCGTTTTTTCCGGCATATACGAAGAATTGCGGTTCAACGCTTTTAATAACGCATAGGCGTCCGTAATGGACGTCGGCTCCGGCGTAGCCACCAAAAGCACTTCTTCGCTGGCTGCCACAAACTCAAGCACCGAATCTCCGATTCCGGCACCGGTATCCACAATAATTACATCTGCCTGTTTGTCTAACTCTTCCATTTTCTGAATCAGCCAGAAAACCTGTTCACGATTCAGATTTGCCATCTCATTGATGCCGGAACCGCCGGAAAGAAAACCGATCCCTTCCGGTCCATAAGTCATTACATCTTGTATGCTTTTTCCTCGAAACATCAAATCTGCCAAATTATACTTTGGGCGAATACCAAGCATAATCTCAATGTTTGCCAAACCAAAGTCAGCATCCAGTACAACCACTCTCTTGCCGAGTCTGTGAAGCTGAATTGCCAGATTTACAGAAAAACTTGTTTTACCGACGCCACCTTTGCCGGATGTAACCGTAATAACTCTTGCTGTTCGTTTTTTTTCATCAATTTCCTGCTTTTTAATTATATTTCGTAAGCTTTCTGCCTGATCCATTCCACACCTTCCTTTCTCGCCATAGAATTAGTTCGCATGATTATCACTTAGTAATTTTTTTGCCACTCTCTGCGGATCCATCTCGCCAATGTCTTCCGGAACATTTTGTCCCCACGTTACATAAGACAATGGACAATTTGTTTTCACTCTCATATTCAACATGATTCCCGCCGAAGACGTTTCGTCAAGTTTCGTAAAAATAAGACTAAAATCCGTAAGCACCGAGTAGACTGACGCAATCTTTTGTAAGTCACTGTATTTTGTACCTGCATTTAGTACCAGATAAACCTGTCTTTCATTCACCGGAATCTGCTCAAGCAATGCCCGGATGTCTTCCATCTGCTCTTTGCTTCTATGAGAACGTCCGGCAGTATCAATCAAGCAGACATCATACTGCTTAAGTTTTTCAAGATTATCCCCCAATTCTTGAGGACTGTAAATCACCTCAAGCGGGACGGATAAAATATTTGCATAAGTCTTTAACTGTTCCACCGCTGCAATGCGGTAAGTATCTGCTGTTACGAGTGCAATTTTTGCATGCTTCTCTAATTTTAATTTCGAAGCAATTTTAGCAATGGTTGTTGTTTTTCCTACTCCGGTTGAACCAAGGAAAAAGATAAATTTCGTCTTTGCATTTTCCTCTGACTTAATGCTGTAAGGCTGCCCTAACATCAAGATGATCTTCTGGTAAATATTTGCCAAAATCTGGTCTAACGGTGCATTTTTAGCAAGCGAACGATTCACCTCATCCATAATGGATTTTGCAATTTCTTCATCCACTTCATTCTGAACTAACTGCTGATATATCAACTCTTTATAGGCCTTTGTTTTTTCATCCTCCTCATCCTCTTCTTTGGATTCAGAAACCTCTTTTGGCTCTACGTTCTCTTTTGGCTCCGAAACCGGTATTTCGAGTGTTTTCTCAACTTTCTCGGTCATACCTTCTTTCTGCATCATCTGTTTCTCCAAAAGAGCTTGCAGCATACTAATACGTTCTTCTAAACTGCTGTTATCCGGTGCATCTGTCTTTTTCTCTGTTTCTGAAAATTTGCCTGCTTCAACCGGCCGCTTCTCTTTTGCCGCTTCCTCTTGTGAGTACAGTGGCGTCTCATCCAATGCTGCTGTCACCTCAACCTTTCCGCGGACAAATAACTTCGCAAGACCTTTTGGTTTTACCTTCTTAATATTCATGACAATGGCATTATTCCCTAATTCGTTTTTTGCCATTTCAATTGCATCTTTTTCTGATTTTGCTAAAAACTTTTTGATAATCACTCTACCGTCACCATCCCAACTGATTGTAATTCAACATCGGAATCAATTTCATTATATGACAATACATGCAGATTCCTAAATTGTTCTTGCGTTAATTTTTTCAGGTACATACGAACAATCGGCGAAGTAATAATAATCGGCGTTCGTCCCAGTTCCTCTAATTTGTCCGTCTCTTCCCGTAAAGAAGTCATCAGCCGGTTTGTATAATCCGGGTCAAGCGCCAGATAAGCACCCTGTTCGGTCTGTTTCACCGAATCCATAATAACCTGCTCTACGTTCGGATCCAATGTCACAACGCTGGTTGTTTCATTGTTATTAAAATACTGATTTGAAATTGCACGTTTCAAACTCTGTCTGACATACTCCGTCAATACATCCGTATCATGCGTTGTCGGTGCATAATCGGCTAACGTTTCAAAAATTGTAACCAAATCTCTTATGGAAATGCCTTCCGCCAAAAGATTCTGTAACACCTTTTGGATTTCTCCAACATTTAACAATTTTGGAACCAGTTCTGATACCAGCGTCTCGTTTGCCTCCTTCACATTCTCAATCAAGTTGTGTACATCCTGTCTGGTGAGAAGTTCATCCAGATGTGATCGGATAATTTCCATCAAATGTGTCGCAATAATTGATGGCGGATCAACTACGGTATAACCAAGGGATTCTGCCCGCTCACGCTGACTTTCCGTAATCCAAATTGCCGGCAGATGGTACGACGGTTCAAACGTCGGAATACCGGAAATTTCTTCTTCTACATAACCAGGATTCATCGCCATGTAGTGGTCAAACAAAATTTCTCCCTCACTGACCGGCACGCCTTTTATCTTAATCAGATACTGATTTGGATTGAGCTGAATGTTATCACGTAGTCGAATCATCGGAACAACACAGCCAAGCTCTAATGCAATCTGTCTTCGTATCATAACCACACGGTCTAGCAAGTCACCGCCCTGGTTGACATCGGCAAGTGGAATAATTCCATAACCAAATTCCAGTTCAATGGCATCCACCTGCAACAGTGAACTGACATTTTCCGGTCTCCTGATTTCCTCTGCGGATTCCTCTTCTTCCGAAACTGCCTCGTCTGTCTCTGTCATCTCCAATTGATTTGCTATCATTCTTGCCGTCAGTAAAAACATAATTCCATAGGCACAAAATACCAACATGTTCAGTGGCGTAAACAAACCTAAGCCAATCAAGGCAATACCAACAATATTAAGTACTTTCGGCGTAGAAAAAAGCTGCCTTCTCAAAATATTGCCAACATCCGCTTCTTTGGAACCTTTCGTTACCAAAATACCGGTGGATAATGAAATCATAAGGGATGGAATCTGGCTTACCAGACCATCACCAATTGTCAAAATCGAATATCTCTGAACCGCTGCATTAATGTCCATGCCATTCATCAGAACACCAATCGCAATACCACCAACGAAGTTCAAAACCGTAATTACTAAGCCCGCCGTCGCATCTCCCTTGACGTACTTTGTAGCACCATCCATGGAACCAAAGAAAGCCGATTCCTGTTGAATCTTTTCGCGGCGTTCTTTTGCCTCCTCATCCGTTATGGCACCTGTATTCAAATCAGCATCAATTGCCATCTGTTTACCGGGCATCGCATCCAGTGTAAAACGCGCTGTTACTTCTGACACACGCTCGGAACCTTTGTTGATAACGAGTAACTGCATGATAACCAATACAAAGAACACAATAGCACCAACAACTAAGTTACCACCACCGACAAAGTTACCAAATGTATCAACTACATTACCGGCATCTGCCTTCAGCAAAATATTTCTTGTAGAACTGACATTCAACGACAATCGAAATAACGTCGTCAAAAGCAGTAACGTCGGAAATGCCGACATATCAAGAGGCTCTTTAGAAAACAATGCATTAAACAAAATAATCATCGAAAGTGCAATATTTAATGCAAATAACAAGTCCAGCAAAAAGAGCGGAACCGGAATAATTAAGCACAAAATAGGCACTAAGATAAATGCACCTAACACCATATCTTCGCGACGCATTGCTTTTCCTCCTTTACGTTTTTTCTATCAAAATCAACTTACTTTACCTTGTAATCCATATACATAAGCTAAAATCTCTGCAACCATCTGGTACAATTCCGGCGGAATCTGCTCTCCTAATTCTACATTGTGATACAACATTCTCGCCAAAGGCTTATTTTCTACAATTTCAATCTTATTTTCCTTTGCCACTTCACGAATACGGCCCGCCAGATAATCCGCACCCTTTGCCACAACAATTGGTGCCTCAGCTACTTCCTTATCGTATTTCAGCGCAACCGCTAAGTGAGTCGGGTTTGTGATAACTACATCCGCCTCCGGCAGTTCCTGCATCATACGTCGTCTTGACGCCTCTTGCATCTTTCTTCGAATCTGGCCTTTAATCTGTGGATTTCCTTCCGTATTTTTATATTCGTCTTTAACTTCCTGTTTCGTCATTTTCATGTCATTGTTAAACTTGCGTTTCTGGTACATCCAGTCCGCAAAAGCAATGACAAAGAAAACAGCCGTAATCTGAAAGGCAATATTTAACACGGTACTAACAATCAGGCTAACCGCTGACCAGATATCAAGCTGATAAATGTTGACAATCATGCCCCATTCATCTTTTAGCGCCTGATATACCACGTAGAACAAAATTCCTACTTTAACAACCGCCTTAATCAATTCAAATATTTTATCTTTTGAAAACATCCGCTTAAAACCGCTAATTGGATTAATTTTATTCGGTTTTGGCTGTAACGGCTTTAATGTAACTTTCCATTTAACCTGAACAACATTTACAACAAATGCGCCAATCATCGCAAGTGCTAACATCGGCAGTAACGTAATGGTAATCTCCTTGAGGCCAAACTGAAGCAAACCATCAGCACGCTTAACGGTAAATACATCCGTTGCATAGTCGTTGATATTTCCATAATAAAACTGAAACATGTCATACAACCGTTTCATCATAAAACTGCCGAACACTTTTAAGCATCCAAATAATACAAGCAATAAAACTGCCGTGTTCAAATCCTGGCTCTTTGGAGCCTGTCCTTCTTCTCGTGCCTTATCCAGCTTTTTGGGTGTCGCGGGTTCTGTTTTTTCACCGCCCTCACCGTCTTTGGCAAAAAGCTGAAGGTTATAGGAATATACCAAATAATCACCTGCCAACTCATCCGACTTTTCACTTCGGTGTAAACAAATGAATCACCTGTGTGATTACGTCCTTCATTTCACCAAAAATGTAATCTGAAACCATCGGAAAACTCTGTATCACAATTACCAAACCAGCCAGTCCTGCCAGCACCTTAATCTGCATACCAACCACAAACATGTTCATCTGTGGTGCTGCCTTAGCAAGTACACCAAGCACAACATTAATCAGCAGCATACAACAGAAAACCGGCAGAACAATACGCACCGCAATGATGAAATAATTCGCAATAAAATCAACCACGATGTTTTTCAGTGAAACGGTATCAAACACCGCTTTCCCAACATTGAAATAGGAAAAAGAATCCACAATTGCTCGAATGATGTAATAATGCATATTGGTAACAACTAACATGAGCATAAGCAGATAATTGTACAAACTTCCGGTTACGGAAAACTGCATATTCACCATCGGGTCAAACATATTTGCCATGGATAATCCCATTTCCATATCCATCAACTGTCCCGCCAGGTTAATAATGTAAAAACACATACTGCACATCAATCCAAGAACTACACCAATCATAGATTCTTTCAAAACGAGTGCTGAATATCCAAACACCCCGGAATACGTCAAATCGACAACCGGAGTGACCTGAATCACCACTAAGGACATAAAAACGCTCATTGCCGCACGAATCCGCATCGGCACAGACGAATAACTAAAAAATGGTGCTGTCATAATAAACCCGGATACTCTCATCAAAATCAAGAGATAAAACTCCAGGTGTTCGAGCGTAAATGTCATTCTCAGCCTCCTGCATAAAGAGCAAATTTTTCACACAGTTTTGTAAAAAGTTCCACGCAATTGTTCATAATCCATCCACCACATATAAGCATTGTAATGAATATTGCCAATAGTTTCGGAACAAAGGTTAAAGTCTGCTCCTGAATGGAAGTAACTGTCTGAAAAATACTAATTACCAGTCCAACAATCAGGGAAACTAACAACAACGGAGCACTACATTTAATGATACACCAAATCATATCGACTGTCACATCAAGTACATCTGCATCTGTCATCTAATCGCCCCCTGTCAGTAAAAGGTTTTGACCAACTGTCCAATCACGAGATTCCAGCCATCTGCTAAGACAAACAATAATATCTTAAACGGCATCGAAATCGTCGTCGGCGGCAGCATCATCATACCCATCGACATAAGTGTCGATGCCACTACCATATCAATTACGATAAACGGCAAGTATATCAAAAAACCGATAATAAACGCAATTCGTAATTCACTTATCATAAACGCCGGTATCAGAACAAGAGTCGGTATCTCATCTTCTTTTTCAATGGAAACATCATTGCTCTGTTTCTCAATTTCCATAAACAAGCGGATATCCTTCCGGTTCGTCTGCTCAAACATAAATTTGCGGATTGGTTTGAGTCCGGCATTTAATGCTTCTTCCTGAGTAAGTTTCCCCTTATCATATGGCTGAATACAATCTTTATTTATCTGCGTCATAACAGGTGCCATAATAAAAAGGGTCAAAAACAACGCAATTCCAATCAATACCTGATTAGGTGGTGAAGTCTGCGTTCCCAATGCCGAACGGACAAAATGAAGAACGACAATAATTCTTGTAAAGGAAGTTACCATAACAAGCAAAAACGGTGCTAACGACAATAATGTCAACACCAAAATCATCTTCATACTTGCCGACAAGCTGGAACTTCCGGCATTGGAAGTAATATTAAACTGAAAATCCTGCGGAGAGTCCGGATCCTGCACTTCTCCTTTGGAACTGCCACTTGCTTCGCTTATATCTGATTTTGAACTAACCGGTGCCGCATGCACATAAATTGTGGCACTACAAAAAAAGGTTAATATACAAAGCATGGCTAACAGAATTACAACTCGTACAGATACTTGATGTGCTTTCTTCTGTGTCTTCATAAATACCAACCTTTTCTAATTTTCTTTCTTGTTTTTGTTCAACTTGTCAAGCAGTTCTTTAAACGAAACTTTCTGACCATTACGAACTTCTTCTGAAAAATCCAGTTGAGCTTCATCCAATGGTGTTAAAAAGGTAATCTGATCCTTTGTAACACCAATGGAATAATACTTCTTGCCTAACTGAATAATCTGAATGTATTTCCCATTCGTAATTTTAAATATCTCAATCACCTTAATATTACGTGACTGGCTCTGTATCATCCCAGATTTTGCAATCCATTTTGTCACATAATACGTCCCGGCAAGGACAAGGACAAAGACAACAACAACAGCGGTCAACTGTAAAATATTCTCAAGCATTAGCCAATAGCCTTCTTAACAGCCTCTAATACACGATCTGCCTGGAAAGGTTTTACAATAAAATCCTTTGCACCAGACTGAATGGATTCGATAACCATTGCCTGCTGACCCATAGCGGAACACATAATAACCGTAGCATTCGCATCAGCTTCTTTAATCTTTTTCAGAGCCTGAATACCATCCATCTCCGGCATTGTGATATCCATCATTACAAGGTCCGGTTTTGTTTCGTTGTATTTCTCGACAGCTTTGAGTCCATTCTCTGCTTCCCCTGCGACATCATATCCATTCTTTGTCAAAATATCTTTGATCATGACTCTCATAAATGCTGCGTCATCACAAATTAATACACTCTTTGCCATTATAACTTTCCTCCATTTTATTCTTTAATAATCTCGGTTACACGAATACCGAAACTTTCCTCAATTACAACAACCTCGCCCTTGGCAACAAATTTTCCATTTACAAGAACATCAATTGGCTCCCCTGCCAACTTATCCAATTCAATGATTGTTCCCGGTGCAAAATCCAGTATATCTTTTATCGATTTGCTGGTTCTTCCAAGTTCCACGGTAACTTCCAATGGAACATCCATAATCAAATCAATGTTTTCCGGTGCAATTCCGTCAAGCTGAGGTGCCTGAGCAAAATTTTGGAACTGTGCCGGCTGTATATTAATATCCTGTGGCGGAACAGCATACATTGGCTGCTGCATTCCTGCCATAGGTTGTTGTTGTGGATTTGCAAAATTTTGTGGCACTGGCTGTGGCGCCGGTGCTGCCGGCTGTGCCTGTGGCTGCGGTGTTGGTTCCGGTACCGGCTGCGGTGCCGGTTCTACGGCAACTGCCTGGCTTGCAGGAGCGTTCTCAGCCGAATCACCACCTGTCTTACCAACAAACTGCTGATAAATCAATCTGGCAAATTCGATTGGGTACAACTGCATAATCTCACTGTCAACCAAATCACCAATTTCCATTCGGAAAGAAACCTGTGCAAATAACTGCCCGGACAAATCACCAAGACCAGCCCCATCTAATCCCTCTCCAAAATCAACTCTCGTAGCAGTCGGCGGACTAATATCCACCTTTTCATTAATCATGGATGACATCGATGTCGCTGCCGAACCCATCATCTGATTCATCGCTTCACAAATAGCACTCAAATGTAAATCACTTAATTCGGTGTCATCGACGTTGGTTCCGTCACCGCCCATCATAAGGTCAGTAATTACCTTTACATCCCTTTCTTTCAATATTAATAAATTTTTACCTTGTAAGCCCGTCTTATAAGATATGTAAATGAAAACAACCGGAGCCTCGCACTGTGCAGACAATTCCTCTAGTGTCGTG
>UMIU01011341.1_pt1 | contig 44075 bp, 39 predicted proteins | sample 1965871 | NCBI WGS metagenome assembly UMIU01 (sample SAMEA4836132, study PRJEB28245) | human gut metagenome | biome: gut microbiome; material: fecal sample | place: Denmark | collected 2008
CATGGGGGCCTTCAATGGTGGTTGGCATTCTATGTGGTTTAACCACCGTGGACGTAGCCTTAAACCAGGTACTAAGCCAGTCTTTGACTTGGAAATTGATAGTTTTGAGCAACTCTTTGGAGCGGTGAAAGTTCTTTTCGACCTTCCAAATAACAAATATATCTTTGATATCAATGATAATGAAAATCCAGTCCTTCAACTAGGTATCAATAATGGTCTTATGATGGCGGCTGAACGTCTTCTTGAGAGCAATATGAGTATTGATAAAGTGGTTATCCTTCTTCGTTTGAATGCTAATCAGGAAAAAATCCTTCGTATGAAATATGGAAGATGATAGAGCGGCCTCGTATGGCCGTTTTATTTATCAAAAAATGAAAATGAGAGAGGGAAGAAATAATGGCGGTGAAGCTCTTAAAGTAATAGGCTTTAAGGGCTTTTTGAGTGCAAAAAAGCGACCCTTGTTCAGGATCGCTTGTCTTATGAAGTCAGTCGATGATTTAGCTGATCTTGTTTTGTTCATCCATATAAGATGTATCATTCCAACATTTGAGAGTGAAGTGCTCGAAATCATTGGTTTCGAGAATAGTGACAGAAGCATTGTCAAGACCTCCTGCCTTACGAAGAAGACCCGGTTCAAAACCAAGGAGGGTACGGATAGAAGCTGTTAGGTTAGCTCCGTGACCAACAATGAGGACATTTTTAGCACCACTATCTTTAAGTGTTTTGACAAATTCGGCCACACGTTTGGTTGTCTGGTAAACAGACTCAGCTTGGAAGTCATTAGCACGGAAGTTGGCTAGGTTATGACGGAAGGCATCCATTTCTTTTGGATAGATGGCCTGAACGAGTGAAATTTTTTGTCCTTCCAGTTTGCCAAGTTGCCATTCACGCAAAGCTTTAGTGTAGGTAACTTTAGCTTTAGGTTTTTGAGACTCCATGATGAGCTCTGTAGTTTTTTTAGCACGTGGTAGGTCACTTGAGAAGACCAAGTCAAAATGAGTGTCACTGAGGTAGTGACCTAGCTCACGTACTTGTTCGATAGATTCTTTAAGCAAAGGTGAGTCTCCCTTGGCGCCTTGAAGTCGGCCTTCCAAGTTCCACTCAGTTTTACCGTGACGTACAAAATACAGTTTCATGATTACTCCTTAATATCAGCAAATTCAGCATTAACAAAATCGGCAAGTTCTTGACTATTGATACGGATAGAACGCCCAATTTCCCCCGCTGAGACAATAAGGAAGCCAGCTTCTTGGGCAGACTGATCGATGTAAATAGGGAAATTGTGCTTTTGGCGAATACCCACTGGGTTGTTGGCCCCGTGAACATAGCCAGTTGTTTTTTGGAGATCCTTTTGTGGAATCATTTGAACTTTCTTATTCCCAGAAATTTTAGCTAATTTCTTTTCAGATAGATGCTCAGTGATGGGAACGATACCGATGACTGGTCCTGTCTTATCCCCTTTGAGAGCAAGGGTTTTATAAATACTCTCACGTGCCACACTTTCTGGAAGTTCACCTTCTAATCCATTGAAGTTTAAACTGTCATGGTCAATTTTAGCTTTATCAAGAATTTGGTCAACCAAGGTCTTCTTGACTTTGCTTTTCTTTGCCATTGTCATATCTCCTTTAACCTTATGCATTTCTACATCCATTATAACACATTCGTCCGAACACGCCCAAACCAATTTGACAAGAAGAAAACCAGTGCCTTAGACACTGGTTTTTACTGACTACTAGATGAACTTGTCGAAGTAGTCTTCTTATTTTTAGTTGGTTTTTGCTTAATCTTACCAAAGAGTTTTTCAAAGGTTTTACGTTTGTTTTTCTCAGGATTAATTTGGTTAAGATCTAGGATGTTGTCGAAACCTGGAAGGCTTCCTTGTGACGTATACTGGTGAAGGTCATAGTCGATTTCAGTATTTGGCAAAGCCTCATAATAACCAGAATCGGTACCATAGGCTGGAATCCAAACAGCGTCGAAGTTTTTAGTTGAAACTTCTTGCTCAAGCATGAAATAAGCACCAATATAAAGACCAACATTTTCAGCTCCAAGACGTTTGAGCTCAGCGAGAAAGGCTTGGACACCTTGCTCCATGTTAGACATGGTTTCCTCTTCAACGTCAATCCAATAATAGGTAGGTTTATATGGAGAAGCATTTTTGTAGAAAATACGAGCTTCTTCCTTCATCTCCTTGACAGAAGTACCTTGGGCGTAGGAATAGACGGCAACTGGAACGTCACGTTTTTTGAGTTCTTTAATATGTGTTTTAAAAGATTTGTCGACCCCATTCGAACTAGCGGCATTGCTATCCTTACTAATCAGTGATCCACCGAAGACGCGGACGATAGCACCAGAAATATGATTTGACAAGACATCGTAATCGATATCCTGAGGTAGTTGCCACCCCGAAAGGTCGATAATGGGATTGAGTATCAGCTCCTCGTCGGAACTGCTAGATGTACTACTGGTTGTTGTTTTTGGTTTAGTAGCAGAAGGAATAGCAGATTTCACGTTTTGAAGATGCGCCTGCTGTTTGGACGTATTGTGAATATTTGCAATAACTAATGCTAATCCTAAAAGAGCTAGAACCACGTAAACAACGATCGGTTTTATTCTTTTTCTCATTACTCCCATTCTACCTTAAATAGCGCAAAAATGCAAAATAGAGTGTTTATAAATTCTGTGAGAGATATTAAAGTGACTGATTTCCAAAAAGCCTTTGTAGTGCTGACTTAGGCACATTTTATGAATAAGGGTGTTTTGAGCTAGTCTTGAATTAAGTGAATTTTTCATTTATTAAAGCAAGAAATTTAGCTTAAAAATCAGTTTCTTCCTTGAAACTAGCGCCACTAGTGGCATCAGACCAGGCGACAAGAGCTTGAGCAGAGTTATCTAGATAGGTCTTGAGAGGTTGCTTCAAATCATAAATGGTCTCCCAAAATCCTAGGACCTTTCCTTCGTTGTCGATAGCAGCTTGGTAGGTCTGGATGAGGACTTGATCAAAACTGTCTGTTGGAATCTGATAACTTCTTTCTTTGGTAGGAGATGCTAGAACTTCAGACATGATCCAATCGGGCAGATTTTCAGGCTCACGGGGGAAGAAACTACCGTCAGCGCCACCGTTGTCGTAGAGAAAGTTTCCTTGGGCATCATAGGCTGCTAATTTATAGGGCAGGTGATTCAGTAGTGTTTTTAAATCGTTCATACCTTCATCATAGCTTCTTTCAGGAGAAATGGCAATGCTTTGGATTGGAGACAATATTATCGTAGGATAGTATCAGTTTGTCTGAGGAAAGTATTATCTCTTGGAGCAGTATCAGGGTATAATAAAGTAAAAGAAGACTCGAGGTGAAAACATGTCAAAACTTATTTTTCTAGATGTTGATGGGACATTGGTGGATTATCATAACCGCATTCCAGAGTCAGCAATCAAGGCTATTCGTCAGGCACGTGAAAATGGACATCTGGTCTATGTTTGTACCGGACGTAGCAAGGCAGAAATGCAACCTGAATTATGGGAAATTGGCTTAGATGGGATGATTGGTGGCAATGGTTCTTATGTGGAGCATCATGGCCAGGTCCTCATGCATCAGCTGATTTCCAAGGAAGATGCAGCAAAGATTGTGGATTGGCTGACAGAGCGCCATCTGGCCTTTTATCTGGAGAGTAATAACGGCCTCTTTGCCAGTCCTGATTTTCGGGAGCGGGCGCGTGAGACACTTAAGACTTACGCTATTCAAAAGGGGCAATCTGCAGAGTCTGTTGAGGGTAAGGAACCAGAAGATTTCATTCATGGCCTCCAGTATGGTGGGGAACTCTACCGTGACGACCTAAACAAGGTCAGTTTCGTTTTGGAGTCTTATCAGGATCACTTGGATTCCAAAGAAGCTTTTCCACAGCTTGAAGCCCATACTTGGGGAGGACGAGGTGAAACAGCCTTATTTGGTGACTTGGGTGTTAAGGATATTAACAAGGCCCATGCCATTGATGTCCTTTTGGAACATTTAGGGGCTAAGCGTTCGGACACCATTGCTTTTGGTGATGCCAAGATTGATATCCCTATGTTGGAATACTGTGAGATTGGTGTTGCCATGGGAAATGGTGGTCCAGAAATCTTGGCTATGGCAGACCTAGTCACAGACGATGTTGAAGCTGATGGCTTGTACAAAGCTTTTGATAAATTGGGCTTGTTGCAATAGAAAAAACTGAGTTCCTTTTTGGAGCTCAGTTTGTATTTTATGCTGGTTTACGACCGATAAATTTTTTCAAGAGATATAAGAGATAGCCAACAGCGATATACCCAGCACTGATGACTAGGACATTTACCAAGACCTTGTTCCAACCAAATTTATTGACATTGATAAAGAAGTAGGCGAAGGGGCTATCTTTGGCACCTGGAATTGGGAGTTTTAGCACCAAGCCATTTAGAAGAGCAAAGGCAAAGTAAGACAGAGGAACCACGGACCAGTAAATTGGCTCACGTAGACGGTAGGCTTTCTTAGCATCGAAAATGAGGGTATCAAGTACCAATCCCCAAGGCACAATATAGTGGACCAAGAAGTTACGGAGGGTCCAGAATTTCTCAGGTTCTGTAATAGGTGCCAAGAGGATGTGATAGATGACTCCAGTGATGAGGATGGCCATAGTTACACCACCCTTGTAACGCAAGAGTTTGGTGTTGGTTGTCGCGTTCCCTTTTTTGAAGTCACAGATGATAAAGAAAATCAAACTGGAGAAGACCAGGATATTGGACAAAACGGTGTAATAGAGTAACATGCCCCAACCATCATCATGGATTTGGATAGAGACTCCTACCAAACCACAGAGAGCTAGTAAGATACGGTAAAATCGTGAAATAGTCATAAGCTTCCTTTTCCTAATAAATAATCTCTCTTATCATATCACATTTTTCACTAACAATTTATTGAAAATTCTAGTAAAATCAAGGTAAGAAAGACTTTAAGGAGTAATGATGTCCAATTTAATCGATTATCTTGAAAAGGTTAAGGATTTGCCTTTCGACCAAGAGCCTCTTAATATTTTGGATAAGGTTTGCATCAATGAGATTGGCTACCTGACTTATGAAAAATGGCTCTCAGCAAGTGATTTGAAGGAAACCATCAATTTACATGACTATGCTGAAGGGAAGGACTTAAATCCAGACTACAGCTTCATGGTAACTAAGGAACGTGTCGATTTGGCTGAAGCCATGGTCAGGTCGAGGCGTTTCACTGGACTTAATCTAAGTGACTACTGTAGTGTCTTGGACAAGGAAGTGGAAAAACAGTTTGCGGCGATGATTTTCAGCCTGCCTGAATTGGACTACCAGCAGATTGTCTTTCGTGGGACAGATGATAGCGTCATTGGCTGGAAGGAGGATTTTCAACTGACCTACAGTCGGGAAATTCCAGCCCATCGCTCAGCTATGGCCTTTCTAGAGAAGCACTTGCCAAACCTCAGTGGCCATATCCTTGTTTCTGGACACTCCAAGGGTGGTAATCTTGCCCTCTATTCGGCTGTTCAGAGTTCGCCTGTCCTGCGTGAGCAAATAGCAGAGCTCTTGCTTCTTGATTCTCCGGGCCTGATGAAGTCCCTCTTAGAGAAGCCTTCTTACCAAGAGTTGAAACCCAAGATGACGGTTATCAGACCTCAAGAATCTGTTGTGGGAGTCATGCTCTACTGGGACAAGGTCGCAAAGCTCGTAGCAGCAGATGGCATAGGCATCGCTCAACACAATGTTTTGCTTTGGCAGGTTGATTTGGAAACAAATGATTTTGTTTATGAAGACCAGCCGACAGACCTAAGTCAACGCTTAAAAGAGACCTTCCAAGAATGGATTGAGACCTTGCCTAATCAAGAACTCAAGCAGGTTTGTGATTTGTTCTTTGATACCATTCTTGATTCTGGAATTGAAAGTCTGGATGATATTGGTATCAAAACCCTTCCTAAGCTAGGTCAACTCTTGCAAGAATTCGGCAATCTCTCGGACCAACAAAAGAAAGTTCTGCAGGACGGTTTCAACCAGTTACTCTGGATATTTTGGAAGTCAGGAAATAAAAAATCTACCCTGCCCAAGCTAGAACTTCCTGATTTTATCAAGAAGTTGAGTGATTAACCAACAACGATTAGGGGCATCGGAATCATAGAAGTGGAGAATTTTATGTCTAAAAACGTACTTATTACAGGAGCAACATCAGGAATTGGCGAAGCAACGGCGCGTGCCTTTGCCAAAGAGGGAGAAAATCTCATCCTAACAGGTCGCCGTGTGGAGCGTTTAGAAGCTCTAAAAGAAGAGCTCCAAGCAACCTATCCAAATCAAAAAGTTTGGACCTTTGCCCTGGATGTCACAGATATGGCCATGGTCAAGGATGTTTGCCAAGCTATTCTCAAAAGCGTGGGGCAAGTCCATGTCTTGGTCAATAATGCAGGTCTGGCACTAGGTCTAACAGCTTATCAAGACTATGAGGAGTGGGACATGCTGACCATGCTCGACACCAATGTCAAGGGCTTGATGATGGTGACACGTCAGATCTTGCCAAGCATGGTTGCTGCCAATGAGGGCCATATCATCAATATGGGCTCTACGGCGGGCATCTATGCCTATGCAGGTGCTGCCGTTTATTCAGCAACCAAGGCTGCAGTAAAAACTTTCAGTGATGGCTTGCGTATCGATACCATTGCCACAGATATCAAGGTGACAACCATTCAGCCTGGTATCGTTGAGACCGACTTTTCTCAAGTTCGCTTTCACGGTGACAAGGATAAGGCAGCCAAGGTTTATCAAGGGGTAGAAGCCCTCCAGGCTCAAGATATTGCGGACGCAGTTCTCTATGTCACCAAGCAACCACGACGCGTCCAAATTTCAGACATGACCATCATGGCTAACCAACAAGCTACAGGGTTTACCATTCATAGGGAGGAAGACTAGGAGAAGCTTATAAAGAATCAGACGAATCCAGCCATCGGCAGTAGCTGGGAAGCCTTGCAAACAAAATTCTTTAGTAAGGAAGAAATTGAATCCAGTTACCAAAGAGTGGAAAATCTCATACAGGGAAAAATGGGTAAATAAATGATAAAAACATGACCTTCGGGCCGTGTTTTTTTGTTTGAATTTTCCCAAAACTATGAAAGAACCCGTGAAAATGCTATAATGTAAGGGATTACGACAGGACGGAGAGGTGAAACAATGGTTTCTAGAAGAGAGTTTTCAGAATTAACTAGGGTTCAGATTCCAGCAGCCTTACACTTAATGCGTTTGGGGTATACATATCTTCCTCATAATGGTAAGGAGATTATGGGGAGAGACCCCGAAACGAATATTTTAATTTCAATCTTTAGAGAGCAATTTTTAAAATTCAACAATTATGCAACTGATTTGGATGTTGAAAGAGAACTTAATAATATCAAGATTGAATTAGATCAAAACGATTTAGGACGTGCCTTTTATAACCGTATAGTAAGTGAGAGTGGTTCAACTTATATTGACTGGGAAAACCCTGAAAATAATACATTTCACCTTGCTTTAGAGGTAACCTGTCAAAATGGAGGAGACGAGTTTAGACCAGATATCGTCATTTTTATAAATGGCTTGCCACTTTCATATATTGAGGTGAAACAACCTAATGCCATTCGTGATGGTAAGACTGCTATTCAATCTGAGCAATCAAGAACAGCTGTTAGATTTGAGAATAGGAGATTCCGTCGTTTCAATAATATTACCCAATTGATTTCGTTCTCAGATAATTTACCTTATATCAGTGGTCAAGGTCAACAAAAGCAAGGGTCTTTTTACTGTTCAAATGCATTCTCAAAAACTAAATTCAATGCATTTAAGGAAGAAAGAGAAGAGGAGCTAATTTATTCTATACGTTCTTTAGGTGAGGAGGAGATTGATGCAGTATTAAAAGATGTTAATCGATTTGCCTTGAAATCTCAGCCAGAATTTAAGACAAATCAAGATCCAAGTACACCTTGTAATACATTTGTCTCATCACTCTATCAGAAGGAAAGACTATTGTTTTTGCTTCGCTACGGATTAGCTTACGTAGAAGAGCACTCGAAAGATGGCACTATTCAGCTGCAAAAACATGTGATGCGTTATCCACAGTTTTTTGCAACAAAAGCAATTGAGGATGCAATTGGAAAAGGAGTGAAGAAAGGTGTCATCTGGCATACACAAGGGTCTGGAAAAACTGCCTTGTCTTATTTTAATATCAGGTACCTTACAAATTATTTCTCGAAACAGGAAATTGTTCCTCAGTTTTATTTTGTAGTTGACCGCTTAGATCTTGCAGACCAAGCTACGCGAGAGTTTACGAAACGTGGCTTGAAAGTAAAAAGGATTAACCGTCCACAAGAATTAAATGAAAAACATGATGCTTATCAAGTTGCTGTCGTTAATATTCAAAAATTTAAGGATAATTCAGATTTGACGGATCATTCAGGCTACGATTTAAATCGTCAAAATATCTATTTTATTGATGAAGCTCACCGTTCATATAATGAGAAAGGTTCCTATCTCCCAAATCTATACAATGCAGATAAAAATGCTATTAAAATTGCACTTACTGGAACACCATTAATAACGTATAAAAAAGATGGTAAAACCAAGGAAAGTCATGCAACGACCCGCGATATTTTTGGTGATTATATCCATAAATACTACTACAATCAATCGATTGATGATGGTTTTACACTTCGTCTGATGCGTGAAGAGATTGAAACCTCTTATAAAGAGACTCTTCAAACCATCAATGAAGAAATCTTGCGTGGAGATCTTTCAAAAGATGATATTTTTGCACATCCACGTTATGTCTCACCAATGTTGGATTTCATTCTAGAAGATTTCAATAGAGCACGTGATGTTGTCTTCGATGATGATTCCATCGGTGGAATGATTGTTTGTGATTCATCTAAGCAAGCTCGTGAGATTGAAAAGCAATTAGAAGAACGCAGAAGTCGTGGGGAGACAAATATCACATCAGCTTTAATCCTTCATGATGAAGGTGACAAAGAGTACAAGAAAGATCGTGTAGAAAGCTATAAAGAAGGTAAAATTGATCTTGTTATTGTATATTCGATGTTACTAACAGGATTTGATGCACCTAGGTTGAAAAGATTGTACTTAGGCCGCAAAATCAAGGCTCATAACTTACTTCAAACATTGACACGTGTGAATCGTCCATATAAGGATTATCAATTTGGATATGTGATTGACTTTGCAGATATTTCGAAAGAATTTGATAAAACCAATCGCGCTTATTTGGAGGAACTCAATCAGGAGTATGATCTAAAAAACACAGGAGAAGATGTTGAAAATGTTTTTGGTTCTCTCTTTGTTTCAGCAGATGAAATTAGTAAACAGCTTGAAAAATCAGAGACAATTTTGATGAATTATCCAACTGAGAATCTAGAGTTCTTCTCTCAAACTATTGATGAAGTGAGAGATAGACATCAACTTATCGAGTTACGAAAAGCGCTAGAAGCGATGAAGCAATTTTATAATGTTGCTCGACTTTTAGGACATCGTGAACTTCTAAGTAAGATTGACATTAACCATGTATCGACTTTGTTGAACGTGATTTCAAGACGTTTGTTGAATCTCTCACTTATGGAAAAACCTGATGAATTCTCAAGTCGAACCTTGCTTAATCTAGCAATGTCTGATACGACATTTAGTTTCGTTAAAATCGCAGAAGAAGAGTTACGACTAGCAGCGAATGATCTCTATGAGCTTCGCAAACGAGTAGCAGGTGGGATTAACGGTCGTCCAGATGAAAAAGACCCTGAATGGGTGAATCTCTATGAGGAATTCCGTAGAATCATGAAGAAACATATGATTTATGAGCAGGAGGGCCTTACAATGGAGAATATCAAAGAAACTCAGACTGAGTATCAAAATCTGTTTGATGCATTTGAAGATTATAAGAGCCGAATGCGACGACTGGCTATGAATTTCAATGGCGATGAAATGGCAGCTCGATCTTTCAAACATGTTACCAACTCAACCGTGGTAAGTGAATTTCCAGTTATCTTTCATGTGATTAAAGGGTCAAAAGCCAATTTGGATTATCAAATTGGTCTAAATCAAGGTGTCCTTGATAACAATGATTTTTTGAAACGAATGATTCGTGAACAAGCACGTAAAGAAATGAAAAATACAGAATCAGCAGGAAATGAAAGGTTGACAAAACAAGACTTCAACAATCTTGTTGAATCTTTATTTGAAGAATACGAACAGGAATATCAGAACTAATGAATGAACAATATAAGGTCCAAGTCCAAGACTTGGTAGACGATTTGAAAGCAGTCTTTACCCATGCTGGTTTAGGGGGTGAAGCAGGAGAGTACAAGCTCCTTACCCAATCTTTCTTGTACAAATTCTTGAATGACAAGTTTCTCTATGAAGCACAAAACGTCGAATCGGAAAACACTTATGAGCATCTAGTATCTATGAGTGAAGAGGATTATGATTGGCTTCTAGAGGATATCGGAACTTCAACAGCTTGGATGAAGCCAAATCAATTCATAGAAACGCTTCATCGCAAGCAAAATGAATCTGATTTTTATGAGACGTTTGAAAACACACTCAACCAAATTGCCATTGACAACAACGATATCTTCTCGGTCCATACAGAAGGGAATACAACTGTTCGTCTTTTTGATGAGCGCCTGATTACCGATAACATTTCAGATTCAAGTAAGAGAAATGAAGTTGCTAAGGCGATTATCAATCTGTTGGCTAAGGTCAAATTCAATCAAGATATTTTTTCTCAAGGTTTTGACTTTTTCTCTACTCTCTTTGAGTATATGATTAAGGATTACAACAAAGACGGTGGTGGCAAGTATGCCGAGTACTACACACCCCACTCTGTCGCTAAGATTATCGCAGATATCCTAGTAGGTAATGACAAACCTCAGAATGTGCGTATCTATGATCCGTCTGCGGGCTCAGGGACTTTACTTATGAACCTTGCAAGTCGAATCGGTGTGGATAAGGCAACAGTATATAGTCAGGATATCTCACAAAAATCTTCCAATCTGCTTCGTCTCAATCTAATTTTGAATGGACTCCAACACTCTATTCATAATATCGTTGAAGGCAATACCATTTTACGTAATCGCCATCCTGAAAAGATGGACTATATTGTCTCCAATCCTCCATTCAAACTGGACTTTTCAAAATGGCGGGACCAAGTAGAGACCTTGCCAGAAGCTAGTGAGCGTTTCTTTGCAGGTGTGCCTAAAACTCCAGCAAAATCTAAGGACAAGATGGCTATCTATGAGCTCTTTATCCAGCATATCATTTATTCCTTGAAGCCAGATGGCCAAGCAGCGGTTGTTCTGCCTACAGGCTTTATAACTGCTCAATCAGGAATTGATAAGAAAATCCGTCAACACTTGGTAGACAATCAAATGCTGGCTGGTGTTGTTTCCATGCCGTCCAATATCTTTGCGACGACAGGTACCAATGTTTCCATACTTTTTATTGATAAGAAAAACAAGGGCGATGTCGTCCTCATTGATGCGTCAAACCTTGGAACCAAGGTCAAGGAAGGCAAGAACCAAAAGACTGTGCTGTCTTCTGAGGAAGAGCAAAAGATCGTCGAGACCTTTATCAAGAAAGAAGCCGTCGAGGACTTTTCTGTCACTGTCTCTTATGAGGATATCAAGGAGAAAAACTATTCTCTCAGCGCAGGCCAATACTTTGATATCAAGATCGACTATGTAGATATCACAGCAGAAGAGTTTGAAGCCAAGATGACCGCCTTTCAAGATAAACTCTCAAACCTCTTCCAGCAATCGCATGCATTGGAGCAGGAGATTAAAGAGCAGATGAAAGGATTGAAGTATGAGTGAAGTTAAATTAGGGGACATATCGTTTATTACGAAACTAGCTGGCTTTGAACATACAAAGTATATTCAAGGTAATAATACTCATGAGAAAATTTCAGAAGATGATGTTCCGTTATTTATTGGAAAAACTGTTCAGAATGGAAAAATAGATAAGAATTTTGATTGGTACATTCCAAAAGAATTATCAAATCAACTTGAAAGAAGTAAATTAAATAAAAAATGTTTGGTCTTACCATATGTAGGCTCTGTTGGAGACTTAGCTATTTTTGATGCTAGTTACGATGCACATCTAGGTAGTAATATTGCAAAAATTGAGTTAGCAGAAAATTGTGGTTACTCTGAAGAATTTATATATTATTTTCTAAAATCTGATTATGGACAGAAAATATTACTAAGAGATATTCAAGGAGCGATTCAAAAAAATATCACAATGAAGGCTATTAGAGAAGTTTCATTACCTGATATTTCAATTCAAGAACAAAATAATATAGTTTCAATTTTAAAAGGTTTAGATGATAAAATCCAAATCAACAACCAAATCAACCAAGAGTTGGAAGCTATGGCTAAGACCCTCTATGACTACTGGTTTGTGCAGTTTGATTTCCCAGACCAGAATGGTAACCCCTACAGATCATCAGGCGGGAAGATGGTCTATAACCCAGAACTCAAACGCGAAATCCCTGAGGGGTGGGGAGTGGAGACTCTTAGAGACTTTGAATCGAAAATTATTACTGGGAAAACACCTTCTAGGGCAAATAGTGATAATTTTGGAGGTGAAATTCCTTTTATAACAATTGGAGATATACGAGGAAATACTTTTATTTATAGCACTTCAGAATCATTGACTGATTTAGGAGCAAGTGTACAACAGAATAAGTATTTACCTAAAGGTAGCTTATGTGTTTCTTGTATTGCGACAGTGGGTGAAATTGGATTTACTACTGAATGGTCTCATACAAATCAACAAATAAATTCAATTGTTTTTGAGGATAAAACCCATAGATATTACCTTTATTTTGCGTTGAAAAATTATTTTGAAAATGCTAAAGCGAGTGCAAAGACTGGAAATACTTTTGCTAATATGAATAAAGAAGATTTTTCAGGAATTAGAATCATTCTATCAAGTAAAGAAATCAAAAATTATTTTCACGAAATTTCAGAGCCTTATTTTGCGCAAATCAAGTGTTTACAAGGAGAAAACCAAGAACTCACCCAACTTAGAGATTGGCTATTGCCAATGCTGATGAATGGACAGGTGAAGGTATAATATTAAGGAGATGATAAGATGGAAAAGCGACTAAGATTGTTTCATTTTTCAAGAGAAAGTGACAATGTTAATGTAGTATCAGGGAAAATCTTCGAATCAAGCTCAATTGATTTTAAAGAAGAATTCGATAAAATTATTGATGATTTAGACACACGAGTCCAAAAATGTATGGACGATAAATTTGCAAAAAATTTTAGATTTAATCGAAGAACTTCTCAAATGGTTACAAACATTTCTGAGATATTTGTTAGTCATAATAAATTTAAGTCAAATTCAGATGATATTGCAAGTAAGTTTAAGGATGCAATAGGCAATCAATTCCATAATGATTTCTATCTAGTAGTACTAACCACTATGCTAAATGATAGTGAGGTGCTTTTTATAGTAAAAATGGAAACTGGAACTGCTATACAAGTCACGGATGAAAATACTTTAAAGACACTTGATAGAATCTTACCTGATAAAAAATCTAGGCTTCAGAAAGCTACTATAATATTCAAAGATAGAACTATTTCTTTTAAAGAAGGAACAGAGCCAAGCAATTCAGAAAGAGAAAATATTCATTCAAGGGTACTAGATAGGACTGATGATAATATTTCTCGTTACTTCTTCAAAACGTTTTTAGAAAGTACAAACGTCATTGATGATCCCGATTCAGCAGCAAAAGCAGCTATAGAAGCAATTGAAATAGTTTCAAAACCTTATCTAAAGGCTAATAACTCTTCTAACGATGTAAAAGAGAGATTACAAAGTTTTTTATCTCAAAAACGTGAGACATCTTTTGATGGTTTGATTGGAGAAATTAGTACTCTACTTGATTTTGAAAAAGCAGGAACCTATATGGATTCTGAAAAACTAGCTCAAGAAGCATATCAAAATGCCAAAAAAAGAAATGGCACGGTTATATTTACATTTACAGCCGAGCTAAAAACACCACCAAGAACAGTGTATGTCTCAAAGGATAATAATAAAGAGTTAGAGATTAGAGTTTTTGATAGTTTATTGGAACAAGGAGATGTTGTATGGGAGGTAGAAGGGAATTATTCAATAATGAAGATAAATACAGATAGGATCACAATATTGAAGAGGTGATTATTATGTGTAACCAAATTTTTTCTTTGATCAGCAATTATGATATGCAAGGAAGTTGGTTTAATTTTTTAGAAAAGGAGAGAATATTTAAATATAATATTAAGTTTATAGTTTACAAAAAAGAAGTTAGTAAATTTAAACATGATTTTTCATTACCCTTACCAGATAATATAAGTGTTAGATGTAATGATTTTCCATTTGCTCAATTTGATACTCCTGAAAGTAAAAATATTATTATTCTTACTATTGAACAAAACTTAGTTCCTGAAAAAAATAAAAAGATATTCTTTTACTCAGAAAAAGATTTTATTGAATTCGAAAAAGAATTTTTAAGAAAAATTGCAATAAAAGAATTAAAAAATAGACATAATAAAATTGCGATAGATATTTTTAAAGGTGATTTTAGAATTGTTTCTCCAATATTTTCTCTAGTAACAGAAGAGTTAAAAATTCCTAAAATAGTTCTAACTAAATCGGAATTTAATCACGTGAAGATATGTGCTTTGCCAAATGTGATTACTAATATTAACTACGAAGATTGTAAAAAAATATCATTAATTAATTTATTGGATTTACTATCTGAACGAATGATCTCTGATAATAGAAAAAATACTGAATTTGTAATTAGTTTTGAAAAAAATGCAATCTTAAAATTAGATGATGTTAGTGTAACAGAAAAATTTTTCAATAATTTTGAAAATATTTTTGATTTTATTTTTAGTGATGATAAAACCTATTATGAAAAGTTAATCATTTTTAGGAGCCTTTTCTCAGATTTAGTAAATAATAAATTAAAAATAGATGAAAAAGACATAGGCATAACTTGGAATAAATTAAAAATTAATTATAATTTATTTATAAAAGATAAGTTAAAAAAATATATTGATGATAAGAAAAAAATCACTGAAGACTTTACTAATTTGCAAAGGAAGACTTCCGATAGTATAAAAACTTTAACAAATTCATTGTTACAACAAATTTTAGTTTTGGTAGCGACAGTTTTAACAACTTTTATTCTTAAAAATTTCTCTACTAGATTAGCTATGTTGTTAACTCTTATTGTTGGATTGTTCTATTTGATTCTTGTAATAGGAGTAAATCGTTTAAAAGGATGGAATTGTGAATCAAAATCTATTGAGTTAGAATACAAAAAAATAGATAATTTGTATAGTATTTTTTATAATGTTGAAGAAAATTATTTCAATAAGTTAAAGCAAGATTATGAAGAAAGAATGAAAAATTTAATAGTGATTGAAAAATGGAATCAAATAATTGTAATTTCAATCACGATTTTAGTTGTTTTTTTGATATTATTTGTTTCTTTACATCCAATTTTGTACACTAATTGTGAAATTTATAAGAATATAGTTGATTTTTTTACTCAATAATTTTGAATCTGTTTGTCTATTTAAATTTTGAATGTTGATAAGTTAGTAAAAATTGCTGATGCCTATATATACTAAATACTAGTATGAATCCCAGCCAAATCAACTTTTGGCTGGTTTTTATTGTCTAAAGATGATACGATTAAATTACCTAAAAGGTAATTTAAATCGAACAGAAAGGAATTTATGAAGCTTATCTATACCAATAAAACTGTTGAGAAACAGTGCACTGAGCTGAGGCGAGCGAAAAAGGATTTTTCGGATAAGGTTGCATTAAAGTTACACCAGTTGATTAATCTTTTGGAAGTATCGGATTCTTTGGCTAGTGTGACGGCTTTTCCTAAGTATCATTTTCACCAATTAAAGGGAAAGAGAAATGGACAGTTTGCTTTAGATATAGATGGTCGAAGGAGTTCCTATCGTTTGATTGTAGGATTTCGGGAGGAAGATTTTGAGAAGGTATTTTCTAGTCCGGTAGAAATCGAAATCTTGAAAATAGAGGAGGTTAGCAATCATTATGGGTAAAAAAGTGGTTGAGTACAAAGACCTGGTTGCTTTTCATCCGGGTCAGTATGTTGAAGACTTAATTGAGGACTATAACGTAACTCAGAAAGAATTTGCGGAGCGTTTGGGAGTCTCTGCCAAGACTGTCAGCAAGCTAGTTAATGCTGAGGAGTCTATTAGTAAGGAGACAGCTCATAAGTTAGCCAAGTTAAGTGGTGTTTCTATGCAGACTTGGCTCAACCTTCAAAGCATTTATGATGTGAAAGTGGCTGAAATTGTAGAACAAAGAGAGCTTGATCAAGGCCGAGAGAAGGAAATCTGCGAGATGATTGACTTTAAGTATTTTAAACAAAAAGGCTACGTTCCAGAGAAGCGCTATAGTATCGGTGAAAAGATTACAGAGCTTCGGAAGATTCTAGAAGTATCGAGTCTAGAATATCTCCTGACTTTTAACCATTTAGTGAGTTATCGTAATACACGTGATTTTACCGAAAAGAGTATCGTTAATTCCAATATCATGTTAGAGCTAGCATCTAAAAAAGCTCGTAATAAAACGACCACGAAGCTTAATCGCAGAAAGTTAGAGAAAAGTATACCAACATTGAGAGAATTGACGAGACAAGATCCAAAGGATTTTGCTCAAGAGTTGACCGATATCTTGCTAGAGTGCGGGGTTGTCCTAGTGGGCCTTCCTGCTTTAGCAAATGCCAATTTAAATGGTGCAACAAAGAAGTTTGGAAACGGTAGTGTCTTGTTGTTATTAACAGATCGTAATAAAGCATCGGATATTTTTTGGTTTTCACTTTTCCATGAGATTGGCCATATTCTGCAGAATGACTTTTCGTCTGATCATGAAGGTAGCGACTCTTATCGACGTTCTGAGGAGCTAGCCGACCAGTTTGCGAAAGATTTACTAATTTCCCCTCAAGACTATCAAAGATTCATAGATGAGGATTGCTTCGATAAACAAGCGATTAAGAAATTTGCTGATGAGATTGGTATTCATCCTAGCATTGTTTTAGGTCGCTTGCAGAATGATGAGTATTTGGGTTATGATCAATTTAGAGACTTGAAAGTGAACTATTATTTAGTTTCTTAATAGATCTTATAGTGCAATCAAAGGCTTTTTCCGAATAATAGAAGTAGAGGGGCTAACCCTCTATTTTTTACTAAGGAGAAGTAGATGGAAAAAAGACACAAGCATGTCTCACCGACCTTGGATATTATGGCTAAGAAGATTTTCAGCCTGCCTGAGGTGACGGTAGCATTTATTCGAGATATTTTGGATTTGGATGTTGTGGATGCTCAGATTTTGGAGGGAACACAGCTTCATAAAAAGGACTTTGACGAGGATGAGCTCTTTTCAACCTCGGTGGATGTTCGAGCCAAGTTGAATGATGAAACTGAGGTTATCATTGAGATTCAGGTACGTAAGCAGCATTATTTTCTCAATCGTTTTCATTATTATTTAGCTAACCAGCTGGTGGAAAATGTGCAACAATTACGTCAACAAGGGCAGACGCATAAGATGTATGAGCAGATGGAGCCGGTTTATGGTATAGCTATCTTGGAGAAGACCTTGTTGCCAGATGAGGAGTCACCGATTAATACTTATTGGATGGCCAATAGTCGGACGGGTAGGCCTTTGAATGCTTACTATAAGGATGGGAAACAGCAGAACCTTCTTCAGATTGCCTTTTTAGAGTTGGATAAGTATAATAAAGATAAGCATATCAGGGATGAAGGGCGGCAGTGGCTAGAGTTCTTTGGAAATCTCCCATTTTCTAAGGCACCTAGCCGAGCGGTCACGCATGCCGATTCATTACTGGATTCATCCAGCTGGACACAGGAGGAAAAGGCGATGATTGATGAACGCATACGTATTCAAGAAAATTATGACATGACTATGGAAACGGCAATTGATGAAGCGCATGAAGAAGGCTTGGAGCAAGGACTGAAGCGAGGTCGTTATGAGGGACAACTAGAACTGATTCGTAAGATGCTCGCAAAAGGTCTATCTCTAGAAGTTGTGTCAGATGTGACTGGTCTATCGCTTGAAGAATTAGAGGGATTGGTATCGTAAGAGCCAACCGATAGGAGGAAAAGGCGATGATTGATGAACGCATACGTATTCAAGAAAATTACGACATGACCATGGAAACAGCAATTGATGAAGCGCGTGAAGAAGGCATAGAGAAAGGGTTAGAGCAGGGACTAGAGCGTGGTCGTTATGAGGGACAACTAGAAATGATTCGTAAGATGCTCTCAAAAGGCCTATCTCTAGAAGTTGTGTCAGATGTTACTGGTCTATCGCTTGAAGAATTAGAGGCATTGTTATCGTAAAAACTAGCTGAGCTACTTATTTTTTTGAAAGTCAGAGGCAGATTTTTGCCTCTTTTTTTATTTTAGGGTGTTTAACATTTGTAATACTTAAACATTCGGAAAATAATACTTTGAAGCGTAAAATTAAAAAAGACTGTCAAACGTTTGACAGAAATCTGAGAAAGTAGATTTAAAATATCTTGACAGTCTTGTCTTATAAAACTTGTTAAATAAGCCCTGAAACGAAACTCTATTTTTTTCTTTCTTACACGTGAAAGAAATCACCTTTTTGTGCGACATTTTTAGACTATAATTTAGATGTGAATGACTGAACTTTCTAATATGACAATTTTGTTAAGGCCTTGTTAAAATGGATAGCCTAGCCTTTTTTTTTACTTTTTCATCCCTTATAATTTACTTTGGTTTGTTTTTAATAAGAAAAACAACAGCATTATTAATAATCTTTAATATGAGGGAATCTTTATTTTCTTTCAAAGGACGGCTTGGTCCTAAGATAGAGAGATTGTGAAAAAAAGTATCAGGAGAATAGACTTGTTTAAAGAAAGAAAAACGAAACCAAAGTACAGCATCCGTAAATATTCTATTGGCGCAGCATCGGCTTTGATTGGCTTCATGGCTCTTGCTAATGGGCAAGCAGCTCAGGCTGATGAGGCACAATCGATTAGTGATTTGACTGATGCCTCAAATCAGGCACAGACACCTCAAACAGCTTCAACGGCACAAGTGGCGACTTCCGAACCAGCATCAGTTGAGACTGTGCAAGCGTCACAGCCTGCCAACATTGCTCCAGTTCTGCCTCAGGTAACAACTGTTCAAGCAGCTGAACAGACTCCGACCATTGATCAATTGGTTGAGGCAAGCAACCCGCAAACTCAAGAAACTTCAGCAAATGTCTTAACCAATGCGACTGAGGACCAAGGTCAAGGCAAGGAGTACAGCACAGAAGGTTACGGTGCAAAAATGCCTTATACGACTCATAAGGTAGAAAATGCAAGTGTTGAAAATGGTGCTACAATCCAGCAATCAACGGACATGGAATCTACGGCTGTGGAAGCGACTAACCAAACTTATGTTGAGCTTCCTAAAAAGGATGCGGCAGTTACTTTCAATGTCACTGAGCCAGCCAATGCTTTGAATGTGCGTTATACAATACCTGATGGTGCATCAGGTCAGTTGGATGTGCAGGTTAATGGTTCAAGCGTTGGTAATCTTGATTTGTCATCTCACTCAGCATGGCAGTACCTTAAAGGGGACCATGAGTATGATCAAGCCATTGATGGTTCCAGTGCACGTTTTCGTTTTGATGAGACACGTCTCCTCCTCAAGGATATTCAATTGAAATCTGGTGATAAGATTTCTCTAGTTAAAAAGAAAGATGACAATGTCCCTTACGGTATTGACTTTATTGAGCTTGAACAGGCTCCAGCGCCTGTTGCCCAAGGCGAAAATAGTATCAGTATCGTGGATAAGGGTGCATCTGCCAATGATGATGGTGACGATACAGCTGCCCTACTTGCGGCTGTGGAAGAAGCTAAAGCCAGCGGAAAATCTGTCTATATTCCAGAAGGACGTTTCAATTTTGATAAACAGGTTAATATCGAAGCTGATAATCTAAAAATCTCAGGTGCCGGTGTTTGGCATACGCAACTACACTTTACAAGTGACAAACGCTATGGTGGTGGTATTGTCTTCGGTCATAATAGTAATGGAATTGAGTTGAGCAATCTTTACATGGATTCCAACTTGACGTCTCGTTATAACGAGGATGCACAGTACAAGGCTATTTCGGGAACACTTGGTAAGGATTCGAAAATTCACGACATCTGGGTTCAGCATTTTGAAGTCGGTATGTGGATTGGAGACTACGACCAGACGGGAAATATGAAGTATACGGATGGTCTTGTCGTTGAAAATGCTCGTATCCGTAATAACTTGGCTGATGGTATTAACTTTGCTCAAGGGACCAAGAATTCAACAGTTAAGAACTCTAATATCCGTGGGAATGGTGATGATGGTTTAGCTATCTGGTCAAGTATTTCAGATGGGACAAATGCCGCAGCTGAGGAAAATAATAAATTCCTCAACAATACCATTGAATCAGGCTGGCGTGCTGCTGGTATCGGTATTTTTGGTGGTAAGGGGCATGAAATCTCAGGAAACCTCATCAAGGATGTCTTTGCTGGAGCAGGTATCCGTGTAAATACTGTCTTTGCAGGTCACAATTTTGACCTCAATGATTCTGGAATTAAGATTCATGACAATACCATTCTACGTTCAGGGACAACTAATGACCTCTATAAGCTCCATCGTGGTGCCATTGATTTCCAACAAGTTCGTGGAACAATCAAGAATGTCGATGTCTACGATAATAAGCTATTGAATACCTTGGCTGATCCAGTGATTACCAAAAACTTTGAGATGGGTGACAATGGTAATGGAGAAATCCGTTTATCTAATAATACGATTGACAATAAGGCGACGATTGTTGGGGATGTCTCAGCAGTTTCTCCAACAAAATCTGAACCAAAGCCTGTCAATAATCCAGTCTCAGAGACTTCAGTTTCCGAGACACCAAAGAGTGAAGCGGGTTCAACTGCGCCAGTTTCTGAAGCATCAACAAGTGAAGTAGTTTCTGAGACATCAGCATCAGAAACACCAAAGAGTGAAGAAGGTTCAAGCACTCCGGTTTCCGAAGCATCAACAAGTGAAGTAATTTCCGAGACATCAGCATCAGAAACACCAAAGAGTGAAGCAAGCTCAAGTACTCCAGTTTCTGAAGCATCAACTAGTGAAGTAGTTTCTGAAACTTCAGCATCAGAAACACCAAAAAGTGAGGCAAGTTCAAGTGCTCCAGTTTCCGAAGTATCTAACAGTGAGGTAATTTCCGAGACTTCAGTTTCCGAAGCATCAAACAGTGAAGTAATTTCCGAAACTTCAGCATCAGAAATACCAAAGAGTGAAGTGGGTTCAAGTACTCCAGTTTCAGAACCATCAAACAGTGAAGTAGCTTCCGAGACATCAGCATCAGAAACACCGAAAAGTGAAGCAACTTCAAGCACTCCATTTTCCGAAGCATCGACTAGTGAGGTAATCTCAGAGACTTCAGTTTCCGAAACACCAAAGAGTGAAGCAACTTCAAGCACTCCATTTTCCGAAGCATCGACTAGTGAGGTAATCTCAGAGACTTCAGTTTCCGAAACACCAAAGAGTGAGGAAAGTTCAAGCGCCCCAGTTTCAGAAGCATCAAACAGTGAAGTGGTATCCGAGACATCAGCATCAGAAACACCAAATAGTGAGGCAAGTTCAAGCACTCCAGTTTCTGAAGTATCAAACAGTGAAGTAATTTCCGAGACATCAGCATCAGAAACACCAAAGAGTGAGGCCGGCTCAAGCACTCCGGTTTCTGAAGCATCAACTAGTGAAGTGATCTCAGAGTCTTCAGTTTCAGGAACATCAAAGAGTGCGGAAAGTTCATCAGCTCCAGTTTCTGAAGTATCTAACAGTGAATTGGTTTCTGAAACTTCAGCATCAGAAACACCAAAGAGTGAGGAAAGTTCATCAGCCCCAGTTTCCGAGACTTCTAACAGTGAAGTAATCTCAGAGTCTTCAGTTTCGGAAACACCAAAGAGTGAAGTAGGTTCAAGTACTCCAGTTTCTGAAGTGTCCAACAGTGAGGTAATCTCAGAGACATCAGCATCAGAAACACCAAAGAGTGAAGCAAGTTCAACTGCTCCAGCCTCTGAGTCACCAAAGAATGAGGAAACTTCGGTAGCTTCATCTACTAGTCAGGTTGACGTAGCAATTACTTCTGACAGCCCAGAGAAATCTCCAACTTCAGAAAGCACACAAAAGGATCCGATTAGCGAGGTTTCTTCAGAAGTTATTGAAAAAGGTTCAACAAGTCAGGTTGATGTCAAAGTTTCTGAAGCTCCAACAACAGCACGTACATCTGAAGTTGTCAGCATCTTGCCAAATAGTCAGGTCGCTTATAACAATGCCCTAAAAACCCCTGTAACAAGCAGTCAGCTTGCCTCAGAAGCTATTCGCTTTAATTCTCTTTTGAATGAGAAGTCTGCGGATGTGATTGCAAGTAAAGTTATGGCGGTTATGGCCTCTGAAACATTAGCCTCAGAAGCGGCATCACTTACAAGCTCTGAAGGTGTTGCCAAAGAGATTAGCAATGATTTGTCAGAATTGGCGGAAAGCAAGAAGGATGACACACCTAAAAATGTCGCCCGTATTGATAAAGCAACTGAGGCAAAACAGGTGGCCAAGAGTTCTGAAAGCCAAGCTAGCACTTCAAAAGAAAAAGGTAAGTCTAATACGACAACGGTCTTCCTTCTTGTCGGAGTTGCTGCAGCACTAAGTATATCTACAGTTTATCTTACAAAACAAGGTAAAAAAGCAGGTAAATAATAGGTAAGAAGCATCCATTAAATTGGGTGTTTTTTGTTTTTAAGCAAGCTCTAAGATACCTAATATCATTATTCTTTATTTTTAATCATCCACTTTGATTTGGTCCTGTATAATTAAAGTGATAAGAAAAATTAAGGAGTTAAGATGATGAAAGAAAAAAGAAATAATAGGATTTGTTTATTTGCTCTTCTTCTTTTAGTATTTACTTTAGGATTTGGATTTTCATTTGATACTAGCAAACAATCTTCGGCTGTGAGCTCTCAAGTGGTTCAAGCGGATGAGAACAATGGTATCTTGGCTTTTAATGGTCAAAAGCAGTTTGTCATGGAGGAGAAGGACCAGCTAGGACGTGCTCACAGTGCTCATATACAGTTACAAGATAAGGACGAGCCGAAGAATAAGCGTCCCGGTAAAATAAAATATGATCCTGTAGGATGGCATAACTATAAGTTTTATTATGGTGACGGTAAATCAAAATCTTGGCTAATGAATCGAGGGCATTTGATTGGCTATCAGTTTTCTGGTGTCAATGACGAGGGCAAGAATTTAGTACCTATGACTGCCTGGTTGAATTCTGGAAATTATAAAGGAACTGACGAAGGTAATCAGTCAGGTATGCTTTATTATGAGAATCGCTTGGATAACTGGCTAGCACTCCACCCTAACTATTGGTTAGACTATAAGGTAACAGCTATCTACAGTGGAGACGAGTTGTTGCCTCGTCAAGTAGAACTTCAGTATGTTGGTATTGATAGTTCTGGAAATCTCTTGGAAATTAAACTTGGTGGAGATAAGGAGACTCTTGACAGTCAGGGAGTTACCCATGTTATTTTGGATAACCAATCACCAAATGCAGAAATCAATTATGCAGATGGGACAGCGACAAATACGGTTACTGAATTTACTGAAGCGCCATCTGAGCCTAGTTCTGAGAGTTCACAGGTGACTGAACAATCAAGTTCTGAGCCAGAGCCTGTGCAACCTGCACAAGAAGAAAGTAGAACAGTTTATGTCGCGCGTCATGGAACAGCAGATGTTTATTGGTATGACATCAACAGTATGCCTAGCAATACCAACAAAGCAAATGTCGTTACAATGACAGAAGCAGATGCCCTAGCCCAAGGTAAACGACACACGTCTAAAGAGTAATACAAAAGCTGGACATCTTGTCCAGTTTTTTTGTAAAACGACTCACATTTTACCACTTTTATCTGAAAATTTGATATACTGAGACTATCAAAGATACTTGAAAGAGAGGTTAATTGACTCTTTTTCAGTACAAGAAAGGAATAAAAATATGATTTGGATTATTATTGCCATTATCGTTGTTCTTGTAATTTTTGTTATTGCAAGTTATAACGGCTTGGTTAAAAGCCGTATGCAGACTAAGGAGGCATGGAGTCAAATTGATGTTCAATTGAAACGTCGTAATGACCTTCTTCCTAACTTGATTGAGACTGTTAAGGGATATGCAAAATACGAAGGTTCAACGCTTGAAAAAGTAGCAGAACTTCGTAATCAAGTAGCAGCTGCGACTTCACCAGCAGAGGCTATGCGTGCTAGTGATGAATTGACACGCCAGGTTTCTGGAATCTTTGCGGTAGCTGAAAGTTACCCTGACCTTAAGGCTAGTGCAAACTTCAGCCAGCTTCAAGAAGAGTTGACGAACACTGAAAACAAAATTGCCTATTCACGTCAACTTTATAACAGTGTGACAAGTAACTACAATGTGAAATTGGAAACATTCCCAAGCAATGTTATTGCTAAAATGTTTAGCTTTAAGGCTGCTGAATTCCTTGAAACACCTGAAGAAGAAAAAGCTGTTCCTAAGGTTGATTTCAGTGGACTAGGTAACTAATATGTTATTTGATCAGATTGCTCGAAATAAGAGAAAGACTTGGCTTTTGCTCCTGGTCTTTTTCCTCTTGTTGGGCCTTGTTGGTTACGGTGTCGGCTATCTTTGGTTAGGTTCAGGCTTCGGTGGTTTGATTCTTGCTCTAGTTATCGGTTTTATCTATGCCGTTACCATGATTTTCCAATCAACCAATGTCGTTATGGCTATGAATGGTGCACGAGAGGTTGATGAACAAACCGCTCCAAACCTTTATCATGTGGTTGAAGATATGGCTATGGTGGCACAAATACCGATGCCACGTGTCTTTATTGTCGATGATCCTTCAATGAATGCTTTTGCGACGGGGTCTAGCCCTAAAAATGCTGCTGTGGCTGCTACGACAGGTCTTCTTGCAGTTATGAATCGTGAGGAACTTGAAGGGGTCATAGGGCACGAAGTCAGCCATATTCGTAACTATGACATCCGTATTTCGACTATTGCAGTAGCCTTGGCATCTGCGATCACCATGCTAGCTGGTATGGCTCGCAATATGATGTTCTGGGGTGGAGGCCGTCGTCGTAATGATGATGATCGTAATGGAAGTAGTGGCTTGGAGATTATTCTTCTCATTATTTCCTTGATTGCCATTATTCTTGCGCCTTTGGCAGCTACCCTGGTTCAGTTGGCTATTTCACGTCAGCGTGAATTTCTAGCTGATGCTTCTAGTGTCGAATTAACACGTAACCCGCAAGGTATGATTAATGCTCTGCTTAAACTTGATCATAGTGAACCGATGCAACATCACGTAGATGATGCTAGCGCAGCTCTCTATATCAACGATCCTAAAAAGGAATCTGGTTTGCAGAAGCTCTTTTATACGCACCCACCAATTTCAGAACGGGTGGAACGCTTGAAACAAATGTAAAAAAAGTGAGACTGATGACACTTCTAAGGGTGTTTATCAGCCTCGCTTTTTTAGTTTGATTCAATATAAAGGTTGCTAGCAACAGTTTCTGGAATTTGAATTTCTTTTCCATCAATATTCAGGCGGTAGAGTTGTGTAAAAGGGTCAAAGCCTTTCAAGGTAAAAGTTACTCCAATTTTAAGACCGACAGTTTCCAAATAATGGAGTAAATCAATTTGATCCTGAACTCGACGAAGTACATAGTTTCCAGGAGTTAGGTCTTGTGTAAAAGTCTGGTTGTAGATTTCCTCTATGAGCTGACCTGACTTGGGGATTTGCCCACCGTGTGGACAGGTTTGGGGGTAATTGAGTAGGCGGTCAAGGGCATTGATAAAGTGATCAGAGACAGTATGCTCTAAAATTTCAGCCTCTTGATGAATTAGGTCGCAAGTATATTGCAAGTGGTCCACCAAAAAGACTTCGATGAGACGATGTTTCCGATAGAGTTCAGCGACATTGATTTTACCAGTTTTCGTTAGAAGATAGCCCTTGACTTTGTCTTTGATGATGAGGTCTTCTGAAATCAATTTCTTAATCATTTCCGTCACAGCAGGTGGAGACACCTGCATACGGTTTGCGATTTCCTTATTGCTTATTTTACCTTCTTCAGTACCAATCTCATAGATACATTTGAGGTAGTCTTCTTTATTAGGTGTCATTTCTCTTCCTTTGAAAATAGTCTCACCTTAGTATAACAGATTTATCATAAGAATACAGAATATTTCTTAGATGAGATTTTTACTGATTCAAGCCTTGGGTGATTTTATCCAGATTATATTTCATCATGTTGTAGTAGCTATCACCGTCTTGCCCTTTTTCAGCAATAGAATCTGTAAAGATCTTTGCATAAATAGGAATATTGGTATCCTTAGATACTGTTTTCATAGGGCGTTCATCGACACTAGATTCGACAAAGAGAGCTGGTACCTTTGTTTGGCGTAGTTTTTCCACGAGTGTTTTGATTTGGTCTGGTGTGCCTTCTTCTTCTGTATTGATTTCCCAGATGTAGGCAGATGGTATGCCATAGGCTTTAGAGAAGTATTTGAAGCATCCTTCACTAGTGACAATCAGTTTTTTCTCATCGGGAATCTTGTTAAATGTCTCTTTAGCTTCTTGGTCCAGTTTACTAAGTTTGTCAGTATAGGATTTTAGATTCTTTTCGTAGTAGGTCTTGTTTTTAGGGTCCTTAGCAATCAGTTGCTTGGCAATATTTTGAGCATAAATAATCCCATTTTCCAGATTAAGCCAAGCGTGGGGATCTTCCTTACCTTTTTCTGATTGACCTTCAAGGTAAATTACCTCAACACCATCACTAACTGCAAAATAATCTTTATTTTCTGTCTTATGAGCATTCTTGACTAACTTAGTAAACCAAGCATTTCCACCAGTTTCTAAATTGATGCCGTTGTAAAAAATTAAGTCAGCTTGTGAGGTCTTCTTTACATCATCAGGAAGAGGTTCGTATTCGTGAGGATCCTTACCAACGGGGACAATAGAGTGGAGAGTGATTTTATCTCCAGCAATATTTTTGGTGATATCGGCAATAATGGAATTGGTCGTAACGACTCGTAATTTATCCATGTTACTGCCTTGTTTATTGGTACAAGCTGTTAGAGTAACTACCGCTAAAAGTAGTAGTACTATTGTTGATAGTATTTTTTTCATATTATTTTCATCCTATTTTTTATTGTTTAGAAGTTTTATTCATGCCACTTTGTTTTGGGGCGATGAAAAAGCTGATGAGAAAGAGTAGAGCAGACGTTAATACAATGCTCGAACCAGCTGCAATATTAAAACTATAGCCGATAAAAAGACCTAGAACAGATGCCAGAGCCCCCAATCCTGATGAGAGAAGAATCATTGTTTTTAGGCTATGAACATAAAGGTAGGCAGTGGCAGCCGGTGTAATTAAAAGTGCCACAATAAGAATAGTACCGACACTTTGCATGGCAGTTACAGCAACCAAGGTTAAAATAACCATCAGTAAGTAGTGGTAGAAGGTGACCTTAACTCCCATAGACTTGGCCAAAATTGGATCAAAGGATGTTAGGAGTAGAGGGCGAAAGAAGATTGTAATAGTTGCTAGTACGAGAAGTGAAACGATAATCGTTATCCACATATCCATGTCTTGTACAGCTAGAATATTCCCGAAGAGAATATGAAAGAGATCTGTGGAACTATTAGCAACACCGATGAGAATAATACCGAGAGCTAGAAAGCTCGAAAAGGTAATCCCAATTGCCGTGTCACTCTTAATAATGGAATTACTTTTGATATAGGTAATCATTGTAGAAGCTAAAAGTCCAAAGATGATGGCTCCTATGAAAAAGTTAATACCCAAGATAAAGGAAATGGCTACCCCAGGTAGAACCGCATGTGAAATTGCATCACCCATAAGTGACATCCCTCTTAGAATAATAAAACAACCAACAGCACCCCCGACAATTCCAATAACTAAAGCCGTTATAAGAGCATTTTGTAAGAAGTGGAAATTTAGCAAACCATCAATAAATTCAGAAATCATTTACATCTCCTTTATAAAATAAACTGTTACCGTAGGTTTTACGGAGATTATCCTCATTAAAAATAAGATTAGTAGGCCCACTAGCAATCAGTTTACGATTTAGGAGGATAACTTGGTCAAAATAATGAGGAACTTTGCTCAAATCATGGTGGACAATAAGAATAAGCTTACCTTTGTCCCTAAGTTCTCTCAAGGTGTTCATGATAATATCTTCGCTGACAGAGTCAATCCCTACGAATGGCTCATCTAATAAAATAATATCTGCCTCTTGTACAAGACAACGAGCAATTAAAACACGTTGAAATTGACCTCCTGATAATTGGCTTATTTGGCGATGGGACAAATCAGTTAGACCGAGTAGTGTTAAAGCATCTGTGACTTTAGACCAATCACTTTTAGATAGACGTTTAAAGAACTTGGTTTTGGGATAGAGTCCTAGAGAGATGCACTCTTTGACAGTAATCGGAAAGTTAAAATCAATATCAGCCTTCTGTGCAACATAGGAAATACGATTCAATTGCTGACGAATAGGTTGTTTATTGAAAAGGATTTTTCCAGAGTGAGGAATAATACCAATTAATGCTTTAATTAGAGTTGATTTACCAGCACCATTTGGTCCAATAATTCCAGTAATACTAGGTCCCTCCAAGTTTAAGGTGATATTATCCAGAGCTAATGTCTGTTGATAAGACACATTAATATTTTCAATTTGAATCATTAGCTACCTCCTTGAGTTTAATATACTTTAAAATAATAATTAAGTCAAGTTAACTTTTGTAATTAACTTAACTGAATTATGTAGTGTTATCAAGATGACAGAGGATAGTGAATGAGAGTACATTTTTTATATCAAATATTCAGCCTGATCAAACTGTTTGATATTTGGGAGAGGCTACAAGGAACATTATTTTTACAATTTGTACGATTTCACTCTGTATTTCAAGAAATCTTTAGTTTTTATTTTTTAAAACTAGTCATATTTCCTTATTTCTGGCATAATAGATATATGAAACTAACGATTCAACGAATGGCTCGAATTGCCATTCTGTCAGCTCTGGCGGTAGGATTGCGGTCAGCATTTATAGGATTGCCAAATATTCAGCCTATTACAGCTATGTTTTTTGTGGCTGTTCTTTATTTGGGTTTGGTTGATGGTCTATTGATTATGGCTTTAACCATGTCCATCTCAGGATTCATCTTTGGTTTTGGTCCTTGGGTCTTTAATCAGATTCTGACCTTCGGCGTCTTGATGGCTCTTTGGAGTTTGATGGCACCTAGGTTATCACTTGTCTGGCAGATTGCTTTGGTAACTCTTTTGTCCTTTTTCTATGGGGTTCTCCTTGATTACGGGTATGGCCTTCTATTTAAAAGTGGGATTACCTTTGTTATTTCTGGTCTACTTTACGACACCTATCATGCAGTATCGACGCTTCTATTTTATCCATTCATCCAGTCTATTTTTAGGAGGTTTTTGAAATGAAAAAATTATTAACCTATCTCTTTCTCGCCTTATCACTTGTTACCCTAGCAGCCTGTGGAAAAAATGAGGCAGCTAAACTTACTAGTAGCACAAACAATCATCAGTCTAAGGTTCAAGGTCAAGTGACTTTGATTTTGAAAACAGATAAGGAAAGTAAGAAAAAATCAGTAGAAATCCAAAAAGGGGATACAGTGCTTGATGTCTTGGAAGAGGTATATCCTGTTCAAGAAAACGATGGCTTCATCACTGAGATTGATGGTATTTCTCAAGATAAAGATAAAGGCATCTATTGGATGTTTGATGTTAATGGGAAACTTGGTGAAAAAGCAGCCAACCAACTTAAGGTTGAAGATGGCGATGAAATCAAATTCTATCAAAAAAAGTATAATTAAGATTCTGAACTCTGTTTCAGAGTTTTTTTTTATAAAGTTCGGAAATAGACTTAAAAAATTGTTTGAAAAAGTCGGAAAATTGCAAAATAACTGACGATTTAAAGGAAAATAGTTTACTTTTGTTTTAAAAGTGATATGATAAAAGGGTACTACATAAAGTAAGGAGAATACGGTTTGGCTTTTAACAAATTGGAAAGCAGTAACAACCAGGAAATCATCTCTGAAGAAGTTGGTATCTTGAAAGAATTGTTGGATGATGCAACACGAGGCATGGCTGGAGAGCAAGGTCTCACAACTATCCAACATTTGGTTGAACTTTATGATGAAGGTGACTATGTGGCCCTTACACAAGCCATTTCAGAAATGACGAATGACGATATGGTCGTTGCATCACGTTATTTCTCTTTGTTACCTCTCTTGATTAATATCTCTGAGGACGTGGATTTGGCTTATGAAGTCAACCACAAGAACAATATTGATGAATCTTATCTAGGTAAGTTGTCTGAAACCTTTGATGTTGTCGCTGAAAGTGATAATGCACGTGACATTCTTGAACATGTCAATGTCGTGCCAGTATTGACAGCTCACCCAACTCAGGTTCAACGTAAAACTATGCTTGAATTGACTAACCACATTCACGAACTTCTCCGTAAGCATCGTGATGTTAAGGCTGGTCTTATTAACAAGGATAAATGGTATGCTGATTTGCGTCGTTATGTAGAAATTATGATGCAAACAGATATCATTCGTGAGAAAAAACTAAAGGTTAAAAATGAAATCACTAACGTTATGGAGTATTACAACTCCTCATTGATTAAGGCGATTACAAACTTATCGCATGAATTCAAACGTTTAGCGGTTGAAAAAGGTATTGAACTTGACAATCCAACACCTATTACTATGGGTATGTGGATTGGTGGTGACCGTGACGGGAACCCATTTGTAACAGCAGAAACTCTTAAACTTTCTGCAACATTGCAAAGTGAAGTTATCCTCAACTACTATATCGAAAAAGTTGATAATCTTTATCGTTCATTCTCACTTTCATCACGCTTGACTGAGGTTTCAGATACAGTAGCAGAGATGGCGAAACATTCTCCAGATACATCTGTTTATCGTGAAAATGAACCTTACCGTCGTGCTTTCAGTTACATCCACTCTAAGTTGATTCAGACACTTCTTTTCTTTAAAGAAGGAAACTTTACCAAGGAAAGCGTTGCCAAACGTCTTTCTGAAAATGTTCGTCTGGGTTCAGCTTCAACAGGTGAAGTAGTAGCTGATTACGTGCAACAACGTCTCAGCCAAAGTCTTCAAGCTGTCTCACAACAAACAACAGAATTCTACGAAACAGCAGATGCCTTCCATGATGATCTTTTGGCAATCAAAAATTCACTTCTTGAAAACGACGATGCTGTCTTGATTTCAGGTGATTTCGAAGAGCTTCTTCAAGCTGTAGAAGTCTTTGGTTTCTATCTTGCTACAATCGATATGCGTCAAGATTCAAGTGTTCATGAAGCATGTGTAGCAGAGTTGCTTAAATCTGCAAATATTGTTGATAACTATAGTGAATTAACAGAGGTTGAAAAAGTTGCGGTTCTTCTTAAAGAATTGCAAGAAGATCCTCGTACCTTGTCATCAACTAATGTGCCTAAGTCTGAAACACTTGAAAAAGAATTGGCAATCTTCCGCACTGCTCGTCTTTTGAAAGACTATATCGGTGAAGATGTCATCAAACAACATATCATCTCTCACACTGAGAGCGTTTCTGATATGTTTGAGTTGGCTATCCTTCTTAAAGAAGTTGGCTTGGTTGATACAGAACGTGCGCGTGTCCAAATCGTTCCACTTTTTGAAACTATCGAAGACTTGGAAAACTCTAATGATATCATGAAACAATATCTTGGTTATGATATCGTTAAACGTTGGATCAAGAATAGCAACAACTACCAAGAAATCATGTTGGGTTACTCAGATTCTAACAAAGATGGTGGTTACTTGTCTTCAGGTTGGACGCTTTACAAAGCTCAAAACGAATTGACTAAGATTGGTGAAGAGCGTGGCATTAAGATTACCTTCTTCCATGGCCGTGGTGGTACTGTCGGTCGTGGTGGTGGCCCATCATACGATGCTATTACGTCTCAACCATTTGGTACCATTAAAGACCGTATTCGTTTGACTGAACAAGGTGAAGTTATCGGTAATAAATATGGTAATAAGGATGCTGCCTACTACAATCTTGAAATGCTTGTTTCAGCTGCCCTTGACCGTATGGTAACACGTCAAATTGCGGACCCAGATGAATTGGTTGATTTCCGTGAAATTATGGACGGTATTGTTAATGATTCTAATGTTATCTATCGTGATCTTGTCTTTGGAAACGAACATTTCTATGATTACTTCTTTGAAGCAAGCCCTATTAAAGAAGTGTCAAGCTTGAATATCGGTTCTCGTCCAGCAGCTCGTAAGACTATTACTGAGATTTCTGGTCTTCGTGCGATTCCTTGGGTATTCTCATGGTCACAAAACCGTATCATGTTCCCAGGTTGGTATGGTGTGGGTTCTGCCTTTAATCGCTTTATCCAAGCTGAAGAAGGCAACCTTGAGAAACTTCAACATATGTTTGAAACATGGCCATTCTTCCGTTCACTTTTGTCAAACGTGGACATGGTGCTTTCAAAATCAGACATGAATATCGCCTTCCACTATGCACAATTGGCAGAGAGTGAAGAAGTACGTAGTGTCTTCAATATTATTTTGGATGAGTGGCAGTTGACTAAGGATGTTATTCTTGCTATTGAAAAACATGATGGCTTCCTTGATGAAAGTCCATCGCTTAAAGCAAGTTTGGACTTCCGTTTGCCATACTTCAATGTCTTGAACTACATCCAAATTGAATTGATTAAACGTCTTCGTAACAATGATTTGACCGATGACGAAATTAGCCTTATTCACATTACCATCAATGGTATTGCAACAGGTCTTCGTAACTCTGGTTAATAAAGTAAAGTTCATCACTTTGGTGGTGGGCTTTTTGTTATGGTGAAAAATCTGTTATAATAAAACCATGATTGCTATGGAAACGATTGAAAAGCTGTCCAAAGAAAAGCTCCCCATGATAACGGTCTTGGCGGGCGAGGATTTAGGGCAGTATAGTCAAGCAAAAGAAAAATTTTTAAAACAAATTGGTTTTGATCCCAGTGACTTAACCTATTCTTATTTTGATATGTCTGAGACTGATTATCAAGATGCTGAGCTCGATTTAGAAAGCATGCCTTTTTTTGCAGATGAGAAGGTGGTCATTTTTGACCATTTCACGGATATGACTACTGCTAAAAAATCGTATCTGGATGAGAAAGAGTTGAAGCGCCTTGAAAATTATTTTGAGTCTCCTGTTGAAACAACACGTCTTGTCTTAATGTCTGCAGGAAAGCTAGATGGAAAGCGTCGTTTAGTCAAACTACTCAAGCGTGATGCCATGGTGCTTGAAGCCAGTCCCTTAAAAGATGCAGAACTTAGAACCTATTTTCAAAAGCAGGCGCATCAAGAGGGGCTTACATTTGATACAGGAGTCTTTGAGGAACTTTTGATTAAGTCAAATTTTGACTTTTCAGATGTTCAAAAAAACTTAGCTTTTCTAAAGGGGTATAAAACGGAAGGAAATATCTCATCGCAAGATATTGCTGAGGCTATTCCGAAAAGTTTGCAAGATAACATTTTTGATATGACGCAACTTCTTTTGCGAGGACAGATTCAGAGTGTTCGTGAATTAGTGCATGATTTACGGCTTCAGGGTGAAGATGAGATTAAGTTGATTGCTGTGATGTTGGGACAATTTCGTACCTATTTACAGGTTAAACTCTTATCTGCTCAAGGCAAAAGTGAGCAGCAGATTGTTTCAAGTCTGTCAGATTATTTAGGGCGTAAAGTCAATCAATTTCAGGTTCGTTTTGCTCTGAGAGATAGTCGTCCCTTATCAGTAGCATTCTTAAAAAAGACGATTAAGATTTTAGTAGAGACAGATTACCAGATAAAGACAGGAACTTTAGATAAAGATTACTTGTTTGATTTAGCATTTTTAAAAATCGTATCAAACCGCTAGAGATTTGGAGTTTTCTTTGATTTTGTAAGCAAAATTTTTGAAAGCTCTACCACTTTACGGTAAAATGAAGAAAAAATGAAAAGAGGACCTTTACTATGGCAATTATCCTTCCAGACCTTCCTTACGCTTACGATGCTTTGGAACCATACATTGATGCTGAAACAATGACTCTTCACCACGATAAACACCACGCAACTTATGTAGCAAATGCTAATGCTGCTCTTGAAAAACACCCAGAAATTGGTGAAGATCTCGAAGCACTTTTGGCTGACGTGGAACAAATTCCAGCAGATATTCGTCAAGCACTTATTAACAATGGTGGTGGACACCTTAACCACGCACTTTTCTGGGAACTCTTGTCTCCTGAAAAACAAGAACCAACTGCAGAAGTAGCAGCTGCTATTAACGAAGCTTTCGGCTCATTTGAAGCCTTCCAAGAAGCTTTCACAGCAGCAGCAACAACTCGTTTTGGTTCAGGTTGGGCATGGCTTGTTGTTAACGCTGAAGGTAAGCTTGAAGTCGTTTCAACAGCTAACCAAGACACCCCTATCTCAGATGGTAAGAAACCAATCTTGGCACTTGATGTTTGGGAACATGCATATTACCTAAACTACCGTAACGTACGTCCAAACTACATCAAAGCTTTCTTTGAAATCATCAACTGGAATAAAGTTGCTGAGCTTTATTCAGCAGCTAAATAAGTTTAAAATTATCCTCACTATTGGGGATAATTTTTTTGTAATATGATTGTAAAATCTCCTTGCTTTTTAGTGAATTATAGCTTAAACTATTATTGTTATGAAAAAAAAGAAAAAACATTCAAGCAAAAAGTATAGTGGAAGCCGCCGAAAAACTAAAGATAAAAAGAAAGATTCGGTAAAACAAGACCTTCAAAAAGACGTCCAAAAAGACACTAAAGATACTAAAAAAGATGTCAAAAAAGGCGCTAAGAAAGACAACAAAAAAGCATCGAAAAAAGATGCTAAAAAGACTTCTAAAAAATCAGTAGAGAAGAAATCTGCTGAGGAATCAGTAGTACCAGTTGAGCACAAGGAAAATGAAGCAAAAACTGAAACCTTGGCACTTAGAAGTAAGCGCTCTAAGAAATCTAAAGCTAAATCAAAATCATCTCGTGATGATAAAAAAGCTTATATTATCTTAGCCTTCCTAGGTGTTTTGGTAATTCTTTTGTTTGTTGCCATGCTTGCTTTAGCAGGACGTGGTAAACAAGCTGGTCACACTGGTGGCCTTGGAAATATCTTCGGATCTAGTTCTAAAGTCACTAAAAAAGAAGACAAAGAAAAAGAGGAAAAGGTAACTCCAACTAATAAATCAGCCGAAGCTAAACAAGCAGTCATGGAAGCAGATGCAGATACTATGTATGGTAATGGTTTGTATTATGATTATGCTAACATGACATTGAACCAAGTAGTTGAAGCATTTATGGCTGACCAAGGTATTGAGTCTAGCCAAATTGCCTTTTCATATAAAAATACCAAGACAAATGAGCAATTCTCAATGAATGATACTCAGCCAATGACTGCAGGGTCAACTTATAAATTGCCACTAAACATGCTTGTCATGGATGAGGTTAACAAGGGTAAACTTTCTTTAACTGAACGTTTTGATATTACTAATACTGAGTATGAATACCAAGGTGAACATGATAATTATGTTGCTGCTTTCGGTGGTTCAATGACTATTCCAGAGATGCAAGAATATTCTCTTGTATACTCTGAGAATACTCCTGCCTACGCTTTGGCGGAACGCCTTGGTGGTATGGAAAAATTCTATGGCATGCTCGATAAATACGGTAAATCAAAAGGTGAAGTGAAGACTATCCAAATGCATGGTAATAAGACAACAACAGATTATTACATTCAAGTTTTGGATTATCTCTGGAAACATCAAGATAATTACAAGGATATTCTCCACTACATTGGTGAGTCATTCCCGAATGAGTATTACAAGACTTACCTTCCAGGTTTAACGATTTATCAAAAACCAGGTTACGTTCGTGAAGCACTTAACGTTGATGCTATCGTTATGGAAGACACACCTTATATGGTTGCAATCTATACACGTTACCTTGGTGGATCAACTGAAAATTCAGATGAAATCAGCGGTTGGGGTCTCCAACAATTAGGAATGCTCTCTTATGTCATTAATGAGTGGCACCGTGTCAATATGAACTAATAAAGAAAAGCCGAATTTATCGGCTTTTTTTCTATATAATTGAATAAAAAGTAAGAAGTAATATCCCTAGAAAAAGAAATGGGACAAATGGAATGCATTCCTTAAGATTTCTTCGTAGAAGGAAGTAAGCTAGTCCTAATAGGCAGGCAATTTCGATAATTAGTAGTATTTTTGAAAATGGGAAAATAAGTGAGGCACTTGCTAAGTAGAGAAAATCTCCTTCCCCAATATTTAGATGTTTCATATAAGAAAGGATAGCGAGGATTATACCTAAGGCAAATGTAATGTAGTAGTTGCCCATGAATAAGAGTGGGACTGTTCCAACTATCCAAATCAGAAGCGGATAGGATTTATGTTTCAAATCAAAAATCGACAGACAAAGGCTGAAGTAAAGAAAGTAGGTCACTTCAAGACTTAAAAAGTCATAGAAATATAGCAGGGATATTACTCCACAAAATAGTTCCATAAAGAGGTAACGAAAAGGGATAGGAGTCTGACATGAACGGCATCGAGATCTTAAGAAAAGTTGTGAGAGGATAGGGATCATCTCGAAAAAACGCAGCTGATGCTTGCAATGGCTACAGTGACTTCTAGGGAAAATAATCGACCTCTCAGGAAAACGATCACAAATTAGTCCGATGAATGAACCAAAAGAGGCTCCTAGAAAAAAATAAATAATACTTAACATACCTAATTATTCGAAAAAGAGTGAGAAAAAGCATTTTACTTGCATCTTATTTAGAAATATTCTAAAATAAAAGTATAAATAATAGTAATTCTAAATAAGGAGTATTAATATGGTAGATTCAATTAAAGAAACAATCAATGAAACAGTTAACCAACAAGCTGAAACACCTTCATATACAAAAACTAAAGCAGTTTTGAATCAAGCAGTCGCTGATTTGTCTGTAGCAGCTTCAATTGTTCACCAAGTTCATTGGTATATGCGTGGTCCTGGTTTCCTCTATCTTCATCCAAAAATGGATGAATTGATGGATAGTTTGAATGCTCACCTTGATGTTGTTAGTGAACGTTTGATTACTATTGGTGGGGAACCATACTCAACTTTGGTAGAATTTTCATCTAATTCAGGCTTGACTGAAACTACTGGTACATTTGATAAACCAATGTCTGATCAAATCCAATTATTGGTTGATACATACAAATATTTGTCAGTCTTGTTCCAAGTTGGTTTGGATATCACAGATGAAGAAGGAGATGCTCCTTCAAATGATATCTTCACTGCAGCTAAATCTGAAATTGATAAGACAATCTGGATGTTGACTGCAGAACTTGGACAAGCTCCAGGCTTGAGATAAGCATTTTTGAGTTAAGATGATTGTCAAGAGTTCCTCTAAAAGTGTATAATAGACATAAAATACTTTTAGACGAAGGGAGGCGGCGATATGTCTGAGCATCGACGTAGTCTAGGCGTTTATGAAGATGTCCTGAATCAGTTAAAAGCTAAAGGAATTCGGTTGACGGAATCTCGTAAAGCTGTTATTCGCTATTTGATGATGTCTGATCAACACCCTAGTGCAGATGTGATATATTATGACCTACTCCCTGACAATCCTGGGATGAGTTTGGCGACGGTCTATAACAACCTGAAGGTGTTGGTTGAAGAAGGGATTGTCTCTGAAATCAAGGTTAATAATGATAATACAACCTATTATGATTTTATGGGACATGACCACTTAAACATTGTTTGTGAAAAATGTGGTCACATTACTGACTTAGACTTACCGATTCCGTCTTTCAAGGAAGAGGTAGAATCACAAACTGGATTTCGCATTACTCGTGAACAGATGATTTTACATGGGATTTGCCCGAATTGTCAATAACCTGAGTCTAAATGACTTAGGTCTTTTTTGAAGTATACAATAATCTGTAAAGGTTTTCAAAACTATCTTGTCATGGCAGAAGCTTTTTGCTAAAATATTGCTATGAAAACTTTATATGACGTTCAACAGTTGTTGAAACAGTTTGGCATAGTAGTTTACCTGGGAAAAAGGCTCTATGATATCGAAATGATGAAGATTGAATTAGAAGCCCTCTACCAGAATGGTTTGGTGGACAAGGACAGCTACCTTACTGCTGAAATGATTTTACGACGTGAACATCGCATTGAAATGGAGAAAGAAAATGAGTAAAAAACTCTTGGGAATTGACCTTGGTGGAACAACTGTTAAATTTGGTATTTTGACTTCAGAAGGTGAAGTGCAAGAAAAATGGGCGATTGAAACAAATACGCTTGAAAATGGTCGTCACATCGTCCCTAACATCGTGGAGTCTTTGAAACACCGTTTGGAAATGTACGGACTTACTGCAGAAGATTTCATTGGAATTGGTATGGGTTCTCCAGGAGCTGTTGATCGTGAAAATAAAACGGTTACTGGTGCCTTCAACTTGAACTGGGCAGAAACTCAAGAAGTTGGATCTGTCATCGAAAAAGAACTCGGTATTCCATTTGCCATTGATAATGATGCTAACGTTGCTGCCCTCGGTGAACGTTGGGTTGGTGCTGGTGCTAACAATCCTGATGTTGTCTTTGTGACATTAGGAACAGGAGTTGGTGGTGGCGTTATCGCTGATGGTAACTTGATTCATGGTGTTGGCGGTGCTGGTGGTGAAATTGGCCACATTATCGTTGAGCCTGAAACAGGATTTGAATGTACTTGCGGAAACAAAGGATGCTTGGAAACTGTAGCTTCTGCAACAGGTGTCGTACGTTTGGCACGTCATTTAGCAGAAGGCTATGAAGGTAACTCTTCTATTAAAGCTGCTGTAGATAATGGTGAGCAAGTAACAAGTAAAGATATTTTCGTTGCCGCTGCCGAAGGCGACAAGTTTGCTAATAGCATCGTTGACAAAGTCTCTGAATACCTAGGACTTGCAACAGCAAATATCTCAAATATTCTTAACCCAGATTCAGTTGTAATCGGTGGTGGTGTTTCAGCAGCTGGTGAATTCTTGCGTAGCCGTGTTGAAGGATACTTTACACGTTATGCATTCCCACAAGTTCGCCGTACAACAAAAGTGAAATTAGCAGAGCTTGGAAATGATGCTGGTATCATTGGAGCTGCTAGCCTTGCACTTACAATTGATAACTAATGAATGACAGAAGGTGTGTCTGACCAATTATAGGTGGACAGCACCTTTTTCTTGTTGAAAAACGTTTACAATCAGCTGAGCTCTGCCATTTTGTTGAAAATGTGGTATACTTTAAAAGTTGAAATAAAAATTAAAGAGGAAAAAATGACTAAACTTAGAGAAGATATCCGTAACGTAGCCATCATTGCCCACGTTGACCACGGTAAAACAACACTTGTTGATGAATTGTTGAAACAATCACACACTCTTGACGAGCGTAAAGAGCTTGATGAGCGTGCAATGGACTCAAACGATCTTGAAAAAGAACGTGGAATTACAATCCTTGCCAAAAATACAGCCGTTGCTTATAACGGTACGCGTATCAACATTATGGATACACCAGGTCACGCGGACTTCGGTGGAGAAGTTGAACGTATCATGAAAATGGTTGATGGGGTTGTCCTTGTTGTCGATGCCTACGAAGGTACAATGCCTCAAACACGTTTTGTGTTGAAAAAAGCACTCGAGCAAAACTTGACACCTATCGTTGTTGTTAACAAGATTGATAAACCATCAGCTCGTCCTGAAGAAGTTGTTGATGAAGTTCTTGAACTTTTCATCGAGCTTGGTGCTGATGATGATCAGTTGGAATTCCCAGTTGTGTATGCTTCAGCGATTAACGGAACATCATCATTGTCGGATAACCCTGCTGATCAAGAGCACACTATGGCTCCAATCTTTGACACTATTATTGACCACATCCCAGCTCCTGTAGATAACTCAGATGAGCCTCTTCAATTCCAAGTGTCACTTCTTGACTACAATGATTTCGTTGGACGTATCGGTATTGGACGTATCTTCCGTGGAACTGTAAAAGTTGGTGACCAAGTTACCCTTTCAAAACTTGACGGAACAACAAAGAACTTCCGTGTTACTAAACTTTTCGGTTTCTTTGGTTTGGAACGTCGTGAAATTGAAGAAGCAAAAGCTGGTGATTTGATTGCCATCTCAGGTATGGAAGACATCTTCGTTGGTGAAACAATTACACCAACTGATGCTGTTGAACCATTGCCAGTTCTTCGTATTGACGAACCAACACTTCAAATGACTTTCTTGGCTAATAACTCACCATTTGCAGGTCGTGAAGGTAAACACGTGACATCACGTAAGGTTGAAGAGCGTCTCTTGGCAGAGTTGCAAACAGACGTTTCTCTTCGTGTTGATCCAACTGATTCACCAGATAAATGGACTGTCTCAGGTCGTGGTGAATTGCACTTGTCAATCCTTATCGAAACAATGCGTCGTGAAGGATACGAACTTCAAGTATCTCGTCCAGAAGTTATCATCAAAGAAATTGATGGTGTGAAATGTGAGCCATTTGAACGTGTTCAAATTGATACTCCAGAAGAGTACCAAGGTTCTATCATCCAAGCCCTTTCAGAACGTAAAGGTGATATGCTTGATATGCAGATGGTTGGTAACGGTCAAACACGTCTTATCTTCCTCGTACCAGCTCGTGGACTTATTGGATTCTCTACTGAATTCTTGTCTATGACACGTGGTTACGGTATCATGAACCACACCTTCGACCAATACTTGCCAGTTGTTGCTGGTGAAATTGGTGGCCGTCACCGTGGTGCCCTTGTTTCTATCGATACAGGTAAAGCGACAACTTACTCAATCATGCGTATCGAAGAACGTGGTACAATCTTTGTTAACCCAGGTACTGAAGTTTATGAAGGTATGATTGTTGGTGAAAATGCTCGTGAAAATGACCTTGGTGTCAATATCACTACAGCAAAACAAATGACAAACGTGCGTTCAGCAACTAAGGACCAAACGGCTGTTATCAAGACTCCACGTATCTTGACTCTTGAAGAATCACTTGAATTCTTGGATGACGATGAGTACATGGAAGTAACGCCTGAATCTATCCGCTTGCGTAAACAAATTTTGAATAAAGCAGAGCGTGATAAAGCCAATAAACGTAAGAAAAAAGCAGCAGAAGCTGAATAATATATAGAGAGGAGAAGAGATGTTTTATCTGATTGTTGCTATATTGATTGCATCATTCTATTTCTTTATTGCACCAAAGTCGGTAAAAAACACCATGAATCTTCTCTTTGTCATGGCTACCTTAGCATTGCTCCTACTTTTAGCAGTGCTATCAATCATTAAATTCTTCAGTTTACCTGGTGAGTTCTTTGTTACGGTGGGAATGCTTGTATTGAGCTATTTCACCTTGAAAGATTTTTTCGCTATGTCAGAGCTTAATCATGAAAAAGCTGAACATGAAGATAAATAAGTAGCATGAGATTAAAAGTCAATCGAATAGATTGGCTTTTTCTTTTGCCAAGAAGAGGTAACTCCTTGAAATAGCTTGGGATAAAGGGTAAAATGATTATGATACAATTTGAGAGAATGGACGAATTATGAAATCAGTAACACAATTTGAAAATAAAAAAGTTTTGGTCCTTGGTTTGGCTAAATCTGGTGAAGCAGCTGCCCGCCTATTGGCTAAGTTGGGTGCTATTGTCACAGTAAATGATGGGAAACCATTTGAGGAAAATCCATCAGCACAGACGCTTCTTGAAGAAGGGATTAAGGTTGTCTGTGGCGGACATCCTCTTGAACTATTGGATGAAAATTTTGAATTAATGGTGAAAAATCCTGGAATTCGTTATGACAATCCAATGGTAGCTCGTGCACTTGAAAAAGGCATTCCTGTTTGGACTGAAGTGGAATTAGCTTACCTAGTATCTGAAGCACCTATTATCGGTATTACAGGCTCAAATGGTAAGACAACAACGACAACTATGATTGCTGATGTCCTAAACCATGGTGGCAAATCGGGTGTCTTGTCTGGAAATATCGGTTTCCCTGCGTCAGAAGTTGCACAGTCAGTTACTGCTCAAGATACCTTAGTTATGGAATTGTCTTCTTTCCAATTGATGGGGATTGACAGCTTCCATCCACATATTGCTGTGATTACTAACTTGATGCCGACACATATTGACTATCATGGTAGTTTTGAAGAATATGTGGCTGCTAAATGGAATATTCAAAATCAGATGACTGCGGATGATTTTGTTGTTTTGAACTTCAATCAAGATTTAGCTAAGGAATTGGCTACACAAACTAAAGCACAAGTAGTTCCATTCTCAACAGTGGAAAAAGTAGATGGTGCCTATCTTGAAAATGGTGGTCTCTACTTCAAAGGTGAATTAGTGATGCAAGCCGATGAGATTGGCGTTCCTGGTAGTCACAATGTTGAAAATGCCTTGGCAACTATAGCTGTAGCAAAATTGTCAGGTATTTCAAACCAAGCTATCAAGGGAACTCTCGCAAGCTTTGGTGGGGTTAAGCACCGTCTCCAATTCGTTGACACTATCGATGAAGTGAAATTCTATAATGATAGTAAGTCAACAAACATTTTAGCGACACAAAAAGCACTTTCTGGTTTTGATAATAGCAAAGTCATTTTGATTGCCGGTGGTTTGGACCGTGGTAATGAATTTGATGAACTCATTCCTGACATTACTGGTCTTAAGAAAATGGTGATTTTAGGAGAATCAGCTCCCCGTGTCAAACGTGCTGCTGATAAAGCGGGCGTGACTTATCTTGATGCCAAAGATGTGGCAGATGCGACACGTATTGCTTTTGATCAAGCAAGTGCAGGAGATGTTGTCTTGTTGAGCCCTGCAAACGCAAGTTGGGATATGTACAAGAATTTCGAAGTGCGTGGTGACGAATTTATCACAACTGTTGAGCAATTGAAGGGATAGTCTATGGCAAAAGCGAAAAAGATTGTTTTTACCGGTGGTGGAACCGTTGGACATGTGACTTTAAATCTTATCTTAATTCCAAAATTTCTCAAAGATGGATGGGAAGTGCACTATATCGGTGATAAGCACGGGATTGAACATGAGCAGATTGATAAATCTGGCTTAGATGTGACTTTCCATAGTATTGCTACAGGTAAACTACGTCGTTATTTCTCATGGCAAAATATGTTGGATGTCTTTAAAGTTGGTTGGGGGATTCTACAGTCTATTGCAATTATTGCCAAGATTCACCCCCAAGCACTCTTTTCAAAGGGTGGATTTGTCTCAGTGCCACCGGTAATTGCTTCTAAATTATTAGGAGTTCCTGTATATGTGCATGAGTCTGACCTTTCTATGGGCTTGGCCAATAAAATTGCCTATAAATTTGCGACTACTATGTTTACGACTTTTGAACAATCAAAAGGATTGGCAAAGACAAAACATGTAGGTGCTATTACAAAGGTAGGAATGGCGACATCTAATCAGTCTGGTGCCCTTGATAAGATTAAAGAACAGTTTGATGACAACTTAAAAACTGTCCTTTTCATTGGTGGTTCAGCTGGTGCAAAGGTATTTAATGATTTTATTAGTAATACTCCACAGCTGACTGAAAAATATAATGTCATTAATATTTCTGGGGACTCTTCATTGAATACCTTAGAACGTCATCTTTATAGAGTTGATTATGTGACAGATTTGTACCAACCTCTTATGGATACGGCAGATTTAGTTGTAACTCGTGGTGGCTCAAATACGATTTTCGAATTGTTGGCTATGAAAAAACTTCATTTAATTATTCCTTTAGG
>UMIU01005599.1_pt1 | contig 42894 bp, 39 predicted proteins | sample 1965871 | NCBI WGS metagenome assembly UMIU01 (sample SAMEA4836132, study PRJEB28245) | human gut metagenome | biome: gut microbiome; material: fecal sample | place: Denmark | collected 2008
GAAGAATACGTGGATAGTATGAACGAAGTCAAGGAGCAGGAAATTGAGCGACTGAAAAGAGAACTGTCGAGAGTAACTCAGGAAAAAGATGAGGCATTATCAAAAAGAGATCGTGAAATCGCTCGATTAAAAGCTTTACTTGCATCAAAAGAAAACAACTAATTAGCACAGCAGGAGAAGTTATCATCTAGAGAGAACACAGGAGGTGTCCTCTTGAACTAAAATGAAAGCAAGAAATTCCAAAACGATTGAAACTATATTTGCAAAGCAAATATCCTGTTTCAATTGATTGGAATTTCTTGCTAGACATTATTAGACCGGCAGTGATATAATATTTTATGTTATTTTAACTTAATAATTAAGAAAAGAGGAAATAGGATTATGGAGATTACATTTTGTCCGAATTGTGGTCATCAAAACCAGCCGGGTTCGCGATTCTGTGAAGAGTGTGGCTGTGATTTGATTCAGGCGGCAGCGCAGCAAGAAGCGCAGATGGCGCAGCAAATGCAGCAACAGAACCAAGCGCAGGCGAAGCAACAAGTGCAGGCGCAACAGGAAGCGCAGGCACAGCAAAGAGTACAGGCAGCCAAACAGAACATGGCAGCACAAACATCTTTCAATAAGTCACAGAAACCGCAAAAGCAAAAGAAAAGTCATCTTGGATTAATTCTTGGAATAACAATCCCGGTGATTTTGATTGGCATTGCTGTTATTCTAATTCTTACTGGTGTAATTAAACTGCCATTTATGGATTCCGGTAAAAAATTAGAGGGAACATGGTATGAGTTTGCTGCCACAACGCCGGAAGACGGGCTGCGGTCTCTGCATGATCTCGCTGTTTTGCAGGATAAAGAAGCGGATGATATCAGGTTGACAATGACGATTAATGCGGATGGTTCCGGTCAGATGATTGGAGGCGGAGAAGGCAGTAAAGTATTAAATTGGACGGAGTCGAATGACCGTTATACCATTACTTGCGATGGCATGATTTATACAGGAAATTTTGAGACAGATGACCAGTTTGTGATGACAGGAAGCGATGATGTGAAATTGCATTTTAGTCAAAACATTTCTCATCAGATTCCGAACCAGATTGAAGTAACACCTTCGCCAAGTCCATCGCCTACGCCTACACCGACACAGGATTCTTTCTGGGGTACAGAACCGACAGAAGCACCATCTGATGTTGGAGACAGTGAAGAGTTTGAAGACTTTGATGATGCGGATGAGGACATTGAGGATGATGATACTGCGATTGATGATGATACTTACATATTTCCAAACAGTGATACTGAGTATTTAACAAAAAGTGATTTAAGCGGTATGAGTAAATCCGAAATCAATCTTGCAAAAAATGAATTATATGCAAGACATGGACGCAAATTCAAATCCAAGGAACTTCAGGAATATTTTGAAAGCAAAGACTGGTATGTTCCAAAATATTCTCCGAAACAGTGGGATAAAAAAGGCGATACCTTTTTCTTTAATAAGTATGAAATTAAGAACCGTGACTTGTTGAAGAAATACGAAAACAAATAAATCCATAGGGGGCAGAATTAATGAAAGAAATTGCATGTGATGTTTTATTTGAAAAAGGACATACAATTGCAGAAAAAATTTTTGAGGGAGTGACCTATCCGTATGAGGTGCTTCCAAAGATTAGTGAGTTTATTTTAGAACTTGGAAAAACATTGCCGGCAGATAAGTTTGAGTGCAGAGAGGATAATATCTGGATTGCGAAATCTGCTAGTGTTGCACCGTCTGCATACATTCATGGTCCGGCGATTATTGATGAAGAGGCGGAAATCCGTCACTGTGCATTTATCCGAGGAAATGCCATTGTTGGAAAAGGCGCAGTTGTTGGAAATTCAACCGAGTTGAAAAACGTCATCTTATTTGATAAGGTTCAGGTTCCTCATTATAACTATGTAGGAGATTCGGTTTTGGGATTTAAGTCCCATATGGGAGCCGGCTCCATTACATCCAATGTAAAATCGGACAAAACTTTGGTTGTAATTAAATCCGGTGAGGAAAAAATTGAAACCGGTCTGAAAAAAATGGGAGCGATTTTGGGAGACTGTGTGGAAGTTGGATGTGGCAGTATTTTAAATCCGGGTTCTATTATCGGAGCAAACAGCAATGTATATCCATTGTCCAGTGTTCGAGGAGTGATACCGGCTGGCAGCATTTACAAAAAACAGGGCGAAGTCGTCTCGAAACATTGACAAAGATGTCGAAATATTGTATGCTTTTTAAGTATAGGAACAAAATTCTGAAAGGAGTTATGACATGATTTATTCACAAGAAGTAGAAAACATGTGCCCAGTTGCTCAGGGTGTGAACCATGGTTGTGCACCGATTCCAGAAGAAGCAAAATGGGTAAAGGCAAAAGAAGTTAAAGATATCTCTGGTTTGACACATGGTGTAGGCTGGTGTGCACCTCAGCAGGGAGCATGCAAACTTACATTGAATGTAAAAGAGGGTATTATTCAGGAAGCTTTGGTTGAGACTATCGGATGTTCCGGTATGACTCATTCCGCAGCTATGGCATCTGAGATTCTTCCGGGAAGAACGGTTATGGAAGCTTTGAATACTGACCTTGTATGTGACGCTATCAACACTGCTATGAGAGAGTTGTTCTTGCAGATTGTATATGGTAGAACACAGAGTGCATTCTCAGAAGATGGTTTGCCAATTGGTGCTGGTTTGGAAGACCTTGGTAAAGGACTTCGTTCTCAGGTTGGTACGATGTATGGTACATTGAAAAAAGGTCCTCGTTACTTAGAGATGGCAGAAGGTTATGTTACCGGAATCGCTCTCGATGAGGAAGACATGATTATTGGTTACAAATTTGTAAGTCTTGGTAAAATGACAGATTTCATCAAAAAAGGTGATGACCCAAATACTGCTTACGAGAAAGCTTGCGGACAGTATGGCCGTGTAGATGATGCAGTTAAAATCATCGACCCTAGAACAGATGAAGTTCTTAAATAAATAGAGGAGGATAGAATAATGGCTTTATTTGAATCATATGAAAGAAGAATTGATAAAATCAATGGCGTATTAGCTGAGTATGGTATCTCCTCTATCGAAGAAGCAGAGAAGATTACGAAAGACGCTGGTTTGAATGTATATGACCAGATTAAAGGTATTCAGCCGATTTGTTTTGAAAACGCATGCTGGGCATATACAGTAGGTGCTGCAATTGCAATCAAAAAAGGATGCAAGAGAGCAGCAGATGCAGCAGCAGCAATTGGTATCGGACTTCAGGCATTTTGTATTCCTGGTTCCGTTGCTGATACACGTAAAGTAGGTCTTGGACATGGTAACCTTGGCAAGATGCTTTTGGAAGAAGAGACTGAGTGTTTCTGTTTCCTTGCAGGACATGAGTCCTTTGCAGCAGCAGAAGGTGCTATCGGTATTGCTGAGAAAGCAAACAAAGTTCGTAAAAAACCACTTCGTGTTATCTTGAATGGTCTTGGAAAAGACGCTGCACAGATTATTTCTCGTATTAACGGATTTACATTTGTTGAGACAGAGTATGATCCATATAAGAACGAAGTAAAAGAAGTATTCCGTAAATCTTATTCGGAAGGTCTTCGTGCTAAAGTTAACTGCTATGGTGCAAATGACGTTCAGGAAGGTGTTGCAATCATGCACAAAGAGGGCGTAGACGTATCGATTACCGGTAACTCCACAAACCCTACTCGTTTCCAGCATCCGGTTGCAGGAACATACAAGAAAGAGTGTATTGAACAGGGCAAGAAGTACTTCTCCGTAGCATCCGGTGGTGGTACAGGACGTACACTTCACCCAGATAACATGGCAGCCGGTCCTGCTTCTTATGGTATGACGGATACATTGGGACGTATGCACAGTGACGCACAGTTCGCCGGTTCTTCTTCTGTACCTGCTCACGTAGAAATGATGGGACTTATCGGTGCAGGCAACAACCCAATGGTTGGTATGACAGTAGCCGTTGCCGTTTCCATCCAGGAAGCAGCAGAAGCTGGTAAATTCTAATTCTGGAAATATTATTTTAAGATAATAAATTATAGTGAGAGGAACTTGTCAATTTGTTTTGACAAGTTCCTCTCATTTACTTTAACAAATTTACAGACAAAAGTTTGTAAGTTATTTCTAAAATTCATATCATTAGCGTTCCAGTAATTTAACAGAATCCGGTTATCTTCACGTGGGTTTTGAGTGCGTCAGCAGGAGGTACTGGTAGTTTCAGTACCCCTGCTGCTACGCATCTCAACAAGCGGGAGCGCCCACGAGAAGGTAACCGGATTCTGTTAAATTACGGAAATACATAATATTAATTTAGAAAACAACTTACTTCTTTAACTTCCTTATCTTCCCGGAAGCAATTTCCTTCCACAAAGTAGGATGGAACAGAAGGAGAAGCGGGAATAACTCCAATCGTCCGGCAAGCATATCAAACATCAGGACAAATTTGGAAAATCCGCTAAACAATCCGAAGTTTTGGGTAGGGCCGACTAGTTCAAGACCGGGACCAATATTATTAATTGTAGCTGCCACGGCAGTAAAGTTCGTAATTAAGTCATTGCCATCAAAGGAAATTGCAAACACAGAAAACGCGAACAGAATCATAAAGGTAATAAAATACACATTTGTAGCACGAACTACTTCATGTTCTACAGTCTTATGTTCAAAATTAATCTTTTTAATGCTCTTAGGATGAATATAGGAATTCAGTTCTTTTTTCACGGTTTTGCAAAGAATGACAAAACGTGACACCTTGATTCCGCCTCCGGTACTGCCTGCACAAGCACCGACAAACATCAAGAGAATTAATATCGTTTTACATGTCTGTGACCATAGGTTAAAATCAATGGTTGAATAACCGGTTGTTGTAATGATGGATGCCACCTGGAAAGAAGCGTGGCGCAGTGCATCAAAAATACCGGCAGAGGTATGGAGAATCTGCATAGTGATAATTGCGATGGAAGCGAAGATGATTAAAAAGTAATATCTGACTTCTTCCATGCGGAATGCCTTTTTAAATTTACGGTATAAAATCAGGTAAAAGGCATTAAAATTCACACCAAACAAAATCATAAAAATAGTAACAACCCATTGTAAATAAGCCGAATAACTGCCCATACTGTCATTTTTAATTCCAAAACCACCGGTCCCTGCTGTACCAAAACTGATGGTGAGGGAATCAAATAAAGGCATGTTACCAAGGAGAAGTAAAACAATCTCAATGATGGTGAGTGTCAAATAAATAACATAAAGAATCCGGGCAGTTGAACGGACTTTTGGTACCAGTTTTTCCACAGATGGTCCCGGGCTTTCTGCGCGCATCAGATTTATATGCGAACCGCCGCTCAGTGGAATGACAGCAAGCAAAAAGACCAGAACACCCATGCCGCCAACCCAATGTGTGAAACTGCGCCAGAAAAGCGAGCAGTGGGAAAGTGTTTCCACATTATTTAAAACACTGGCTCCGGTTGTTGTGAAACCGGAAATGGTTTCAAATAAAGCATCCGGTACGGATGTGATTTCACCGGTCAGTAAAAATGGAATGGAACCAAAAAAACTGAGTACAATCCAGCTTAAGGATGTGGCAACACAGCCTTCTTTTAAATAAAAAACATGATTTTTCGGTTTCCGAAAAGAGAGGAGTACACCAAGGAAGATGCACAGAGCGGAAACAGAAAGATAACATAACCCCTCCGGTTCGCGGTAAATAGCAGCTACAATGGAAGGAATCAGTAAAAGTGCTGCCTCAATCTTTAAAATGTATCCGACAATATAGCGGATAATTGATGTATTCATAATTCATTAACTCCTTATAATATCCTGTATATTATCTAAACCGGTATGGGTTGTAACAATCATAACGGTGTCACCAACTTCAATGGTGTCCAAACCACTTGGAATTTGAACCTTGCCGTTTCGATAGATAAAAGAAACCAGCAAATCATTTTTTAACATCAAATCTTTCAGTGGAATACCGGTAACAGAAGATGGTTCATCAACACGAAATTCAATGGCTTCTGCGCGGTTATCAAACATATGATATAAAGTTTCAATATTACTGTTTGTCGAATTCTTTTTCGCACGTACATAGGCAATAATCGCTTCGGATGTAATGTAACGTGGATATATTACACTTCCCAAATCCAGCTTACTAATTACATTTTTAAAAGTGCTTCGATTGATTTTAGTTATCAATTTTGCATTGGAAACTTGTTTTGCATGGAGTGTCAGCATAATATTTTCCTCATCAATACCGGTCAATGGAATAAATGCCTGTGCATATTCAATTCCCTCTTCACGTAAAACTTCCTCATCCGTGCCGTCTCCATTAATAATAATTGCTTCCGGCAGTAAAATACTTAATTCCTCGCAGCGTTCCTTGTTCTGTTCAATGATTTTTACATCGATTCCCATGGCAATTAACTGTTTGGCTAAATAGTAAGAAGCTTTTCCACCACCGACAATCATAGCATCTTTTACTTGTTTGGTTTTAAAGCCGATTTTTTTCAGAAAACTGCGGATATGGCGTCTTGGAGCAACAAAAGAAACAATATCGTCCTTTGCCATTTGGAAATTACCGCCTGGGATATAAACTTCACCTTCACGTTCGATGGCGCAGATAAGAATATCATTTGTAATACTTTTTCCTAAGGTGGCAATTGTCATTCCGTCTAATAAATTTCCCTCCGGAATTTTAAATTTTACAATTTCTGCCTGACCATGAGCAAAAGAGTTTACTTCTAACGCTGTTGGCAGATAAAGAATACGGGCTGTCTCAAGGGAAGCTTCTAATTCCGGATTAATAATCATGGTGAGACCAAGTTTTTCTCTTAGGTATCCGGCTTCTTTGCTGTAATCCGGTGTGCGGACACGGGCAATCGCAGCACAGTCTCCGACTTGTTTGGCAACTGTACAGCATAACAGGTTTAATTCATCAGAAGCTGTTACCGCAATAATTAAATCAGCGTTTTCAATTCCGGCCTCCATCTGTACACTATAACTGGCACCATTTCCGACCAGCCCCATAATATCATACAGATTGGACATTTCCTGAACCTTCGCTGCATTTTTATCAATAATGGTAATGTCATGGCCTTCTTTGCTTAATTGCTCAATTAGGGTCATTCCCACTTTTCCACATCCAACAATAATAATATTCAGGCCATTTTTTGATTGCATCTTATTACTGATTTTCATAATAATCTATACCTCCAAAAGTCTGTATCTATTATAGCACGAACGAAAAAAAATACAACCATAGGAATTTGAACGTAAATGTCACATTTTAACATGGTATTGTCACAAAAAAATATAGAAAAAATAGAGAAAAAATAGTACGATAGAGAAAAAATAGGAGGATTGTATACATGAACTTAAAGAAACCGCCGATGGGTTGGAATAGTTATGATTATTATGACACAACCGTAAATGAGGAGCAGGTTCGGGAAAACGCTGATTATATGGCGGCTCACTTAAAGGAATATGGATGGGAATATGTAGTTGTTGATATTGCCTGGTATTCCTATGAGGCCGGCGAGCAGAGAGAGCGCTTTCAGTATGTTCCGTTCTGCCATGTGGAGATGGATGAATATAGTCGTTTACTGCCATGTGTTAAACGCTTTCCATCCTCTGCCGATGGCAAAGGGTTTGGCCCATTGGCGGATTATGTGCACGGGCTTGGACTGAAATTTGGAATTCATATTATGAGAGGAATTCCACGTCAGGCAGCATATCAAAGGACAAAAATTCTTGGCACCGATAAAACAGCAAATGAAATTGCAGACGCTTATTCGATTTGCGGATGGAATCCCGATATGTACGGCGTAACACCGGGTGTTGAGGGGGCGCAGGAGTATTATGATTCCATTGTTTCTCTTTATGCAGACTGGGGAGTTGATTTTATTAAATGTGACGACATCTGTCGTATGGATGCAGATTCCTCCAAAGAGGAGATTAAAATGCTTCATCGGGCGATTGAAAAATGTGGCAGAGATATTGTATTAAGTTTGTCCCCGGGACCGGCACTTGTAGAGGAAAATGAGTTTTATCATGAAAATGCAAATATGTGGCGCATTACCGATGATTTGTGGGATAATTGGGAATCGCTTCGCGATATGTTTGACCGTTGTCACAACTGGCAGGGGCTGACCAGAGAAGGTGGATATCCGGACTGCGATATGCTTCCGTTTGGAATGATTGGAAAGGGTTTTGGCGATGAAAGAAAGTCAGCACTTACCTATGATGAGCAGAAGACAATGATGACACTTTGGTGTATATTCCAGTCACCGCTTATGCTCGGGGCAGAATTAACCAAATTGGATGAAGAAACATTATCGCTGTTATGCAACCAAAAGGTACTTGCATTGTTTGAACTACCGGCAGGACAGGCAAAAGAGATAATTAGAGATGATACGGTGATTGTATGGAAAACAGGAGATTATGCGGCCATTTTCAATGTATCCGGTTTTGACTGCATGGTAAATATCAGTGAATTACTTGAGATTCAGGAAAAAGAATTTGCAAATGACTTATGGACAGGAGAAAAAATCCAAACAAATCAAAAGACAGCAATTTCTGCACATGGCTGCGTTCTTTTGGAAATTTAGTATTAAAAAAGCAAGTCTGCTTATGAGGCTTGCTTTTTTGTTATCTTGATTATCTTGCTGTTGTAAACCAAGTGTAAGTGCTCTTACCGGTCTGAATACGGTAAGTATATGGGGCAAATCCTTTATTCACCAAGACTGCTTTGCCGCAAGTTATCGTGTTGCCCGGAGATAACAGCACCTGACCTAAATCATCGACATCTTCAAAGAAGAATCCCCAATCTAAGTTTGTCATCTGTTTTGTAGAGTTTGCTCCGAAGATATTGTAGTAGTAATTAAAAACATCTTTTGCCTTAATTGTCTGTGTACCTGAATGATAGGTAATCTTAAAACGGAAATATAAATATTCCTCATTTGCTTTTGGCACTAAATTAGATGAATTCTTTTTTGCTAATTTAGCGGATTCGGCACCGGAAGCAAAGGACTCTAACTGCATGGAAATTTTTCCGATTTTTTTGCCTTCCTCATAGAAGGTAAAGGAATTGTTGTTATAAGCGGACTTTGGACTTGCCTTTGTTCCTTTTCCAAGTGATCGGTTTTTTACTGTCAGCCGGCAAATCAGCTTTTTGCTGCCAATTTTTGCTGTGATTTTAGCCTTTCCCGCTTTTTTTGCAACTACTTTTCCTTTGGAAGAAACGGTTGCAACGGATTTTTTACCGGAAGTCCATTTTACCTTGCCGGAAGCTTTTTTTACTTTTAATGTGTAATTACTTCCAATATAAAGTGTTAATTTGGATTTATTTAACTTTGGTGCCGCTGCTTTTGCAGTCGAGACATCAGTCAATGTGCCGAGCAGTAAAACGGCGGTTAGTATTTTAGCCATCTGTTTTCTCATTTTGTGTCCCTCCTTGACTTAATTATCTGTATTCTACACCATAAATGTGGAAAAGACAAGGCGGATAGGAACTTTTTGTGGCAAAATATGTGTAATTATGCTAAGATAGGGATAGATTTGTGGTAGGAAAGGAAAGAATTACAATTATGTCAGTTATTGGAAAAGATCATATAAGAAATTTTTGTATTGTAGCACATATTGACCATGGAAAATCAACGCTTGCCGACCGTATTATTGAACGGACCGGACTGCTTACAAGCCGTGAGATGCAGGCACAGGTGCTTGACAACATGGAATTGGAACGTGAACGTGGAATTACGATTAAATCACAGGCAGTTCGTCTGGCGTACACGGCAAAAAACGGTGAAGAATATTTGTTTAACCTGATTGATACACCGGGACACGTGGATTTCAATTATGAGGTATCAAGAAGTCTAGCGGCGTGTGAGGGCGCCATTTTGATTGTCGATGCGGCACAGGGAATTGAGGCACAGACGTTAGCAAACTGTTATCTGGCAATTGACCATGATTTGGAAATTATGCCGGTTATCAATAAAATTGATTTGCCGAGTGCTGACCCGGACCGTGTAAAAAATGAAATTGAGGATGTCATTGGAATTGAGGCACAGGATGCCCCATTGATTTCCGCAAAATTAGGAACGAACATTGAAGAAGTGTTGGAGCAGATTGTGAAAAAAATACCGGCACCGCAGGGTGATGATACAGCACCGCTTAAGGCTTTAGTTTTTGATTCTGTTTATGATTCCTATAAAGGGGTTATTATTTTCTGTCGCTTATTTGACGGTATCGTGAAAAAGGGAACGAAAATTCACATGATGGCGACCGGTTTGGAAGAAGAAGTGGTTGAAGTGGGTACTTTTGGTGCCGGTCAGTTTATTCCCTGCGAAGAATTGACCGCGGGCATGGTTGGCTATATTACTGCCAGTTTGAAAAATGTAGAGGGAACACGTGTCGGTGATACCGTAACAGATGCTGAAAATCCATGCAAAGAGGCACTGCCGGGATATAAAAAAGTAATGCCGATGGTTTACTGTGGTCTTTATCCGGCCGATGGTGCCAAATATCAGGATTTGCGCGATGCACTGGAGAAATTGCAGTTAAATGATGCTTCGTTACAGTTTGAGGCAGAGACTTCGGTTGCCCTTGGATTTGGTTTCCGCTGTGGATTTTTAGGACTTTTACATTTGGAAGTTATTCAGGAGCGTTTAGAGAGAGAATATAATCTGGATTTGGTTACGACAGCACCGGGCGTTGTTTACCATGTCTATAAAACAAATGGGGAAATGGTCGAAGTGACGAATCCTTCAAATCTCCCGGATCCATCCGAAATTGAGCATATGGAAGAACCGGTTGTGGATGCAGAGATTATGGTGACGACAGAATTTGTGGGAGCCATTATGAAACTTTGTCAGGAAAGACGTGGTGTCTATCAGGGCATGGAATATATGGAAGAGACACGTGCACTTTTGAAATACACACTGCCGTTGAATGAGATTATTTACGACTTTTTTGATTCGTTGAAATCGCGTTCCCGTGGTTACGCTTCCTTTGATTATGAGATGAAGGGCTATGAGACAGCAAGTCTTGTGAAGTTAAACATTTTGATTAACAAAGAGGAAGTCGATGCGCTGTCCTTTATTGTGCATGAAAGTTCTGCTTATGAGCGTGGAAGAAAGATGTGCCAGAAATTGAAAAATGAAATTCCGAGACATCTTTTTGAAATTCCGATTCAGGCAGCCATTGGAAATAAAGTAATTGCCCGTGAAACGGTTAAGGCAGTGCGCAAAGACGTCCTTGCCAAATGTTATGGCGGCGACATTTCACGAAAGAGAAAACTTCTTGAAAAGCAGAAGGAAGGAAAGAAGAGAATGCGCCAGATTGGCAATGTAGAAATTCCGCAGAAGGCATTTATGAGTGTTTTGAAACTGGATGAGGAAGAATAAATGAGTACATTTGGCTTGTATCTTCACATTCCGTTTTGCGTGAAAAAGTGTAATTACTGTGATTTCCTTTCATTTCCTGCCAAAGAAGCGCTGAAAGATGAGTATGTAAAAGCACTTGCTATGGAAATGCGGCTTTGGAAAGATAAGGTGTCAAATGATGTGGTAGATACCATTTTTATCGGTGGAGGAACGCCATCTCTGCTTACGGAGGGGCAGTTTGATGTTTTACAGAATGAAATGGTAAAATCATTTCATTTATCTGATAAAATGGAATATACCATCGAATGTAACCCAGGTACGGTAGACGCTGAAAAACTGAAAAATTATAAAAAGGCTGGCGTAAATCGGATTAGTTTTGGACTTCAGTCGACGATTTCTTCTGAGCTTGCTTGTCTTGGCAGAATTCACAGCTATGACGATTTTTTGGTGAGTTTTCATCAAGCAAGAGAATGTGGATTTGCTAACATCAATGTGGATTTAATGTCGGCAATTCCTGAGCAGACTGTAGCAGGATACGAGCAGACATTGACACGTGTGTGTGAACTTGCACCGGAGCATATTTCTTCGTACAGCCTGATTTTGGAAGAGGGAACTCCGTTTTACGAAAAGTATGGGGAATGTCCGCCTGTTTCGGAAGAAGAGGACAGGCAGATGTATGAACTGACGAAAGAGAGGCTCTCGGATTTTGGGTATCACCGCTATGAGATATCCAATTATGCCAAAGCAGGAAAAGAGTGTGATCACAACAAAAAATACTGGAAACGTTTTCCTTATCTTGGACTTGGATTAGGAGCGTCATCGTGCATGGAGAATGTGCGGTTTTCCAATGAGCAAAATTTTAAGACTTATGGGCAAAAAATAAAGAATGGGAAATTGCCGGTTGTTGAAAAAGAGGAATTAACAAAGGAAGACTGCATGGCAGAGTTTATGTATCTGGGACTTCGGATGATGGAAGGTGTATCGAGAAAAATGTTTTATCAGAATTTTTTAGTGCCGATGGAAACTTATTATCAAAGTTCCTTAGAAAAGTGCATTCGTGAAGGATTGATAAAGGAAAATGGTGACAGGTATTGCCTGACTGATTTTGGAATTGATGTCAGCAACCGTGTATTTGCAGAGTTTATATAACAAGGAGGGGTTATTATGGAACAAAAAGTAAGAGAGTGTGTAAAACAGATTCGCAAAATTACAGACTTTGAGCCACAGGTCGCTTTGATTTTGGGAAGCGGACTTGGAGCATTAGCGGATGAGATTGAATGCGTGGCATCCATTGATTACCACGAGATTCCGGGATTTCCGGTTTCTACTGTGGCAGGACATAATGGACGGTTTGTTTTTGGATTAATTGGAGACACGAAAGTTGTCATTATGCAGGGGCGCGTTCATTACTATGAAGGTTATTCGATGGAGGATGTTGTTTTGCCGGTTCGTGTGATGTGTTTACTGGGAGCGAAAATCTTGTTTTTAACAAATGCAGCTGGAGGAATCAGTGAGAAGGTGGAGGCAGGAGATTTGATGATGCTGACTGACCAGATTAGTTCCTTTGTGCCATCTCCATTGATTGGAAAAAACGTAGATTCATTTGGCGTGCGTTTTCCGTCCATGGATACAATTTATGATTTGGAGCTACGGAAGATTCTCACAAAAGAAGCAAAAGTTAATGATATTGTTTTAAAGGAAGGTGTTTATCTTCAGACAACGGGACCTGCGTATGAATCACCGGCAGAGGTGAAAATGTTTGGTATGTTTGGTGCTGATGCCGTGGGAATGAGCACGGCGGTAGAGGCAATTGTCGGCAGACATATGGGAATGCGCGTATGCGGTGTCTCTTGTATTTCGAATATGGCGGGAGGAACAGCAGCAAATCCATTGAGTCATGAGGAGGTAAAAGAAGTGGCTGACCGTGTGGCACCGAAGTTTAAAACGCTTGTGAAATCAGCCATTGAAAGGATGTGTTAGGATGTCTTCCATACGATTATATCATGCGAAAATTCTTACGATGGAAGAAGATGCGGAAGTCTTTGATGGAGAAGTACACATTGATGGAAACCGTATTTCTTATGTGGGGGAAAATAATTCGGAGCTTAATAAAAGAAAATTTACACGGGAAATTGACTGCGAAGGAAATCTTTTAATGCCTGGTTTTAAAAATGCCCACACACATTCTGCCATGACATTTCTTCGATCCTATGCGGATGATCTGCCATTACAGAACTGGTTAAATGACAGGGTGTTTCCAATGGAAGCAAAACTGCAGAAAGGGGATATTGAAATCTTATCCAAGGTGGCAGTTTTAGAATATCTGACAAGTGGAATTACCTCAAATTTTGATATGTATGTGGATAATTATCAGCATGCCAAAACATCGGTTCAAATGGGATTTCGTACAGTTTTTTGTGGCGAACTAAATAATTTTACCGGTTCGCTTGCACGCATAAGGGAGGAATATGAAACGCTGAACAAGGGGGATGAACTGGTGTCATTTCGCCTTGGTGTTCATGCTGAATATACAACAAGCCGCGAATTGTTAGAGGGCATGGCAGAACTTGCTCATGAATACAAACAGCCGGTGTATCTGCATCTGGCAGAGACCAAAAAAGAAGTGGAAGAATGTAAAATGCGTTATGGTATGTCACCGGTCCAGTTTTTGGATTCAATTGGTTTATTTGACTATGGCGGTGGTGGTTTCCACGGTGTCTGGATGGATGAAACAGACCGGAATATTTGCAGGGAGAAAAAGGTGTCGATTGTTACGAATCCTTCATCCAATGCAAAACTTGCGAGTGGAATTGCGGATTTACCTGCTTTAAAAAAGGCGGGAATTAACCTGGCGATTGGCACGGATGGACCGGCGAGCAATAATGCGCTTGACATGTTCCGGGAAATGTATTTAGCAGCAGTTCTTCCGAAGTTAAAATATGAGGATGCAGCGGTTATGGATGCCGCAGATGTTTTAAAGATGGCTACAACCGGTGGTGCACTGGCAATGGGGCTGCCGGAATGCATGTATGTAAAGGAAGGCCAGTTTGCTGATTTGATTTTAATTGATTTACAGCGGCCAAATATGCAGCCTGTGCATAATCTTGTGAAAAACTTAGTATACAGTGGTAGTAAAGAAAATGTGAAAATGACGATGGTAAATGGCATGGTTCTCTATGAAAATGGCGAGTTTTTTGTGGGAGAAAGTCCATCGGAAATTTATGCAAAAGCAAATGAAGTTACTAAGCGGATTACTCAGTAACTTCAAATTCTTCTAATTGTTCGGCTAACCGTTCCCATTGCTCCATAGCGGCAGTGAGAGCGGTTTCTTTTTCTTCGCGGGCGGTTGATAATTCGTTTAGTTTATGAGCATTGCATGCATATTCCGGACGCATCAGTTCCTCATCAAGATTTGCAATGTCCGTTTCCAGTGCTTCAATTTCTTGTTCGGTTTTTTGATATTCGTTTTCAATTTTTCGCTTTTTCGCTGCCAGTTTTTTCTGCTCCTGCCAGTCAAGCTTACCTTCTTCTTTTGTATCTTTTTTTGCAGAAGTCTGCATGGTTTTATCGTCATCTGTTAAAAAGCGGCTTTCCACCGTATCTTTTTTCTCCAGATAGTACGCATAATTTCCACTGTAGGAGAGCAGTTTGTGCCCGGTTAAATCCAAAATTCTTGTGGCGGTGCGGTTGATAAAATAACGGTCATGCGAGACGTAAAGCACGGTTCCCTCATATTTATTAATTGCGGATTCCAAAATTTCCTTGGAGGTAATATCCAAATGGTTGGTCGGCTCGTCAAGGAGTAAAAAGTTTGCCTTTGACAGCATCAGTTTCGCCAATGATACACGACCTTTTTCACCACCGCTGAGAAGATGAATCGGTTTAAAAACATCATCTCCCGTAAATAAAAAGGCAGCGAGAACATTACGAATTACTGTATTTGTTAAATCCGGGTAATCATCCTGAATTTCTTCAAAGATGGTTTTATCATCGTTAAGCATCTGATGTTCCTGGTCATAGTAACCGATTTCGACATGAGAGCCGGTTACGGCACTTCCTTCATCAACCGGAATCATTCCCTGAATTAATTTTAAAAGTGTTGTTTTGCCGGTTCCATTCTTGCCGATAATTGCTACTTTTTCGCCTCGTTTAATCGAAAAGGAAAGGTGGTCAAACAAATGATTTTCTCCAAAACTTTTGGCAAAATCGGTGACTGTCAAAACATCATTTCCACTGATTATGGAAGGAGTCAGGGAAAGCGAAAGCGATTTTTCGTATTCCACCGGCTTTTCTACACGCTCGATTTTTGCTAACATTTTTTCACGGCTTTCCGCACGGCGAATCGATTTTTCTCGGTTAAAGGATTTTAATTTCTGGATGACAGCTTCCTGGTGTTTGATTTCCTGCTGCTGGTTATAGTAGCGGTGAATCATTTCCTCGCGTAATTTTTCCTTTTTTTCGGAATAACTGGTATAGTCACCGGTAAAAGTCATTACTTTGCCGTGGTCAATTTCAATAATTTTCTCGGCGATGCGGTCGATGAAAAAGCGGTCGTGAGAGACAACTAAGACACTTCCCTTGTAACCGTTTAAATAGTTTTCCAGCCAGCGCACGGATTCCAAATCTAAGTGGTTTGTAGGCTCATCCATCAACAATAAGTCCGGTTCTGATAACAGAAGTTTACCAAGAGCAACCCTTGTTTTTTGTCCACCGGAGAGATTGTTGATGCACTGGTGCATCGCTTCTCCGCGAAAGCCAAGACCGTTAATGACGCCGAGAACTTTACTTTTGTAAGTATATCCTTCACCATCTTCAAAAGCCGTTTGCAGTTTATGGTATTGGTTTAACACACGCTCTAATTCGGCACCTTCTAAAGTTGTCATTTGCTGCTCCATTGCACGGATTTTTTCGTCCATTTCAATGACATCCGATTTGACAGCCAATAATTCCTCATAAATTGTTTTGTCTGAGTGATATCCCTGCTGCTGTGGGAGATAGCCGATGGTGCTTCCTTTAGCTGTTACAATTTCACCGGAATCTGCCGGAAGTTCACCGACAATGATTCGCAGCAGTGTTGTTTTACCGGCACCATTAATGCCCACGATGGCAGCGCGTTCACCTTCATTTATATGAAAAACAGCATCTGACAAAACGGTTTCGTCTGCAAATGCCTTTGAAATATGATTGCATGCTAATATCATAATGATTGAATCCTCCAAAAAACTTCTAACAAAAACATATTTTATAATAATTTTAATTTTTTTGCAACATTTTGCCGTTTTCAATCGTCTTATTTTATGAACACCAAAAAAAGGAAAGGGTGGTTACTATGTGTATCAATCGAATTTATTACGGAGAAGAGGCAATCAGTCGCATTGAGCGCAATGAAGAAGGCAAAAGGAACTGGCTTTCGAAAAAAGAAAAAAAGAAAGTTAAAAAAGTTTCTTTGTGGAAGATTACAAAAGAGTCTTTTGATTTAAATGCACTCTGCGAATTTCCGAATCTTGAAGTGATAGAGATAGCAGGATTTGATGAGTTTAAGCCATTGGAGTTAAAACATATTGAGGTTTTATATCAATTTCGCAGATTAAAATGCCTGCGTTTGTCTTCCTGCCTGATTCCGGAGCCGTTTGAGAAGGAAAAATGGAAACATTTGCGGACATTGGAGATTGACTAATTTTTAACATTCCATTATAATAAGTACAAACAGCTTTTTTTATGGCTGATTTGTACTTTTTATTTTCGTTGGAGGATACTTTTGTGGCAGATAAAAAGATTTCAGCGGCAGTAATTAAGCGTTTGCCGCGGTATTATAGATATTTAAGCGAATTATTGGATAACGGAATTGAGCGTATTTCATCCGGGGAGTTAAGTAAGCAAATGAAAGTGACAGCATCTCAAATCCGACAGGATTTTAATAATTTTGGCGGTTTTGGTCAGCAGGGATATGGTTATAATGTTCCTTATTTGAAAAATGAAATAGGTAAAATTTTGGGACTTGACAGGGATTACCATGTCATTATTCTTGGTGCCGGTAACTTAGGGCATGCACTTGCCAATTATGCCGGTTTTGAAAAACGAGGATTTGTGGTATCGGCAGTTTTTGATGTCAGTCCGGATAAGATTGGCAAAAAGATTGGTCATACGATGGTTTATGACATGAAAGACTTAGAAGGATATGTAAAAGGACATACGGTAGATATTGCAGCACTTACGCTGCCGAAATCAATTGCACCGGCAGTGGCGAAACAGCTTGTACAGTATGGTGTTAGTGCATTTTGGAATTTTGCGGCCACCGATTTGAATCTTCCGGGAAATATTGCGGTTGAAAATGTACATCTGGCAGAAAGTTTGATGCGGCTTTCCTACAATATTTCTAACTTACCGGAATAGGAGGAATGGTATGAAACGACGAGACTTAGAATTTGAAACGCTGGTGAGAGAAGCTTTAAAAGGGAAAAAGGTTCCTATTCTAGTGTTGGACCGTCGCTGGCATACCTTGTTTCCGCAGGGAGAAAAACCGGCTGAGATTATTCAGCTTGAGGAGAAATTAAATGAACTGCTCAAAAGGCAGGGGTATTTAGTAAATGACATCAAAGATTTAAAAAAGACGAAAAAGAAATTGATGGAAGGCATTGTGGCTGGGATGAATGATGCAGAGCCTTTACGTGATAAGAAGAAGAAAAACCAGCAGCGTCTTCTTTTGGAAATCAAAGAGCGGATAGAGACGGAATCAGATGAATTGATTGAACTTCCGAGAAAGATAAAAAAGGCAAATGAAGAACTGCTTGCCACAGGAGCACATTATTGTTTTGAGCGTCTGGCAAACGGAGATGAGCAGTTAAAAATTGTAAAGCAGGAAATTGAAGAACTTCGCACTTCCCTTCGTGAGAAAACGGAGTGGAAGGATGATTTAGAGGAGAGCATGGACAGTGCTTATTCTTTGATGCATGGCTTATTAGGGCATGATGTGATGAATTTATATGATAAAAGAAAGGGGAAAGAATGATACTTGGAATTGGTGTTGATTCCATTGAGATTTCCCGTGTTGTAAAAGCGATGGAAAAAGAGCATTTTCTCCATCGCATTTTTACGGAAAAGGAACGGGCGGAGATGGATCACGCAAAAAGGAGAGGTGCCTCTGATTTTGCAGGGAAAGAAGCGGTGGTAAAAGCACTTGGCACCGGCTTTGCGGGCATTGATGCCAGCGAAGTGGAAATACTGCGTGGAGAAAGCGGCGCCCCCTATGTTACACTTTATGGTGCGGCGAGAAAAAAAGCAGAAGAAATGGGAATTACGGATTGGAAGATTTCCATCACGAATACAAAGGAAGTTGCGACTGCATTTGTGATTGCGGCTGCGAATGACGTGAAAGAATAGAAAGAAGGGGCTTTTATGAAAGAGATGTATTCCGGTGAACAGGCAAAAGCAATTGATTCTCATGCCATTGGTACGATGGGGATGCCAAGTCTTGTTTTGATGGAAAAGGCGGCGATGTCGGTGGTTTCTGTTCTCATAGAGAAAACCAGACCATCGGATATCTTTTTATGTGTGTGTGGAATCGGAAACAATGGTGGTGACGGCGTCTGTGTGGCACGTATTTTGCATGAAATGGGATATCAGGCGGCAGTTACTGTCGTAGGAAATTCAGAACATATGTCAGAAGAAATGAAAACACAGCTTGCGATTGCTTCCGCATGCGATGTTCCCATTCTTGCCTATTCGCTTGTTTCGATGAAGAAATATGATGTTTTAATTGACGCCGTTTTTGGAATTGGACTTTCCAGAGAAGTAACGGGCGTGTATGAACAGGTGATTTTAGACATGAATCAAAGCGGTGCGATGGTTTATTCATTAGATATTCCGTCCGGTATTCATGCAAAAAGTGCGAAAGTGTTAGGATGCGCCGTACAGGCAAATACAACCATTACCTTTGGTGTAAATAAAACTGGGCTTGTTTTGTATCCGGGGTGTGAATATGCCGGAAAAGTTTATGTGGCGGATATTGGATTTCCAAGGAAAAGCGTTGATTTCGCGCAGGCAGATGCTTACTATTATGAGCCGGATGATATTGTTTGTAACCTTCCAAAGCGCATCGCTTATTCACATAAGGGAACGTTTGGAAGAGTGGTTGTAATTGCCGGGTGTGATACTATGAGTGGCGCCTGCTTTCTGTCTGCAAAAGCCGCATATCGTATGGGAGCAGGACTTGTGCATGTCGTATCGACACCATCAAACCGGGATACACTGCTTAGTGCACTGCCGGAAATTCTTTTTTCAACCAGAGAGGAAATAAAAAAAGTACTTCCGCTTGCAAGTGCTGTCGTGATTGGACCGGGAATTGGTTTATCCAAACAATCAGAGGAACTGGTGGAGTACGTCTTAACAAATACAAAAGTTCCGACTGTGGTAGACGGTGATGCGATAACCATTTGTGCAAAAAAAGATATTACGTTTCGGGATAATTTTGTCTTAACACCGCATGTTAAGGAAATGAGTGTGCTAACCGGGATTCCGATACCCAAACTACAAGAGGATATTTTAGGAACAACGAAAAATACCGCAAAGACAAGAAATTGTATTTTGGTGCAAAAAGATGCAAGGACTGTTGTCTCGGATGGAACGGAATGTTATGTCAATGTTTCCGGAAATAATGGAATGGCAACCGGTGGTTCGGGTGATGTGCTGACCGGGGTGATTAGCGGTCTGCTTGCCCAGAATGTGAATCCGTTTTTGGCTGCAAAGCTCGGTGTTTACCTGCATGGTCTTTCCGGTGATGTGGCAGCAAAACAGAAAAGTCCGTATGGAGTCATGGCATCTGATTTGCTGGATGGTTTGACCGAGGTCCTTACAAATATAAAATGTTTTCAGAAAGAAGGAAATGAAAATGAAACAGTTTAATCGTACTTATGCAGAGGTTAATTTAGATGCCATCCGGCATAATATCGATGAGGTACATAAAAATATAAAAGAAGGAACAAAGGTAATGGCAATTGTGAAGGCGAATGCTTATGGGCATGGTGCCGTACAGGTTGCGAAGGCATTATATGATCAGGTAGATGCTTACGGAGTTGCCATGATAGAGGAAGCCATAGAACTTCGAAAAGCAGGAATTGATAAACTGATTTTGATTTTAGGATATACCGGAGAAGAATCCTATGAGGATTTAGTGGAATATCAGATTTCCCAGACTGTGTATACGTGGGAAATGGCAGAGCAGTTAAGTGAGACAGCATTAAAACTTGGAAAAAAAGCAAAGATTCATATAAAAGTTGATACCGGAATGAGCCGGATTGGTTTTATCCCTAGTGAAGAATCTTTGGATACGGTAGAAAAAATTTCGAAACTGCCGGGACTGGAAGTTGAAGGAATCTTTACGCATTTTGCCAGAGCGGATGAGAAAACAATTGAGCCGGCGAGAGAGCCTTTTAGAAAATATATAACTTTTGTCGAGGAATTAGAAAAGCGCGGTGTTAAGATTCCAATTCACCATGTGTCAAATAGTGCTTCAATTATTGGATTTCCGGAAGCTAATCTTGATATGGTGCGTTCCGGTATTACGACCTATGGACTGTATCCGTCTGATGAAGTGGCAAAGGATGTTCTTGTATTGGAACCTGCCATGCAATGGAAATCGATTATTTCTTATATAAAGACCGTAGAGCCGGGAACGAGTATCAGTTACGGTGGTACATTTACGGCGAAGGAAAAAATGACGGTCGCTACAATTCCGGTTGGTTATGCTGATGGCATGAAACGTGATTTGTCAGGCAAAGGACGTGTTTTGATTCATGGACAGTATGCACCGATTTTAGGAAGAATCTGTATGGACCAGTTTATGGTGGATGTGTCTCATATTAAAGAAGCTGCAATCGGAGATACGGTAACAATTTTTGGAAAAGATGGAGAAAAAAATATCCCCGTTGAGGAGATTGCAGAAAAATCACATTCATTTAATTATGAGTTTGTATGCAGTATTACAAACCGTGTGCCTAGAAAATATTTAGGAGAATAATAAAAGCTTTTGAACAAATTGAATATCGCTTCGTATATTGGGAATAATAGGAATATCAAATGAGGGAGTGTGAAACCATGATTGTAAAACGAGGCGATATTTATTATGCAGATTTACGACCGGTCATTGGCTCCGAACAGGGTGGAGTGCGGCCGGTTCTTATTATACAAAATGATATGGGCAACCGTTATAGCCCGACGGTTATTTGTGCGGCAATTACAAGCCAGCTGCACAAGGCAAAACTGCCAACGCATGTAGCATTGGATGCACACAAATATGGAATTGTAAAAGATTCTGTGATTCTTTTGGAACAGGTTCGTACGATTGATAAATCCCGATTACGTGAAAAAGTGTGTCATTTGGACACGGAAGCAATTGAAAAGATTGATACTGCATTATGTGTCAGTTTGTCACTGTCTACATAAGAATGAAAAAATCTCTACAACAGAAAAGACACCTCTGGGAGGAGGTGTCTTTCCTGACACCCGAAGGTGTCAAAGCGTATAATAGGGTGGGAGTAGAAAGTTATAAACTTTCCAAGTGTTAATATACAGATAGTATGTGTCAAAAATATGTCAGCTTTCAAAAAGTTGCATATTTTTTTCTTTTTATTGATGTGGCATTTGTATATGTGCTATACTAGGCATATGAAAGTAAAGGAAGAAACATTATGCAGTATACGATATTATGTGTAGGAAAAATAAAAGAAAAGTTTTATACAGATGCGGTAAATGAATATAAAAAGCGTTTGTCGCGGTATGCGAAAGTAGATATTATAGAAGTTTCGGATGAGAAAACACCGGAACAGGCATCGGATTTGCAGCAGGAGCAGATACGGCAAAAGGAGGCAGAACGTCTGCTTTCCAAAATAAAAGATTCGATGTATGTGATTGCACTTGATTTAAAGGGAAAGAAATTTGACTCAGAAGGATTTGCAAAGCACCTTTCAATGTGTATGAATCAGGGGAAAAGCCACATTGCCTTTGTGATTGGAGGGTCTCTTGGCTTACATACATCCTTACTTGACCGTGCGGATGAGAGGCTGTCATTTTCGGATTTTACCTTTCCCCATCAATTGATGCGCGTTATTTTGTTTGAGCAGATTTATCGTGCAAACCGCATTATGAATCATGAACCATACCATAAATAAGGAGGAGAGATATGCGTTATCCATCGTTTGTTGAAAAAGGAAATACCATCGGATTTATTGCACCATCGTTTGGCTGTGCGGGTGAACCGTATTATTCTGCCTTTCAAAACAGTCTGAAAAAATGGAATGCGCTTGGTTTTAAGACTGAATTAGGGTTTAACTGTTATGCGTCAGATGGTGTAGGAATCAGTAGCAGCCCGAAAAAATGTGCGGCTGAATTTATGGAATATTATAAGAAAGAAACAAATCAGGCATTGATTTCCTGTGGCGGTGGTGAGTTAATGTGCGAAATACTTGAATATATTGATTTTGGACAATTAAAGCGATTGCCGCCTAAGTGGTTTATGGGGTACTCAGACAATACAAATCTGATTTTTTTACTTGCAACACTGACCGATACGGCAGCAATTTACGGTCCAAATGCAGGAGCTTTTGGTATGGAGCCGTGGCATGCATCGATTCAGGATGCCTATGAATTACTGCAGGGAAAAAAGTTTGAGATGCAAAATTATCCGATGTGGGAAAAGGAATCACTAAAAGATGAACAGCATCCGTTGGCTGCCTATCATGTCACAGAGCCTTTTCTTCTACATACCAATAAGAAAGAAGGCGAATCTTTCAAGATTGAGGGACGACTGCTTGGGGGATGCTTAGATTGCTTATCTCATTTGAGGGGGACGAAATTTGATAAGGTAAAGGAATTTAATCAAAAATATGAAGATGATGGTATTCTTTGGTTTTTGGAATCCTGTGATTTGAATGTATTTGAGATGAGAAGAACTTTGTGGAGCTTGAAGCAGGCGGGCTGGTTTGATACTTGTCGTGGCTTTCTGATTGGACGTCCCGGTGTACAGGGGCAGATAATTGCTGGACTTGACCAATACGAAGCGGTTCTTTCTATATTAAGTGAGTTTGATGTGCCAATTTTTATGGATTTGGATATCGGACACGTGGCACCGATGATACCGCTTATCTGCGGCTCCTATGGTAAAGTGACAGTAGTTGGAAATGACTGCTGTATTGCGATGAGTTTGCAATAATAAGGAAAGAAGAGGGGATATAAATGGCACTGATTTATCTTGTTGAAGATGATGATGGAATTGGAGAAATTGAAAGTTTTGCACTAAAAAATGCCGGGCATGAGGTGGCACTTTTGACAAGCGTTTCCGCTTTTTGGAAAGCGTGCAAAAAAAAATTACCGGATTTGATTGTGATGGATGTGATGTTACCGGATGCAGATGGTTTTCATATCGTGAAAGAAATCCGTGAAAAAGAATTGTATGCAAAGATTCCGATTCTTATGGTTTCAGCCAGAGATTCAGAGTTGGATATTGTGAGGGGGCTTGACTGTGGGGCAGATGACTATTTGACAAAGCCATTTGGTGTAATGGAATTTGTTTCACGTATCCGGGCTTTGCTGCGACGATTTTCGAGCAAAAAGAAACAAATTTCTGTCATTGGAAACCGGCAGAAAATCGAATTAAATAAGGACGCCAGAGAAGTTTTTGTAAAAGGGGGAAAATGCCCGCTTACTTACAAAGAATTTGAATTACTGCAGGTACTGATGAGCCATGCAGACCAGGTGATGACAAGGGATTCTTTGATGGAGTTAATTTGGGGTGTTGATTTTTTTGGAGAATCGAGAACATTAGATATGCATATTCGGACGCTGCGAAAAAAACTTGGTGAAGCCGGCAGCCAGATACAAACGATACGAAATGTCGGATATTGTTTCCGAAAAACGGAGGATGAAACAGAATGAAAAAAAGGATGCAGTTAAACTTTATGGCAATTGCTATGATATCGATGATTGCCGTGTTGTTATTAACAACGGTTGTGTTTTATAATTTGTTTCAAAATGAGGTCATTGAGAATCTTCACACCTGTGCTGATATGTTAGGAGAGGATTTAGTAAATTATAAAGATACTAACCGCATTATCTCGCAGAAAAAAGTTGATAACATACGCGTGACACTGATTGACAAAGATGGAGTTGTCTTAGCTGATTCGGATGTAAATGCAGACGTTTTAGGAAATCACAAAGAACGTCCCGAAGTAAAAGAGGCGATAGAAAAGGGAAGTGGAAAATCCATCCGAACCTCTAATACATTATCTCATGCTTCTTATTACTATGCAATACGGTTAAGCAATGGTAATATTCTCCGTTTGGCAAAAGAAAGTCAGAGTTTTTTTAGCTTTTTGATACGAGTTTCACCATTTATTGGAGGAATTGTGATTCTTTTGTTTGTGGTATCTATCTTTTTATCAAGACTATTTGCGAAAAGTATTGTTAAACCGATTGAAATGCTTGCAAAGAACATGGATCGCGAGGAACTGGCAACCGGTTACAAAGAATTAACTCCTTTTTTGAATACGATTCAAAAGCAACACCGGGATATTGTAAAAAATAGTAATATGCGGCAGGAATTTACGGCGAATGTTTCCCATGAATTGAAAACGCCTTTGACATCAATTTCCGGTTATTCGGAGCTGATTGCCGGAGGAATGGCAAAAGGAGAAGATGCGGTGCGTTTTGCCGGGGAAATCCAGAAAAATTCGTCGCGTCTTCTGACTTTGATTAATGATATTTTGCAGTTGTCTGAATTGGATACAAGAAATTTTAACGATGATTTTGCATGGGTGAATTTTGCAGATACAGTTCGTAACTGCGTGGATTTGCTTGCTTTGACGGCAAAAAAGAGAAATGTTACGCTTCGTCTGGAGACAGTGCCGGAAGTTGTGATGATTCATGGCGTGGCAAAAATGCTGGAGGAACTGGCATATAATTTAATTGATAACGGAATTCGCTATAATAAAGAAAACGGTCAGGTTGTAGTGTGTTTGGCGGAAACGGAAAATACCGTCATATTTTGTGTAAAAGACACCGGAATTGGCATCAGCAAAGAAAATCAGGAACGTATTTTTGAACGTTTTTACCGGGTGGACAAGGGGCGTTCGAGAGAAACCGGCGGAACCGGACTTGGACTTGCTATTGTAAAGCATATTGTGGCAGTTCATCATGCGGATATCGAAGTAACAAGCGAGGAGGATAAAGGAACTGAGATTACAGTGACTTTTCATAAGGAAAATGAATGATTGGATACGAGGGATGAAAAAAGGACTGCCGATTGCAATCGGTTATTTGTCGGTGTCCTTTACATTTGGTGTAAAAGCAGTAAATGCAGGAATTCCTGTGTGGATTACGATTTTGATTTCTGTTGCCAATGTAACATCCGCCGGACAGTTTGCCGGAGTGGCAATTATGGCAGCACATGGCAGTTATTTAGAAATGGCAATGACTACGTTTATTATTAATGTGCGATATATGTTGATGTCGTTTTCTTTATCGCAGAAAGTGGACAAGAAGATGACTTTACGCCAGCGGCTGATGATTGGCTATGGTATTACGGATGAGATTTTTGCAGTGTCATCAATGGAGACAGAATCTTTGTCGGCGCGCTTTATGTATGGCTTGATTACGGTGCCGGTCTTTGGATGGACAGTTGGCACCGCAGCCGGGGCACTTGCGTCTCAGATTATGCCGGGGGCTTTATCAGCTGCGATGGAACTTGGTCTGTATGCGATGTTTATTGCAATTATCATACCGCCGGCAAAAAAGAGCAAGGCCGTTTTATTTGTTATTGGTATTGCTGTTATCTGCCAGTGTATTTTTACTGCGACACCGGTACTCAAAGAAATTTCCATTGGCTTTCAGGTGATTCTTTCTACCGTGATTGCAGCATCTATAGGAGCGTTTATGTTCCCGGTAAAAAAGGAGGTTAAAGCATGACAGAGCAGTTGATTTATATTGCGGTAATGGCAGTGATTACCTATCTGATTCGCGTTCTTCCAATTACGGTGTTTCGAAAAGAAATTACATCGCAGTGGCTTACGTCCTTTTTGTATTATGTGCCTTATGCGGTATTGGCGGCACTTACGTTTCCGGCTATTTTTACGGCAACCGGAAATGTAGTTACTTCTACGGCGGGAACGCTTGTAGCACTTATTCTTGCATATTTTGATACAGGACTTGTGATTGTGGCAGTTGGGGCAGTGGCAGGAGCGTTACTTGCCGGTATTTTTTTATGAAAGGAGGAAAGGTGAATGATGAAAAGAATTTTTACGATGATTTTGGCAGTTATGATGTGCATGATGTGTGGGAAGGTGGATTGTCAGGCAAAACGGGCACTTTCTTCATATTCTACGCGGTCGTATAATTGGGGATTAGGACAGAATTTAAATCACAAAAAACCGAATGGAACCGGACCTGCAGGATGGAAATGTAAAAAAGACCATGCGTATTACACGGGAAAATGTTCGAAAAAGAATAAGGTTGTATATCTGAGTTTTGATTGTGGTTATGAGGCTGGGTATACAAAGAAAATTTTGAAAACATTGAAAAAACATCATGCAAAAGCAATCTTTTTTGTGACAAAAGACTATATTATGTCAAGTCCGGGATTGGTTAAAAAAATGAAAAAAGAAGGTCATCTGGTAGGAAATCACACAACACATCATCCAAGAATGGCAAAACTGAGTGTAAAACGTATTCAAAGAGAAATCAAAGAATGTGAAAAAGCAATGAAAAAGAAGACTGGTTTTAAAATGGATCCTTTTATCCGTCCACCGGAGGGAAACTTTAGCATGCGGAGTATTAAGGTGGCTAAATCAATGGGATATTCGACGATTTTTTGGAGTTTAGCTTATTATGATTACGACACGGCCAATCAGCCGGGAAAGAATTTTGTGATTCGCAAATTTAAGACTTATTACCATAATGGAATGATTCCACTGATTCATGCGTGCTCAAAGTCAAATACCGAGGCGTTGGGAGAAGTTCTTACTTTCCTTAAGAAAAAGGGATTTCGCTTCGGAACTTTAGACGAATTTGCAAAAAACAGTTGACGTATGGGAATTTTATGGTATAATCTTAGGTAGTGCGAAAAAATACCCGATCAGTTGTATTGAAGCACAATCTACAACTGGAGGGAGGTAAGGTGTGATACAATGTCTAGTGTAACAGTTAAAGAAAACGAATCATTGGATAGCGCATTGCGCCGTTTCAAGAGAAACTGTGCAAAAGCTGGTATTCAGCAGGAGATTCGTAAGAGAGAGCATTATGAAAAACCAAGCGTAAGACGTAAGAAAAAGTCTGAAGCGGCTCGTAAAAGAAAATACAAATAAGAAGCACATATGAGAAAGTCTGTTTTCATAAACTATTATGGAGACAGACTTTTTCTTATGCTTTGGAACCGCAACCGTAGGAATGGCATAGAATAAAAGAAAAGGGCTGTGTTTTTATGGGAAACCTTTCGGAAAAACTTCATTTGGCACCGGATATTTTAGAAAATACAACGGTTGTGAATTTGTATGGAAAAGAAATGGTGCTGGTTGAAAACTACCAGTCCATTATTGATTATACATCGGAGCAGATTAAGTTACAGGGAAGACACAACAAATTGATTGTCCGCGGTACGTGTCTTAGAATAGACCGGTTTACCAAAGAAGACTGCAAAATATATGGTGAAATCTGCTGTGTTGAGTACATTGGCACATAAGGGGGAATTGGACTGAAGTGGTTACAGGGCTATGTTGTCTGCCAATCGCATAAAGGAAGTTTCGAGCGTTTTATGAATATGTGCCGTCATCACGGCATTTTATTATGGGGAGTAAAAAGAGAACAAGCAGTAGAATTTTGTGTTTGTATGAAAGATTTTAAAAAGATGAAACCCATTGTCTATAAAACGAAATTACATCCACAGATTAAAAGAAAGAAGGGGCTTCCTTTTTATATCGAGAGAATGAAGAAAAACTGGACCTTTTATACGGGCTTTCTGCTTTTTTTCTTCCTTTTGTATTTTTTGTCTACCTTTGTCTGGCAGATTCAGTTTCAAGGACAGGTTACTTATACGAAAGAAACACTATTAAAAACCGTAAATTCTCTGCAGGTATACCGTGGAATGAAACGAAACCGCCTGCACTGTGATGTAATTGAAAAAAGTATTCGTCAAAAGCATCCGGATATCAGCTGGGTGTCCGCTGAAGAAAAAGGAAGTCTCCTTGTGATTTCTATTAAAGAAGCGAATCCGGAAGTGGGACGGGAACGTGCAGGACGGTTCTGTCACCTGGTAGCAGAAAAAAGCGGAATTGTTAAAAAAATTGTTGTAAACCGCGGTGTGGCATGTGTTAAGCCGGGACAAAAGGTGAAAAAGGGGCAAATTTTGATTTCCGGGATTGTTCCGGTTACCGGAGATGATGAGACGGTTGTGGATAAGATGGGAGTGGTAGCAAAAGGAGAGGTTTTACTTGTCTGCGACAGCAAATTTTCTAAAGAAATCCCGGTGAAGGTCTGCGAAAAGGAATATACAGGGAAAAAAATCTACCAGACTGAGTATGAAATCAATCACCAGACTTTCGTGATAAAAAATCCAATTAAACGGTTTAATAACGCTAAGAAATATGATATAATAACAACGATATTGCCAAAATGGGAGGATTTACCGATTCCTTTTACTTTTACGAAACGAAAAAAGGAGTTTCGTGAATATACGTTTGTAATTCGAAAGAGAAACCGCAAAGAACTTTTTAAAGAAGGAAAGCGGCTGTATCAGAAATTATTACGGCAGTGCAGACAGGATGGATTGGAAATTCTTTCAAAGGAAGCGAAAATAACCAAACAAAATGAAAAGATTTGGTTAATCAGCGGACAGATTCGTTTCCTTTGCAAAAAAACAAGAAAACAATATATCGCAGAGAGCGAACTTAAGATTGATAAGAAAGCAGAGGAAAAGCAGGATGGAGACTCATGAAGTAATCTTAGAGATTCCTTTGGAGCATGAAAGGAATTTGTTTGGCGGTCTTGACTGCCATGTAAAGAAGATTGAACGAACGCTTCAGGTAAGCGTAATTCTGCGCGATGGTGCGGTTAAATTGGTAGGAAGTAAATCGGCAGTTGAACAGGCAAAAAATGTATTTTCGGAGCTTCTTACACTTTCGGAGCGTGGGAATACGATTACGGAGCAGAATGTAGATTATGTTCTAGCACTATCGAAGGAACATTCGGATGTGTCATTGGCAGAGATTGACAAAGACTTGATTGGCTACACCATTCAGGGCAAACCGATTAAGCCAAAAACCAGAGGCCAGCAGAAATATGTAAACCAAATACGGGAAAAAATGATGGTGTTTGGAATCGGACCGGCAGGAACCGGAAAGACCTATTTGGCGATGGCAATGGCAATTCAGGCTTTTAAAAATGATGAGGTCAGTAAAATTATTTTGACAAGACCGGCGATTGAAGCGGGAGAAAATCTCGGCTTTCTGCCGGGTGATTTACAGAGTAAAATTGATCCGTATTTAAGACCCTTATATGATGCACTTTACCAGATTATGGGAGCGGACAGTTTTATTAAAAACTCCGAAAAAGGGCTGATTGAAGTGGCACCGCTTGCCTATATGCGAGGCAGAACATTAGATAATGCATTTATTATTCTTGATGAGGCGCAGAATACAACGCCGGCACAGATGAAAATGTTTTTGACGCGTATTGGATTTGGTTCAAAAGTTGTGATAACCGGCGATTTGTCGCAGAAAGATTTACCTTTTCAGACACAATCCGGTCTGGAACAGGCATCGAAAGTATTGGAGCAGGTAGAGGATATCGGTTTTTCCTATCTGACCAATAAAGATGTGGTGCGTCATCCTTTAGTACAGAAAATTGTACATGCCTATGAAAAGTATGAGGCGAGAGAAAACTACAAAGAGTCGCGTAAAAAAGCAAACACACAGACAAAGAAAGCAGGAAAACGATGACAATTTATTTAGAAGATATGGGAGAAGTTAATTTTCCTTTTGAGCCGGAAGAACAAATTGAGAAACTGGCAGCATTTGTTACGGATTTTGTAAAGTGCCCTTATGAGCCGGAAATCAGTGTTACGCTTGTGACAAAAGAAGAAATTCATGAACTCAACCGGACGCACCGAAATGTTGACAGACCAACAGATGTGCTCAGCTTTCCGATGATGGAATATGATGCACCGGCGGATTTTTCGGGGGAGAAGTTCTGCAAGACACTTACTGTTTCCCCGGAATCAGAAGAAATGATGTTAGGAGATATTGTTTTGTGTTCGGAGGTTGTATGCGAACAGGCAGAAGAATATGGACACTCGTTACTGCGAGAGTTTTCATTCTTAGTTGTGCACAGTCTTCTTCATTTGTTTGGCTATGACCATATGGAAGAGGATGAAAGGGAAGAAATGGAAGAAAAGCAGCGTGAAATCATGAAAAAGTTACGAATTTTGAGATAATGAGACTGCGAAAGTGAGGGTAATATGAATCAGAAACAGAAAAAAATTGTTTTAGCTTTATGTGGGATTGCGGTGTTATCGCTGATTGCCGCAGGATTGTATCTGGCTTGTGGAAGAAAGTCTTTGCAGAAAAATAATCCGCAGACGGACAAGCAAGTTCAGGCAAAGCAACAGGAAAATGAGCCGCAGGCAACGAAAAATCCATATGAAGGTATGGTTAAAAGTGAGCTTACTGGTAAATATATTAAGCCGTCTGTGGCAAAGAAGCGCCCCTATGCGATTATGATAAACAATATTGAGTATGCGTTTCGAAATCAAAAGGGAACATCGAAAGCAGATATTATTTATGAGGCACTGGCAGAAGGTGGAATTACCCGCATGATGGCGGTCTATGAGGATGTCAGCAAGGTGAAAAAGATTGGTTCAGTGCGAAGTGCAAGACACTACTATGTACAGTTTGCCAAAGAATGGGATGCGATTTTCTGTCATTTTGGACATACCAAATATGCAGTGTCAAAAATTAAAAAGTTGGGAACAAACAATTTGAGTGGTTTGTCAGCAATTGGTGGTGTTGTGTACGCCAGAGATTTATCCATCCGCGCCCCTCACAATGTGTTTACAAATGGAAAGAAAATGAAAAAAGGTGCAAAAAAGCTTGGATATTCATTGACAAGGAACTCCGAGGCAATGGCAAAACATTTTAATTTTGCGAATGAGGATACGGAACCTGCAAATGGAAAAACAGCTAAGTCGGTTACGATTCCGTTTTCGAATTACTCCACTTGTAAGATGAAATACAGCGCTAAGAGTAAAACCTATAAAAAATATGAATACGGGCAAAAACATATGGACACATATTACAAAAAGCAGCTTGCATTTAAAAATGTAATTATACAACTGGTGAGTGAGTCAAATATTGACCACAATGGATACCAGACGATGAAACTTGGCAATACTTCCGGAAAAGGTTATTATTACAGCGATGGCAAACGGATTTCTATTACGTGGAAACGTGTGGAAACAACGAATGAAATGGCGTACTATGATGAGTCCGGTAATGTGCTGACGATTAACCCGGGCAAAACTTACATTGCCGTGTACCCTAAAAATCGACAGAATTTGATTAAGTGAAAGGACGAATAGAGCATTGAGTACGAAAAAGAAAAATGCGGATTATTTAAAGCAGGGCGGTATTTTGGCGATGGCATCGCTTATCGTACGAATTATCGGTATGGTTTACCGAATCCCGATGTCTAATATCCTTGGCGAAGAGGGAAATGGAATCTATGCAGTTGCTTTTGAGATTTATGATTTGATTTTGATTATTTCTTCTTATAGCCTGCCACTTGCTTTATCAAAAATGATTTCTGCCAGACAGGCAAACAGAGAACATAAAAATACAGGAAGAATTTTGAAAGTTGCCCTGCGTTTTGCCATAATCTCCGGTGGTGCATTTGCTTTGATTTTGTTTTTTGGGGCAGGTGTGATTGAACATACGATTTATCCGGAATACAGTGGTGTTCAGATTCCTTTGCGTGTACTTGCACCTACAATTTTTATTGTGGCCTTATTAGGTGTGTTTCGTGGTTTCTTCCAGGGAAAAAGAACTATGATACCGACAGCGGTTTCACAGATTATTGAGCAGGTGGTCAATGCCATTGTCAGTGTAGCGGCAAGCTATTTGTTTATGAAGTGGAATGCTGATAGTTTGCAGCAGGCTGCATGGGGAGCAGCGGGTGGTACCCTTGGTACATGTCTTGGTGCGGCATCGGCTCTTTTGCTTGTTATGTTTGTATACTGGTTATACCGTCCGGTTCAGGCAAAGTTAGAAAAGAAAGATGTGACCGGAAATCTGGAATCTTACCAATCGTTGTTTAAGATTTTGATTCTTACGATTCTTCCGATTGTTCTTTCGCAGACAGTTTATAATATTAGTGGGTTAATTGATTATAAACTGTTTGGTTTTATTTCGGCGAAAAGAGGTTTGGATGCTGTTTCCATTAAAAGCTTTGTCGGTGTGTACAGTTCCAAATACCGCTTATTGTGCAGTGTACCAATTGCGATTTCAACAGCCATTGCTTCTTCCATGATACCAAGTGCGGTGGCAGCATACACGGAGGGAGACGATGAACAGTGGAACTATAATGTTGCTTCCGGTATTAAATTTAACATGATTATAGCAATTCCGTGTGCACTGGGACTTACGGTTCTTGGACAGCCGGTTGTGCGCATGCTGTTTTCATCCTCAAACTATGTCCTTGGCGGGCATATGATGACAGTTGGTGCAACTGCTATTATCTTTTATGCACTTTCCAATGTGACCGGAGGTGCTTTGCAGAGTATTGATAAAATGCGGATTCCGGTAATCCACTCAGCAATTTCGCTGGTGATTCATATAGGAATTGTATCATTTTTCCTAGCTTGTACCAACATTGGCGTTTATGCACTTTTGATTGGTAATATCACATTCCCGATTCTTGTGTTTATTCTGAATCTTCGTGCAATCAAGCGCTATGTGCCTTCGTACCGGCAGGAAGTTATTAAGACGTTCTTTGCTCCTTTGGCAGCGGGATTTTGGATGGCACTTGCTGCGGTAAGTGTTTACGGCCTTGTGGGCTTTGTGATTGGCTCAAATTTGATTCGTACAATGCTTGCGGTCTGTGTGGCGGTAGTGGTATACTTTACGGCATTTCTTCTGCTGAAAGGTCTGACAAAAGAAGAATTGTTTGATTTTCCGATGGGAAGAAGATTATATTTGTTAGCTAGAAAAATGCACCTAATGAAGTAAAAAAGAGAAGTTTAATTGGTTCAAGACGGGATAACGCGGTGCGTTATAGTCTTGAACCAATTAAACTTCCTTTTTTTGATTTTTTGTAGAGAAGTGTTTAGTTGATGGAGTCGCAGTATTCGTTGTAACGTTCATCCATTAATTCATCAATATAGTTTTCGTTGAAGAGAGGAAACTGTTCTTTAACTTTATTACACATTGCCGAGTGGGCGGTGAAGTAGTTTTTTTCTTCTGTTTCTTCTTCATTAATTAAAGATGAGATGTATTCATCAGTGATGTTTGCTTCAATCCAGTCTAATACATCATCACTTGCTCTTTCTTCCTGGGAAACCATGGATTTCATTTTCTTTGCACGCAGAAGAGAAGTAATTCCTACAATGAAGAAAATGACAAAGACAACGACCATGATTAAGGATGAAAATTTATTAAATAAGTTAATGTATTCAAATAAATTCAGTGCCAAAAGACCGAGTCCCAAAAGACCAAATACAATAAAGGAAATACCGCTGAATTTTAAATCTGTGTATTTGTCTTTTTTCTTGACATAAACGGAACTGGATTCGGTACGGAGTTCGGAAAGCATTTTACTTGCTTCTTCGTCCTGAATCTGGGCAAGTTCGTCGTCAATATCCGTCATCATGGAAGAAACGGTTTCTTCGGTCATTTCTGATGCACCGTCAAAAGATTCAAATGTTTCAGCTTTTTCATTGTATTCTTCTTTGGCAACGACAACGTAAAATCCATCGTCAAATTCATCTTCTTCGGTAACCGGCATAATTCCTGCGGTAAGTACCCCTTCTACATTCAAATATAAAACCAGTTTTGCACCAATTTCTTCATTGGCAACATGACATAAACGAACCGGTTTTACTTCATCCGTTTCTTCCGGAAGTTCATCGACTAATTCCACACCACAGTCGGCGCAGAGGGTAATTCCATCGACATATTCGTTTTTACATTTTGGACACCACATAATTTGGTCCCTCCTTCGCATAAATTCACTTGTTTCAATATAGCATAAGTTGATTCAAGTAGCAAGATATTTGACAGTATATCATAAAGTTGTGTATAATTGACGAACAGAATGTATGAGAAAGGACAACAGAGCATGAGAAAACTAGCGCTTCGTGATGAAGTTTTAATGCAGGTTGAAAAACCGGCCAGATATATTGGAAATGAAATTAATATGGTAAAGAAAAATCCGAGAGAAGTTGATGTCCGTTTTTGCATGTGTTTTCCGGATGTTTATGAAATCGGAATGTCGCATCTTGGAATACAGATTTTATATGATATGTTTAACCGCTGGGATGACACCTACTGTGAAAGGGTTTATTCTCCGTGGCCGGACATGGACAAGATACTGCGCGAGAAAAATATTCCATTGTTTGCGTTAGAGAGCCAGGAGCCGATTCGGGCGTTTGATTTTCTTGGTATTACGATTCAATATGAAATGTGTTATACCAATATTTTGCAGGTTTTAGATTTGTCGCACATTCCGCTGCACGCCAGCGAGAGAACATGGGAAGATCCGATTGTAATTGGAGGAGGTCCATGTACGTATAATCCGGAACCAATTGCTGAGTTCTTTGATATTTTTTACATTGGAGAAGGAGAAACTGTTTACCGCGAATTATTAGATGTTTATAAGGATTCCAGACAAAAAGGAGAGGACCGGTTGACATTTTTGAAGCGGGCATCCGGTGTGGAAGGGCTGTATGTTCCTCTTTTATATGATGTAACGTATCACGAGGACGGAACGATTGCGTCTATGGAGCCAAACTGCAAGGAAGCACCAAACCGTGTAAAAAAACAGGTGGTGACGGATTTGAGTGATACTTATTATCCATCTAAACCGTTGGTGCCGTATATTCGAGCTACGCAGGACCGAGTCGTGCTGGAAATCCAGCGTGGATGTATCCGCGGATGCCGTTTCTGTCAGGCGGGGATGATTTATCGTCCGATTCGTCCGAGAAAACTTGATTTTTTGAAACAGCGGGCAATTGAGATGCTTGACAATACCGGGTATGAGGAAATTACTTTAAGTTCTTTAAGTTCAAGTGATTATGATGAACTGGCGGATTTGGTTTATTATCTGATTGAAGAATGTCGTCAGAGAAAATTAAATATTGCGCTGCCATCGCTTCGTATTGATGCGTTTTCCTTGGATGTTATGAGTAAAGTTCAGGATATCAGAAAAAGCAGTCTGACATTTGCGCCGGAGGCAGGATCTCAGCGCATGCGTGATGTGATTAATAAAGGTCTTACAAAGGATGTGATTTTAAAAGGAGCATGGGAAGCTTTTCAGGGAGGCTGGAAACGTGTTAAACTATATTTTATGTTAGGGCTTCCTGGTGAAACGGATGAGGATATTGCAGCAATTGCGGAATTGGCAAATGATATCGCTGCTACCTATTTTGAACTTCCAAAAGAAGAACGTCAGGGAAGACCGGAGATTACGGCAAGTACGTCATTTTTTGTACCAAAGCCATTTACTCCGTTCCAGTGGGCGCCGATGGGAACGGCAGAGTATTTTGATGAGAAACGCCGGTTCCTTACCGGTAAGGTGAGAGAACAGATAAATCAGCGTTCTATCCGTTATATCTGCCATGATGCTGTGACTTCTGAATTGGAAGGAATCTTTGCCAGAGGTGACAGGAAACTTTCAGATGTGATTGAAAAGGCTTACAAAAAGGGGTGCATTTTTGACGCATGGACGGATTATTTCCGCCCGGATGTATGGAATGAACTTCTTGATGAACTTTCGGTGGACCGTGATTTTTATAATTACAGAGAACGAAACGAAGACGAAATCTTTCCATGGGATTTTATTGATATTGGTGTCAGCAAACAGTTTTTACGCCGTGAATATGAAAATGCAAAGCAGGGAAAGGTTACGCCGAACTGTAAGCAGAAGTGCAGTGGATGCGGAGCTGCTTCGTTCCATGCGGGTATCTGTATGATGGATAGAAAAGCAAGTGGAGGTAGTGCACAATGAAAACAAGAATGCGTTTTGTAAAATGCGGCTCGATGAAGTTTATCGGACACCTTGACTGCATGCGTTTTTTTCAGAAAGCGATTCGACGTGCAAAATTGGATGTTGCGTATTCAAAGGGGTACAGTCCGCACCAGTTAATGAGTTTTGCTTCGCCGCTTGGCGTCGGTGTAACAAGTGACGGAGAATATATTGATGTAGAATTTTATTCACTGCCGGAGCTTTCACTGCCGGAGCTTGTGACCTACTTAAATCAATTTATGACTGATGAAATATTTGTTACAGACATTGAAATCATGCCGGATGGTTTTAAAAATTCGATGTCGCTTCTTATCGCTGCGGATTATATGGTAGTGGAAAAAGAAGCGGGTGTTTTTCCGGAAAATTGGCAGGAAAAATGGCTTTCTTTTATGGAGCAGCAAGAAATTGTGATTGAGAAAAAGACGAAAAAATCTGTGAAAGAAGTGGATATTAAACCACATATTCTTGCCTGGGATTTTTCAATGGATGCTTTTGCTAAAAAAAATGGTGAAAACTATGGAACACTTCACTGTGATTATGAGGGAAACTCGCTGTTTATGCGGCTGACAAGCGGAAGTGAGACAAATATTAAGCCGGAACTTGTGATGCAGGCATTTTATGCATTTTGTGAGAATGAATTAGAACCTTATTCGTATCAGATTCACAGAATGCAGATGATTTTTAAGAAAAAGGGAGAATAGATGATGACAAACCGCAGCCAGATTGTAATTACAAAAGTGCAGGATAAAACGATACTGGTTTCTGTGCATAACGACAAATTGTATGATGTTTTAGTAGAAAACGAGGAAAATACTTCCGGAAATGTTGGTGATATTTTTGTTGGGAAAGTGCAGAATGTCGTGGATAACATTCATGCGGCTTTTGTGGAATTTGAGAAAAATAAGGTTGGATTCCTTCCTTTAAGTGAATGTCAGGGGAAAACGGTAAAAGCCGGAGATGAATTTGTTGTTCAGATTAAGCAGGCGGCAGTTAAGACAAAACAGCCGGTACTGACAATTTTCCCGGAAATTGCAGGGCGGTTTGCAGTTGTTTCCACAAAATCAAAAACAAAAGGTGTTTCAAAAAAAATTACAGAGGAAGAAAAAAAGAAAGAACTTTATAAAATCTTAGAAGATTTTTGTGAGGATCCCTATGGTGTGATTCTTCGCACGAGTGCTAAGGCAGCGAGTGAAGAAGAAATCAGAAAAGAGTGCACCGGACTTCTGAAACAAATGCATGAGTTAATGAATTACAGTGAGTATAAAACAAGATTTAGCTGTTTGTATCGCGAGGCGTCGTTTTATTTAAAATATATCCGAAGTTTGGAACTTTCAAATTTTGAGAGGATTGTCACGGATTTACAATCGGTTTATGAAGAACTGTATCCGATTTATGGGGATAAGGTGGAATTATATTCGGATGATAGTTATTCACTGGATAAATTACTCGGCATTTCGACAAAGTTATTAAAAGCAAATGAAAAGAAAGTGTGGTTAAAGAGCGGCGGTAATCTTGTGATTGAGCCAACAGAGGCATTGACGGTTATTGATGTGAATACCGGAAAGGCAGTGGATGGCAGGAGAAACAAAGAGACGACATTTTATAAAATTAACTGTGAGGCTGCCATCGAGGCAGCGCGCCAGATTCGCATGCGCAACCTTTCGGGTATTATATTAATTGATTTTATCGATATGAAAGAACAAGAACATGTGGAAGAACTGATGCAGCTTCTCCGTATGAAACTTTCGGAAGATAAAGTAAAAACCGTACTTGTGGACATTACAAAACTTGGACTTGTTGAGATTACGAGAATGAAAAAAAATCCACCTTTGCGGGAGGCGTTGTCTTGGGAGTGAAAAGTAAGAGAAAAATGTATTTTGCGGCAAAAAAGAAGAACTCATGGCGATGAGATGCCCCTGAAAACAGGCAAAATTATTTTCAAGGTTAGTGTATAATTTTCATTGGCAAAAATAAGTAATTAAAAAGGGAAGAAGGAAATTCCCTCTTCCCAATCATACAGTTTTTCTTTATTATGTTAGTTGTCATGTGTCGCTATTAGATGCGGCAACAAGCGCATCCAGGAAAGTATTCCGAGACGCGTTTATAAGATAAAGAAAAACTGAGTTTGGCTAGCTTTGTTTGTGTCAAGTAATCCTTGCAATCCTTTCAGTCGTCCAGTGTTTCATGGAAAAAAGATTTACAAAGCATGGGTTATAAGTGCGCCGGTATGAGGTGCCTGTATTATAGGCACCCATACCGCTGCGTGCTTATGTAGCGCAAGCGCCCATGCGAGTAAACTTTTTTCCATGAAACACGGAACCTGAAAAAAGTGCCAACGATTACTTGGCACAATCATTTTCAAGTAATCACTTGCTTTTTAACTATCTCATATGATAAAATTTATATAATTATAATATTTAACACCAAAGAAAGGGATAAAAATGAAAAAACTTCAAAAAGCATTTGAAACTTCAGTTAATATATGCTTTGTCAGCGATGAGAAGTATGCAAAACCACTTTGTACATCGTTGTATTCTCTCTTATATAATCGGGACAAGACACGAAATTATGACATCCTTATTTTACAAGATGACATTCCCGGGGAGGCACAAGAACAAATTCATGCACTGGGAAAAGACGAGCCGGGAGTCAGCATCCGTTTTATTAATATGAGAGAAAGAAAAAAGTTTTTTCCGGAAACGGCAAATGCGTATTACACAGCAGCTATCAATTACCGCTTGTATCTGTTTGATGAGATGTTCACAAATTATGAAAAAATGTTGTATTTTGATTGCGACATGATTTTTTTGGAGGATGTAAGCAAACTCTACGATACGCATCTTGGTGAAAAGGAAGTGGCGGCTGTTCGGGCAGAAGATCTTCGTGTTTTGTCACAGACGCGCCGTGCCATTTTTTTAGATGGTATGCCATATAATGTGGATAATTATCGAAGTGACGGTTTGAAGATGCAATATGCAGAGGATTATTTTAATTCAGGGGTATTGCTTCTGAATCTGCAAAAAGCCAGGCAGCATATTACGATGTCGCAGGTTTATGAATTGCTAACGGGGCACAAATATATGTTTAGCGATCAAGATGTCCTTAATATGCTGTTTGATGGCAAGGTGCTGCCTTTGGATTTTTGCTGGAATTATACCACATTTGTGGCAGGACATTTGCAAAGCGGCAATATTCACAGCCAAACATTGTATGCAGATCTTCAAAGGGATAAACCGGCGATTATTCATTATGTCGGGAAACGCAAGCCGTGGTCAACAGGTGAGATACTGCGAGAACAGTACGAAAAATATTATAATATAATGGAAAATAAGATTTAAAATGACAGAAATGGAGGAAAAAATGAGAAAGAAATTTTACAGACAGGCACAAAAAGGGATTTGTATTGCAACATTATCGGCTACGGTGCTTACAAGTATCCCGACCGTATCCTATGCAGAGGCGTATGCCAAGGGAAGGGCAGTTATGGAAGAAATGCAGAAGCTTTCCCTGCCTACAGAAAACGCAGTGACTTTTAATCTGGCAGATGCGGCTCTTAGACAAGAAAAAACCTTTGTAGATGCGTATGGTGAGGATTTTACTACTACCGTCATCGAAATTAATATTGCAAAAAATGGAACTTACATCATCAAAGGCTCCAATGAGATCAATGGTGCATTTGTCGACACTCACATCAAGGTAGAAAAGGGAGTGGAAGCAAATATTATTTTTGATGGAGCACAGATTCAAAATAATCAGATGTATGATTCGGGTGTGGATAGTTGTGGTAATATCTATACCAACCAGCTTTTTCCGGTACTGGACATCGAAGGAACAGCAAATCTGTATGTGGAAGAGGATTCCTGTCTTACATCGCCGGATAAGGATTATAGTTATGTGATTCAGGTAACTGGTGATATAACGCTCAAAGAAGGTAACGGCCGTCTTACTTTGATGCTAGGTAACTGCAAAGAAGATTCAGAGGAAGAAGAAAATTATGGTTATTCTATATTAGGATGGAAAGAGGGAGAAAATCGTCGTCGGGGAACTGTCACATTGGAAGGTGGAGATCTGGTTGCCTATGGAGCGATTGAGGGGGTGGAAAAATTTACAATGACTGGAGGAAAAGCAGATTTATCCTACGGTGATGGTCGTTTTGTTTATGCTAAGGATATCGCTATTTTGGGCGGAGAATTGTCACTGACTGATGATGCAGAGAAAGAATGGGTTTCGTATTTTCTTAAAGGCAGGAATAGTGTATACATTGACGGAGCGAAGATAACGGCGAAACAGAAATCTCCAACCCAGCAAAGTGTTAAAATTGGCATTGTAGAGTCAGAAGGGTCAAATACGGTAATTTGCAATAGTGTAATTTCCTATGATGAGCAATATTTTACTCTGAATCGCTTGTCAGACGTGTCAGATGTGTATGGCAGGAAAATCAGTCTTTTTACCGTGGATGGACTTTTAGAAAATACCAAAGTGAAAACCATTAACGGGCAGCCAGTCACGAATCTCCAGACCGCAGAAGACGGCACTTTGAAGTGCTTTATGGAATATGGGAAAAACATAATTACATTGGAAGATGGAAGCGTTTATACATATACTTACCAGAGTGATGGGGATAGCGGACATGCAATAGAAAACATGATTAAGGATGACCCGGCAGTAAGTACTCACAAGATTACGCTTCAGGTTGAAGGAGAGACAAATCAACAAGAGTTCGTGGTGCCGGATGGATTCAAATTGGGAAATCGATACTTTGACGGACAAAGATATTACGAATATGACTACGGAAGTGCAGGAACTCCGGACAAAATCACAGAAGATATGATGATTACTTTGCGCGAAGTGGAATTAGGAGTGACTGTGGATGGAGAAAAATTTGAAGGAGATGTGCTGCCGAATGAAGTGTTCTATTTGGCACAGGACAGAAATGGTGATAGTTTTGTCGCCTATCCGGGAGATACGGTAAAACAAGGTGCAAGTTATACATCCTGTCTTCCGGCAGTTAAAAAAGATGGAAAATGGTTTGTGAAAATAGGGGGAAAAGCCGATCTTGATTCGCTGCATAAGCTGCTTCTAAAGGATGATGCATTAAATGTTCTTTTGGATGCTGATATTGATTTTAGTGAAGAAGATGTTTCTGGATTGCTCAATGGTGTCGCAAGTTCATTTTATGGCATATTTGATGGAAATGGACATAGTATTACCAATGTGAAAAGTAACTATTATCCATATATTTTGATGGGAAATAATTATGGTACCATCAAAAATGTGCGTATCCGGAATGCAACGGTGCCATCTAGAAATTATTCGGCAGATTTTCGCTCTGGTATTCTCTGTTCCAACAATTATGGAACAATCGAAAATTGTGCGGTGGAGAATGCTGTCATAAAAACGAAGAAGAAGACAGAGTATGATGATGAAATGACTATTAAACTTCGGGTTCACAGCGCATTAGCCGGCGGAAATTATGGCACGATTAAGGATAGTTTTGTAAAGAACATTACGTTTGATGGGGATGGCGATACTTATCCGCTTAGCCAATCATTTACCGGAAGCCATATTGAAAATACATATTATCTTTCAGAAAAAACAGAAGATAAAAATGCTAAGACGGCACAGCAGTTTGCCTCTGGAGAAGTGTGCAGCCTTCTGAACCATGGAGTGAGTGACGGAAGCCAGTATTGGTACCAGAACATCGACAATGACGGTGAAAAAGACCAAGCTCCGGTGGCGGATTCTTCACACGGAACAGTTTATACCGGCTATCAGGAATGTGTGAAGAGTTATTCCAATGAAAAACTTCTGGAATCACCGACTGCTCATGACACAATATATACTGCACAAGGAAATGTAATCACAGGTATTTGTAAGAAGGATTCTGCCCATTCAGTGAGGATGACAGTCAGTGGCAAGGATGCTGTATATGATAAAACAGCCCATGCGGTTGACATTGGTATCGAGTTAAGTGAAGAATGGGGCAAAGTAGAAGTGCCTTATGAAATCTTTTATACACGTGAGGGAGCTCAGACAGAGGACCTTACCAGTCCCGGTACCATCAAAGCTACCGTATCAGTAGGCACTGCTAAGGTAGAAGTGGTTTATACCATCAAAGAAGCACCGGCAGAAAAGCCGGTTGTAACGCCAACTGCAAGACCAACCGACAAACCAGCTGTAACGCCAACTGCAAAACCAACCGACAAACCAGCTGTAACGCCAACTGCAA
>UMIU01009329.1_pt1 | contig 40799 bp, 40 predicted proteins | sample 1965871 | NCBI WGS metagenome assembly UMIU01 (sample SAMEA4836132, study PRJEB28245) | human gut metagenome | biome: gut microbiome; material: fecal sample | place: Denmark | collected 2008
ATATGATCCCTCCTGTTATATATTTTACTTAACTGTCCGGCATTTGGTATCTATGATTTCCTGTCTTATATCTGTGTCAGTATCCCCAGATATTTTTCAAAGCAGACTCCATCATTTCTGTCAGTTCCTTCTTCCACTGCATCGTGAATAGCTCCACCCAGAAATTCAACAGCCTTCTCCACACATGCTTTCATGGGAATCCCTCTCACCATTCCCGCACTCAGAACAGATGCCAGAAGATCTCCTGTTCCGGAATAACTGCCGCCCTCTTTTACAGAAAAACACCAGTCTGCTTTTTCTTTCTCCAGAACCAGATTTCCCATTCGTGCTCTGCCGTCACTGCCGGACACCTCTACTCCTGTGATCACAATTGCTTCCAGCCCAAAACGCTGAGTCAGTTCTCTGCCGGATGTTTCTATTTCCTTAAGCAACTGTGTTTCTTCCATATCAGAAAACGCTTTCATTCTTTCTTTCATCCCCTCTTCTCCATACAGAAGAAGAAGTGCCTCTGTCAGGTTCGGCGTAATCACTGTAGCTTCTCTGACCAGAGTCCGCATTTTTTCACAGAGAGTCTCTGAATAGGTTTTGTATGTTTCCCCTCTGTCTCCCATAACCGGATCAACCAGGATATGTGTTCCCTCTGTGCAGAACATATCTACAAATTTCAGGATCAGATCCACCTGTCTGGCATCTCCCAGAAATCCTGTATAAACACCATCCGGTGTAAATCCCGTTTTTTTCCACTCATCCATGATCAGCTCCATCCGGTCTGTATAATCATCCCAGAAATAAGATCCATATCCTGTCTGATTACTCAATATTGCGGTGGGCAGCGGACAAGCCTGGACTCCCATGGCAGAAATTACAGGAATCGCTGCTGTAAGAGAGCATTTTCCCAGACCGGACAGATCATGAATTACTGCAATTTTTTTCAATTTTTTATTCCTCTTGCTTTCTTTTATGCTTTGTATTAATATAGCATCACAGTGGATATATGAATATAGCCAGATTTAATGTTTTTTTAGGGGTCAGTTTGTTTTTTACACATGATATCATACATTTAAAAATGCCATCGGCGTATTTGAAGGATTGGAGTTTTACATATGGAATTGATTTTAGATAAGAATAAAAAAAAGGAACACCTGTATCTGGAGGTGTTCCACTATTACAGGGAACTGATCATGGAGAAAAAGCTCCCGCCCGGAAGCAGGATGCCCTCTCTTCGAAAATGTTCGCAGGAACTGAAGCTGAGCCGCACCACCATTGAAAATGCCTATCTGCAGCTGGCTGCGGAGGGATATATTATTTCCAAAGCCCAGAGCGGATACTATGTGACAGATATAGCTGACAGACAACACACATCTGTCAGAAAAACAGAGAAACATGCTCAGACACCTTGCCGGTTTGATTTTGCTTCTTCAGGAGTAGATCGGGAGAGTTTCCGTTTTGACCTTTGGAGACGTTATATCAAAAGCGCTCTTCGCCAGGATGAAAGATTACTGTCTTATGGAGAGCCTCAGGGTGAGGCTGACCTGAGAGATACACTTGCCGATTATGTGAGAGAACGTAGAAACGTGCTATGTAGTGGGGAGGATATTGTGATCGGTGCAGGTATTCAGAGTCTTTTGCACATCCTCTGCCCGCTCCTTGAGCAACGCCAGACTGTTTCTTTTCCCAATCCTTCCTTTGTACAGGGAAGCACTGTGTTTCATGACTATGGATTTCAGGTAGATTACAGGAATAAGGACTGTGATGTTATTTATGTTTCTCCTGCACATATGACAAAATGGGGTGATATTATGCCTGTTTCCAGACGCCTGGAGCTGGTGAATTACTCTGCTGCACATGGCAGTCTGGTCATTGAGGATGATTTTGAAAATGAATTTGTGTATCTGCAGAAGCCTACCCCTTCTCTTTTTGGTCTGGCAGGCGGTCAGAATGTGGTGTATCTGGGAACCTTTTCCAGACTTCTGCTGCCCTCCATCCGTATCAGTTTTATGGTCCTGCCTCCGGAGCTGTCTGCACTGTACAGAAAAAAAGCAGACCAATATAATCAGACAGCATCAAAGGCAGAGCAGATTGCTCTGTGCCAATTTATCCGGGATGGTCACCTGGCAGCACAGACCCGTAAGCTGAAACGTCTGTATTCTGTAAAGCTGAAAGCACTCCGCAGTGCTGTGCGGGAAGTATTTGGAAAAGATTCCCAGATCCAGACCGGAGCCGCAGGTACCAGCCTGGCCCTGACTCTGTCCACAACTCTTACCTGGCAGGAGCTTCAAAAAAAGGCACAGACCAATGGTCTGCGCCTGCAGCTTCTGAGAGAGGCTCCCGGTAAGATTACCCTGATCCTCTCCTGCTCCTCCATGCCTGTGGCAGATTTCGTCCCGGCATGCAAGCTGTTAAAGGATATCAGTCAGATACAGAATTAATTAGTATCCTCTGTTATTATCAATCATATAAAGCAATGCATTACAGATACATGCGGCAACATTGCTTCCGCCTTTTCTTCCTCTGGCTACAATATAAGGTACGTCTGCCTGCATGATCAGTTCCTTGGACTGGACCACATTTACAAAGCCTACCGGCACACCGATGATCAGCTCAGGATCCAGCTTGCCATCCTCAATCAGTTCATAGAGACGTACCAGCGCAGTGGGGGCATTTCCGATGGCAAAGATCAGCTTCTTTCCCATGGCAGCAGCCTTATCCATGCTGGCTGTAGCTCTTGTGGTTCCGTTGGCTTTTGCTGTGGCAGCTACGTCCTCGTCAGAGATAAAGCAGAATACTTCTCCGCCGTAACGGGAAAGGACTCTCTTGTTGATCCCGGACTCTGCCATGTGTGTATCTGTCACAATGCAGGCACCGTCTTTGATAGCAGCGATTGCTTTCTCAACTGCATTCTCAGAGAAACAGAGATTCTCTGCATAATCAAAGTCTGCACTTGTGTGAATACATCTTTTTACGATCAGCTCTGTTCCGGGAACCAGCTTTTTATCTCCAAGTTCCTCTGTGATGATCTCAAAGCTGCGTTTCTCTATATCCATTGGTTTTACATTTTCCAGTTCTACTTTCATTCCTTATCTCCCAAATTCCATAAATTCCCGTATACAATAGTTACATCTATCACTCATTGGCTTATCTAGTATGGCTCACCATACAGTTCCGAATCAGATCCCCTGCTCCAGAATTTCGTAGATTTTCTTCATATCCAGATGTTTTCTCAGTTCTGCTGCCAGAATATCATACTGGGTTTCTTTAAATGCTGCAAAATCGATTCCTGTCATCTGAGATACATCGATTCCCTTTTTCTCACCCAGGACACGTACAACAGCCTCTGCCACATCTTCCCTGTCAAAAACTCCATGAACATAGGTTCCACAGACATTTTTACAGTATGCACCGTCTTCCTTACACTCTCCTGATACCTGATCTTCAATGGATACACTGTGTCCGGCCTCGCCTTTTAACACAGTTTCTCCCATATGGATCTCGTAACCCTCCAGTTCTGCGCCGGAAAGTGCCTGCAGCTCTCCCTCAAGTTCCAGAAATCTGCCGGAAACTCTGGTTCTGGTTTTCTTTTCCGCAAAAACAGTATCCATAGGAAGCAGTCCCATTCCCTTGATGGTTCCTCCGGCTTCCACATGATGAGGGTCACTTAAGGTCTCACCCAGCATCTGATAACCGCCACAGATTCCAAAGATAATCTTACCCTTTGCAGCTTCCTTCAAAACTGCAGCTTCCAGACCATTAGCCCGCATCCACAGCAGATCTTCCATTGTATTTTTTGTTCCTGGAAGGATGATCATATCCGGATTTTTCAGTTCACTGACATGCTGTACATATCTCAGGGAAACTCCCGGGATACTTTCCAGTGGATTAAAATCTGTGAAATTGGAGATCCTTGGTACCCGGATCACCGCAATATCAATAAGATCCACTTCCTGTTTTCTGTCAAATCTTTCTGTGAGGCTGTCCTCATCCTCCACCTGAATATCCAGATACGGAGCCACTCCCACTACAGGGATATGGCTTCTCTCCTCCAGCATCTGCACTCCCGGATCAAGGATGGTCTTGTCGCCGCGGAATTTGTTGATGATCAGACCCTTTACCATCTCTCTTTCATCCTCTTCCAGAAGCTCCACTGTACCGATCAGCTGTGCGAAAACACCGCCTCTGTCAATATCTCCCACCAGAAGTACCGGTGCCTTTGCCATCTTTGCCATTCCCATATTTACGATATCTTCTGTTTTCAGATTGATCTCTGCCGGGCTTCCTGCTCCCTCGATCACAATGATATCATTTTCTGATGCCAGTTTATCATAAGCTTTCATAATATCCGGCACCAGCTTTTTCTTATATTTAAAATAGTCTCTGGCACTCATGGTTCCCAGGACTTCTCCGTTTACGATCACCTGGGAGCCTACATCATTGGTAGGCTTCAGAAGAATGGGGTTCATCAGCACAGAAGGCTTAATTCCGGCTGCCTCCGCCTGCATCACCTGAGCTCTGCCCATCTCCAGCCCCTCTTCTGTAATAAAAGAGTTCAGTGCCATATTCTGGGATTTAAAGGGTGCCACCCTGTATCCATCCTGTTTAAAAATCCTGCAAAGCCCTGCTGCCAGAAGGCTTTTTCCTGCATTGGACATTGTCCCCTGCACCATAATTGCTTTTGCCATTTTTTTGTTTCCCCTTTTCTCCTGTATAAATACTTATGAAAGCACTTCTTCCAGTACCTCTATCAGCTTTTCATTCTGTTCATGCAGCTTCACTGCCACACGATAATATCCTTTTTTCAGCCCCGGATAGTTACTGCAGTCCCGAATCAGGATTCCCTTTGCAACACATCTTTCAAAGAGATCCTCCGGTCCGTAAAAGAATATATAATTTGCTTCAGAAGGATATACCGTCAGCCCAAGCTGTCTCATCTTTTCCTTCATCCATGCAGATTCACGGAAAATGATCTGCCGTCCTGCTTCCACATATTCTGTTTCCTTCAGTGCTGCCATTCCTGCCTGCTGTGCCATGGTAGACACATTCCAGGGCTGGGTGACTGCCTCCATCCGGTCAAGTACTTCCCCGTCCGAACAGAATCCATAGCCCAGCCGCACACCGGGGATCGCATATCTTTTGGTAAATGCCTTAAGAATAAAAAGTCCCGGATATTTTGCCAGTTTTTCCTTCAGCGTATGTTTCTCCGGATCTTTTACAAAATCCAGGAAGCACTCATCTACTACCATAAATATTCCCTGCATGGCACAGGTTTCCAGAATTTCTTCCAGAAGGTCCTGAGATATGGTGATCCCTGTAGGATTATTGGGATTACACAGGAAAATAATATCCGGCTTTTCTCTTTTCAGAACATCCGGATAATCTTTCTGTATACAGAAATCATTTTCCTCTTTCAGATAATATCTGCTGATCTCACAGCCAACACTGACCAGTGCCTGTTCATACTCCGCAAAGGTAGGAGCAGGAAGAAGGGCCTTCTTTGGATTCAATGCCCTGCTGAGGGAAAAAATAAGGTCTGCGGCTCCATTCCCGCAGATCAGATATTCTTTTTTTGTATGTTCATAATCTGCGATTGCCTCTTTCAGAGGTCCGCATCCTACACGGGGATAATCACTCAGGTCCTCTACACTGTCTATGATCGCCTGCTTTACACTCTGCGGTGTTCCCAGCGGATTACAGTTTGCAGAGAAATCCAGACAGTGATCATATTTATAAACATCACCGCCATGTATATGTTTTGTCATCAGTTGTCTCCAGTCCTACTATACATGTTTTATATTAATAACTATTCAGCAATCCACGTTACCAGAATTATAAAAAGAAACAATATCGCACCGCGCTTCCGATCAGAAGAAATATCACAGCCCCCAGGATTGCTGTTGCATAAAGCAGGCGATTGGAACGTCTGATATCCTCCACCTCCACAGGGCGGATTCCATCTCCTATGGTTGGTTTCTCATAAAGCTTTCCGAAATAGTAAGCATTGCCTGCAAGCTGTACCTCCAGCGCACCTGCCATTGCTGCTTCTGTCTGTGCAGAATTGGGGCTGGCATGGTTTCTTCTGTCTCTACGGTAGATCTTCGCTGCATTTTTCACATCCATTTTTACAAATACAGAGGCTGCCACCATAAGCCAACCGGAAAGTCTGGCCGGAATATAATTGGCCACATCATCCAGCTTTGCGGCACAGCGACCAAAATACAGATATTTATCATTCTTATATCCCAGCATGGAATCCATGGTATTGATTCCTTTGTAAAGGAACATCAGCCACACTCCGCCGATTGCCATATAAAGCATCGGTGCTATGACACCGTCAGAAGCATTCTCTGCCACAGTCTCTACTGCCGCCTTTGTAACCCCCTCCTCTGTCAGCGACTGGGTATCACGACCTACGATCATAGATACTGCATAACGGGCCTCATCCAAAGTTCCGTTTTTCAGTCTGTCATAGACTTTCATGCTCTCTGTTTTCAGAGATTTCGTTGCCAGAAGCTGATAACACCAGAAGGTTTCCAATGCAAATCCCACCCATACTGAGATTCCATAGAGAATGTGCAGGATCAGAAATGGGATTCCACCGCTTAACAGACAGACAAGGATCACTTCCACTGTACCTGCAGCCAGTTCGCCCTTATCTGTTTTCGGAAAAATCTTTCGGAGTATTTTTTCCAGAAATGCGATCAGATTTCCGATCAGACATACCGGATGATACAGCCATCTGGGATCTCCTATCATAAGATCAAGTATGAAGCCTGCTGCAAGGGCAGGCATACTGTAATATAACATATTTTTAAAACTCCTTGTTATGATATTCCAGACATTTCATGAGAAAAGCCCTGGGAATCTGGGGATTTCCATAATAATAGATATGAGGATATCCTGCCAGCAGGTTACTGCTGCTGTGCATACAGTCCCATCCTCTTTTGCTCATGGGCTTCGCTGCATGGAAATCACTTCCACAGTTCTCTGAATCAAAATAGTGGAATTCATGAGCCGGAATCTCACCGATTTCCTCTGCACTTCTGCCGAAAACAGGCTTCCCGGCAGTTAATGTGATATATCCAAATCTGGTCAGTCTGGGAGTGCGGAAACATTTTCCGGGGATCACTCCGCAGGTTTTCCGGAACACTCCGCCCATATCCTCCATCTGCTCATGAAGATACATGAAGCCTCCGCATTCTGCCATACATGGCATGCCCTGTTTAACTACCTGTGCAATCTCTTCTTTCATGGATGCATTGCGTTCCAGTGCCTCTCCATTTAATTCCGGATAACCGCCATAGAGAAGAATCCCATCCAGATCTACAGGAAGATGTTCATCATGAATTGGCGAGAAATCAACTAGCTCTGCCCCCATTTCCTGAAGTAGACGGAAATTGTCTTCATAGAAGAAACAAAAGGCTTCATCCTTTGCCACTCCGATACGCAGCTTCTGTGGCAGACAATATCCATATGTCTCGTCTTTCTGTACCAGCGATTCCGGCACCTGCAGCTCCTCTGCATGCCTGGCAAGTGCAAGGATCCTGTCGATTTCCAGTGTATCTTCCAATATTCCGGCAAGCTTCTGCAAGCGTTCCTTCAGATCAGAAATCTCCTCAGGAAGCACAAGACCCAGATGACGGCTCTCGATCACACAGTCCTCCACCTTTGGCACATATCCAAGAACCTCCACCTCAAGCTGTTCTTCCACCAGCTTCTTCATTCTGGGATAAAGCATGGGAGACATCTGGTTAAAGATCACGCCTTTGATATGACTGTTCTCTTTGTACTCCATAAAACCTTTAATATAAGCTGCCAGGGAAATACTCATCCCTCTGCTGTTTACCACAAGGATGACCGGAGTATCTGTGGTATCTGCCAGGTCATAGGCGCTTGCTTTCGTGGATATTCCACCCACGCCGTCATAATAGCCCATAACACCTTCCATCACTGCAATATCACAGTCTGCTGCATTTTTTCCAAGCAGGTATCGGGTTGTCTGGGCATCTGTAAAAAAGGTGTCCAGATTACGGGATTTCGTCCCGATGACTCTGGAATGAAACATGGGATCTATATAATCCGGTCCACATTTAAAAGATGCCACTTTCATTTTTCGATTGACCAGCGCCTGCAGAAGTCCGCAGGTGATCAGAGTTTTGCCACTGCCGCTGGCTCCTGCTGCAAGAAGTATTCTTGGAATATCCATCCCTGTTCTCCTCTGTTTCTGTCCTATATTTTTTCAACAATTTCAGGGCATTCCAATCTATTAACTGTTAATCTATATTTCCTTAACTGTTAATTTGTAATCCCTGATATCTGTATCATTTGTTATTTCCCGGGATTCTGAAGTGTAATAATATAAATGGGATTCTCGCCCATCATCATATGATAACGTCCGATTGCCTTTGAACGTGCTGCACTTAGCTGTACGATCTCATTCTCTTCAAATCCAAACTCTTTCGCTGTTTCCAATGCTTCGGACACAGTTTCAAGAGTGATACAGTTGATTACGATCCGGACCTGAGGGTTCTTTTCAACCAGCAGCTTCACGATCTCTTTCAGATTTCCTGACGAGCCTCCGATAAAAGCATGGGTTGGTGTCGGAAGATCTTTCAGAGCCTCTGGTGCAAGTCCTTCCACAATCTCCAGATTATCCGCTGCAAATTTCACCTTATTCCGGTGGATCAGTTCAACTGCGTCTTCCTTTTTCTCAATTGCCCAGACCTGTCCCTGATGAGCACGAAGTGCCATCTCTATTGACAGTGAGCCTGTTCCTGCACCCACATCATAGCAGACGGAATCAGCGGTCAGACGCAGTTTGGAAAGGGATACCGTACGCACCTCTTCCTTTGTCATGGGCGCTTTGCCTCTGATAAATTCCTCATCTCTGATCCCATGCGTCTCCAGACGTGTTCCTGCATTTTCATTTACTGCACAGATGACAGACAAAGGATCACCCTTATATTCTGTCAGTTCGCTGGCAGGCTTTGCAAAAATCTTCTCATTTTCATAGGACAGATTTTCTCCCACATAAAGAAGCACATCACCCATCCCGTATTTTACCAGTTTCTCTGCCAGAACTGCTACACCGTCTGAAGTTCCGAGTATGGAAAAAACTTTCTCTGTATAACAGATATGTGAGATAAGATTACAGCCTCTTCCATGTGCACTGACAATTTTGGCATCATCCCAGGACAATCCTATTTGGGACATAAAATATACAACTGAGGAAATCCCACACTGAATCTCTATCTCTGTATTATCCTCTCGATCCTGACACAGTACTTCCAGAAGTTTTCTGGCTCCGCTGTAGAATCCCACATCTCCGGAAAGGACGATCACAATATTGTCATACTCCGGATGTGCATCAATGTAATCCCTGATCTCCTGGCTTCTGTATTCCACAAACACATCCTGTCCCGGACGTTTCACAGAATCCACCATCCTCCTGGCACCGATCAGAAGATCCGCCTGCTCCAGGCTGTTCTTACCCTGGACAGTGAGAAGTTTTTGACTTCCCATTCCAATTCCCAGCAATGTAATATGCGGTCTGTGGGCTAAGCTGAAATGTTCTGTAAGAAATCTCTTACATTCTCTCACAGACATTCCTTCCTCCTTCAGAGGACGCCCGATGATCACAGGAACTGCATCACATTCCAGGGCAGCATCGATCTTATCCTGAAATCCACCTGCTTTTCCTGTATCCTTTGTGACCAGATATCTGCAGTCATACTGTCTGAGCATTGCAGCATTCAGCTCTCTGGAAAAAGGCCCCTGCATTCCTATCAGATGTTTCCCCTCAAATCCCAGCTCTGCACAGGCTTTCATCACATTGGGCAGAGAAAGGACTCTTGCATAAAGACGGTTCTGATAATCCTTCATGCCTGTGAAACCGGCCAGTTCCTTGCTTCCTGTTGTCAGCAATACATTTCCCTGTGTCTGATCCAGATAATCTGCAGCAGCCTGAACACTGTCCACATATACTGCTCTGTCCTCATGTTCTCCTGCTTCTCTCAGCACCCTATAATATGCTGTCTGCGTATTCTCACAGGCTGTCCTGATATTTACAGTCACCTCAGCAGCATAAGGATGAGTGGCATCCAGCACCATTTCCGGTTTCTCCTGTAAAAAGGTCTCCTCCATGGCTGCAGCATCCAGTCTTCCGGTCTGAACAGTGAGAAATTCATTTTCTGTAAGAGATTTGCTGCCATATTCTGTGGCAACAAATCCCTTTGTCTCTATCTTATGATCTGCCAGAAACCGGCAGATCTCGTATCCTTCTGTTGTTCCCGCAAAAACAAGAACTTTATACATTCCTATATCCCCTCGGTGTTACCATCTTATTGTTGATTTCCTTTGTCTGAGAATTACCGATAAATACTGTGGTAAACATATCCACCTGTGTATCTCTCAGTTCCTTTAATGTCATTACATGAGCTTCTTCGCCTTCTCTTGCAATATTGGAAACTGTTCCGCAGATGGTATCCGGTGATTTGTATTTCATCATCAGATCACAGGCTTTCTGCAGGTAATCATGACGTTTTTTACTTGACGGATTGTAAAGGCATACAACAAAATCTGCCTGAGCTGCTGCCAGAAGTCTTGCCTCTATCTTTTCCCATGGTGTGAGAAGGTCACTTAAGCTGATCAGACAGAAGTCATGGATCAGAGGTGCACCCAGAACAGCAGCTCCGCCTGTTGCAGCTGTCACACCCGGAATGATCTCCAGCTCTGTTTCCGGATAATTGACACCAACCTCATACATCAGACCTGCCATACCGTAAACTCCTGCATCACCGCTGCAGATCATGGAAACAGTTTTGCCTTTCTTTGCCTCTTCAAAAGCAAGTACACAGCGGTCCACTTCCTTTTTCATTGGTGTAGTCATAAATTCTTTTCCCGGAAAATATTCCTTCACCAGGTCTACATATACGGTATATCCGATGATCGCATCACTTTCATTCATGGCGCGGATCGCTTTTCCTGTCATCTGGTCATAAGCTCCCGGTCCGATTCCGATTACATATATTTTACTCAAAATGTATCCTCCATTCCCTGGCAGCCACTGCTGTGGTCACACCATTTTCTCCTGTTTTTCTCTGCAGCAGCCTGCCATTTCCACTGGCAAGGACTGCACTTCTCTCACAGACATTGTCCACACCTGTGATCTTTTTTACAAAAGGTGAGGGAGTAAATTCTCCAGGCACCTGTTTCAGTTCTTCTTCTGTATAAGTCACAAAAGGAATCTGCCAGTCCTGTGACAATGACAGGATTCCCTGTTCTTCTTTCTTCAGATTGATACTTGCAATCTGCTCAAATGCTTCTTTATAAAATCCGGATCTGTCCAGCACCTTCTGCGCTGCCTCTGCGATTCCACGGGCATCCTTGTCTTTCCTGCAGCCCATACCCAGAGTCAGACATTTCGGAACTACCTGTGTGGCAGAAATAAAAGGATTACAGGAAGTATGTACAGTAACCGCAACTCCGCAGTCTATATTCGTACAGTCTGTCCCTGTTCCATCAAAATCAGAGCTTTTCTGTGTTTCCTCTTCTGATCTGTCATCCGTACTGTTGACAGGATTCCCATATTCGTCACACCGGATCAGCCCCTCTGGCAGTTCGCCGTCCGTCGAAAACTCACTGTAAAATCCAACTTTCTTTCCTGCCAGAAGTGCAGCAGAGACTTCCTTTGCTGCTTTCATGTTAAAGATATTGCAATTGTTTTTCTTTGCAAAAACATCTACTGCAAAACGACGATGCAGGTCTGTGGCTGTTGTGACCACTGGTATTGCTTCCAGAATTTCTGCTGTTTTTAGCGCCAGTTCATTGGCACCGCCCAGATGTCCTGACAGAAGGGAAATGACAAACTTTCCACACTCATCTACGACCAGCACCGCCGGGTCTGACTTCTTTGACGCTACATAAGGCGCAATGCTGCGGACGGCAATTCCGGTGGCACCGATAAAGATCAGTGCATCTGAAACAAGAAATTTCTCTCCTGCCCATGCAGAAGTACTGATCTGAATAGAATCCGGAAGATATTTACTTTTTTTATCCAGTTCTGCTGTCAGCCCGGCCGCTTCCAGACCCCTGCATAATCTCTCCCCGGTCTGCTGACCGGTAAGGCTGAAGCATATAAGTGCAACCTTCACTGTTATATTCCTTCTCTTTCTCCTGTTTACAGTAATCTCATAAACGATAGCAATTCCTTAAGATTACCAGATTCTATGAGTGATGTGTTTTTGATTTCACAGCCTCACGGAATTCTGTGGTAAACTCCGGATCATACAGCTTGGAACGGTCATAATGTGCTGCTGCAACTGTATCTCCGATGATCATCAGAGCAGTTTTTGTAATATTATTTTCTGCAGCCGTTTTTGCCAGTGTTCCCACTGTGCAGACGAAGGTCTTCTGTTCCGGCCAGGTTGCCTTATATACAATGGCTGCTGGTGTATCTGCTGTATAACCGCCTTCAATAAGACGTCTGCTCAGCTCTTCCAGCATTCCTGTACTTAAGAATACAACCATAGTTGCCTGATGAGCCGCAAATGACTGAATGCTTTCCTTGGACGGAACCGGAGTTCTGCCTTCCATTCGTGTAATGATCACACTCTGGGAAATGTCCGGCAGAGTATATTCCAGATTCAGGGCACTTGCAGCACCGCAGAATGCACTGACACCCGGACAGTAATCATAAGCGATATTTTTCTCATCCAGAATATCCATCTGTTCACGGATTGCACCGTAAATACATGGGTCTCCGGTATGAAGGCGGACAGTTGTCTTTCCCTCTGCTTCCGCCTTCTCGATCACATGGATCACTTCCTCCAGTGTCATTTTTGCACTGTTGTGGATAGTGCAGATGTCCTTTGTATATTCCAGAAGCTTTGGATTTACCAGTGATCCTGCATAGATCACCACATCTGCTTCCTCCAGATACTGTTTTCCTCTTACTGTGATAAGATCCGGTGCTCCCGGACCTGCTCCTACGAAATGTACCATAATCTATCATTCTCCTTATTATAAATTTATTTCAACTGTTCAATACTTTCACAGTTGTGAGTTAAAATCCATTAAAAATCGCCTTTGCGATAGGATCTTTACTGTGCCTCATCATTCTGTGCATTAATCAGCTTTATCAGCTTCTCTGCATCTGCAGTCTGCCCCAGATACCCATAAGTATTATTAAAAATCACTGCCCCCAGAAGGATCTGCTCATAAGATCTGTGATTTAAATAAAACTGGATCCTGTCCAGGATCTCTTTCATGGTCTTCTGAAGTATCTGATATTTTTCCAGAATGTCTATTGCTTCATCTGTAGTAGATGCATTCAGGATTTCCTTTGCACACTCCAACGATGCTCCTGCCCGGATCGCATTGGATGCCAGCACTTCCATCCTAGCATCTGCACTGTGGGAATGGGTATTCATGATCCCTGCTGCAACTTTTACAAACTTTCCAATATGGGCGATGAAAAGGATTCCCTTAACTCCCATATCAATTGCCATGTCAATGGTCTCACCTACATAATTGCTGCATTTGATATTTTTTTCATAAGGGAGATCCATATGCTCCCGCAGATAATCTGCCCCGTAATTTCCCGGTGTTACCAGAAGATATTCTTCTCCCTGGGAAAAATGCTGCTTCATCTCTACATTGATACTCTGTACAAGAGCAGCTTCGCTCATAGGTTCTACAATCCCGGAAGTTCCCAGAATAGAGATTCCTCCCACAATTCCCAGACGGGGATTAAAGGTTTTTTTTGCAATCTCTACACCTTCAGGAACGGAGATGGTGATTTTCAAACCACCCTCATAATCATATTTCTCAGCGATTTCTGTGGCTTCACGCAAAATCATGGCTTTTGGCACAGGATTAATAGCTGCTTCCCCAATTTTCTGGGAAAGTCCGGCTTTTGTTACCCTTCCCACACCAACGCCTCCGTCGAGGATGATTCCCGGTTCTTTTGTTTTCTGCACCGTGGCATAAACCAGTATTCCGTTTGTAGTATCCGGATCATCTCCTGCATCCTTCTGAATTGCACAGGTCACCTGATTTCCTTCAATCCGGATGTCTTTCAGTTCCAGTGTAAGCAGGATTCCCTTAGGAGTCATCAAGGTGACAGCCTTCTGCATGACACCACCCAGCAGTATCTCTGCAGCACCCTTACATGCAGCTGCTGCGCAGGAGCCTGTGGTATAGCCAAACCTCATTTTTTTATTACCACGTATCACGTAGTAATTTTCCAGTCCGTTTTTCATGATATCTCCTTTGCTGCATTATTGTCACATCCTGTCTGCAGATTGCTCCACAGCATTACTATACATAAAAAGGAGGGATTTCTGTGCGCAACAAAATCCCTCCTGAAAGTTCTTTTCCCGAAATATCCTCTGGTTGCCGCAGATCATATTTCCTCTCTACAATGAAAAGCAGACAGTATCTGGCTGTTACAGTAACGGACTTGCGCAGGAATTTCACCTGACTTCCTGTAATGCTTTTCCAGAATTATTTCCGAGAATCATTATATAATTTTGAGCAGTAAAAGTCAACGCATTTCATGGTTATACCACCTTGTTATACTACCTTATGCTTCAGCCATTTCCTGCTGTGGAAGCGAAGAGAAAATACGATTCCCCGCACTGTCCAGTCAGTAAACATTCCAATCCATACAGCCATTGGGCCGAAGCCTCTGAAACGGATCAGATATACACAAAGGCAAAAACGGAATGTCCACATAGTGATACAGGATGTGATCATAGAAAATTTTACATCTCCGGCTGCTCTAAGGCCATAAGCAGGGATAAATGCCAGGGTCCATACAATAGGTTTGACAACCGTTATCCAGGATATCATATGGAAACACATTCTTGCACTTTCCGGTTCCATACCACCCAGCTTTGTGACCGGAATGGTTAAGGCAAACACCAAAAAACAGCTTGCAACAACAATGATTTCTGCAAGAACACTTAATTTCTTAATATAGTAAACTGCCTCATCCTTTCTGCCCGCTCCCAGACACTGTCCTACTACAGTCATCAGACCGATTCCTACACCGATAGCTGCAATACCGTTAAGGTTCTCAAGGATATTCGTCATTGCCTGAGCTGCAATGGCTACCGTCCCCAGTGTAGATACGGAAGACTGTATTGCCAGCTTTCCAAGCTGAAACATGCTGTTCTCTATGCCGGACGGGATTCCTAGAGCCAGAACTCTTCTGATCATTTTTCCATCGGGGCGGATCTGTCTGTAATTTCTGACTACAATAGGCTGTCTGTCCATACGAAGCTGCCAGAGTACCACTACAGCACAGAAGACTCTGGATGCAAGAGTTGCGATGGCAGCTCCTGCCACTCCCATATTGAATCCCCAGATCAGCGCCGCATTTCCGCCGATATTGATTACATTTGAAATAACCGATACTGTCATTGGTCCTCTGGTATTTCCCTGGGACCGGAATATGGATGCTCCCGCATCATAAAGTGCTATAAATGGGAAGGATAATGCCGTATAGAAGAAATACACCTGAGAGGCAGTCATAACATCTGCTTCTACTTTTCCGAATATCAGTTTTAACAGCGGCACACGAAACAGCAGGCACAGAGCAGTCACTGCTACAGATATGGCAGTAATGATAAATAATACCTGTCTTGCTGATTTATTTGCCATTTCATGATTTTTCTGACCTATGTACTGTGAACAGAGGATTGCACCGCCTGCTGCCAGCGCTGAGAACGCCTGGATCACCAATACATTGATGGAATCCACCAGAGATACTGCGGATATTGCAGCAGAGCCTACATTGCTGACCATCATGGTATCCACAGTTCCCATCAGGGAATTCAGTACCTGTTCAAAAATAACCGGTATCAACAGGGTTCGGAGCATTTTGTTCGTGAAAATATGTTGCTGTTCTTTCATCTTTTTCCACCTGAATCTATTTTCTTTTTTTGATTATACGCTTAATTTTCTGTGATGCAATAGAATAAAATGTATTTTTTAAGCATTCTTATGAAATCTGACAGTTGTTCTTGTTATATTCTTCAAAATCTGATACAGTAAATCTGGCAAAAATAAGGCAGGGCATATCAGCCCCGCAATTCTTAAATCTTATACAAATCAAGAAAGCAGACAGATTATATGCAAAGAATCCTTAACTATATTATCTCCAAAAATACAGCTCCGGTCACGATTCTGGACTTTCTAAAAAAAGAGGGATTTTCCCGCCACATATTAAGTTCAATGAAGAACACCCCCAACGCCATCATCCTCAATGGCGAACGTGGTTTCGGACGATCAGTGCTTAAACCGCAGGATCATCTGATCATCACTGTTCCTGAAACTGAATCTGGCGAAAATATTATCCGTACAAAGATGGATCTGGATATCCTTTATGAGGACGAAGATATTCTTGTGATAAACAAGCCTGCAGATATGCCTGTACACCCTTCTGCGGGAAATTATGAAAATACTCTGGCAAATGGAATCGCCTGGTATTTTGCAGAAAAAGGAGAGGATTTTGTTTACCGCTGTATCAACCGGCTGGACCGGGATACCACCGGTACTCTGATCCTTGCCAAAAATCCCCTCAGCGCAGCGATTCTGTCAGTTCAGATGAAAAAGCGTCAGATTCTCAGGACTTATCTCGCACTTGTAGACGGACTTCTTCCTGACTCCGGAACGATCAACGCTCCTATCGCACGAATGGAAGGCTCCGTGATCACCAGGGAAGTAAATTTCGAAACCGGGGAGTCTGCAATAACTCATTATGAACGGCTGGCGGCAGGAAAAGAATATTCTCTGGCCGAACTTCATCTGGAAACAGGGCGCACACACCAGATACGTGTGCATATGAAATATATTGGGCATCCTCTGCCCGGAGATTATTTATATAATCCTGATTACCGTCGGATAAACCGTCAGCCCCTTCATTCTTATCAGTTGGAGTTTACTCATCCTATAACCGGAAAGGTCATGCTTTTTACTGCTCCGCTTCCTATTGATTTTATTTCTGCCTTTGATAGCAATTCTCTAAAATAATGCATTTATAGCAATCCCATAAATTACTGCAAACAAAACAGTTCATCAGTTTTTTGTCTGATGAACTGTTTTGATATGAATGCATATACATTCTTATTTATTTTTCTCATAAATGATCAAAAGACCTCTCAGAAGAAGTTCCTCATCCAGAATGATTTCTCTCTTACAATGAGGAACGATTTTCTTTGCCAGACCACCGGTTGCCACTACAGTTGCCTTCTCCCCCAGTTCCTCTTCGATCCTGTCAATGATCCCATCCAAAGCTGCTGCATTGCTGTAAAGAACCCCGCTCTTCATACATTCGATCGTGTTTTTCCCGATCACATGTCTTGGCGCATCAATACTGATTCCGCTGAGCTGGGAAGCCCTCGCAGTAAGTGCATCCAGGGAAACCCCTACACCCGGAAGAATCATTCCGCCTACATACTGCTTCTTACTGTTGACAACAGACGCTGTGGTTGCAGTTCCCATATCAATAAGGATTAACGGCACCGGATAACCGGCAATTCCTGCCACCGCATCAGCAACCTGATCTGCACCAAGCTGTCCCGGATTATCCATCATAATATTCAGTCCTGTCTTTACACCAGGTCCGAGAACAATTGCATTTTTCTTAAGAATTTTCTCTGCGGCAAGTTTCACAATATTTGTGATCTGCGGCACTACAGAAGAAATAATACAGCCCTCAATCTCTGTTTTTTTGATATGATAGATATCAAGAACATTCTTTAAATCCACCGCATATTCCAGTTCCGTCTTTGTACGGTTAGTAGAAAGGCGTTCTATAAAATATGTTTTCAGGTCATCAATACATCCAACTACAATGTTGGTGTTTCCAACGTCAATTGCTAAAATCATAATTATTTATCTCCAATTTCTTAATCGTCCTGTTCCCTCAACAGACAGAGTCCTGCATCAGCGAAAGGATTTTATCCAGGATCCTAAAAGCTGCGTCTTCTTTACTCATAAGCGGAAGAGAGATTTCCTCATCCTGTGTGATCAATGTCAGTACATTGGTATCTCCCTGAAATCCGGCACCCTCCACTTTCACATTGTTAGCAGCCACCATATCCAGATTTTTCTTTGCCAGCTTGGCTCTGGAATTGTCGATCACATTCTGTGTCTCCATGGAAAATCCGCAGAGAAACTGTCCATGCCGTTTGTGTTCCCCAAGAAACTTCAGGATATCATCTGTTCTTTCCAGTTCTATGGACATCTGTCCGTCACTTTTCTTAACTTTTTCTTCACTGATCCTGGAAGGGCGGTAATCTGCCACAGCAGCAGCTTTAATAATGATGTCCTGTTCGTTGCTGACAGAAGTTACAGCTTCATACATGTCTCTTGCAGTCACAACAGGTATCAGATTTACAAACATGGGAGGTTCAATTGAAGTACGTCCGCTGACCAGCGTGACATCTGCACCTCGGAGCATGGCAGCCTTCGCAATAGCATAACCCATTTTTCCTGAAGAATGATTTGTAAGATAACGAACAGGATCGACAGATTCCTGTGTAGGACCTGCAGTTACAAGGATTTTCTTTCCTTTCAGATCTTTCTCACAGGCAGTTTCACGTTCAATATAGGCAAGTAATGTCTCAGGTTCCGGCATTTTTCCTGTTCCTATGTCGCCACATGCCAGATATCCGCATGCCGGAGCGATCACTTCATATCCGTAATGCTCCAGAATCTTTAAATTATCCTGCACTACAGGATTCTCAAACATATTGATATTCATGGCCGGGGAAATGAATTTCTTACATTTGCATGCCATGATCGTGGTAGTAAGCATGTCATCTGCAATCCCATGTGCCAGTTTACCGATTACATTGGCACTTGCCGGTGCAATCATCACTACATCTGCTTTCTTTGCAATCGATACATGCTCTACCTGAAACTGAAAATTCCGGTCAAAGGTATCCACCAGACATTTATTTCCTGTGAGAGTTTCAAAAGTGATCGGATTGATAAAATTCGTAGCGTTCTCTGTCATCAGCACATGAACATCTGCATGACGTTTCTTCAGCGCGCTTGCCAGATATGCAATCTTATACGCCGCAATGCTGCCCGTCACTCCCAGTAATACTGTTTTTCCTTCCAGTGTCATTTTCCTTTACCTCTTTCTCCGAACCATACTATCTGTAATATTTGGCTGTTTCTACGTCTTTATACTTACACGTCAAAATCTATCATAATTCATCTTTGATAACAGGATTCTGACTTTTACAATTCTATTTATTATAGACTAATTATTATCAAAAATGCAATAAGTGATTTGTTTTATTTGCGAAACAATCAGGATAATAGAATCTTGCAGGTGAACACCAGCAAGATTACACTTAACCGTTGTTTATAAAGATTTCCTGCATTATAATAGCAATCAGTCAGATATCCATAATTTACACTGGACTCTACCTGACTTAACTGACAGACCGGATTGCTATAATACACTGATATCAACTTATAAATCCGGTGTATGACTTTGTGGAGGAATATATGAAGAATTATCAGATCACACAATGGTGCGCAGCTTTTATCAGACAGCAGGTACATGAAGGAGACTTCTGTATTGATGCTACAATGGGAAACGGAAATGATACGCTTCTGCTTTCGCAGCTATGTGGAGAATCAGGAAAGGTTCTTGCCTTTGATATTCAGGAGCAGGCACTGAATGCAACCCAAAAGAAACTGACCGCCGGACATGCTCCGGAAAATTACAGACTGCTTCTGGAATCTCATGCGAATATGGCAGAACATGCCGCACCAGACAGTGTAAGCTGCATTGTCTTTAATTTCGGCTATCTGCCCGGCGGAGATCATTCACTTGCAACCAGAGGAGAAACTAGCATTCAGGCACTGACTCAGGCTTTAGCCCTTCTGAAAAAAGGCGGAATGGTTTCTCTTTGCATCTACAGTGGCGGCGATTCCGGATTTGAAGAGCGGGATCAGATTCTTGACTGGCTGAAAAATCTTGATTCCCATCAATACCTGGTAATCAAAAGCGATTACTACAACCGCCCCAACAATCCGCCAATCCCGGTACTTATAATTAAAAATTAATCCGTAATTGTTCCATACTTAACAAAACAGCAGGAAAGATTTTTTCATACCTTCCCTGCTGTTTTTGCTGTGCCTTTTCTTCAATTTCTATTTGTTCTCCGGCACTATACTTCGATTTCTATTTTACTTAATCTGTAATGGTAATCTTCTCAATGACCGGCTGCTGATCTGATGTAATCGTTCCATTGTTGTCTGTTGGTTTTGCATCTTCGCAGATCTTATCAACAATATCCATACCTTCTGTCACATGGCCGAATCCTGCATAATCTCCGTCCAGGAATGTACTGTCTGCCTGAACAATAAAGAACTGTGAGCTTGCGCTGTCCGGATCACTGGCTCTTGCCATGGAAATAGTCCCTCTTGTGTGGGAAATATCATTGTCTACTCCATTGTTGCTGAACTCACCTTTAATATTCTCTTCAGATCCACCTGTTCCGTCTCCGTTGGGATCACCACCCTGGATCATGAATCCATCCATGATACGGTGAAATGTCAGTCCGTCATAGAAACCTTCCTGTGCGAGCTTCACGAAATTTGTCACTGTAATCGGTGCTGTATCTGCATCCAGTTCCACATCAATTGTACCATAATCCTTTACTTCGATCTCTGCGTGATGAGTTCCTGTCAGTTCTTTGGAAGTATCCAGAAGCACACTGGTACTACTGCTGTCTGAAGAATCTGTACTTTCAGAATCTGTATCAGCAGAATCATTTTCTTCATCAGAGCCATCAGAAAATCCGGCTTTTTCTGCCTCTTCTTCACTTGCTACATTATCACTGTCAGAAGAAGCGGCTTTTGTCTCTGTCTCTTCCTGAGAAGAAGTCTCCTCTTTCGCTGTTTCCTCTGTTTTTGTACTCTCTTCTGTTTTATCACTGCTGCCACATCCTGCCAGTAAACCTGCCGACATAGCTGTAACACAAAGTGCTGCCAGTAATTTTCTTTTCATTTTCCTTTACCTCCGAAATCATTTACAGTAATCTGATTATAACCTATCTCAAAAAAAAAACAACTCTTTTCACAAAATGTTCAGATTGTTGCAGATTCCTGTGTTTACTTCCTTCGGATTGCCTGTTAAAATATATATGGCTGTTTAGCATGTTCAGTTCTGTATCTTCCCTTTTTGCAGTGAAACCGGAACAACAGACTGATGAACAGTCAGAATATACCTGCAAAAGAAAGCGAGGAATCCAAAATGGAAAAAATAACAAGTTTTACCATTGACCATATCAAATTACAGCCCGGAATTTATGTTTCACGTAAAGATCCGGTTGGCAACAGTGTGATCACCACCTTCGATATCCGTATGACTTCTCCTAACGAAGAGCCTGTAATGAATACCGCTGAGCTTCACACGATTGAGCATCTGGCAGCAACATTTCTGAGAAACCACAAAGAGTTCGGTCCTAAGATGATCTACTGGGGACCGATGGGATGCCGTACGGGCAATTATCTTCTTTTAAATGGAGATTATGAATCCAAAGATATCGTTCCGCTTATGATCGAGACTTTTGAATTTATCCGTGATTTTGAAGGCGAAGTTCCGGGAGCATCTGCAAAAGACTGCGGAAATTATCTGGATATGAATCTGCCTATGGCAAAATATCTGGCCGGAAAATTTCTGGATGAAGTTCTTTATGATATCAAGCCGGACAGACTTGTTTATCCACAGTAACATTCTACAGTATTACAGCAATCCTCATAAACAACACACTGAAAAAAGATTTCTATCGTATTTTTCAGACAAAAAAGCAGAAGCTGACAGGTCATTATCCCTGCAGCTTCTGCTTTTACTTATACACTTCTGTCAACATTTTTCCAAAAATGCCTTTATTGTACCTCTCATAAAAATATGCTCAAAGAGGACTGATACAAATTTTTATATCATCAGATTATTCTGCACTTTCATCATAAGACGTATCTGCTGCAGTCTCACCTGCGTCTGCTGCCGGAGCTGTTGTTGTCACAAAATCTCCACTTGCATAACATGTCTGACCATTATAATCCACACGAATCCATCCATTCTCGCATACACCAGTACTGTTCAGCTGAGTTCCTGATGCCACACTTGAAATCAGATCTGCATCTGCACTTGCATCAGAACGAAGATTTAATTCTGATGACGCATAATAGGTACCGGATTTCACTTCTACTTTTACACCACTGGCTGTCTGCTCTGCTGCCGGCATTGGTGTTGCTTCCGGTGTTGGTGTTGCCTCTGAAGCCTCAGGAGTAGGTGTGACTTCCGGTGTTGGTGTTACTTTAACGATCATAACGCTGGAATCAATAGTAGGATCAAATCCGCATCCCTGAGCAGCAAATGCAAGTCCCAGTACAAGAACCAGCCAAAGTGATTTCTTCATAAGTAGTTTCCTCCTTTATCAAACACGCTCTGTCCCCTCGTGTTTTCTGTGTTCGCTTTATGTATTAATATACACGATTCTTACAGATAATTCAAGTATGCGTTTTGTCCTGCTTTGTCTGCCTTCTTCTATTTGCGCGGAATTGCTGTAGGTTCTGTGTTTATCTACAACAATTCATAAAGGACTTCCACCTCGCCGCCACAGATCATTCCCAGATTCGCACCACCCTGATTAGACAGATTATACTTCCTGATTTCTCCATGCTGCGCTTCTGGTGCATATTTCAAAGCCTGAAATTCCACATTTCCGCCTCCGATGCTTCCATATGAATTCCCGTCTTTATCAATAAACATTTTACTTCCTGTCCCTCTTGGAGAAGAACCACTCTTGGATATGATCGTAATCATAATTCCCTGTTCTTTTTTCCTGACAGCATCCTCCACAACTCCATCAATATAAGAAACATCATACCTGTTCTTTTCCTGAACGATCTCCGCAGCAATACTTACAGCAATCTCTGCCGGCATATGTCCTCCAATCGGCAATCCAATCGGTGCATGGATACTGTTGAGCTGTTCTTCGCTGAAACCTTCTCCGAGTAGTTTTTCTCTGGTCAGCTTTACTTTATTTTTACTGCCGATCATTCCCAGATAATTATAAGGGCGTCTCAGTATCTGTCTGGCACAGGCACTGTCTCCGAGATGACCTCTTGTCACGATCACATAATAAGCATTTTCATAGGCCGGTATTTTGTCTGAAAGCTCATCATAACTGCCTTTGATCAGCCGATCAGCATCCGGAAATCTCTCTGAAGTCACAAAATCTTCTCTGTCATCCATAACAGTCACATGAAATCCCAGCATTTTTCCGATTTTTGCAACAGGCTGCGAAACATGTCCGCCTCCAAAAATGATAAGCTGCGGATTTTTCACATAAGTTTCCACAAAGAAATCTGTATCTCTCATATGAACAACTTTTGTCTCCTGGCACTCCGCCAGATCAGCTTCATATTTTTTCCAGAAATCTTCTGTATTTTTATCAGATAATACACAATGGTTTTCTTTTATCAGACATTTTTCTCCCTTATGATTACCGTTTAAAACCATTGCTGTTTTTACTTTTCCTGTTTCTTCCAAAATCTGGTAAATTTTTCTGTACATAACTCTCTCCTGTTTCGATATAAAATAAGGAATAAAATACCTTTTGACCATGACATCATTATATATTATAATTGACAGAAAAAGGGGAATTATTATGAAAAAAAACTTTTTTTTACACAGTCTGCCCTTCCGGCTACTTGTCGGCGTAGCTTTGGGGATCTGTATCGGACTTCTTCTTAATATAGCAGATGAATCTGCCATTACGACTGCAGTACTGAATGTGGTTGTAACATCGAAGTATATTCTTGGTCAGCTGATCAGCTTTTCTGTTCCGCTGATTATCATTGGATTTATCGCACCATCTATTACCAGACTCGGAAACAATGCTTCCAGAATGTTAGGTGTTGCAGTCAGTATTGCTTATGCTTCCTCACTGGGAGCTGCTTTATTCTCTGCATTATCCGGATACCTGCTGATTCCACATTTGTCCTTCAGCTCCACTGCCAGTCATCTCAAAGCTTTGCCGGATGTAGTTTTTGAGCTTTCCATCCCACAGATAATGCCTGTCATGAGTGCACTTGTACTGTCCATTATGCTGGGACTTGCATCCGCATGGACAAAAGCCAGTCTGATTTCTTCTTTTCTTGAAGAATTCCAGAAGATCATACTGGCTATTGTATCAAGAGTCATTATTCCGATTCTTCCATACTTTATCGGACTGACTTTCTGTTCACTGGCATACGAAGGAACAATCACCAGACAGCTTCCTGTATTCCTTCAGGTAATCGTCATTGTTCTGATCGGACATTTTATCTGGATAGCTTTTCTGTATATACTTGCAGGAATTTATTCCAGAGAAAATCCTCTGAGAGTTGTGAAACATTATGGTCCTGCCTACCTCACAGCCATAGGTACCATGTCATCTGCTGCCACACTGCCAGTCGCCCTCCAATGCGCACACAGAGCAAAACCTCTCCGAAAGGATCTGGTAGATTTTGGTATTCCACTGTTTGCCAATATTCATCTCTGTGGTTCTGTCCTCACAGAAGTATTCTTCTGTATGGCAATCTCCAAAATTCTCTATGGTGCAGTTCCTGCGCCGGGGGCCATGGTTCTTTTCTGTGTCCTGCTTGGAATTTTTGCCATTGGTGCTCCGGGTGTACCGGGAGGCACTGTTATGGCATCTCTCGGTATTATCACCGGTATCCTGAAATTCGGCGATTCTGCTACAGCTCTGATGCTGACTATCTTTGCCCTTCAGGACAGTTTTGGGACAGCCTGTAACGTAACAGGCGATGGTGCCCTGACTCTGATTCTTACCGGATATGCCAGATACCACAATATCAGAGAACAGAAATTGCAATAAAAGTTTAAAATACCATCATATCTGTCTTTTTTCTCAGATATGATGGCCTTCATTTTCTTACGGACGAATCACCTTATCTGCACCTGTCATACGCTCTGCAATCGTATACATATCGGTAACTTTTCCAACCATCAGTTTCTCCATCAGTCCATAATGCTTCAGGCAGGTACCGCAGGTCAGGATTTCCACGCCCTCTTCTTCCATCTTTTTCAGATCTTCCAGACTTTCAGAGTCTTCTGTTGTAAGTTTTGCACCTCCATTATAGAAAAGGATTGTATCCGGATGTGTTTCCATCTGAGAAAGGGCATAGATAAATCCTTTGATCAAAATCTTTCCCAGTTCATCATCACCATTTCCCATAACATTTGAGGAGATTACTGCTACCGTCACTTTTTTATGCGGTGCTTCGCAGACAAATTCCTCTTCTTCCAAGGTACCACCTGTCTGTTCAGTCTGTACTGCCATCTTCACCTGATACTTTTTGTCTCCTAGTTTTTCAGATACAAACGTACAACCTGTTTTATTTGCAAGTCTGCTCAGATTATTCACTGCGGTTTCATTATCGATCAGAATTTCAATCTCATCACCGACTGCCGCATTATCAATAACCTTCTTTGTCACCACTACCGGAATCGGACACTGTTTTCCCATTGCATTTACTTCATGTTTCATTTTCTGTCACCTCTTGTTATTCTTTATATTCACTGCTTATTACTCTTCGCAATCTCCCCAGAGGACTTACCTGATTACAGCAATTCCATAAAATATATATTTTACATCTGATTCTTACCGCGTTTAATATATTTTCCTGTTTTCTCCAGAATTACTTTTCCACCCTGCACCACATGAGCTCCTCTTAAATATACGCTGTCAATATCTCCATGAAGCTTAAATCCCTCATATGGATTATTATCCGTATGATACAGATGTGTCTTTGCAGAGATAACGTTTTCCTTCTCAGGATCAAATACAACAATATCTGCATCACTTCCCTCACGTATCACGCCCTTATTGGGATACACTCCGTAAAGTTTAGCTGCATTCTCACTTAACAGACGGCACATCTGTTCCTGCGTGATCCTGCCTGTGCGTACACCGTATGTATAAAGCAGAGTTCCTCTCGTCTGTACTCCCGGCAGCCCTCCCGGAATCTTCGTGAAATCATCTTTACCAAGAGCTTTCTGCTCCATTGTAAAGCTGCACTGGTCAGTTGCAACCGTCTGGATCTGATCATTCGCCAGTGCTTTCCACAGGCAGTCCTGATCTGCTTTCTTACGGATTGGAGGTGCACACACGTATTTGGCACCTTCAAAATCCGGTTTTGAATATACACTGTCATCCAGAAGCAGATACTGCGGACAGGTTTCCGCATATACCTTTTGTCCGTTCATTCTGGCACGCATCACTTCTTCAAATGCTTTCCGGTTGGTAAGATGTACTACCATTACAGGAGCATCTGCTGCATCTGCGATCACAAGAAGGCGGTGAACTGCCTCTGCCTCCATAATATCCGGACGCACCAACGGGTGATTCTCAGGTCCCAGACGTCCCTCTTTTTTTGCTTGTGCGATCAACGCATCGATTGCCCCTGCATTCTCACAATGTACCCCTGCAAAACATCCGTATTCATTTAATTTCTTAATAATCTTATAAAGGTCACCGTCATCTACGATCATTGCCGGATAAGTCATGTAAAGCTTAAAACTGGTAATCCCTTCATTGATCATATCCTGTATTTCTCTCTGAGTTTCCTCATTCCATTCCACAATAGACATATGGAAAGAATAATCACAGGAACATTTCCCATCTGCTTTCTCATGCCACTTCTCAAGGCCTTCCCTCAGCGTATGGCCTCCTTTATCCTGAGACGCATAATCGATCACCAGAGTTGTACCTCCTGCAATGGCAGCTCTTGTTCCTGTTTCAAAATCATCTGCCGTCACTGTTCCTGCCACTTCCAGGTCAAAATGTGTATGTCCGTCTATAAATCCCGGAAAAAGCAGCTTACCGTTTACATCAACTACCTGTGCATCCTCTGCTTCCAGATTCCGGCCTACTTTTACAATCTTCTCTCCATCTATAAGAACATCTTCTCTGACAGACATATCCCCCGATACTACTGTACCATTCTTCAGTAAAGTTTTCACTGTTTCTGACACCCCTTTCTTTTATATTCATGTTTAAAATATACCACGATTCCTATATCACTTCAATGATTTATGATTATAATCACAAATTTTTTAAGGTATTCACATTTATTTTTTTTAGGCTCTTTTTATTTCCTTTTTTTTATGATAGAATATAAAAAATGTGCAGTTTCCATGTGTCTGCACTGAACGTTTTGACGGATAAACTCATCCGCTTTACTACATGCTCATAATCGAATGACTGTTACTGCTCAGACTATAGAAGCCCCCGCCTGATTCGGTTATGATCCGTTTAAAAGTTATATTAATAGGAGGAAATCAAATGGGACGACTTACTGTGTTAAAACAAATCGCTGCTGATCTTGCTTCTCAGTTCGGACCTGACTGTGAAGTGGTAATCCATGATCTGAAAACTTCGGAGCCGGAACATTCCATCGTCTACATCGTAAATGGTCATGTTACAAACAGAGATATTGGAGACGGACCATCCAATGCTGTTTTTGATGCGATCCGCAATCAGGAAAAAGGAGCTACCCCCGAAGACCATACCGGTTATCTGATGAAAACAGCAGACGGCAAGATTCTGAAGTGCAGCACTTCCTACATTCATGATGACGATGGTACCCTTCATTATGTTTTCGGAATCAATTATGACATTACCAAGCTTACTATGATCGAATCTGCCCTTCATTCTCTTGTCACTCCAGAAAATAAGGAAGAGAAGCCCAAAGAGATCACTCATAATGTCAATGATCTTCTTGAGCATCTGATCGAAGAATCTGTAGCTCTGGTAGGCAAACCTGTTCCTTTAATGAATAAGGAGGATAAGGTTACTGCTATTCAGTTCTTAAATGATGCAGGTGCTTTCCTTATTACCAAATCCGGAGATAAGGTTGCAAATTATTTCGGAATCTCCAAATATACATTGTACAGTTATATTGATGTAAATAAGTAAAAACAGGAAAGAATGATATAAAAACAGACCTGCATGGTACTTTTCCATCAGGTCTGTTTTTTCTTTTATGCGAACAGTAATCATATGGCATGAATGGTATGGAGTGACTATGACTCCATTTCATGTGCCTGTTTGTAGATTTCACAGGCAGCATGATTCACACATCTGTCATGTGCACAATCCATAAATGTGAGGGTTCTTTTATCTCCTTCCATCGTATATTCGCAGCAGACAGTCTGCCCTCCATTACATGTTCTACAAAATCCCGAAATAAACTCTTCTTCTATCTCCATTTTATCCCTCCTCAATTTTCCTTATATCTCATTATCCTTCCGAGAAACAAAAATACAGGCAACAATATATTCGTTACTGTTCACAAATATTTTTATTTATTCATCCGTTTTTTGTTGCATTTTACAACAAACAGATTTATAATCAGTATAACATAGAAATGTGCGGAAACACTATAACAAACATAAAATAATCGTAACTGTTCAGTACCTTCACAGTTACGAGTCAAAATCCATTAAAAATCGCCTTCGGCGATGGGATTTTGACTTGTATGTCTCGGGATTTTGGCATGTTCATGCCAAAACACCTCGCGGGATAGTAGACTGCTGAATAGTTACAAATAATCAAAAAAGAGGGAAAATGTCATGAACAGAGAACTTTATGATGAGGCAATACGCTCCAATATCCTGTCACGCAAACTGATCGAACAGTTGATGGAAAGTATGAATTACAGCAGTATCTCTTTTATCAACTGGACTGTAGAGGTGCTAAAGATTATTAAAACACGTCTGGAACGCGGAGATAAAATCACAGACGAAGTATCCGGAATTACTTATGATATAAAATCTTTCCGAAATTTTGTAAGCACCAATTTTTCTTCCTATATTACAAGTCAGGTCTTTGATGCTCCTGATAAGGCAGAGAAAGTATATTTTTCTCTGGAAGCCACCGAAGACGGACATGCCTACAATATGGTTATGGCAAATTCATCAAAGAACAAAACATATAAGTGGATTTCCAGTCTCAGCGAACGCTTTTCATTAGTGGAGATGATCGCTACCGGAATTGTATACCTTAAAGATAACAGGACAGATACATATCAGCCATTTATTTCCGGAAATGGTAAGTACTGCAGATATGACGTAGAAAAAGGACAGATTGTCGAATTATAAAATGCTGAGATTGATTTGCATCTTGTTATATTATGCATAATCTTAAGAATTGCATAATACAGAACAAACAACAATCATTGAGTCAGTACATATTAAAAAGTCCCCTGCCATTCAGCAGGGGATTTTAATTTAATCATATTCAGATTAGTTGTTGATGAGTTTGTCTTCACCATTCCAGCTGTAAAGTTTACGGATTTCTTCGCCAACTTTCTCAGACTGATGCTCAGAAGCTTTCTTTCTCATAGCTTTGAAGTGAACCTGTGCACCTGCATCAGACATATCAAGTAAGAAGTCTTTTGCAAATGTACCATCCTGGATATCAGAAAGAATTTTCTTCATAGCTTTCTTTGTATCTTCTGTGATGATCTTAGGTCCTGTGATGTAGTCGCCATATTCAGCAGTATTGGAGATAGAATATCTCATTCCTGCGAATCCTGACTGATAGATCAGGTCTACGATCAGTTTCATTTCATGAATACATTCAAAGTATGCATTTCTTGGGTCATAACCAGCTTCAACAAGTGTTTCGAAACCAGCCTGCATAAGTGCGCAAACACCACCGCAAAGTACAGCCTGCTCACCAAAGAGGTCTGTCTCTGTCTCTACACGGAATGTAGTTTCAAGAAGACCAGCTCTTGCTCCGCCGATTCCAAGACCATATGCCAGTGCAAGATCCTGAGCTTTTCCTGTGTAATCCTGCTCTACAGCGATAAGACAAGGTGTTCCTTTTCCAGCCTGATACTCACTTCTTACTGTATGACCAGGTGCTTTAGGAGCGATCATTGTAACGTCAACATTCTTTGGTGGTTTGATGCATCCGAAATGGATATTGAAACCATGAGCAAACATTAACATGTTGCCTTCTTCAAGGTTTGGCTCGATGGATTCTTTGTAAAGTTTAGCCTGTAATTCATCATTGATAAGAATCATAATGATATCTGCCTGTTTAGCTGCTTCAGCTGCTGTATATACCTTAAAGCCCTGCTCTTCAGCTCTCTTCCAGGATTTGCTGCCTTCGTAAAGACCGATAATGACATCACATCCGGAATCCTTTAAGTTCAGAGCATGTGCATGTCCCTGGCTTCCGTATCCAATAATTGCAATTTTTTTACCATCCAGTAAGCTTAAATTACAATCTTCCTGATAAAAAATCTTGTTAGCCATTTTATTTTCCTCCTGCTAATCGTAAAAAAATTTATCGTTAAGGGATGCTCCCCTAGCAAACTATAATATGTACTGTTTGAGATATTCTTCCATTTCCTGCATTCCGAAAAGCCTTCCGGTCTTTCATCAGAAATAGGTTACATCCTGCGAACCTCTTGATAAACCGGTCATTCCTGTACGTGCAAGTTCGAGAATCTCGTAATCACCCATCAGCTCAAGAAATGCTTCCAATTTATTATGGTTGCCTGTCATCTCCAATATCATGGAATCCACACTTACGTCTGCAACTTTCGCATGGAAAACATCCGCTATGGAAATGAGTCCCTGTCTCTGCTCTGGTTTCGCAGCCACCTTGATCATCATTAATTCATGGCATACGCTGTTGTCCGGCTCCAGGATCTTAATATCTCTTACATCTACAAGCTTGGCAAGCTGATTCGTGATCTGCTCCAGAATCAGTTCATCCCCGCTGCACACAACGGTAATTCTGGAAAAACGCTCGTCCGCTGTTACACCTCCGGTAATGCTGTCGATGTTATAGCCTCTGCGGCTGAATAATCCAGATACTCTGGTTGTTACACCTGCAGTATTATCTACTAACAGGGATAATACTCTCTTCTGCATGTCCCACCTGCTTTCAACGTGTACATTTTCACCACGTTAATATAATAAATAGCTCGTATGGTTACCATTATATCAATAATCGTGATTTTGTCAATAAATTTTTCGCACAAAAACAAATGTCTTTCTGTGACAGCTTTTATAAAAACATCAAATTAACTGCCTATATCAGATATTTATTTCTGAACTCTTCGATCATTTTCGGTTTCAGATAAAATACGGTCTGGAAAAACTTTTCCATAGAACCATAAGTCTTTTTCACTGTTTCAAAAACAGCAGCCAGATACTCCTCTTTTACATTATATATAATTGGAAGCTTCTCGGTCATTTTCTCATCTGCCTCCGGCCAGGTCTGTACAAGTCTCTGCATATATACCAGTTTGGGCTCCATATAACGGTTTGTGCGCAGATAGTCTTCATATATCACATCTTCCTCCACCCCCAGCAGACTGAGTAGAAAAGCAGTCCCGATCCCTGTACGGTCCTTTCCAGTTCCGCAATGCCACAAAACAGCACCTTTTTCCTGCCTGAAAAGAATATCGATAAACCTCGCATACTGTTTCAACACCAGCTGATCCATGCATAAATTCCTGTACTGTCTGATCATATATTCTTCCATATCATCCGGGAGTCCTGCAAGCATTTTCACAAACTGTTCTCTGTTGCTGATAACCTGCACATCCTCATCCACAACCGGTACATGGTAGTATTCTACTTCTGCTATAATAGTATCCGGTTTACATTTTCTCTCTTCTGCCGAACGCAGGTCGATCACCGTCTTCAGATTGTATTCTTCTCTAAGTCTGTTCTTATCGCTCTCTGAAATGTGATAAAGTTCCCCGCTTCTCAGAAGCCTCCTCGGCAGGATGTGTCTGTCATCAGCTGTAACGATCGCACCCAGATCTCTGGTATTCGGCAGACTATGAAGAGATATCCTGCCGCCCTTCGGGAAACCTGTTGCCATATCCGGGTTTAATATCTTAAGAATGCGGATACACTCATGAATCTCTTTTTCTGTCATATCGAACTTGTATCTCTTCTTACGTCTGGTAACAATTACAAGATAATTTACACTCAGCTGTCTGTCATCACCTTCATCTGCTCCTTCTTTTCGCATATATGCCCATACAATGTCTTTACATGGAAGATTGTTTATCATCATATGTCTGGTAAAAACCAGAAATCCATCTTCTATTCTTATCTTTCCATACTTCATAATCCACCACTCCACTGTCTGCAATTTTATTACTGTTCACTCTGCTCTTAGAGTGTGTCTGAAAAATCATTCCCGCAATCTGCAAGGCATACTGAACAGCAACCATTTTTTTCAGAATAACACAGAAATCGGAATTTGACAATTCCTGTCAAACGTTTATAATCATGGTGTTATTGTGATATAGCAGTCACCTTATGAACCGTACTTTTTGTACAGAAATCATTTTTTTTGAAAGGATTTATGAAAATGGAGAATCTTATTTTCTGTCTTAATGCTACAATCCCGATTTTTCTCACCCTGATGCTCGGGCTCTTTTTTCGGAAGATCGGACTCTTTGATGACACCTTTGTCAGCCGTCTGAATAAGTTCGTATTTAATGCAGCTCTGCCTGCGCTTTTGTTTCTGGATATTGCAAAGTCAGATTTCTACAGTGTATGGAATACGAAATTTGTATTGTTCTGCTTCTTTGTCACACTGATCAGTATCGGAATTTCCACAGGACTTTCCTATCTGCTGAAACCGCGAAATATCCAGGGCGAATTTATCCAGGCTTCTTACCGGAGCAGCGCTGCAATCCTTGGAATTGCAATTATCCAGAATCTTTACGGAAACGCAGGAATGGCACCACTTATGATCATCGGAAGTGTGCCGCTTTATAATGTGATGGCAGTTATAACACTGTCACTGTTCGCTCCCGACGGCGGTAAACTTGATACCGCAAAGCTTATCCGAACCCTGAAAGGAATCGCCACGAACCCTATTATCCTTGGTATCCTGACAGGTATGGTATGGTCGCTGCTTCATCTGCCAATACCAACAATTCTGAATACTGCCGTAGATAATCTCGGAAAAACAGCGACTCCTCTTGGGCTGATGGCCATGGGTGGCGCACTGAAATTCGGCAAGGCATTCGCAAGGCCGAAACCACTGATCGCATGTAGCTTTCTGAAGCTTGTGGGATATGAAGCTGTATTTCTTCCACTGGCTGTGCTTCTGGGATTTTCCCATGATATGCTGGTTGCGATCATTATCATGCTTGGCTCTGCCACTACTGTAAGCTGTTATATCATGGCCAAAAACATGGATTATGACGGCGATTTTACTTCCGGTGTGGTTATGACTACCACTCTGTTAAGCTCCTTTACCATGACAATCTGGCTCTATATATGCAAAAGCCTGGGACTGATCTGAGCCCAGGCTTTTTATGTTTATATCAGCTTCAGATATTCCAGTCCGTTTCTGATTCCATAATGGAACATATCCTGTGTAATATGATCAGCCAGAGCTTTTATTTTCTCCGAACCATTTCCCATGGCAACCTTCACCGCCGCATATTCAAACATGGCGAGATCATTATTGCTGTCTCCAAACACAATGGTATCCTCCCACGGAATATCAAAGAGTCTGCACACTGCCGAGATCCCCACTGCCTTGTTAAAGCCCTTTGGGACAAATTCAATGGTGGTTCCCGCAATCCCTGAACCACTCTCATGACGGATAATGTCATAATACTCACTCAGTTCCCTGCAGGCAGCTTCTGCATCACAGCCCTTTATCATTTTGGCACTGATTTTATTAATGCGCATACAGTCTTCATTTCCCCTGATGGGACGCCATTTAGATCCTAAAGATTCTGTGATCAGATCCGTATACCAGTTCACATCTGTATTATATTCATCCTTATCATAATACATGAAATCTGCACCTTCCATAACCGGGACCAGACCATATCTGCGCAGGATTTCCACTGATTTTTTTGCAACTTCCGGGGGCATCTCTTTATTAAAAAGACGTTCTCCATCCTTTTCAATGGTAGCCCCGCAGGCACTGATCATACCGGTAAACGGAAGCTCTTCCAGATACCAGGAAACAAAGGCCCTGCTCCTGCCTGTGCAAAGCCATGCGTCATGACCGTTTTCTCTTAATTTCTTCAATGCCTCCTTTGTGCTCTGGGGTACACCCTTTTCCATATCGCAGAGTGTTCCGTCTGCATCAAAAAACACTGCTTTTCTGTTCACTTTCTTATCTCCTGATTTTTATATTTACGTTTATCTGCCAGTATGCCGACAAGCTATGCAAAAAATACTGTCGCTGCCTTAACCAGGCTCTCTGTATCTTTCGCACCTGTTGTTTCATATACAGAGTGCATGGCAAGCTGTGCCAGACCGATATCCACTGTTTTCACAGGAACCTGGGTATTGGAAATATTTCCCAGCGTGGATCCGCCTGCCATATCCGAACGGTTTACAAAAGTCTGGTACGGCACCTTTGCCCTGTCACAGATATCCTTGAAAATTGCAGCGGACACTCCGTCTGTACAATATTTCTGGTTTGCATTGTACTTGATCACGATTCCCCCGTTCAGCACCGGACGGTTTACCGAATCTGTCTTATCCGTATAGTTTGGATGGAGAGCATGGGCATTATCTGCAGAAATCATAAAACTGTCTGCAAGTGCCATATAATATTCCTCCTGGGTACGTCCCAATCCCATATTGATCCGCATCAGAGTATCCTTCAGGAAAGCAGAAGCAGCCCCCTGTCTTGTACTGCTTCCCACTTCTTCATTATCCAGCACACAATGTACAGAAATGCTTTCTTCACGATTTCCCTGCAGGAATCCTTCCAGAGAAGAAAATGCACACTGCAGGTCATCCAGTCTGGGTGCAGAGACAAATTCCTCATTTTCTCCCCACAGAGTACCCGGAGTTCTGTCATAAAGAAACAGATCATGTCCCAGAATATCTTCTTTCTTTACTTCTGCAGCCTCAGCCACAGTTTCCATAAATCTGCCCTTTCCTTCCTTATCGCTGAAAAGAGGCAGCATATCCTTCTGCACATTATATTTATATCCGTCATTTACTTCCCTGTTCATATGAATGGCAAGATTAGGAATAACCAGCAGATCTCTGTCCACAGTCACCATCTTCTCTCTGATTTTTCCATCCTGACGGACGATCAGCCTTCCTGCCACTGACAGAGGTCTGTCAAACCACGGAGACAGAATCATTCCACCGTAACGCTCCACATTCAGTTTGATATAAGCATTCTCCACCTCTATCTCAGGATTCTCCTTGATCTTAAGGGAAGGGGAATCACTGTGGCTTGCCATAATATGAAACTTCCACACAGGCTTCTGCGGAATGGAAAAAGCTATGATCGCAGAATGATTTCTGGTCACATAATAATTTCCGCCTTTTTTAAGCTTCCAGTGATCCTCCTCTTTCAATTCTTCAAAGCCTTCTTTGTCAAGCCTTTTGGTCATCTCCGTCACTGCCTGAAATGCAGTGGGGCTTTTCTCTATGAATTTCAGTAACTTCTTTGCTGTTTTTCTGTACATAGTTTGATTCTCCATTTGAATGATTGTGAAAATGATACCTGATTTATACTGTTTCTTATTATAATCAGTCTGTCCTGGTAATAAAAACAGCAGTCATTATTTCCATAAGAAATATGTGCTGCTGCTTTTATATCAGTCTTTAATGATCAGAGCCATAAAAACCAAATCTGTATTTCCTGTATTTGCAAGTGCATGTCCATGATTGTCCGGTGTGAATGTAATATCTCCGGCTTTTACCGGACGATAGGTACCGTTGTCATTGTATTCGCCCTGTCCCTGTAAAATATAATAGGTTTCACTTTCTCCATGATGTTCATGATATCCCAGTGAACATCCCGGCTCCAGGGTTACCTGTGCATACAGTCCACATTTACCGTTCAACTGCTCTGCGTCAAGAATTTCTTTGATAATTACGTGACCATTTCCACCTGCCATGTGTTCTTCGCGTCTGATTCTCATAATTTTTTGCCCTCCTGTAGGTGTTTTCTCTTTTATAGAATTTCCATTGAATATATCATAGCACTGTTTGTAAAAAATGGCAAAGTAAATATCAATGGAACATCCAGAAAAATATCGTTACTGGTTACTGTTCACTTTATTTTGCAGTATTTTCAGATTTGTTCAGAAGGCTGTCCAGAAGCTGCGAAATGGTCTGATTTAACACAGGATGTCGCAGATACGGAGCAATCTGATTCATTGGTACAAGAACGAAATCGCGGTTGTGCAGATCAATATGAGGAATATGAAGATCTGGCATATCAATAATTTCCTGATCATAAAACAGGATATCCAGATCCAGTGTCCTTGGTCCCCAGTGGATGATACGTTCCCTGTTTGCCGCCTGTTCTAACTGATGCAGTCGCACAAGCAATTCTCCAGGAGTAAGAAGTGTCCGCATTTTCAGAACTCCATTTAAAAATTCATCCTGATCAGTAACTCCGTAAGGTTCTGTAATAAGATAATCGGAAATTGCCTCTATACGGCATCCTTTTGTCTCTGCCAGACCACGGATCCCATTGTCTATATACATCTTTTTATCACCCATATTAGAGCCAAAAGCAATGTAAGCAGTATGCCATTTCCGTGTAATTTCCACAGATACGGTTTTCAGAGGAAGACCAACCGGTGCCCAGGGCTTTTCGATCTTCAGAGTGATTTTTTCAAGTCCGGCAAGAGAGCAAAGAAGCATTTCTGCAAGATTCTCTGCAAGAGATTCCAGAAGTTTATAAGTATGTTTTCTGGTGAAATCAGTGATCATATGGCTGACTTCGCCATAGTTTATGGAAGCAGACAACTCATCGGTTAATCCCGCCAGACGTGTTCTGGTAAAAAGTGTAGCAGAAATAACAAATTTCTGTCCCAGAACATTTTCCTCGGGATATACACCATGGTTTGCAAAAACCTCCAGCTCTTTAATTTCTATTTTGTCTAATCTGGTCTCATCCATAACAGTAAATCCTTTCTGTATATTATTTATATTTACCATCTGTTTTGTGCCAGTAATTTATCTGCGTCCCAGGATTGCTTCTGTCATCTGGATCACACGCTTGTTTTCTTTAACATCGTGGACACGAACAAAAGAACATCCCTTCATTACGCCAATTACACTGGTAGCCAAAGTCCCCTCTACGCGCTGATCTACAGGAAGATCCAGCGCCAGTCCGATCATGGATTTGCGGGATGTACCAAGGAGAACCGGAAATCCCAGATTCTGAAAAAGCTCCAGGTGATTCATTGCTTCCAGATTCATTTCAAATGTTTTTCCAAAACCAATTCCCGGATCAAGCATGATTTTTTCATCTTTAATTCCGGCCTGTCTTGCAAGATTGACACATTCCTGTGTTTCGGCGAGCATATCAATGAGAAAGTTTTGATATTCTGTATTAGATTTGTTGTGCATCAGACAACAGGCCACATCATATTTTGCAATCACGGCTGCCATTTTCGGATCATATTTTAATCCCCAGATATCATTAACCAGGTCAGCTCCTGCCTGGATAGAGTTTTCAGCAACACTGCTCTTAAAAGTATCTACAGAAACAGGAATGTCAAAATGTTTTTTGACCGCTTCAATAACAGGAAGAACTCTCTGTGCTTCCTCATCAGCACTGACAGGAGTATGACCGGGACGTGTAGATTCGCCTCCGATATCAATAATATCTGCACCATCAGCAATCATTGCCTCTGTATGTTTCAAAGCTTCATCCATATGATTCCATTTGCCGCCGTCTGAAAAGGAATCAGGAGTAACATTTAAAATTCCCATTATGCAAGTATGATTCTTAGTGTCAAAAAAACGGTTTCCAATTTTCATGAGCAGAGCCCATCCTTTCTTTTATGCTTATGAAGAAGATCAGTATTCAATTTTCATATTTTTTTTATCATCAGACCAATAGCATTCAGAAGCAGCGGAACATAAAAAACAATTTCTGGACTGCTTATCCGCTTTATAAAGAAGTGCTGCCAGCATACTGCAGGAATCTCCTTTTCGGTGATGTCCAATGGAAGACAGAATCAGTTCTTTTTCCTGTTCTGTAAAGTGCAGATCTGTCAGAATTTCCCGTGCAATTTCTACTCCTGCAATATCATGGGGAATGTTGTACTGATATTGCTGTGCACGTCCGATATCATGAAGAAGTGCTGCTGCATAGATAAGCTCTTTGGGCAGCTCCAGATGTTTCTCCAGTGCATAAATGTACATCAACCGTGCAACATCCAGAAAATGTTCAGGAGTATGACGGCAGAAGATCCGTTCACTTTCAAGTTCCTGTATTTTTTTATAATGTTCCTGATAAACCGGGTGCCTCCAGATCTGATTGACACGATCCATATCTGAAAAATTGTTATTCATCCTTTTACCATAGAAAGGAACATTTTCTGCAGTTCCTTATCTTCTGTAAACGCACCACGGGTTACAGTAGTGATTGTTTTGCTTCCTGGTTTTTTTATTCCGCGCATGGTCATACAGGTATGTTCCGCTTCCAGCATTACCATAATTCCTTTTGGATCCAGAGTACGCTCCAAAGCATCTGCGATCTGAACGGTAAGCCGTTCCTGGATCTGTGGTCTTCTGGAATAAACCTCTACTGTACGTGCCAGTTTGCTTAAACCGGTAACTTTGCCGTTGGGGATGTATGCAAGATGAGCTTTTCCATAAAAAGGCATCAGGTGATGCTCACACATGGAGTAAAAGGTGATGTCTTTTTCCAGCACGATTTCATTATTTTCTACAGGAAACTGCTTTAACAGATGCTGATCCGCTTCATGACCAAGACCTCCGTAAATTTCTTCACACATGCGGGCAATCCTGTCAGGAGTATCAATCAGACCTTCCCGTGTGATATCTTCACCGATACCTTCCAGAAGCAGACGGACTGCCTGCTCAATTTTCAGTTTGTCAACCATTAAAAAATAACCTCCTTTGTATTTTTGAAATGGAGATTATCCTTTTGACCAAATTAAAAAGGATATCTCCAATTGTGATAGAATGTATGTCGAAAACATTCCCTAACACAATATGAGATATCCTCTTATATTGTTTGCAACGGGTGCGGATAATATACCGTAAGACGCACTTTTCGTTTCAGTGACAACTCCCCATTCACCGAACACTTGACGCATAAAATCCTATTTTGCATATCATTCATTTCGGTATTCAGTATACCATGTAATACAATAATAGAAAAGGGTTTTTCTGACTTTTCAGAATGATTTTTTTCCTGCTGCCAGAACTAATAGTTTCGAAGTACACTTTGCAGATATACTTTATACTACTGCTTTACATCTTCCGGTCCGACAATTCTCATTCCGGATCCAACACCGGTAAGCCATCCAAAAAACTGCGAGCTTCTGAGTATCTGTTTTTACATTTACCACTCTTCACATTTAATACCGCTTATCTGTTCAATTGGAATGACCGTTTGATCTGTCATGATTATGGTATGCTCATATTCGTCTACCTTTTTTACAATACCAGAGCACGTAACATAGGATCCGCCGGCTTTTTTTGCATCGGGAACAAAATAAGTTATCGATACATTCTGTTCTATACCGATATTATTTCTGATTATATTGATTTTTTCGTTCAGCTGAGCAATCACTTCCTCGCTCAGTTCCAATCGTTCATCGGTTAATCTTGCCGTTTCTTTTATCGCAGCATCATGTCCGGTCAGAGCTGCAAAAGGAGCAAATTGCGCTGCCCGATCCCGAAGAGGCATTTGCGGATGATTCTTAGAGACCGGATGCGGTAAATTGATGATATCGTCATAAGAATTATTTTTCATCCTCTTCCAACTCCTTTATGCCTTATGTCCGCCAATTTGTTCATTTCTGTCCCTGGCGGTTGCACCTTCCTGAAGATTCATTCCCTTCAGTACAGCGTTTTTTCCAAATTTCTTTTTAATACTGAGCATTGCTTCCTGCATACGTTTTTCGCGATCCAGCGCAGCCTCTTCCTCTTCCTGCTTTTTCCTTTGCGCCTCATAATCCGTAAAAAGATCCAACTGCTCATACACTTTTTCTTTCTTTACAGAATTTTCATCCACAAGCCTGTTCGCTGTGATATTAATTCTTCTGATAAGCAGGTTTCTGTCAACAATCCCGTCATATAGTTCTATTACTGCATCCGTTATCAGTTTTGTTGAGGAAGTCTGCCGTTTCAGATTGGTCGTTCCATGTGCGTGTTTCGGAATTCTTCTTCCATAACGGTCGATCGTAACCTCTCCATGATACTGCTTTTTCCTGTCGGCATTGTTCAGATTCTCAATATCATAACCAACCGTCAATACAATCTGGTCCGTCACAAGCTTCTTATCCACCAGATCCAAAACCATCTGGTCCGTCATCTCTTTGACGACTAATTTTGCTTTTTCAAAGTCATAAGGACAATGAAGTACCTGCCCGGAACAAACACTGTTCGTTTCCGGTTTGTAAGACTTGACCATTTCCATGGTACAGGGCTCATATCCCCAGGCATGATTGATCAGAAGCTCTGCATTAACGCCAAACAGTTTATATAGCAAATCTTCGTTATATAATTCATTCTCTTTTCCGATGGAACATCTGGCAATATCACCCATCGTATAGAGGCCATATTCTTCCAACTTCTTTGCATATCCCTTTCCGACTCTCCAGAAATCAGTAAGAGGTCTGTGGCTCCAGAGTTTCCTTCGGTATGACATTTCATCCAGTTCTGCAATTCGTACACCATCTTTATCTGCTTTAATGTGCTTCGCCACGATATCCATCGCAATCTTACACAG
>UMIU01032009.1_pt1 | contig 38408 bp, 36 predicted proteins | sample 1965871 | NCBI WGS metagenome assembly UMIU01 (sample SAMEA4836132, study PRJEB28245) | human gut metagenome | biome: gut microbiome; material: fecal sample | place: Denmark | collected 2008
AATCTCACTGGTATTTGGCTATTATGTAACTACCGAAACCTTATGGTAATGTGAAAGAATCGTTGGATCCGATACATCTGCGTCTTCAGCAAATTGTTTAAATTTAGTTATTCTAAACCCAAGATTAGAATTATAAATCGAGCTATTTGCAACATGGAAATCATGGCAATAATCTATACCACTTCTTTGCTTATTATGCCTGTCTAATACATTTGACATAACTGCCTTTGCCATGGTATATCTTTTAGGAGCAACCCCCGTATTATCTGCTGCAGGGTGAAGAATTCTCACCCAGGAAGCTCCTTCTTTTTGAAATGCCGAATGTGCAAATACATCAGATGCTACATGCATTGCAATGCCGAATACAAATGCCCTCTGTGTAGAATCGCCTTTACCAATAATCTTGTTATTTGACTTGTTCGAGTCAGAATTATCTTTATCTATTATACCTTGCAGTCCCTTTCTAATCGCAGTATAACAGGTAGAAGTCAAGCCCTTAACTTCAGATCGAGACACTGCTGTATAGCCTTCTCCTCGGCCATATGCAAGTGCTATCTTTACAAGAAATTTGTAGTTTGCCATATAGTTGCACGTTCCTGAACTGATTGCCGTAGCACTAGGATTATTATGCCAACTATACCCATGAAACTCTGGATGCGACGTCATACCCGACAAAAAAGAAACATTATCTGGATACGTAGCTCCATCTTTTAAAGCCATATTATCATCATAATAAAGCTCATGCACACTAGATTTCCAACTGCCATCTACGATCGGATCACTCAAGTCTTCCACCTTGGCCGTATTTTCAACAACGTCTATCTGCTTAATAGCCAAGTCTTCAAACTCTTTGCTATTAATATCTGGAACAGCCATGTCAACATCATTTTCCGGTTTTGCCTGCCCCTCCTCTACAGGTGTATTTTCTGCAGTCTCGCCAACGCTCTCTTGTTGCTGTACTAGCGCCGTTGCTATATTTTCTTCCTGGCCTTGCACGTCTTGGTTCTCGTTATTCACAGGAGCAGAAGGGGATTCTTTTTGTACCGCTGACTCAGGTACAGCATTTTCCACCGTCTCACCATGTTCTACATCGTTTACTGGTGCATCAGTTGAAGGCACCTCGATCGAAGGTGTCTCTTCTTCCACAGCATTGTCACTCCCGACAGCAATATCCTCAAACTGTACAGCAACCTCATCATAAAGTTCCAGTGCATAGTCATAGTCTACAAGACCAAATCCACTTCCTGTCGTCCCCAAATTCTTTGCACTCAATTTGATGAGTGTCTTGATGAATGTTGCGGGCTTTGTTGTATCTTTGCTCCAAAGAAGCGCCGCAACACCGGTTACATGTGGAGCAGAAAGACTTGTCCCTGACAGCGTCAAATCTTCTCCGAAATTTCCCTGTGCAAGAACCGCTTCTCCAGGTGCAACAACATCAATTGCTTCACCTCTGGAACTGAAGGAACTGATCTCTCCTGCCGCATTCGTAGCACCTACTGCAAGCACACTGTCGAAGGCAGCTGGATAATCTACGCTGGAATTACCATGATTTCCACCAGCGGCTACAACGAGGATGCCTTTTTCTGTCGCAGCGTCGACTGCTGTTTTGAGCGCCTCGGAATACGTCTGTGTACCAAAACTGATATTGATAATATCAACGTCTTGCGCAATAGCCCAGTAGATTGCCTCTACGACGCGGCTGACAGGGGCTTGTTTGTTCTCATCGAGAACGCGCGCAGAATATAATTCAATATTTCGTCCGACCCCCTGTACGTCACTATCTGCGCCAATGCCTGCAATAAGGCTTGCCACGCTTGTACCATGTCCGCACAAATCTTCATATAAAGGCGTTTCGACAGGTCTTTCTGTGATAAAGTTTTTCCTCACCTTTACATCTATATTATCGGTCATATCAATCCCCGAGTCAAGGACTGCAACTTTAATTTGTTGGCTTGCAATTGCATTATCAGCATTGATAACCTGCAGATTCCAATCATTGGATACCGGCTTTACCATATCCCATTCCGTCTCAACTGGCGCTTCCATTGTAAAGTCCTTTTCGATACATTGGATGCTCTCATCAGTTTTCATATTTGCTGCTTCACCAGAAGAAAGATCCACTGTCTGCGCTGAACCGTCAGTATCAATAATGATATACGTATCTTTCGGCCCCTCAGCATAAGCCAAATCTGTTCTCGTAAACAGACAGCATTGGATAACCAGCAAGGATATGAGCAAACTGACAATCCATTTAGAATGTCTGTGTCGTAATAATCTGTTCATTTCTTCATCCTTTCTAAAGTTCCTCCTGTTACAGATCATCATAAAAGCGAGGAACAACATTGCTATTCCCATGGCATTCAATATCTCTGACATACCCATTGCTGCAACAACCAGAGAAAGCAAAATACTAACAATAACCCTCTTACCTACTTTTTGCTTATAAACCTTCTTTTCATTTTGTGACAGTGGTTTATTCTTGTGCTCCGATGGGGACATGTAGTAAATCACGCCGCCCAACATGATGACTCCAAGCAACAATATAGTTTCCGAAATATTTATCCAACGAATCAGCATCATTGCCGCGATGATCATCCCAAACGTTAACACATAGCATCTGAATTGTGTCGCTGCATGATAACCGCCCGCATAAATGCGTAGTGCTCTATACGTTACAGCAAATGCCATCGCCTCTATCACCATGTCAAAAGAGAACCCAATTGCAAACATAACGGAATAAGTAAACACCTGCGAAAACAATTCTTTTATACCAAATAAGTAAATCCCTTTGTCTTCAGTGGGAACTATCCCTTCCCTAATCATCTCGCCCAACAGTCGTTCTGAGATACTAGTCATGTTTCTTTAGTTTTTCAGAGCCTTTTGGCATCTGTGGTTGATAACCTAGCAACCTACAGGTCGAATTTACGTTAAATTGTGTAATCAGCTTGGCTTCCTTCGCCAGCATTTCCATTGACTTTCTTTTTAATTTATTCATTTTGGTCACCTCTTCCTTTCCCTTAAATATGTCTTTGATGTTATTATACATATTTGACGCCATTGTGCCGAAGGATGTAATGAAAACCATACCTTTTTGTAACCAACTAAAAGATGTTCTTAACGCAGGTAAAATCTTATGATAGAATATTATTAATAGAATGGGAGGTGTCAGGATGTTCCGAATAGCTATTTGTGACGATGATAACGCCATATGTAATCGTATTGACCAAATCATTCTTAATTATAGTGCGAAGAATAAAACCCTAATCGAAACCGAGGTGTTCTATAGCGGTGAAGATTTATGCAAATACCTCGATTCAGAAAACAGCTTCGACCTTATTTTCCTGGATATAGAAATGATGCGAATGAGCGGCGTTGATGTAGGATTGAAAATCCGTAAAGAGAAAATGGATTACAATACGAAAATTGTCTATGTTACAGGAACGAATCAATACACACGCCATCTGCTTGACCTGAACCCTTTGCTTTATATTGAGAAGCCTTTCACAGAAGATGCAATTATTGAAGCTCTAAAGTTAGCATTACGGCTGGCAGACCAATTGGAGGGTTGTTTTCAATTTAAGGTAAATGGATTTAATTATGGGCAAAAGTTTAGCGAAATTCTTTATTTTGAAAGTAGGTTAAGGAAAATCCTTCTCGTAACTGAAGCCCGAGATTTTGAATTTTATCAAAAACTCAACGAGTTGGTTTCTGATCTCCCCATGTATTTTGTACAGGTACACCGTTCCTATATTATCAACATCAAAAAAGTAGCTGCCTTTTTAGGAGACTCCGTGCTGATGCAAAATAACGTTGAAATTCCAGTTAGTCAGACATACAGAAACAAATTAAAAGAGATTGAAAAAATCGAATTGGAAGCAAGAGGATTACTGAAATGAACGCTTACGTTACAGCCTACATTATCAATAATTTTTTCTATGCCTACGTACTTTACCGTATGTTTAGGATTTTTTATAATGAAAGAAGTGTAGGAAAAGCTTCAGAAATCATTTCCTATTTTTCCTATGCCGCAATCATGAGCATTACGGCTTTCTTGGATACACCACCATTGGCGTATCTACTTTTAAGTTTTGTATTATACTTTCTTTTGACATGCATCTATACATCTTCTTTTATCAAGCGTTTTATCTCTGTCATAATCGCTTATATGATAATGGTCTGTGTAGAACTTGTAGTCAATTACATAACCAATTACTATATTCAGGATCTGACTACCGCTTTGGAGTATGATTCTATCTTCGGCATTACCGCGATTACTATCCTAACCTTTTTCGTTGTCCTTCTTTTAGAGAACGCCGTCAACTTAAAAAACGGAGTAAAAATTGCTCCCTCATATTGGATATCCATCATTGTAGTTCCATCCGGCAGCCTGACCTTACTCTTAAACAACCTTTCTGCCCATACAGACCCTGTCATCATCCTGATGGATTCTATTATTATCTTGGGTATTAATATTCTCTGGTTTTATACTTACGATCGAATTTCCCATCTTTCTAAGCTGGAGATAGAAAACTACATGATGGAACAGCAGAACAAGTCCTATGAAAAGCAGTTATTGATCATGAAGGATTCTGAGGAAGCAACGCGCGCCTTGCGGCATGATTTAAAAAACCATCTAACAGCGCTTGATGCGTTAAGCCAAGAGGGTGCTGCGGCAAAATATGCCCAGTCTCTGGCGCAGCAGCTACAGGACACACAAAGCCTTTCCAATACAGGTCTTTTGGCTTTGGACAGCCTGATCAATTACAAACTCAGTCCTTTAGCGACTGATATAAAATTAACCTACGATGTTCATATTTCACCAGATTTACCAATCGAAGATTTTGATTTGATTATCATACTCGGCAATCTAATCGATAACGCTCTGGAAGCATTAGAAAAAATAGATGACGGTCAGAAGGAGCTCTCTCTGCTCATCAATTATGACAAAGGGCGGTTGATCATACAACTAAAGAATTCCTACATAGGCGAACTAAACAAGACTCTCTACACGACAAAAACAAATAAACAATACCACGGTATTGGATTAAAAAATGTGAAGTCTGTGGTACAAAAGTATAGAGGAACGTTGGACATCACTTTCAGCAACAGTATCTTTACAGCAGAAGTGATACTCTATCTGCTCAGCCAAGATCATCAAAAATAGAAACAACGCGTCAGTCGGAGATGAGCGCAACTCCCTGCTCCAATTCGAATGCATCAATTGATACATTTCCATTGACAAAATGCACTTTTTCGTGTATCATCATAACTAGGGGTGAAGCTTATGAATCCGCACTATAATCAAAACTATTCAAGAGAAGAAATCAAGAGCATCCTCAGTAAAATAAAAGCGTGCATCGCATCTGACAAATTTACAATTTCCCAAAATGAAAATCGTCAAGAAAATATAGATTTCATTAATGAATATAACATTCGCAGCAACAAACAAAAATCTATATTGGTGCAGATTAACGTTGAGGATTTTTGTCACTCTGTTCAGAACACAAAAATCGGTTATGAACACGAGGTGCTTTATGTATTTGTTCCACAGGTAAAGCTGTTTAACGCCTGCGATGAAGAAGAGACCGTAGACATCTATACGAAGTTTAACATTTTAGATTTACCTTCTGGCGGTCAATTGATTGTCATATCGTTTCACAAGCGGAACAAACCCGTTGATTATATATTTAGGTAAAGCCTAATTGGAAGGAGAATGGATTATGGACAGAACCCTTGTATTTTGTGAAGAATGTCGTAAAGACGTTAACTATATCATTTCAGAAAAAACAATGTCAGGAAACCTCAAAGGCACCCCATACCAATACACTGGCAAAGAGGCTCGCTGCATGGATTGCGGCGCCCTTGTTTATGTGCCTGAAGTGAATGACACGAATCTAAAGGCTCTATACGATGCATATCGGCAGAGCAACAACATCATTCCACTAGAGACGATTCGGGCAATTCCAGAAAAATATTCGATCGGAAAGCGACCGCTTTCCCTTTTGCTCGGCTGGGGAGAACAGACCTTTTCCCGATACTATGACGGGGATATTCCCTCAAAGCAATATTCCGATATACTGGCCAGAATCTATGCCGATCCGTCTTATTACGCAGAAATTCTGGAGCATGGAAAAGCCAACTTAAAGTCTCCTTCCACCTATGAAAAAAGCAAAAAGGCAGTCGATGCTTTGCTTGCTCCGGATGACAAAAATGATACAAAAATTGATGTTGCAATTAAATATCTGCTGCATCAATGCGAAGACATTACGCCATTGGCCTTACAAAAAGCGCTTTATTATATCCAGGGCTTTTATTATGCATTCCATCACACCTATTTGTTTCGCGAGAACTGCGAAGCCTGGGTGCACGGTCCGGTATACAGAGACATTTTCCATAGATATCGCGATTATCGTTTTGATCCGATTGCACCTAATGATTCTTTTGATGATTCTATACTTACCACATCAGAAAAGGCGATCTTTGACAGTGTTACCAGCCACCTGTGCTGCTACAGCGGCAAGGTCCTGGAACGTTTTACCCATAACGAAGCCCCTTGGCTCAATGCAAGAGGCGATTTGTCTATTTTGGCGCCTTCGGATCGTATTATTTCCCGAGACTCCATAGGAGAATACTTTACAGCAGTCAAAGAAAAGTACAACATGGTAACGCCAAAGGATATCCGTGCCTATGCGCAGGATATGTTCCAATCCCTCTAACTTGAACAGCGCGGCAGATGGAGAGCAAACTGCCGCGCTTTTGATTATTTATTTTGAACGAACTCCCTCTTCAACATAGAGATGATTCGTTCATTTTCTTTTTCGTAGAAGCTTCCTTTTCCCGTGAAATAGCCTGCGGCTGCCGTGGCCTGCGCCACCAGCATGGAGAGTCCGCTGGCAAAGGGGATATCAAGATCGACTGCTTCCTTGATGAAGGCCGTATAATACGGGTTATATACCACATCGAATACGCCTTTGCAGCAAGGAAAATCCCGCAAGTCGATCAGACGGCCGGAAACATCAGGATACATGCCCACCGGGGTTGCGTTGATGATGATCTCTGCATCAGCATGAGCAGGCAAGTCCTCATAGTTCACCATGAGGCAGGCCGCCCCGCCGGCAGACGTCTCGAAAGGCTCTGTCACCTTACGGGAAACCACCACCAGCTCTGCCGCCCCTCTGTCCGTCACCGCTTTCTTAATCGTCTGGCAGGTGGCGCCATTTCCCAGAATGACCACCTTCCTGCCACGGACATAAATCCCGGCTGTATCTATGGCATACAAAAATCCTGTATAATCGGTATTGGTTCCATGGAGTTCACGGTCTTCATCAAAATAGAGGCAGTTGACCGCGCCGATTTCCGCAGCCAGCTGCGAGAGATGGTCACAGTAAGGGATCACTGTTTTCTTGTACGGTATGGTGACCGACAGGCCTTTAAAATCCCTGCTCTCAAGGAGCGCATTCAGTTCTTCCGCTTCCAGGGAGCGCAGTTCATAGGGGTATGCGCCCAGAGCCTCGTGAATGATCTTTGAATAGCTGTAGGTCATATTTTGACCGATTGATCCGTATTCCATAAGCACATCTCCTTACATGGATTTCATAATAGTGATTTCTGTATTTCTATCGCCGATCGTCTCTCTCATGGCATCCGCCAGATCCTTCATGCGTGTCTCCGTCGGTTTTTCTGTGTCAGTCAGGGCATATTCCCGTCCCAGCTGACCGTATTTGACCTCGCCCAGGTTGTGATACGGCAAAAGCTCAATGGTCTGGATCTCGAGAGATGCGGCATATTCCGCCGTTTCCCGCAGATTCTCTGTGCTGTCATTGATGCCCGGAATTACCGGTATCCGCACTACGATGTTGTCGTGAACCTTTGCCAGCGCCGCCAGATTTGACAGAATCTTTTCGTTGGAAACGCCTGTAATATCTCTGTGGGTTTCGTCGTCCATGTGTTTTACATCATAGAAGACCAAATCCAGCAATGCGGCAGTTTCCAGCAGCGTTTCGGTATCTGTCATGCCTGTGGTTTCTATGGCCGTATGCACGCCGTTCTCTCTGCATGCTGCCAGAATTTCTTTCAGAAAAGCTGACTGCATCAGCGGCTCGCCGCCCGAGAAGGTGACGCCGCCGCCTGATGAGTCGTAGAAGGATTTATCTTTGAGGATTTCTTTCAGAAGGTCTTCAACCGTATAGTCTTCGCCTACCACCTTTTTTGCGTTGGTGCAGCATTCTTTCACGCAGATCTCGCACAGATCGCATTCCTCGCGATTTGTGATTTCAAAAGGAGGCTGTGCCTCGATCAGCCCTTTCGGACAAACCGCGGCACAATACCCACAATTCACACATCTGCTTTGAAAGCAGGCAACCTCTTTTTCCACCTTCTGGCTCTCCGGATTGGAGCACCAGAGGCAGTTTAAGGGACATCCTTTGAAGAACACCGTCGTTCGGATGCCCGGCCCGTCGTGGATGGACATCTTCTGTATATTAAAAATCGTTCCTGTTTTCATCAAATATTCACCATTCTTAGCAGCAGCATCCGCCTACATTTTTGTGAGCTGTTCTGCCGATGATATTATTTTGCACATCTCTGTCCAGCTCGATAAAGTATGCGGAGTACCCAGCTACTCTGACGAGGAGGTTCTTGTAATCCTGCGGATTTTCCTGTGCAGCCTCAAGGGTTCCTGCATCTACGACGTTGATCTGAATGTGTTCACCGTTCATATCAAAATAGGACTTGATGACGTTTTTCAGAATCTGTTTGCCCTCTTCACCCTGTACGATGTTCGGATCGAATTTGATGTTAAACAGTGCGCCGTTGTTGCAGTCGCTCTGGTCGATGGATGCGACAGATTTGATGGTTGCAGTCGGGCTGGTTACATCGCGTCCTACCATCGGGGAAGCGTTGTCGGAAACTGGTTCGCTTGCCAGTCTTCCATCTGGTGTAGCGCCGATGGTCTTACCCTGCAGCACGTTGAAAGATGTAGACAGGATGCAGTTCTCATAAGTGCCTCCACGGCTGTCACGGTATTTCACCATCTCTTCGTTATATGCGCGAATCATGCGGTTTGCATATCCGTCAACTCTTTCTCTGTCATTGCCGTATTTGTCAACCTTGTTGAGGATGATGTTGCGCAGTCTTTCGTTTCCTTCAAAGTTATTCTGCAGGACTTCGTTAAACTCGCTGGCGTTCATCATCTTTTCCTGGAACAGGACGTAGTCCAGTGCTTCCAGACAGTCAGCTCCATTTGCCATGGCGACGAGGAAGACCCCGGAGCTGTTATAAAGAGCGCCGCCCTCTTCCAGGGATTTGCCTCTTGCGATGCAATCGGTTACCAATGCAGAAGCATATCCCTTTGGTACATAGACTGCATGCATTGCGCAGACCTTTGTGTAAGCTTCGCACATGATTTTGACAAAGTGTACAATCTGCTTGTGCAAGGCTTCTTCAAAGTCTTTGATGCTGGTGAATGTATTCGGATCACCTGTCTTGAGGCCCATTTCGCATTTCGCCACCGGATCCCAGCCGTTGTTCATGACCAGCTCAATGCATTTTGCTGCATTGACATAGCCCACGTTTGGACGACCGTCAGACTTACCCATGACATAAGGCTCAACACAGCCGTGCACAGTCCAATCTCTAGAATCTTCTTCGGTCGCGCCTTTGTTCTTGAGCAGGTTTCCTACCAGGTTATCGTTATAGAATGCAGGAATTGCATAACCTTTCTGTACCATTGCCAGGGCGACGTCCATCAATTCATCCGGTGTGTTGTCGTTAACACGCAGCGCCATGGTCGGCTGTACAGTCTGCACCAGATCCCATGCTTTGAATACGGAATAAGTCAGTTCGTTGGTGGCATCTATTCCGTCTCTGGAAAGACCGCCGATTGCCATCTGCTGCCACATCGGATAAGCTGCAAATCCGAGAGAGTCAAAAGCGTCTCTCAGCTTCAGGATCTCTGTGCATTTGATGTATAATGCCGCCAGCAGTTCTTCTGCGTCTTCCGCAGGCATATCGCCGTCTATAACGGATTTCTTGTAGTATTTATATAAGTTCTGGTCAAGCCTGCCCACTGCGATGGAGTGGCCGTTGTCTTCAATCTGAATGGTCAGTTGTAAGAACCATACGAACTGCAGCGCTTCCCAGAAGTCTCTCGGTTCATTTTCAGGTACATTGGAGCACACATCTGCAATTTTCTGCAATTCTTTCTTGCGCTGTGCATCTGTCTCCGCCTCAGCCAGCTTTGCCGCATGCTCTGAGAACTTGTGGGCAAAACGGATGACTGCTTCGCAGGAGATGATATTGGCATTCCAGAAATCCACTTTTCTCATGTCCTCCGGCGTCAAAACCGGTGTCTTTTCAATCATCTCTTTTGCCTGGTTGATGACACCGCGAAGTCCCATAGGCAGGATTCTCGGATAGTCTGGGGAAATGTGTCCCATGCCTGTGGTTCTCGCCCCTACGGACAGTACCCCGCATTCCTGCGCCTTTAATACATATGGGTCGAGGACTGCCGTTGACTGCATGTCAAAGGTGTTGTCGCCCCAGCTTTCCAGAATCGGCAAAATCTCAGCTTTTGTTTCCGGCGTTACGACGATAGGGTCTGTACCGCGAGTAGGGAACATGTCGATTTCGTCGATGACCCACTTGGCGCCGAATTCAGGGAATACTGGTACACCTCTGACTCTCTTTGTCTGACTTCCGACGAGGAGTTCTCCCTCCTGCATGTTCGGCTCCATGTTGTCCAGTATGTATGCAAAAGCGTGCGCCCTGCGAAGCACCGGTGTGCAGTCAGCATAGATCTCATAGGCCTCTGTCACAAGCTTTGCTCTTTCTACATCAAGCTGTGGTTTTGAATCTTTGAGACGTTCGTTCATCATATCAATTCTATCTTTGTTCATTTTCCGCTCCTCTTTCTATCAAAAAAAGTATGATTTATATCTTACATAAATCATACTTGAAAACCAGTCATAATGGTAGCGGACAAACGTCAATATCACGTTGACAATCCGTACGAAGCCGCGCTTCGTCAGTCCTTGATGCAGCTGAGGAATCGCTTGAGCGAAGGGGAGATATCTGCTTTTGATTTGACGGCAAAACCGATCTTTCGGTTCATATCCACGTCGATGGGCCTGTATTCCACATCAAAGAGGGATACGGCGTATTTTGCAATCAGTTTCGGCATGATGGCAACAAAGCCGTTTTGCTCCACCATGCGAATGACTGTAAAATCCGAATTAGAGGTATAACCTTCATATTCTTTTACATCCACATACTTCATGATCTGAACGATATCCTGATCCAGGCCTTTGTGTGACTTGAACAGCAACACCCTTTCTTTGAACAATTCTTTGACGGGAACTACCTCGCGGCTGCACAGCGGATGGCCTGACGGGAGAAGGGCGACATATTCGTCGTCTATTTCTTTCAGCCATTCAAAGTGATGGTGAGGCTGCCGGCTGAAAATACCGATATCGATGATACCGCGATTGAGCCACTGCTCAAGCTGCTCGAGGCTGTGCTCTTCGAGAACCTCGATCTGAATGCGCGGATACTTATCATAGAACTTTCTCAGCAGGCCGGGTATCAGTACAAAGGCCGTCGTCGGAAAACAGCCGATTCGCACCGTACCCTTTTCGAGGCCGTTGATCAAAGAAATCTCCTCTTCAAGTTTCTCGTTCTCTTTTACAATGTTGCGGATAATCGGCATTAGTTTTTCGCCTTCTGGTGTGAGGGTGATGCCTTTGTTGTTTCTTTTGACGATCTGAAAGCCCAGCTCTGTTTCCATGCTGTTGAGCATTTTCGATATGCCAGAATGGGTGTAGCCCAGATCGTAGCTTACATTATTGATGTTGCCACGGTCTACTACCTTCAGCAGTACCTCGTATTTCTTTAAGTCCATCGTCGCGCACCCTCCCTAAAACTTTTCTTCTTTCACGTACTTCAGCAGTTGTCTTACAGCAGGCGAAACACGTTTGACATCTCTCACGGCAAACCCCAGCTCTCTGGATACGTTCACGTCGATTGGCCTGTAAGTCACATCAAAGAAATTAACTGCAATCTTTGCAATCAGCTCTGGAATCAGCGCCACAAATCCCAGTTGTTCCGTCAGGCGGATGACGGTAAAATCCGAATTTGACGTATACTTGGGCACCTTGTCCATCTCCACATATTCCATGACCTTCACCACGTCCTGATCAATGCCTTCGTGGGATTTAAAGAGAACCAGATCCTCTTCAAATAATTGATTTACCGGTACCTGCTCAAGTGCAGCCAGCCTATGCTCTTTATGAAATAGCGCTACATAAGGGTCTTCTCTCACGCCTACCCAGTCATAGTTGTGATAGGGCTGCTTGCTGAATACCCCGATATCGATGATTCCCTGATTCAGCCACTGTTCCAGGTTCTTGATCCCGTTTTCCTCGATCACTTCGATGGCGATGTTCGGATGGTTATCCTTAAATATGGCGATCAAAGAAGAAATCCATGCAAAGGACACCGTCGGGAAACAGCCGATTCTGATCTTACCAGTTTCAACGCCTCTGATCAGGGCGAATTCTTCTTCTATGACTTCCTTGTAGTTGATCAGCTGTCTGATCAGGGGCAACACTTTTTCTCCATCCGGGGTCAGGCTGATGCCCTTATTTGTTCTGGTAATCAGAGGAATGTCGATTTCCTCCTCCATACTTTTCATCATCTTGGAAATTCCAGAAAGGGAATATCCAAGATCCTCGCAAGCTTTGCTGTAACTGCCTCTCTCAATGATATCTAAAAATATCTCGTATTTTACCATATCCATAAGTAATCTCCTGTCTCGCATCAATATCGATTCTCTCTAAGCCAATTATATCTCCCCTTATGGTGCCCTGACAACCACAAAAACATCTCCAAAAGGAAGAGATGTTTTTGTCTCTGATCATGATTATGCAGCTTTTTTATCTTTCTTGTAGAATACACCGATGCCGAGGAACGCAAATGCGATTGCAACGACTGGTGTAATTAATCCGAGGAATGCATATGGGATATACTGTACTGTCGCAACACCTAAAGTCGTTGCCATAAAGATACCATTTGAATTCCAAGGAATGAGTGCCGCGCACATGGTTCCTGTATCCTCTAAGCTTCTCGATAAAACTTTTCTGTCGATGTTCAGGTCGTCATATGCAGGTCCGAAAAGTTTTGAAGTGATCAGCATGGAGCTTTCCAGTGATCCTGTCAGTCCGCACATTACAAAGGATGAAACCAGCGTCGAAGTGATCAATGTACTTGCTCTCTTTGTAATTGCGGCAATCTTCGACAAAACTGTTCTCAGAATGCCTGTCACGTCCAGGATATTTCCCAGGATGCAGGCCATGAAGTAAAGGGCTACCGTCCACAGCATGCTGGAGATACCGCCTCTGTTCAGCAGCGAATCGATCTGCTCAACACCTGTGTCAATGGTGAATCCGTCGTACATCAGGTTTGCAACGTCGATTGGGTTACTGCCCTGGAAGATGACAGCCATCACTGCACCCAGAAGTGCAGATACCACCAGTCCCGGAATTGCCGGCGCTTTTTTTACGATAACTACAATCAGCACAACGACTGGAATCAGGCATACCGGTGAAAGGTTGAAGTGCTGTGACAGATTGTCTATGTACAAATCAGCTGTCGTCGTGTCAACTGCACCACCGCTTGCGCTGGTAAATCCTAAAACTGTGTACAAGATCAGGGAAATGACCAGGGCCGGTGTCGTGGTCCAGAGCATGGAGCTCATATGTTCAAACAATGTCGTGCCTGCCATAGCTGATGCTAAGTTCGTCGTATCTGAGAATGGAGACTGTTTGTCGCCGAAGTATGCGCCAGATACGATAGCGCCTGCGGTCATTGCCGGATTGATTCCCAGACCCGCGCCGATACCCATAAAGGCGATACCCACTGTACCTGCAGATGACCAGGAACTTCCGCATGCCATCGACATGAATGCCGCTGCCAGGCATGCACATAGTAAAAAGAATTTCGGGGATATGAGCTTTAAGCCCAGGTAAATGATGTACGGGATGGTGCCTGACGCGATCCATGTGGCGATAACCGCGCCGATCAGCATCAATATGAATGTGGCTATGAGCATACTCATAACGCCGTCCATCATCATCTTCTGCACGTCGTCCCATTTGTAGCCTAAGAATATCGCAAAGCAGGATGCGATAATGATTGAAAATAGCAACGCGATTTGAATTGATACGTCTAATACTGTAACGCTCAGCATCAATATTGCAACTACCACCAGCAATATCACCAGCGCCTGCATAAAGGATGGAGCTTTAATTTTCTTCTTGTCCATTTTTCCTCCTAATTAATAACCGTTTTATCAAAGAGTGCTTATATAATTCCTTTGATCTGTCTGAAAAAGAAACATCGTCTGCCTAATCGGCCTGAAACAATTTTGGATACTCGCTGTGTCCAAATATTCAACATGCATGTTGTTTAACAACATGATAGCCCAAAATCTATTCTCTGACAATTCGCATTTCGTCAAGCCCTCCTTGATAAAACGTTAACAATAGGGTTGTAAGGCCTGTAAATGGCGTAATATCAGCGGAATTGCATCTCAGTCTTGGTTCTATTTTATCATCCTTTTATGGCAAAATAAGCGGTTAATCTTGGGAAACATTACATGTTGTTAGACATCTGACTAAAAGAACCTTGACGGCAAATTGGTTAGTGGATATAATAATTACGAATTGCGAACGTAATCTATGCTTGTCTGATGGGAGGTCTACATGGAAAGAACACAATTATTTGGAAAGCTTGCCTTTGAACAATTCAAAACACAATCGGATTATCTGGCTGACAGAATCAAGCAGATGATAACCAGTGAAGAATTTGAGGACGGATTTGTATTCCCTAATGAAAACGAATTCTGCAAAATTCTCAATGTCAGCAGGGGAACCCTTAGAGATGCTTATAAAAAGCTAGACACACAGGGGTTTATAGAAAGAACAAAACAGGGTACTTATGTGAAATGCAAGGAAGCCATTGCCATGCAGGGTAACTTCTCTGCCAGTCTCGAACTGGCTACAAAGCAGGAAATGGTTGAATTTATCTCCGCCTTTGAACCAGAGGCAGCATGTCTGGCAGCCCAAAAAATTGACGAAGAAGGGATTGCACAGTTAGAACATCTGATGACAGAATGTGAATATAACGCTGAGGATCCTGCGGCTCTGAACAAGGCCAATTACAATTTTCATGAATTTATCAGGATGCAAGCAAAAAATAGTCTTGTTATCAGTGCGTTAACCGCATATTATGATATTTTTAACAAGCAGATCATAGACACGATTTATTATCTTCTAAAGGAACGTGTAGGAAGCTTCAGGGATAATGCCTTAGAGCAGCACAGAGAACTTGTAGAAGCATTCCGAGCGAGAGACGGTGAAAAAGCGAGAAGAATCGCTTATGAGCACCTGCAGGCCGATTTAGAGATGTATGCAAAGTTAAAAAAATAAACCACAATCGAGGAGGAAATGAATATGTTAAAGATGAATACAGTGAATATCGGTTTTATCGGTTACGGCAATATGGCAGGGGCTACGGCTCACGGTCTCATGCTTTCAGGGGCAGTCAAGCCAGAGCAGATTTACGCCTGCGCAAACGATTATGACAAGCTCTGCAGGAAAACTGCTGCAGAAGGAACAAATGCATGTAAAGATTCTCTGGAAGTAGCCCAGACCTGCGACGTGGTCTTCATCGGCGTAAAGCCCTATATGGTCGAAAGCGTCATGTCTCCTTTGAAAGATGTGCTCGCAGGCAAGGTCGTCATCTCCCTCGCAGCAAATACCTACTGCGACACCCTTAAGGAAATCCTGCCAGCCTCCCATGTTGTAGGCACAGCACCTAATACGCCGGTTTCTGCCTGTGAAGGCATCTTCATCTGTGAGGAAGAAAACACTTTGACAGAAGAAGAGAAAGCTTTTGTTCATGAACTGTTGGAGAACCTGGGACTTGTCCTCTGGATGGATCGGGACCACATGGGAATCGGCGGCGTCATCGCAGGCTGCACCCCTGCCTTCGTCGCCATGTTCATGGAAGCCCTGGGAGACGCCGGATGCAAGCATGGACTCACCAGACCGGTGGTCTACCAGTTGATCGCCCAGATGCTGGCTGGAACCGGAAAGATGGCCCTCAAGTCGGGAGATCATCCCGGACAGATGAAGGATGCAGTCTGCTCCCCTGCAGGAACGACAATCGTCGGGGTTTCCGCTCTGGAAAAGAACGGTTTCCGATTCGCGGTCATCGACGCCATCGACCAGATCCAGAACAAGATACATGGGAAGGCGTAGACTCCAGCAAAGGACATGCCGCTAGATCAGGTCAAAAATATAACAGCAGCCCTCTGTCGATGAGAAGAAGGTTGCTGTTTTGCTGTGAGCATTAACCCCAAATTGTACCGATCTTTTTCTCCAAAGCCCCGTCGTAAATTGATTTTGCCGCCATCAAATCCATAGCCCCTACGCCGACAGATTTGAAGATGATGATTTCGTCGTCATTTTCTCTGCCTGCCGCCGTTCCATTGATCACACGGCCGATATCACCATCCAGATCCTCCTCGGTGATGATTCCCTGTTCCAGCGGCTTAATGAAGTCTCCGGATTCACTGAGAACTGCTCCCTCGGAATCAAAGAAGATCTTCGATGTCCTGCTGAAGATTCTCGGATCTATCTCCTGCATCTCATAGCGGAAGGAGCCGATGCACAACCAGTATAATAGGGTTGTAACGAGTCCGGCGATGACTGCAATCGGCGCGCCGCTTCCCCACGAACCGAAGAACTGCAGCAATTCATTTCCTGATGCAAATCCAGATCCGATCGAAAAGGAAACGAATGCACCCGCCGTTAAAAACATCGCCTTTCAATTTATTTTTTTACTTATTTTATTGCTCCTGCGTACTACGTACTTCTTTGCCGCCAAATGTGCGGCAAAATGATTTGGGTTCCCCTTCCCCCAAGCATGATTTTCTATTTTTAACTTGAACAACTACGTCTGTACATTCGCTTTTGTTATATTTATATCATACAAGTTTTTTACAGCCCTGTAAATGACACATCTTGCTCTGAGGAACTATATACTTTGCATCCGTTGCTCATCTTGCTAATTTTTTGACAAGGGCTGCGGCTTTTTAATTTTAAAGCTTATATGTTTACAAATGCACTTTAAAATGTTATAATTTACAGTGTATTTGTAAATAAACAGAGGGGGAGTGATTATCGTGGACATATATTGGAAAAAAATAGAAGATGCTGCTCACAACGGAATCGTAACAACGATGCAAATCGAACAGGCCGGAATGAGACGCTCAATCTTAAAAAGATATGTGGATCAGGGCTTACTTACTCGCATCCGTAACGGACTGTATATATTGTCTGATACCGTGCCTGACGAATATGCCCTGATCCAGGCCAGAAGTGAGAAAGTAATTTTCTCCTACAGCACAGCGCTTAACTTATGGGGTCTCTCCGATCGGGTCCCACACATCATTGACATCACTGTACCACAGGGGACAAATATGACTCCGTTAAAAAGGGATAACCCGCATCTTACAATTCATTATGTGGATTCATCTGTTTACGAGATTGGAAAGTGTACATCCACATCTCCACAGGGTGCGATCATCCACATCTATGACCGAGAGCGCTGTATCTGCGATTTCATCCGTAATAAGGATCAGACAGACCTGCAAATCTATACGCAGGCGCTAAAAGGTTATTTTCGAGAAAATTCAAATCCTCGAAAACTTTTAAAGTACGCGAAGGTCTTTAGGATTGAAGAAGCAGTCAGAACTTATATGGAGGTACTGTTATGAAAACACCGGAACAATTAAAAGGTGCGATTCGGAACATGGCGAATAAAAAAAAGATTAGAGCGCAGGAAGTCCTGCAGATGTACTTATTTGAAAGGATGTTGGAACGTCTGGCGCAATCTCCTTATCGAAGTAATTTTATTTTGAAAGGTGGATTGCTGATTTCCGCCATGATTGGAATCGGCGAGCGTACTACGATGGATATGGATACGACAGTACGCGGAATCCCGATGGAAGAAAAAGAGATCGTCAAGATTATTCAGGAAATTCTCTCTGTTAATATTGATGACGGTATATCGTTTGACTACAAAAAAATCGAGCCTATTCACGATGATCCCGTTTACAATAACTATCGCGTGCATATCATTGCTTCTTATGGGAAAATCAATGCACCGCTAAAGATCGATATTACAACTGGCGATGAAATTACACCATCTGCTATCCAGTATAATTATCCGCTCTTATTTGAGGATAAGACCATCCCGCTCATGGCTTACACATTGGAGACAATTCTCGCAGAGAAATATGAAACAATCATACGACGTAATATTGGCACCACTAGAGCAAGGGATTTCTATGACTTGTATACCCTGTGGCGCCAACACAATGATGAAGTTCGTATAGATATCCTAAGAAAGGCTATCAAGGCTACATCTGAAAAAAGACATTCTGTAAATGAACTTGCAGAATGGAAAGAAATCATTCAGGATATCCGAGAGGAACCTTTTTTGCAGACTCTTTGGAGAAATTATGCAGCTGTTCACCCCTACGCTGCGGAAATCAGTTTTGAGGATGTCGTAAACTGCGTGGAATTGATTGCTCAAAAAGTCAATTTATAGTAAGCGATGCACCGATTGCATCAAAGACATCGAACCTTGGCAATAAGGTTACCCGTCATTTCATCAAAAAAGTTTCAATTTGACGGGTAACCCCGCCACGGTTCTGATTGTTTATCCATTTTTCCGCACGCCCAGCCCTGTCGCCGCGAAAAACAAGGTCGCCGCCGTCATGGTCAGCACCAGCATATAATATGGCACATATTCTGCGGCAGCAACGCCCAGGGTTGCGCTGAAGTAAACGCCAGCCGTGGTCCACGGCACCAGCGGCGCAAGGCCCGTCGCCCCGTCATGGACAGTTCGCGCCAGCACGCATTTGTGAATTCCGAGTTCATCAAAGCGGCGCCCCATAGCGTTTGATGTCAGTACGATGGCCATGTGACAGTCCGCAGAAAAGAATCCTAAAACTGTACTCATCACATAAGACGCCGTAATCACAGAGAAACGTTTCTGTAGAATCCCACCGATCTTTGATACCACAGAGCTCATGATCTCCGTCCGTTCCAGGCACCCTGCCAAAGCCAGCGCCAGGATGATCAGCAGGATCGTCGAAGCCATGGCCATCAGCCCGCCTCTGGTAAGCAGCGTATCCAGAAGTTCGATTCCCGTATCGGAAACATAACCCGAATACATCGACGTCAGGCTTTCCGAAAGGGAATTGCCCTGGCAGATGACAGACAAAGCCACCCCGCACAGGGAAGCGGCAATCAGCGTCGGCACAGTGGGGATCTTGAGGAAGATCAGAACCAGCAAAACGATGATGGGCAGAAGCAGAATCGGGCTCAGGTGGAAAGTCTCTGCAAGGCCATTCATGATTTTCGTCACCTGGCTGGTATCCGCTGACGCCTCTGCGTATCGAAAGCCCAGAACCGTATAGATGATTCCGCACCCGACAATAGAAGGTATCGTCACATAAACCAGGGAATGCAAAGTCTCGTACAAGTCCACTTTGGAAATCGCTGCAGTCAGATTGGTCGCTGCGCCGAGGGGAGATTGTTTGTCGCCGCACATGGCCCCCGATATAATGCATCCGGCAGTCAGCCCCACAGGAATGCCAAGGCTGATGCCGACCCCCATAAAGGCGACACCGATGGTCCCTGCCGTCGTCCAGGACGATCCGGTGACAAAAGCCATGACGAAACACAAGACCATAATGGATATCAAAAACCACTGCGGTGAGAAGAGCATCAGCCCGTAGTAGATGACTACAGGCACAGTTCCGCACATGGTCCAGGTTCCAACCACAACGCCTACCATGAGAATGGTCAGAAACACGCCCACTGCATCTGCCACCGCCTTGTGCATGCCCTCAATTAATTCCTTCCATGGAATCCTGAGAAAAACGCCAAAGCAGAACACGATACCGATGTTTATCAAAATGGGGACATGGGGCTCCAACTCCAGGAAAACCACGCCCGCGAGCAGCACAAAAATATTGACAACAAGCACACTGAGCGCCATGAAAAATGTAGTCTTTCGTTCCGTCTTCATCGCACTTCTTCAATAACCGTCTCGATTCCGTACTTCTGCTTGATCTCGCCCAGGGTTACGAGGTGCGGCAGCGAATCGTGATATTCCTGAGACGCCCTGTCCTTCCACTGCTCCACAATCAAAATCTCGTTATCCCGCGCAGCACAGAAGTAGTATTCGTACCGAATGTTGCCCTCTTCCTCGTGGGTGGCTTCGATGATTCCCGCTGCCCTGACCTCGTCATAAAACCGGTCCAGGGTTTCCTTATCCTTTGCCGTATAAAATACATGTAAGTTAAACATTTTTTACCTCCTAGTTGTATCATTTAATATTGCATATTTGCTTCCGCTTCCTCAAGGGAAGCATAGCCGTAAAGTTTTACCGTCTCTTCTAAGATTATCCGATCCATATTTTCACCTTTTGCGAGCAGCTCCTGCTGCCGTCTCAGATAGGCTCTCAATGTTTTTTCCGAGTAGGTGAGCAGTTCTCCCCGAAGATACGTAGAAATCGATGTCCCGCCAAATTGAGAAGCCGCATCGTCATCCAGGCTGCGGCCGCCAGCAGCAACATGTGGATATTGCTGGTGCAGTTGCCTGCTCCAGTCCATGGAAATAGCGTGGATCTGGTTCACCAGTTCTTCTTTTTCTGCAGTCACCAAGGGGAGCCGCGCCTCAATCTGCGCATATTCCTTTGGCACCGTGTATTTCATCATGCGGGCATATTTCTCTATGAGCAGGTTGCATCCAGCTTCCTCTGCCCGCTCCAAATCATCGAGATAGAATTCTTTCATCTCTTCATTCCAAGCCGCGAACTGACACCTGCGCATGGCATAAAAAGTTTCTTTGTCATCCTGGCAGGATGCTCTCGCACCTCCTTCATTGACCTGGTCGAACATCTCATACTCCATTTTTATGATTTTTTCAATAATATCCATATGCTTTCCTTTCTTCGTCAGCCTACAGTCAGTGGCAGACCAGCGATATACGGATCCTCGATGCGCTCCAGCAGAGCGAAACACTGATCACAGAGAAAGTCACTGGCCGTCTCTGTCAGTTTTTGCTCCATCAGTTCTTCTCTGATGGCAATGCAGATGGTTTCGATGAGCTGCACGTTCTCCTCCTGGTGCGGATCTTTACAGACCCGAGAAAGAAGCGGCGCGATTTCCGTCAATTTCGGCAGCTCCATAAGTCCCCGATACGTCCATTTGTAATAAGGCGCATATCTCCTGTTGAGGAGATACACAGCTTTCATGGCAGCCTCCGTAAATTGGCTCAAAGCCAGTGTAGCAGCAACAAAATCTTCTCGCTTTAACAGCCGCAGATAATTATATTGCCCAGCCTGCCCCATCTTATGGCAATTGCTGGACAGCTTCTTTATCCTCACGTCTTCCGGATAAAAGGCCAGCAGCTTTTCTCTGATTCTCGTGAATTCCCCCAGAGGATCGGTAAAGACCGAGCCATTTGTGGCGGTCGCCAGAAACTGCTCTGGAACCCGCATCCACTGCGCCGGCTCGATCGGTCCCTCCGCCATGCCGGTGTATTTGGCATAAAAGTCAGAAATCCTCATGACGCCGGTTCTGCCCGAAGCCATCCCCTCGTCCCGCTTTCGCTCAAAGCCCCGAAAGGTCTGCGGCAGTGCCAGGTAGGCCTCTTGCAGCGCGGGACCGATTCGCTTCATGTCCTCATCGGTGAGCCAGAGACAGAACCCCGGACCAAAATCATGATCCTGCGACCACTCGTCGTCAAAGCCGAAGGCATCGGAGCCTTCCCCGGCAAAGCCGCAGGCAATTCTCGATACGTATTCTGGGAATTTCTCCCTCAGCATCGGCGCGCCGTATTCCAGATAGTATCCTTTTGCCAATTCCATTCCTTTTCCCATGAATCCCTCCTTACTCTTCGCAAAGTCTTTCCAGAATCTTCAGCGTGGTTTCATAATCCCTGTTCTTTCCAAAAACCGTTTCAATCTCCGCTAACACCTGTTGAAGACAGTCTATCGCTTCTCTCACATTGCCCGCGCGCGCGAGTAGCTGCCCATACAGCATTTTGGCAGAAATCATGTGCGGATTTTGATAAGAAAGGGCAGAAAACATCCGAATCGATTTCATCAGCAAATCCATCGCCGTCTGATCCTCGTCTTCACCCGCATAATAATAGGCCTGATTCAAAAGTCCCGTGGCCACATCTTCTTCATCTCTCCCATCTGCCTGTAGGTGCCCGCCAGATTGTTCATGCTCACCGCATATTCGAAAGAGACCTCCCCAAAAGCCGGGCGCAGAGCCTCCAAAACTTCTTCGTAATACCTGACAGAGTTCTGGTAATCACTGACGCTGCGGCAAAATGCTGCCAGCTCACTGGTACAGGCGATATGTACTTCTCCGCTGTCCTGGCTTTGTTCGTACACGTCTTCCAGCCACTTCAAAATTTCTTCCGGACGCTGCCGCGCGTCAAACTTGCTGTCAAGCGATTCATAAAATTGTTCCTTTGTCATGGTTCCCTCCTATTTACCCAAAGAATGCCACCGCTAACCAGGAGCAGCGCCGCCAGGTTGTTCCACGTCAAAATGTTTTCTTGGAGCAGCAGTCCCGACAAAGCAGTTCCGAATACCGGAATGGTAAAACCAAAGGGCGCCACCTTGCCAACTGGGTTGTGCTTCAGCAGAATCGCCCAGATGGTAAAAGAAATCGTGGACAGAAACGCCAGATAGAAAAACAAGCATGCCGACTTGGGCGTAAACTCGCCCATGGTCCCTCCCGCCAGATAGCCCATGAGAATCAGAATCGCACCGCCCATCATCAGCTGGTATGCAGTTATGGTCTCCGGTTTTTCCCTTTTTGAGATCAGCTTTGTCGTCACCGTGCTTGCAACGCTCCTCTTTCATCAGAAAATGGGCGATGATGATGGCAAAAAACGCGTTGGATGCGGTGATGATCGATCCCTTGGCTCCTGTCGTATTGGCAAGACCCAGATAAAAGAAAAAGTATTGTATCGTCGTCTGCAGGACGCCCTGCCCAAAGATAAAAGGGATGGACGATTTCTTCATCCGCAGAGGTTTTCCCTCCTTAAAGCTGAACAAGAAAAAGGTCATTGCACCCGCGCAGAAAAATCTCCATCCGGCAAAGAGCATCTGACTGCCAGCGCCTTCTATGGCAAACCATTCATAGCCGATTTTGAAACAGGGAAAGGCACTTCCCCACAGGAGGCAGCAAAACAAGGCAAGGGCGGCGACAACTGGTGTTTTCTGTATTGTCATAATAAGACTCCTGTTAAGAAAAAATCCGGCGCACTGGTGTTTACAACAACATATTTGCGCCGGATCTCATTATCATTTACTAAATTGCATTCGCTTTCTTTACCGCTTTATCGACAGAAGTCATGACAGCAGAAGCAAACCCTTCGTCTACGAGGGATTTGTAGCCTTCGATGGTTACGCCGCCCGGAGAGCACATCTCGCTGACTCTCGACTTCGGCTCGTCGCCGCTTTCATCGAGAATCATGGCGACACCCAGCATGTTTTTAATGACCATCTTTCTGGCGTCGCTGCGGCTGAAGCCTGCATAAACGCCTGCATCGATGAGAACGTCCGCCATCTGATAGAGCCACATCGGACCGGAACAGCTATATGCCGTAAACTCGCCAAACATGTTCTCCGGCAGGAGGATGGTCTGACCCAGTGCTTCCAGAACCTGCAGGGCAAAAGCCTTTTCTTCCTCGTTCACATTGCTATTGAGGCAGACGGCGCTGTGTCCGTTGCCTGACTGCCCCAGTGTGTTGGGCATGACGCGCACAATCTTCCTGTCAGCGCCCAGCATCTCTTCCATAGATGCGATGGTCACGCCTGCTGCAATAGACAGGACGACCGTTTCCGCCTTTGCCGCTTCCTTAATTGTCCTTGCCACCACCGGTACGATTTTCGGAAGCACGGCGATGATGATCATGTCCGCCTCTTCCATGGCTTCACCTGCGTCCACCATGGCATGAACGCCATATGTTTCTTTGAGATACTGGCAGCGGGCCGGGTTTAGTTCGCTGACAGAAATATCGTCACTCTTTACTACTTCTCTCTGGATCAGGCTTCTCATGACGCCTTCCGCCATGTTTCCGCCGCCGCAGAATACGATTTTCTTTCCCATGCTATTCACCTCTATTTCAATTCCAGTGTATTTTTAACAAAGGCTTCGTCTGTCTTTGTCTCTGCTGCAAGATATGCGATATCCTCCGCTGTCAGATTCTCCGGCGCCACGCCTGCTTCTTTGCACGCTCTTCTGATCATGGATTGTCTGAAACGGTTGAGATCTGCCACCTGGTGTTTGATCATGGCAGGACTTGCCGGGAAGATGATGTTCTCGCCTGGATGATCCTCTTCCTGTGGATTCCCAAATCTGAGATCGATGCCGTTATCTCTTGCGAAAGACAACTGTGGCTGGATGTGCTTTCCTGCACCTGTATACTCTGTTTCACTGATGACTACGATGGCATCCTCTGGCAGCTCCTGAGCAAGAGAGAAGGCAGCCGCCAGTGCGGTATTGCCTGCTGGTCCTCTTTCAATTCCTTCCAGGTTTGCAAGGGCTTCTGTCATATACATGACTTCGCCCTGCTTGACTGTCACGTATTTATCTGCATATCTCAAGATTCTTGCGGCAGAACGCGGTGTATCAGAATGATCCGGACCCGTTGCGTGTGGCACGCCGAAGCCCGTATGTCCAGTGGTGCATGATTTCTTGTTGAACTGTGTATCGGAAGCCATATGAAGCCCCGTCAGGTCGATGGATGCAGCGACTACTTCTGTATCCGTGGCGCCAGCTTTGATCAGACCCCTTGCGGTTCCTGTAATCATGCCGCCGCCTGCTGTGGTGCATACCACCATGTCCGGATTCTTTCCTGTCATTGCCCTGCACTGTTCAGCAATCTCATAGCCGAGAGTTTCCACGCCGGCAATGCCAAATGGAGAATAGAGGGATGCGTTGAAGAAACCGGTATCCTCCATGATGGAGAGGAAGGAGTAAAACAATTCTGGTCCCACAGTCAGCTGCACGACCTCTGCGCCATATGCTTCACACTTTCTGGCCTTTTCGATGATTTCCGGCTGACCGACTCCATGAGAGTCATAGCATTCCTGCACGACGATGCATTTGAGTCCCTGCATTGCCGCCTGGGATGCTACAGCAGCGCCGTAGTTGCCGGAAGTTGCCGCCATAACGCCCTTGTATCCCAGTTTCTTGGCATGGGCGACCGCACAGGCCGCTCTTCTCGCTTTGAAAGAACCGGAAGCGTTTGCCGCTTCATCCTTTGCAAAGATTCTCGCGCCCTTTCCTGGCTCTGCACACTTCCTCGCCAGTTCCGTCAAGTTACGAAGCTCGATCAGCGGGGTGTTTCCGACCGCTGTTCTTGACTGAATCTTTGCCACTTCCTCCAGAGTATATCCTGTCGAGGACATCAGGGCTTCATAGTCGAAGGCTACTGATCCTGATTCAAATTCGCTGTAGTCGATTCCCAGTGCTTTCAAATTGATTTCGTTGGATCTTGCCATTACGGAATCGTAGTCTTTTGCCAGTGTCATTATCTGTCACCTCCGTCCATTGTACCACTCATTGTTTCTCTGAGCTGCTTGTCAATTTCTATAATTTCCGGTACAAATTTTCCGTAGCTGTGGGTGTAATAAGGTCCCACTTCCAGCAAGGTACCCTTTACAATTCTGCCCACTGCTGTTTCTACAGATACTTCGTCACCGATTTCTGCCGATTCCTCCTGCAGATAACCCTTTGTCCACTGCTGAAGATCGCACTTCTGTGTATCCTCGGGCAGCTTTGCTGTTCTTTCGTCCGCTTTCAATACGATTGAATGAATTCTCACCCAGTCACCTTTCTTTGCCATTCTCATGTCTCCTTTGCAAATATATTATGATATGTTGATTCCTGCATAGGAACCGACTGTGCCAACAATAGTATCGATGTCGTTATCCGCATTGACCCCCATTTTGATCAGTTTATCCGTTACATCAATTGGAACATCGCTGCCGTCCATAGCTTCGTTGAGTCTGCCGCCCATCAGTACGTGGGTATCCGCAAGGCCCGCATCTTTCAGTGCGGCTGTCAGATCTCTTGCAAAACTATAGGCCATGCCGTTGTAGGTACTCATGCAGACGATGCTGCTGCCTGTCTCTATCAAAGTATCGGCGATTTCAGAAATAGATACGGAGGTGCCTAAGTCAAACACCGCAGCTCCAGCTTTGCGGAGCACATTTCTGATGACCTCTTTGCCGAACTCGTGAACGTCGGTAGAGCCGACAACAACGTTGACGCCCTGCAGCGGTCCCTCATTTTCAAATTTCTGTTTTGCCAAAGCATCGTTCTCGATTTTTTTGATCGTCTGAACGATACTGGTCGGTCTGATCGGCACTCTGCCTCTCATGGCCTCTTTTTCCCTGCCGCCTGCACCAAAAGCAACCTCCAGCTGCTCCGGACCGATGGCTTTGAGCACCGCCGCGATCTCGCCGGCATGGCATGTGTCCACGCCCAGATCGTCCAGGGCATTCATGACTCTCTCAAAGAAGACGTTAGCTCCTGTCGCTAAAAGCTCTGCGTCTGCATTGATCTTGTCTCAGTCTATATATCTGGCATAATACGGCGCTTTCTCAATGACCATATCCATAGAAAGATGTGCCTCTACGATTTCTTCCGGAGCCGGAATCCTGATCGCCTCGGTATACGGAACTGGTGCCACCGCGTAACCGCTAGGGTAAGTCAGCTGGCAAGCCACGTCGGCGATGGCATAGGAAGTCAGCGCCGCGTAGTTTCTCGGCAGGCTGGCGCCGTAGTCGATGGTGTTGCCGTTGACAAAGGTCCCTGGCGTGTGATACTTGTCAATCATGGTGATCGCTCTGTTGAATACTACCCGGAGCATGGAATCGCTGAACAGATTTCCGTAGCAGTGAGCAACTCTGCCGCCCATCAGGTCTTCCGCGATATATCGTTCCAGTTTTGCCCATCCCAAGAGATTAGCGACATCGTGGAACTGGGCGCCGTACCCGTCATCCAGATTGCAGTGCATGCATACGCCTCTCTCTTTGAATTCTCCCATAATTGCCATTGCTTTCACGTAATCTTCTGTCCGATAGGCTTCCATATCAAGACCGGGATATTCGTAGGTAAAATACTGTGCCAGGTTTCCGATGGTCGTCACCCCCGCGGTCAGACCGTAGGTGACGTTTTCCACGCTGTTCAGGGAGCCGATCATGTGGTCTCCCAGATGCGGGTTCACCGGAACCACCTGTCCGATGGCGTTCCATTCCTCCTGGGAGTGAAAGATCAAGCTGCCGCTGGCCTGAAACCGATCTCTGTATTTTTCCGGTACACCCATAATCCAGTCGCAGCAGATGCCAAGACGGTCGATGGAAGAACCGGCTTCGACCAACGAATCATATACCTTCCGAATGCCTTCTTCCGTCACGCTCCACGAATTCCAGCCGATGACGCTGTGTTTCATGATCTTCCCGGCTTCCATCATCCTGCGCTTATATTCCGCCTCTGATCTGACGCCGTATTTTTTCATGAAAAGGGTTTCGCCGATCGTGATATTCGAGGCAATTTTCTTTGCATCCGCCTTGATGGTTTTCATATCAGGCAATTCTTTTTCGTTAAATCGTCTGTTGATTTTGATGTCCATTCTTTTCTCCTGTTCCGATACTATTTTTCATGATTGCAAGGGCCGCTTCCCGGTCATAATCTGAAAGCAGTCCCGCAGCAAAGAAGACGTAGTCCTTGTCTACATGAATCTTCACCTCAGATGGCAGTAACGGGGTTTCCCCTTTTGACGGCCTCGCCGCGACATTCTGCAAAATTCGCGGCACCTCCTGTAAGTTGTTTACCAAAATACCGCCGGTTCCGATGACGGTTTTGATCTCTGTCAGATTCTTGCCCCGCTGTACCAGGCGGCAGCCGTCGTGAAACTCCCTGACGACATAACCTGCATGACGTCTTGCAGAAATCTTCACCGCGCTGCAGGCAATCTGCAGGTCAATGTATCTCTCGTCCTCTGTCCCCGCAATATATTTACGATCAGTGATGCGTTTCTCTATGGCATCGCGCAAGTGTTCTTTCGTGATGCAGCATTTTCTGGCAAAGTCCTTTTCGCCCACTTCTTTTACGAGGCAGACGGAGGACTCCCGCATTCCCATATCACCCTCTACCGTCCTCTTGACAAAAGGCTCAGGCGAGCCGACCTGCTTTGCGCCCTCATAGCTTGTGTTCTCAATAAAGGAGTAGATGTCTGTGGTCGCTCCTCCGATATCAACCACCATGTAGGGTCCGATGCCAGGTTCCGTTTCTGTTCCCAGGCAGAGCAGCTGCCCCGCGGCAAGGACTGCGGCAGGCGTCGGTATGATCGGCCCATCAAGCAGCGCCTTGACCTTTCCTACACCCTTCATGTTGGTGATCCTATTCATAAATAGATCTCTCATAATGGCTACAGTAGGCTCAATGTTCAAAACACCCACGTCCGGGATGATATTCTCTGCCATAAAGCATTCTTTTCCTCTGCCAGCAAAGAGCATCCGCACATCCTTCGCGACATGGGAATTCCCGGCGTAGATGATTGGAATATGCAAACTGCTCTCAGCCAGGACCTCTGCATTGTGAAGAACGGCTTTGCTGTTTCCGCCTTCATAGCCGCCGCATAAGAGCAAAATTTCCGCTTGAGATCCTTCTATCCCTTGCAGATCCTTCTCTGCGATTAGTCCTGAAGCGGTGTATACGATCTTGCCGCCTGCACCAAAGCTGGCGTTTCTCCCCGCCTCGATGCTGAGAGACTTTGTCAGACCCGATACGGCGATCCTGAGACCTCCGGCAGCGCTGCTGGCAGACAGCTTCAGCGCAGATTGGAAATCATCGTCCCCGATAACTCTCTTTGCCGCTTCAAAACACTGCTGCAGGCTGATTCCGGCGTCCGTATGTACTGTAGACGGGAATTTGTCCGTCAAAACGACTCGCTTTTCCGCCAAATCCACACACACAATCTTCGTATATGTACTTCCAAAATCTAATAAAATCGCATACCTCAAGGTCTGTTTCCTCCGATATCTGGTTTTCTTATATTTTATAGTAATACCAGATATCTTGGTAGCGAAATTAAATCAACGTCATATGTACAATATTGCACATTGATTTTACCCGTCATTTTGTTAAAAAAAGGATAACGAGGCTGGCAAAGACTTCTGCCAGCCTCTTGACAGCTGTCTTACAGCGACTGCTGCAGCGTTCTTGCGATGATATTATCCTGAATATCCTTCTCCAGATCGACGAAGTATGCGGAATAACCTGCCACTCTGACCAAAATGTTGCGATATTTCTGTGGTTCCTTCTGCGCGGCACAGAGTGTCTCATTATCCACCACGTTGAGCTGAATGTGCTGCCCGTGCTGCGTATCAAAGTAAGTACGAATGACTGTTTCGATGATGTTCAGTCCTTTTTCGCCTTTTACGATGGTCGGGTCAAATCTCTGGTTGACCAAAACGCCGCTCTGTGCGATCAATGGGTCAATTCTGCCCAGGGATTTCACCACAGCTGTCGGTCCATTGGTATCCATGCCAATCATCGGCGACGCGTTATCCGCAAGAGCCGTATAAGCTTTTCTGCCGTCAGGCAGTGCGCCGATCAGCTGCCCCAGTACCACGTTATAGGACTGGGTGGAGATGACCATGGTATATTTTGCATCGCGGCCGTCTGTATGCTTGCAGACCTGGTCGTTGCAAAGCTTTGTCAGCCAGTGGGCATATCTGTCTACGCTTTCGATGTCGTTGCCGTACTTCGGCGCTTTGTTGATCAAAAGCTGACGCATATTTTCTTTTCCTTCAAAGTCTGTGGCAAGAAGATCCATCAGTTCATCCATGGACAGATACTTTTTATTGAATACGCACTCTTCGATTGCGGCTAAAGAGTCCGCAATATTTGCAATGCCGGTGATGGCCACAGCGGAATAGCGGTGGTCTGCACCCTTTCGCTGAAGAACCTGGCCTTTTTCCATACATCCGTGGGTGAAGCAGGAGCCGGTAATGGTCGGTGCCGCCCACGCATGACAGGATACGATTCTGTCAAAGAGTTCGCAGAACTTATTCATAAAATAATCCTGCTGAACCGCATAAGCGTCCATGATCTGCTGCACAGATGTAAAGCTTCTCACATCGCCCGTTTCCGGGCCGATCTGCTTTCCAGTCAGCGGATCTTTTCCGTTGTTCAGCGTGATTTCGAGCACCTTGCTCGGATTGAAATATCCGGCGTTGGACTGGAAGTCGGTCATGCCCGGGACACTCGGTTCGATGCATCCGCAGATACCCCAGTTCCTGGCTTCTTCCAAGGTGTGTCCCAAAGAGAGCAGGTGAGAAATATTGGTGCTGTCGTTGAAGAAGGCCGGATGGCTTCCTCCTTTTCTGGCGACAGAAAGTGCCAGTCTGAAGGTCTCTTCGTCCACACCGTCATGATAGCGGAAGGACACACAAGGTTCTTTTGTCTGCAGATCCTCCATGCAGTGGAGAATTAGTCTGGTCAGTTCATTGCAGCCGTCAGTGCCGTCAGGCAGAACGCCGCCGATCATCATATGAATCCACAGCGGGCATCCCGGATAGGCGATGGACTCTCTCGTCGTACGCACTTCCCAGAGTTCAGCAATTTTCAGCTTAAACTCGTGAATGACATCTGCGATAAAGGCTTCACTGATTCCGTTTTCCATATCCTGCTTGTAGAAAGGATACATATATTGGTCAAAACGGCCCAGGCAGTTATCGTTGCTGTTGTATTCCATCTGCAGCGCCAGGTGGGTAAACCATACGAACTGTGCTGCCTGATAGAAGTTCTGCGGCGCATGTTCAGGCACAACTCTGCAGTTAGCCGCCATAGTGAGAAGCTGCATCTTGCGTTCGTTGTCCTTGCAGCCTTCTGCCATCTCTTCAGCAAGATCTGCATATCTGTGGGCAAATCTGATGATGGCTTCCATGACGATGATCATCGCCTGCCAGGTCTGCTGTTTCTCCATGTTCTCGATGTTCATTCTGTCGAGAGATGCGATGTTTGCTTTACACTGATCGATATAGTAGCGATAGCCCTTTGTCACCATCTCGTCATAGAATGGCGCATGGTTCATAGTGGATTTGTTGGATACGCCTTTGGTGAAGATTCCGATGTCCACCATGATGTCCATATCCTCGTCCGCCAGTGCAGCCGTCATATCGCCAAAGGTTCTGCCTTCCCATTTTTTGACGATTTCTCTCAGTTCGTCTTTTTCTCCCGGCATGAACTGCAGGTTGTCTGATTCTCTAGTATCCAGCTCTTCCAGATCGTCGCGCAGCCATGCTGTCATTTCCGGATACAGCGGTGCCGCGTGAAGTCTGGACGCCAGGTGCCCTGCGATGATGGAATCGTCGTCGATAAAGATCTTCTTGTTGTCTAAGACGTGTGCAAAGACCTTTGCTCTTCTCAAGATGAACGGTTCCATTGACGGCTCGCTGTAAAAATCCGTGACCAGCTTGGCGCGGTCCAAACAGATTGTAACCGGCGTATCGCGCACCTTTTCGCTTAATCTAATTATTCTTTCTGAAATCATTTCACTACCTCCTTATTGTTGTTCTTCGTCCAGCAGCACTGCTTCCCATATTCGGAAAGGATGCCATTGCCAGCCTTTACAAGTTCTCTCATTTTTTCGTCGCTGGGGGTTTCTGTACCCTCTAGCGAGTATTTTCTGCCCAGCGCCTTGTACTTCGATTCACCAAAGCTATGGTAAGCTAAGAGTTCATATTCTTTTGCGGTAGGAAGTTCTGCCACAAACTTTGCAATTCCCGCGATGTTTTCCTCTCTATCCGTCAGCCCAGGCACAATGGGCGTCCTGATGGTAAGCGGAATTCCGTATTCCGAGATTTTTCTAATATTGTTCAGTATCAGCTCATTACCAGCGCCTGTCAGCTCCTTGTGAACAGCCGAGTCGATGTGCTTGATATCCATGAACATGGCATCTATGTAAGGAAGTGCCATCTTAAACTTTTCAAAGTCTCCATAACCACAGCTCTCTACGACAACGTGAATCCCTTTTTCATGACACATCTCGGCAATGTCTCGGAGCTGCTGCCCATGGGTCAGAGGTTCTCCGCCGGAAAAAGTCACACCGCCTCCAAATCTGGAGTAAAAAGGCCGATCCTTTTCTATTTCCTTATATAATTCCTCTGTCGTATACGATCTGCCTGTTATCTTCTTCGCTTCTGCATAGCATACGTCTATACATTTCATACAGTTATCACAGAGGGTTCTGTCGATGGATCCATCCTCCAAAATTGCTCCCTTTGGACAGGCATCTCTGCAAGCGCCGCAACTGACGCATCTGACAGGAGATTCCATGATTTCCTCATCATAATTCTGTGATTCCGGGTTTGCGCACCATTTACATTTCAAAGGGCATCCCTTAAAAAATACCAGGGTGCGGAGTCCCTCCCCATCATGTATGGAACATTTCTGTATATTGAATATCACCTTGACACCTCCCTTCTTTTTTCTTTCGATGCTATATGTAAAAGCAAAACCCGTGCCAAGTGTTTACCATTGCCTGCATCGTGGCTTTGTGCTAAAATTGGGGGAAACAGGGGCTTTTCCTCAGGGTTCAGCAGAGATCCTTCCTTGACGCTGCCCGGTCGTGTTGCTTTTTTGGCACACGTTGGCACTGCACCGAAAAGAAAAACTGTACAGACCGTGTGCAGGTTCCTATGATGCTCCAAATCTGAAACACTTTTTTCACCGTGATGTTTCAAATTTATGACACTTTTCATTTTTATAGCTAAAAAGGAAAGGTTACCCGCGCGCCCACACACGGCTTACGGACGAAAGCTGATTAAATCAGTAATGCGGATGCAATTTTTACTATATGGCGTTATTTTTTTAAATTGAGTATAATTTTTTGGAAGCAAATGTGAATACAGCCGGGTTTGGAGCAATTTTTTGCTGTTTTTAACCCATTTTGGCGATAATGAATGGAATTTACTAGAATTTTTTATACTCATTTTCTCAAAAAGGATCCCATATAGTAAAACTGCTGCTGTAGCAGAACCGACTTTGTTTGCAATCTGATTTTCATGTGCTTGCCGTGGTCCTTCTGTCTCCCATTGGCATATTTTTTGCTTAATATTATTGATAAAGAAATCGTTTAATAGAAAGGATGTGTGAACTTGAAAGCCAGAAAACTTTTTAGAACCATCGAGACACATACACTGGGACAGCCTACACGTAACGTCGTGAGCGGATTCCGCCATGTCCCGGGAAAAACCATGCAGGAAAAATTTGAATATATGAGGGAAAATGAAGACTGGTTCCGTAAGGTTTTGATGTTCGAGCCCAGGGGCAGCGAAATCATGTCGGGCACTCTGATTACGGAGCCCTGTACGCCTGGTACCGATGTGGGCGTATTGTATTTTGAAGCCAGCTGCTGGATGCCGATGTGCGGGCACGACACTATGGGTGTATCCGTGGCCCTCATCGAAGCCGGACTCGTCGACGTGACCGAGCCAATTACAGAGATCAAACTGGACACCCCCGCCGGTGTCGTTACAGTAGAAGCCAAAGTCATAGACGGCGTGGTAGAAGAAGTTTCCTTTGTCAACGCGCCAGCCCTGGTTCTCAATAGAAACGTAGAGGTAGATACTGCTGAATTCGGGAAGCTGAATATGGACATCTCGTGGGGAGGCAATGTTTACGCCATTCTGCCTGCGGAAAAAGTCGGACTTGCAATTACGCCGGAAAACTGCGGCAGGTTTACGGAAATCGCTCGTTCCATCGCCAAAGACATCAACGAACAGGTCATCGTCCGCCATCCGGAACTGCCATTTGTAGACCAGGTCACTCATGTCGAGTTTGCAGGTCCTGCCAAGAGTGCGGATGCTGATATCCAAAATGTGGTCGTCGCACTGCCGAAAGTCATCGACCGTTCCCCTTGCGGTACGGGAACCTCAGCCAAAGCCGCGCTCTTATATGCAGAAGGAAAGCTGGCAGTCGGGGAGTCTTTTGTTCATGAGAGTGTCATCGGATCAAAATTCAAATGTGAGATCGTAGAAGAGACAGAAGTGGGCGGCATCAAGGCCATCGTACCGAAGATCACCGGAAACGCCTGTGTCATCGGATTCGCCACCTGGGTTCTCGACCCGAAAGATCCGTTCCCCGAAGGATTTTTACTGGACGTGTAGAGACCCACATAAGACAAAGAAGACCCTGCAAGAGTAGAAATTCTCACAGGGTCTTTTTAAGTATATCACTTTTTCATAAGTATATCTTTTGCATGTTTTTCTTTGGATCTCACTTTAGCATATGCCTTTGCAAAATCATCAATTAGCATTGTATCACCAATAAAGGAAATCGACACAGGCGGAATTTTGTTCCAATCTCCATAAAGGTTTCTCCTGCCGGCATTGCTTTTCCGCCCATCCTGCGGTATTCTTTTGCCAACTCTCTTAGGTATACATCAAGTTTTTCCTTATTGATGGTATTTGTATCTTCAGACGACATTACGCACCTCATTTTCAACAATATTGAATCGCATAAACTCAGGTATGGACTCTTTTTTTGCAAGTTCCTTTACGCTCTCATCTTTTGATACTGCTGACAATGCAAGAATACTTTTGGGGTAAATGATTGACTGTAGTTTTTAGCAGCGAATATCCTCATATTCTTCACAGGTTGGAACATTATTAATTCGACTAATATAATCGAGCATTGCAAGAAGGTAAAAGGATTCACGATACCACTGTCTGTTGTAATACTCCCTAATTTTGTCTTTCTCCAAGGTTTCTACAATAAAATCTATGTCGCCAAGGTCTTTTACACAATGGCAGGCATTGCTTTTGAATAGGTCAAAGTCACATCGCTTTGAAATATATGGTGCAAGTAAGTCCTCCATTGAAATATCTAGTTCTTTTGCCAATCGATAAACAGTTTCCGCCTTGCATTTTTCTAGGCGGGCTTTGTCATTTACAATATCATTTAGTGTCGCATAAGGGATTCCACTGTTCTTCGACAATCGATATATTGAAAGATTCTTTTGTTGTATTAAATCGCATAATTTCATCATTATCACCTCTTTATTATTATAACGGTTATCCGTTATAATATCAGTATTTTTACTAATCTCTGTTCTTGTTTTTTTTCTATACCCGTGGTATCCTTTGTGTAGAAACGACGCGCTTTGCACAGGGTAGAAGGAGAAGGATTTTTATGGAAACGATAAATACATTGATCACACAGATAAAGAAAATGGTACTGCCCGGTGAGGTCCAGCAAATTACCGGTACATCTCTCCTTGCAAAAAACTTTTTTTTGTTCTTGTGCAATCAGAGCGCCTGCCCAATCGATCTGATCCTCCTGTTCAGAAAAGACGGCATGATCCTTAGCTGTAAAGCTGCAACATCTGACGATGATTTCTCCGGCCATACCCTTGATCTGGACAGGTTGAAAGACGCGGAAGATCTGCAGCTCTTCAAAGTGTCGGATGATTACATCATTGCCGCAGTGTGCGACAATGAAAAATCTGCCGAACTATCGCATATCCAAAAGGATTTCCAGACCCTGCTCGCCATCTTTGACGAAAATGAAGATAGCAGCCGTCATCTCCTTCACTGCCTGAACTCTGTCAAAAATGCCATTTCCATCTATGACGAAAATGCGACCCTGCTATATGCAAATACAAGTTTTTGTAAAGATCTATCAATCCCAAATTTAGAAGACGCTCTGGGGCGCAACATCAATGATGTGATCAGAGACATCGGTGCAAAGATTCATTCTATGGAAGACAACAGCAGCAGCCTGAAAATGATGGATGTGCTCAAAAATGGAGAAGAGGTGATTGACTGGGAGGTTCGCATCGAGTCCACGGATGGACAAAAAGAATCCAAACTGGTCTCCAACGACATGTATCCCGTGGTTGATGAAACTGGCAAAGTGAAGGGGATGGTGGAGCTTACCCACTCCCGCCAGCAGGATATCAAGCGCACCAGGAAAATCATGGGGTTTGCTGCAGAATATACCTTCGATGATATCGTAGGAACAAGCAAAGCGATCAAAGAGAAAATCCGCACTGCCAAGGAATACGCGAATAGTCCCTTTAACTTTTTGATCACTGGCGAAAGCGGTGTCGGCAAAGAATTATTTGCCCAGTCCATTCACAATTACAGCCCTAGGCACAAGGGTCCCTTTGTCGCTTTGAACTGCGCCAACTTCTCAGACGGTCTCATCGAAAGCGAGCTCTTCGGCTATGTTGGCGGCGCCTTCACCGGCGCGTCCAAAAACGGGCAAATCGGTAAGTTTGAACTGGCTGACGGCGGCACGCTGTTCCTTGACGAAGTAGGGGAGCTGCCTCTTCATTTTCAGTCAAAGCTGCTGCGGGTTCTGGAAACCTGGATGGTCACGAGAATCGGAAGTTCCAAGCAGATTCCGGTAAACGTTCGGCTCATCACCGCGACAAACAGGAATCTGGCGGAAATGGTAGAAGAAGGCCTGTTCCGCCAGGATCTCTACTATCGTTTGCAGGTGCTGACCTTAGAAATCCCGCCTCTTCGAGAGAGAAAAGACGACTTGGCTTTGCTCTCTGACAGCTTTCTCAATCAGGCAGCAGCACCTTATCTCGACACGCCGAAGATTCTGAGCAGTCAGGCAAAGAAAGTCCTCATGTCCTACGATTGGCCGGGAAACGTCCGGGAACTGCGCAATGTGATTACCAGAGCCACTGTTCTTTCGAAATCAAAAATTATCAGCAAAGAGACGCTGGAAGAGTCCATCGCATCAAAGGGCTACATGCTCAAGGCGATCTCCACAGACAGCCCAGAGACCCGCGTGAAACAAAAACTGAAAGAGATTGATCTGGCTTACGCCAGCCTGTTAAAGGAAGCTTTGGAACTCACTGCCGGGAACAAAAAAGAGGCTGCGGCTCTGATCGGTGTATCCAGGAATACGTTCTATCGGATGTTGGAAAAATACGGTGAATAGAAATAATCAGGAGGCAGTCATGTTAGAAGTAGAAATCAAAGCATCATTAGGTGCATTAAAGAAAGAACAACTGCAGGAGGCAGCCATAGGGATGGGATTTGTCCAGGCAGGCACTTTGCAAGAAATCGACGTATATTTTAACGGCAACGACCGCAACTTTATGAAAACTGACGAGGCGCTGCGCCTTCGCAGCGTGCGCGACCTCGATGCGGGAACCTGCGAAACCTTCATCACCTACAAAGGCCCCAAGCTGGATCAGGCGTCCAGCACAAGGATGGAGTTCGAAACCGCTGTAGGAGATCTTTCCGTCATGAAAAACCTGCTCGCCGCCCTGGGCTACAAAGAAGTATTTACTGTCGATAAGACTCGCCAGGAGTGGAAGCATACACCTGCCAACGTCACGCTCTGTCTCGACAGCGTGGCAGGTCTCGGAGACTATCTGGAGCTGGAGACTTTGACAGAATCAGAGGACCAGCGGGAAGCAGCCGTGGAAACTCTGCTGCAGTTCTTGAGCGACCTGGGCGTCCCGAAAGAAAACCTGACCAGGAAGTCCTATCTGGAACTTCTGATCAGGCCATAGCAGTCTCGCATTTTATAATATCTCTTCAATACCTTTCAGCACATCGTAAAAGTCCTCGTAAGGGCGATAAGGTATACCGATCTGGTCCAGGTACTTTGCCAGCACGTCGCGGGCAAAGCAGGTATCCACTGCCTGGGCCATATTTTTGTCCGTATAGCTGTCGCCGATGCCAATAGCATGCTCATACTCGTATTTTTTCATAACGTCGGTCTTCTTGAGCAGCTCGTTACCGTCGTCGTGCTGGGACACCAATTTGATCTTATCCCCCTCCACGGTCATCTCCACGGTATGGAGAGCTGCGATTTTATCCATATACGGTGCCAGTTTCCGCGATGAGAACTGCCGGAAACCGCCGGAAATGACTACGACAGGGATTTCTTTCTCCGCCATCTTGTCGAGAAATTCTTCAAAGCCGGGACGGATTTTGACCGTATCAATATATTCTAACATCTTCGGTATCCACTCCGCCGGCCTGTCGTCGTAGGCATAGCGGACAACCTCACTCAGGGTCATCTCCCCCTTTTCCAGCTTGCCGTTATATTCCAAGAACTCCGCCCGATCTACAAAGGGGAAAATCGCCCCCGTCAAAGTATCTTCCGTCGTGATAGTTCCGTCAAAATCGACGAATACGATATTTTTGTACAATGCTTTCACCTCTTTTTTCGTCTTATTCTTACCAAAATGGGGCTGCAT
>UMIU01030316.1_pt1 | contig 38123 bp, 33 predicted proteins | sample 1965871 | NCBI WGS metagenome assembly UMIU01 (sample SAMEA4836132, study PRJEB28245) | human gut metagenome | biome: gut microbiome; material: fecal sample | place: Denmark | collected 2008
TACCTGGCCTGGTTGCGCAAGTGCTATTCTAGCACGTTTTTTTGCACTTGTAAAGAAATTTCATTCTACTATTTTACACATTAAAGCAGCTTCCACCGATAAATTCTCTTAAAATCGAATTATTCGGCACTGCCTCGCTTGGCACCGGAACAAAATATTCAAAGAACTTCAGCAGCCTCTTCGCCTCTGTATACTCCGGTTCGTCCTTGGCAATCCCAAACAAAAGCGGTTCCGCATATACTTTCAGGCATGCCAGTTCATAGATCAGCGCAGAATTAAACATTACATCTGCATCCTCCTGGAAGGGAAAGATATTCTGTTCTTCACCTCTGCGCACAGACGGCCATCTTGCAATTGTCTCTTTCGCGGAAGTCCCTCTGGTGCGGGCATCTCTTACAATTCTGCGGATCAGACGGCCATCCGTAGTAGGAATCCTGTTATGTTCATCAATATTCAGCTGAGTCAGAGCGCTTAGATAAATCTTAAATTTGCTCTCCTTTGGCAGCGCATAGCTGAGCCTGTCATTCAATCCATGAATTCCCTCGATCACCAGAATATCGTCTTTATCCAGCTGCAGAAAATCACCTTTATATTCTCTGGTTCCTGTTTTGAAATTGAAAACCGGCATCTCTACCCTTTTTCCTTCCAAAAGCTCAAGCATATCTTTATTAAACAGCTCCACATCAATCGCTTCCAGACACTCAAAATTCTTTTCCCCAAACTCATCTACAGGAGTCAGATGCCTGTCAATGAAATAATTATCCACTGCGATCGGATGCGGTTTCATTCCATGGGCAGCTAGCTGAATGGACAGCCTGTGTGAAAACGTAGTCTTTCCGGAAGAAGACGGACCTGCGATCATAACAAACTTCTTGTTTCCGGCAGCGGCAATCTCAGATGCGATTTCCGAAATCTTTGCCTCCTGCATAGCCTCCTGGATCAGCAAAATATCCTGGATACCGCCTCTGGTAACCTTTTCATTCAGATCACCGACTGTCGCAATATCCAGTTTATCTCCCCATTCCTGCGATTCCTTCTGCACACGAAAAATCTTCTCCCTCGGTTTAAATTCAGGTATCCGGTCCGGTTCATTCTGAGTCGGAAGCTGCAGTACGAAACCGCCCTCATACAAAAACAGATCAAACGTCTTAATATATCCCGTATGGTTCGCCATAAAACCGTAGAAATAATCCTCAAAACTTCCAATACTGTAAAGATTCACCGCAGAGCTTCTGCGGTAATTAAACAGTTTCTCTTTGTCATACATATGATGCTTATGAAAAAGTGCAACTGCCTCACTGGTGCTTACGCTTCGCTTTACAATTGGAAGATTCTCGTCCACGATCCTGTGCATCTGCGCCTTTACCTTATCAATAAATTCCTGATCCAGCGCCATAGGTCCTTTCATTGTAAAATAATAGCCGCTGCCCACAGAATAATGGATCACTACACTGTCTATATTTTCCTGCCCTGCCACATCATAAATTGCTTTCAGAAGAATCAGACTTGCACTTCTGCAATAAGTTTTGTGTCCGATCGGATCTTTGGATGTCACAAATTCAATCTCACAGTCTGCCTTGAGATGCTTATGCAGTTCTCTCAGCCTGCCATTTACGATCACCAGCATTACAGGTGCATCCGTACTTCCTTCGTATTCCTTTACAATCTCGCTGTAAGGAATCTTCTCAGGATATTGTTTTGTTATTCCCTGTATCGTAACGTTATACATTTTCTGTCCCATAAATCCTGCCTCCATTTCTGCTATACCGACAAGTAAATACAGTTATCGGATCGTTACTGTTCACTCCGTTCTCAGTAACGTAGCCAAAATTCATTCCAGATTGCCTGCGGCAATAGAATTTTGGCTTGTATGTCTCGGGATTTTGGCATATTCATACCAAAACACCTCGCGGGATAGTGGTGTATGAACAGTAACATCGGCTCCGCTGCCAACAGGCAGATCAGCCAAATCTCATTTATAATTTCATTATTATATGGTAAGAACCCGTATCACAGAATCGTGTACGGGCTCTTTACCTCTGCACAGGAGATTTTCAGTTCCGGAAATGCCTGTGTCAGTTCTTTTTTCATTGCATCCATAAAAATATATTCTGTTCCGTAGTGTCCGGCGTCGATCAGCGCCAGTCCCTGCGCAACCGTATCAATTCCTGTATGGTGGTCGATATCACCGGTCACATACACATCAGCACCGGCCTTAATGACATCTTTGATCATGCTCTTGCCTGATCCTGTACAGACAGCAGCACATTTTACCATGCTGTCCAGATTCCCGTAAACCTTTACATCATTTAACTTCAGAGACTCTTTAACAAGCTGTGCATACTCTCTCAGTGTCATTTCCCTGGGAAGTTTCCCGACTCTGCCAAAGCCCTGTGCTTCGCCTTCTCTTTCTTCAGTTACGGAAAGGACTGTGGTATCATGCATCTTCGTATAGTCTGCACTCAGATCTGCCATACCCAGCACATCATAATTGGTATGCATCGCATAATAAACAATTCCTTTCTGTATCAGCGTAAGGATCTTTCTTCCTGTAAAGCTGTGATTATTGATCTTCTTAATTCCGGAAAAGATCATGGGATGATGGGTAATGATCATATCTGCCCCATCCTCTATGGCCTCAGCCAGTGTTTCCTCTGTCAGATCCAGAGCCAGAAATACATGGCTGATCTCATTTGTATCATCTCCTGCGAGAAGTCCTACGTTATCCCAGTCCTCTGCTGCATCTGACGGGTACTTCTTCTCCAGCCAGGAGGTCAGTTCATATGCCTTCATATTCCTCTAAAGCAGCAATAACTGCCTGCTTTTCCTCCTCTATCTCGCCCGCACGCTTCTCTGCATTGGGCGCATTCTTTAATCTGTCAAGAATCTCATTGCGGATGCGAAGCTCTCTTTCCAGATACTCCCGCAGAACAGGATGCTTTCTTTCCAGAAGCATTCTTCCAAACCACTCATCTAAAGTATAAGGAGTATCTTCTGAAATATGCATCTTTTCTCCATGAATTACCTTCATCATAGGATAAAACTTGCCATCCTCCAGAACCATCTCCTCCTCTGTGATCTGCCAGCCGATTTTTCTGACAAATCTGCGGAAATGGGGGATATCTGACTGAGGCTGCAGGATCATTTCCCGAAAGCTCTCCCTGACTTCTGCCCCGTCAGTAAGAATCCTCTCCATGAGAGGGCCGCCCATTCCTGCGATCACAAGAGTGTCGCCCTCTCCCGGTTTCAAAGCCTCAAGTCCGTCTGAAAGCCGGGTTTCTATGTATGCGTCCAGTCCATACTGAGAAATATGTTCCTGCGCTCTGGACAACGGGCCTTTTCTTACATCCATGGCAATCGCACCCGGAATCTTTCCATCCAGATAAAGCGAAACCGGCAGGTATCCATGATCGCATCCCACATCCACAAGTCTGTTTCCCCTGGTCACCAGGCCTGCTATTGCAGACAAACGTAATGAAAGCTGCATAACAGGCTCCTTAGTCCAGATAATCCTTCAGTTTACGGCTGCGGCTCGGATGACGAAGCTTGCGGAGCGCCTTTGCCTCAATCTGACGGATACGTTCTCTTGTTACATTAAATTCCTTACCAACTTCCTCCAGAGTTCTGGCACGTCCATCGTCCAGGCCAAAACGCAGGCGCAATACTTTCTGCTCTCTGTCTGTCAATGTGCTCAGAACCTCTACCAGCTGCTCTTTCAGCAAAGTAAATGCTGCTGCATCTGCAGGTACAGGTACATTGTCATCCTGGATAAAGTCTCCAAGGTGGCTGTCCTCTTCCTCACCGATAGGTGTCTCCAGAGATACAGGTTCCTGGGAGATCTTAAGGATCTCACGTACACGCTCTACAGACATATCCATCTCTTTTGCAATTTCTTCCGGCGTAGGTTCACGTCCAAGCTCCTGCAGTAACTGACGGGAAACGCGGATCAGTTTGTTAATAGTCTCAACCATATGCACCGGAATACGGATGGTACGTGCCTGGTCTGCGATTGCTCTGGTGATCGCCTGACGGATCCACCATGTAGCATAGGTACTGAATTTATAACCCTTGCGGTAATCAAATTTCTCAACCGCCTTGATAAGACCCAAGTTACCTTCCTGGATCAGGTCAAGGAAAAGCATTCCACGTCCCACATATCTCTTTGCAATGCTGACAACAAGACGAAGGTTTGCTTCTGCCAGACGTTTCTTGGCAGCCTCATCCCCATTCTCCATTCTCTTTGCAAGTTCGATTTCCTCTTCTGCTGAAAGAAGCGGAACCTTACCAATTTCCTTCAGATACATACGTACCGGATCCTCGATGCTTACACCTTCAGGAACAGAAAGATCGATCTTGTCAAGTTCAATCTCTTCTTCATCCAGCTTATCAATGTCTGCATCGTCATCATCCAGGATCATATCATCTGCATTACTATCTGTAATCCTAAGCACATCCACTCCACTGGCTTCCAGAAAGTCAAATACTTTCTCCATCTGTTCAACTCCCAGTGGCTGATCCTTAAAGAAGTCATTGATTTCCTGGTATTCCAGTACATTCTTTTTCTTCTTGGCAAGCTCCAGAAGTTCTACCAGTTTTTCACTGAATTTACCCATATTCATTTCCATATGTGCTCTATACCTCCATATAGTGTTTATATTTTATCCTTATTCGAAAGAAATATGCAGCTGCTGCCGCTTTCTTCCAAGCTCTTCCAGTTCTTTCTTTGCTTTTACAAGTTCCTGCAGTCCCTGTATATCTGTGGGATCCCAGGTTCTGTTTCTCTCTTTCAGACTCTCATCCTTAATCCTGATCACAGCATCCGAGAAAGCCCGGTTCTGTTCCTCCGGAGTCTCCAGATGGATCGTTGCATTAAAAAGGGATGAAACCTCTCTCTGCTCTTCACTGTCAATGAAAGCATTCATCAGCCTTGCAGGATTCACATCGCCATCCCTGTGCTGCTGGTAAAGCATCTCTGCCACCTGCCTGTACAGAGGAACCACGAAATCTGAAGGCTGGATATATTTTTCCACTGTGTCAAATATGCCCGGATAAGTTACCAGCCAGGTAAGCATCAGCTTCTGTGCTTTCTCTGCTGCACTCTCCTTCTTCTTTTGCTGACCTGCTCCCACAGGTTTAGGCTGAATTCTCTGCTCTGCCGGAGTTCCCTTCATTGCAAGAGCTCCGACTCTCTTTTTCAGATTCTCCACACTGATCCCACTGCTTCTGTAATCCTTTACGATTGCTTCTATATAAAGATTTCTCTCCAGTTCATCGGAAAGCTCCAGAAGCATCTGCGCACATCGCTCAAAGAAACGGTTCTGTCCCTGGGGTTCCTCCATTGGAAATTCCCGCTCTGCCATATGTACGCGGAACATAAAGCTGTCCATAGCCTGCTCCAGACGTTTCTCAAACTCTTCCGCTCCAAGTGCCTTGATAAATTCATCCGGATCTTTATGCGGCTTAAGATTTACCACTCTCGAAGAAACACCTGCTTCCCTCAGAATAGGAATGGCACGAAGGGCAGCCCTCACGCCTGCATCATCACTGTCATACAGAAGCAATACCTCCTGAGTATAACGCTTCAGCAGACTTGCATGTCCGGAAGTAAGTGCCGTTCCCAGCGATGCAACCGCATTGGTAAACCCTGCCTGATGCATGGATATCACATCCATATATCCTTCACACAGGATCAGATAATTTTTTCTCGTGGTTCTTGCAACATTCAGCCCGTACAGATTCCGGCTTTTATCAAAAATCATAGTCTCCGGCGAGTTCAGGTACTTCGGCTTTCCGTCACCCATCACTCTGCCTCCAAATCCGATCACGCGGTTATTCACATCCATGATTGGGAAAATAACCCTGTTCCAGAACTTGTCATACATTCCCCTGCGTTCATCCACATTGAACAGGCCGGAATCCCGCAGCAGTTCGTCACTGTAATTCTTTGACTTCAGATATTTGTACAGATCGTCACTGTACTTATCCGAATATCCCAGGCCAAACTTCCTGATCGTCTCCTCACTGAGTCCTCTGCCTGTCAGATATTCATGTGCCTGTCTGCCACTCTCACGACGCAGCTGATAATAGAAATATCCTGCTGCAAGCTTATTGATCTCCAAAAGGGCAGCCCGACGTTCTGCTTTCTTCTTTGCTTCTCCGGAATATTCAATCTTCGGAAGCTGCACCCCTGCCCTGTCTGCCAGATGCTTCAGTGCCTCCCCAAAGGTATAATTCTCATATTCCATCACAAAATTAAATACATTCCCGCCTGCTCCGCATCCGAAGCAGTAATACATCTGCTTCGCCGGTGTTACCGAAAAAGAGGGCGTTTTCTCATTATGGAACGGACACAGCCCGAAATAGGTACTTCCTCTTTTGTTCAGCTTCACATACTGGGATACAACATCTACAATATCATTCTTCATCCTGACTTCTTCAATGATATCGTCTGAATAACGCATGCTTCGTCCTCCTTCTTGATGATTAATAGACTTCCCATGCTTTTGGTATGTAAATCTCCCGGAATTTCTTTATTGAATACTGGTCTGTCATTCCTGAGAGATAGTCACATACTGCCTGTTCCTTCTTCTCTCCACGCACGATCAGCTCCCTGTATTCTGTTGACATTGCTTCCGGGTGTTCGACATAATATTCATATAACTCCGTCAGCATCTTCACTACCTTTTCCTCTTCCTTATGGGCTGCCGGATTCTCATATACATTCTGAAACATGAGAGCCCGCAGATCCATCATTGCCTCGTAGATCTCTGCTGACATCTTTATGGTATCCTGCTCAAGACTGTTCTCTATCACATCATGAACAAATGTATTGAGCCGCTCTCTGGTTGTATAACCGAGCAGCATCCGAAGCGTGACCGGAATATCATCCTCAGAAATAATCCCTGCCCGCTGTGCATCATCCATATCATGATGAATATAAGCGATCTTGTCCGAAAGTCTTACTACCTGTCCTTCGAGAGTAGACGGATTCCCACTGGTTCTGTGATTCAGGATACCATCCCGGACCTCCCATGTGAGATTCAACCCTTCGCCGTTCTTCTCCAGTATCTGTGCAACCCTGACGCTCTGTTTATAGTGGGCAAAGCCATCCGGATTCACTGCATCAAGAGCCCTCTCACCTGCATGTCCAAAAGGAGTATGTCCCAGGTCATGTCCAAGTGCGATTGCTTCTACAAGATCTTCATTCAGTCTCAGTGCCTTCGCTATTGTTCTGGCAATCTGTGATACCTCAAGAGTATGTGTCAGTCTGGTCCTGTAATGGTCACCCTGGGGCGCCACAAAAACCTGTGTCTTATCCTTCATCCTGCGAAAAGCTTTACTATGAAGGATCCTGTCCCTGTCTCTCTGATAGACAGTCCGTACATCGCATTCTTCCTCCTGCCGCTCTCTGCCTCTGGAACAAAGACTCAAAGCAGCATAAGGACTGAGCATCTTTTGTTCACGCTGTTCCATGCTTTCTCTGATATTCATAAGCGATACCTCCACAAGCTGACAAAATATCTCTTATTAATTATATTCTACATAAAATTTCAAATTCCTCTTTTTTTCAAAAAAAAATTGAAATTTTTTTATATTTTTTTCAAAAAGGTGTTGACATTAGCTTTTACATTTGATATAGTATCACTTGTCGCGAGGGAGAGCAAAAGAATCCCAGAGAAATGCGATATGCGGAAGTGTCGGAACTGGCAGACGAGCAAGACTAAGGATCTTGTGAGCATTGCGCTCGTGTGGGTTCAAGTCCCATCTTCCGCATTTAAAGAATGAGGAACTGTGAGAAGTCATGGTGCCTTATTTTTTTATTCTTTTTTCTACAATAATTCTTTTCTCAGGTAACCATTTTCCGGTCCCCTGCATAATTTATCAGGAAAGCATTATCTACAGGAGCTTGTATGGCTTTTTATCATATGCAGATGCAGCAGGAAAATATAGATACAGGACAATATCAGGTTACCGTATCAGACCGGCTGAACAATCGTCCCATAGAAAACGCACGCGTCAGAATCTCCTACACAGGAGCACCCGACAGTACCATTGAAGAAGTGACAACAGATTCCTCCGGACGCACTCCTGTCATTGAACTTAAGACTCCACCTCTGGAATACAGTATGGAACCGGTTGAACAACAGCCCTACTCAGAATATACCATTCAGATCGAAGCAGAAGGCTTTGAACCCAAAGAAATCGCAGGAAGCCAGGTATTAGCAGATACTTTATCCAGACAGCCAACAACGCTGAATGTCATGGAATCCGGCGAAACTTTCCAGAGAATTGTAATTCCTCCGCATACGTTGTTCTATGAATATCCTCCCAAAATCGAAGAAGCCGAGATAAAACCAATAAACGAAAACGGCGAAATCGTATTAAGCAAGGTCGTTGTCCCTGAATATATAGTGGTACACGATGGACCTGTCAACGATTCCGCTGCAGGCAATTATTATGTACGCTACAAAGATTACATCAAAAATGTAGCCAGCAGCGAAATCTATGCCACCTGGCCTGACGACACCATCCGCGCAAATATTCTGGCTATCATGTCTTTTACTCTGAACAGGGTTTATACGGAATGGTACCGGAACAAAGGTTATGACTTTACGATTACTTCCTCAACTGCCTATGATCACAAATGGATCTATGGCAGAAATATTTTTGCCAGCATTGACCGCATTGTAGATGAACTGTTTGAGAATTATCTTTCCAGACCAAATGTACGTCAGCCAATCCTTACCCAATACTGTGACGGCAAACAGGTACAATGCCGAACCAGGGGCTGGATGACACAATGGGGAAGCAAGGCACTGGGCGATCAGGGATACTCTGCCATTGAAATCCTCCGGGCTTTTTACGGAAATGATATGTATATCAATGTGGCGGAAGCAATCTCTGGCATTCCCGCCTCCTGGCCAGGATATGACCTGGATATCGGTGCATCCGGAAATAAGGTGAGACAGATTCAGGAGCAGTTAAATACAATTGCTGAGGCCTATCCTGCTGTCCCTGTTGTTACCGCAGATGGAATTTACGGACCTGAGACCCAAAATTCCGTCAGGATTTTCCAGAGTATTTTCGGTCTGGACCAGACAGGGATCGTAGACTATCCAACCTGGTATAAAATTCAGGAGATTTACGTGGCAGTCAGCAGGATTGCTGAGCTACGTTAGAGCTGTAGCAAAGCAGACAAAATATGCGCATCAGCCTGCAAAGAACTGATGCGCAAGAATCTATCACCTATTCCTTTCCCTTTTCAGATATCATCTTTTTAAGATTACCTCATTCCTTATAAATTTTCGACAACTACCTTGCATTTCTTCTTACAAAAAGCAATTCCATATGCCAGAATATCATTTCTGTCCTCATTACGAAACCGTTCATCATAACGCAGCTCCCGAATTCTGGTTCATTGCTTTTTCACAGGCTTTTTCCAGTCCGACATACTGACATAAACTCCTGATTTCGTTATCTGAAAAAATTATAGCACCATTGTATTTCTATGTCTATGTTTCTCTTATACATTTTGACTACATTTTGTATTCCGCAATCGCAGTTCTTGTTCTAAGTTTTCGAGCAGTTGATCTAATATCCGGATTACTTCCATCAACTGTTCCTTTTCCAGATTATCATAATGTACTCCTACCAGCACAGACACCGGTTGTTTGACAAGTTCCCATATCTGCTCAGCCCATTTTCTGGTAATGACATCTTCTTTGTGTCCGGGTAATACGATAGTCTGCAAGTCTCCCTGTTCATCTGACACAGTAACAGCTCCTACATGAGAGCGCTGACCGCCCAGAATTCTTATTTCATATCCATAATCCAACTGCTGACAATATACTGCAATCTCACAATTCAGGAAATTTTTATGTAATTCTGTTTTTCTTTTTTCCTGTGCCTGTTTTAACATACTTTCGCATCTTCCTTTCCTGCTCATTTCATCTACCCAATCACTTTTCCATCCACCGATGGAACTCCTGTCCTTCCAAATCAAACTGATCCAGTATTTTCCCCACAATATGCCTGTTGCAGTCCTCTATTGTCTTTGGATGATTATAATAACTAAGCACTGGCGGAATGATGACCGCACCAAGCTGGCTGGCTTCATACATATTTCTGAGATGAACGGTTCCAAGCGGCGCTTCCCTTGTCACAAGAACCAGTTTCCGTCGTTCTTTCAAAGTTACATCTGCTGCCCGCAGAACAAGGTTATCACTGTACCCGCTTACGATTCCCGCCAGAGTTTTCATACTGCACGGAATCACGATCATTCCCATCGTACGGTAGCTTCCACTCGCCTGTAATGACTATCGTCAGCTCTCCCCTGCCGGAAAATCATTCTGGAATTATGTCTGTGACAAATTTTCAGCTGATACATATCAGGATACTAACGGAAGTACATAAGTCACCCAGAACCATGACATCGGCATAATCAACACCATAGCCGGTATCATATCCGCTGTCGGGAAGTTTTTCAGTTTCACCATACGGAATCCTGTTGCAAGCATCAGAAATCCACCGCAAGCTTTAAAGTCATTGATCATCCCTGGTGTTGTCAGCGGGAAAATAGCTGTTGCCGCGAAGAACAGAATGAGGAAAATAATCACCTGCGGAATCGCGATCATACACACAACCATTCCCAAACTGCACGCAAAAATGGCCGCTGTAAATAAATCCAGAATGGATTTGGAAATCAGCACAGAATGATCCCCGCTCATTCCGGATACGATAGAACCATAAATTCCGGTTCCACTGGCACAGAACAACACGATAATTGTAACCAGCGTATTCATAAATTCATCTTCCGACAGCTCTGAATTTGAATTCTTGATAAATTTGCTGATTACTCTCTGCATCGCACCTGCACCGGCGTTAATTTTTTCCCCAAGGTGAATCGCAAGACCGATTCCTGTTCCGATTACGATGGAAAAAATAACCGCCGGCATATTTTCCATCAGACCAATAGTGCTGATTCCCATTCCCATGGAACATACACCGAATACCAGGGTAATGTCTGCCTTGAATTTCGGACTTAATTTATGTCCCACAAGGGCACCCAGGATTCCTCCGATAACCACAGATAATGCATTGATAATTACTCCAATAGGCATAACTTTTTTCTCTCCTTTACCTGATTTCAGGCAGATGCCGCTTTTTCTGACATCTGCCTGAAGCTTTTTCTTATTATTTAAAACATATCCGGCAGCCAGTGTTTCGGATCTACATCCATAAACTGTGCTCTCTGGAAACGATCCCTCTGATCGAACGGTACGGTGCAGTCAAAGATTGCCTTGCATGCCACACCACGTTCGCGGATTCCCGGATGGTATGCCGGATTGTTGGACGGATCCAACGGATGACATTGTACTCCCGGAATCGTGATCAGGTCAACATCTGCCTGGAATCTGGTTGTCATCGCCCACATCACATCATTGATGTCAAAAATATCCACATCCTCATCCACCAGAATCACGTGTTTCAGTTCCGCAAATGCAGAGAATGCAAGCAGTGCGGCCTGACGCTGACGCCCTTCGTCTGACGGCATTGTCTTCTTAAACTGCATGATCGGGTTCTTTCTTGTTGTGATAGCTTTTACCTTAATGATCGGAAGTTCCGGATTTGCAGGTCCGCAATAGCCCGGAAACTCTGGCATTGCTTTTCCAGTGTTGGAATTCTGATCTTCGCGGACACGTACATTCGGCAGGATTTCTCCCTCGATAACATATTCCGCATTGGCAATGGCACGCTCGTTGATTGTGAGACACTGCACCAGTTCTACCGGCTTATTACGGATAGCGCCTGCTGCCTGTAACTCGTCATAGCCAAGAGGTGTTGTCGGCGGCTCGAAGCAGGATGCAATCTCAATGGCAGGATCAACACCAATGCTGACAGAAATCGGAAGCGGCTCTCCTGCTGCTTCTGCCAGTTCGCGGAAATATCCGATATGACGTGCTCCCGGCATCAGGAAAATAGAAATCTCGTCTTTGGACTGTAAACACATTCTGTGTATCGTCACATCTGATTCTCCTGTTTTCGGGTTTGATGCATAGCACATTCCAAGCGTAATGTACGGGCCGGCATCCTCCGGTGTATTTGTCGGAGCCGGAAGAAGTTTACGGATATCAAAGCCTTCCTCTGTTGCCAGATGAACCACTTCCTGGCATTTCGCCTGCTCATTCGGAATTACGACTGGTTTTACCGGATGTTCTACGGTTCCGCCTGCGCCTACATGTCTGTATACGCCTGATAATTCTGCGTTTGGATCTACTTCCACATCTGTCTCCACAAACTGTCCCGGAATAGATTCCAGCAGCTCAAGAGCAGAACGCAGGTCATTGACTTCCACATTTTTCATTTTGCTTGTTCCTCCTGGATGTTATATATCAATCAGACGGTGTCAAGCGGATAAAATCATCCGCTTTTGCTATATAAACTCTATACCAAATAACTGCTCCACAATTTAATTCGGTTAAATTATTATCGTCTGACATTTTCTAACAGATAAAATAACATTTTTCTCCGGAGAGCTTCAATTCAAAAAGCAAAAAGACTTATTCCAGACTGGAATAGTAACATAGAAACATCAATACAGAGACAAAGACAATCAAACGTGTCACAAAAACTATGCGCACCAGCCAGAAAACCAGTGCGCATTTTCTTCTTTATTCTTCTTTTCACATGGATTATTCCAACAAGAAATTTTCATCTGCTATTTTTTATACCAAAATTTCTTACATTTCACAAGTACCTTTCCATCCGGAGCATCTGCCATCCTTCCGATTTTGAACCTATAATTTTTTGTCTTTCCGGCCGGAATATTTACATTGTAGGTTTTGGTCGGTGTTGCAGTTTCATCCAGTGGTATCTCAAAATACATCGTTACCTTTGTAATCGTATAACTGGAAGTGTTCTGCATACGGGCAGTTATATACAGCTCTCCTGTGTTCGGATTGTACTCATATCCCTTGTAGCTGACTTTGAGCTGGTTTAGCTTAGGTGTAGCTGACTTATACCAGAACGATAAGCATTTTACCTTCGGCGCTTTATATGGCTGCTGAGTCATTTTTCCAATATAAACCGTCTTATTCACTGTCTTTCCAGGATTAATCGTTACACTGAAGGTCTGGGTTATGGTTCCATCCTCCATAATAGGTATCTCATATCCCATTTTCACTTTTGTAATCGTGTAACTCGAAGTATTTTTCAGCCTCAGCTTCAAATATAACTTTGCTGTATCATTGTCATATTCGAATCCTCTGTAAGTTACTTTAAGCTGTTTGGTAGTTGGCTTGGAAGCAGCTGATGCTACCCTTGGGAAAAATAAAAGTGCTGCAAATGCCGCCAGAAGAAAAAATACCAGATAACTTCTGCTTTTTCTTACAAATCGGTCTTTCATACTCATAAAAATCTCCTCCTCTCCTGATATGGTATTATAATTTCAGGCAAATATCAGGAAATGTTTTTGGTACACACCTGATACTTTGCTCAGTTTTATTATATATTTACAATACAATATCAGAAAGGATTTTTCTACTAACTATTGGTTAGTTTTTTAATAAGCAGCCTTATAAATCTCCAGCACCTGCTCTTCTGAAAGTTCTACATAATTATTCTTCAACCTGTAATTCATTGTATTCCTGTGAAGGAACATGGTTTCTGCTGTTTTCTTTGCATTACAGTCATGTGCAAGATAATTCTCCAGTGTCTCACAGAGATTCCCTGTATTTATCTCATCATATCTGAACAGTTTTCCTAACTGTTTTCCCACATATTCGTCCAGTACCCTGGTATCGTCCACGTGCGAGATCAGTGTGTAGATTCCCTGATCTTTATAAAAATAAAGGTTCCTGCATGTCTGTGACTGCAGCAACCCTGATTGCGGCAGCAGCTTCATTTCTGCTGCGCTTTGCCTCATCCGGATATGCAATACTGTTTCCAACTCCCACACACAGTTTCATTTCATTTTCTCTCTGCACGCGCTCCACAATCCGTATAAGAATCTTCCTTACCTCTATCTTTATCTTTTTTCTTCTTCGTAAATATTGTACCCGGCTCTGCCATTCTGTTTTGTCTTATATAATGCAGTATCTGCATTTTTATACAGATCAAGATATCCTGTTCCATGTTCCGGAGCAAATGCCATTCCGGCACTAATGGTAATATTCTTTCCATTCATTTCCGTAAACGATAATTCTTCAACCTTTTTTATCAGACTTTCGATTCTGGAAACAGCAACTTCTCTGCTGTCCGTTTTCCTCATATATACTACAAATTCATCACCACCAATCCTGCCAACAATGTCTCCTTCACGAAAATGTTCATGAAGCACTTCACCAAATTTGTGCAGGACTTTGTCCCCTGTAATGTGTCCATATATATATCATTTACTTCCTTAAAATGATCCACATCCATGATCACAAAAGTTCCCGGTTCCTGCGGGTGTTCCTGCAGAACATTATGGATCCGTTCTTCTGTGCTTCTCTTATTGTACGCGCTGGTCAGTGCATCTGTCTCGGCTGCCTGAATAAGCTGTTTATTCTTTGATCTGTTCTTAACAAATCCCCAAAGTAACAACATGCCTGCCATAACACAAAACCCGATTGTAAAAATCAATTCATATCTTCGTACAAAGTTATAAGATTTCTGTGCTTCAAGAACAGGGATAACATAACAAATCATCCAGTCATTCAATCCCATATCCGTATAGGCCAGATAACGGTCTGAATTATAATCATTTCCAATTCTTATTTTCATCAGTCCATCGGCACCCACTGTAAAATCTTTTTTCATTTCTGTCAGGGACGAACCAAAAATAAGTGTCTGATCATCATAAAATTCAAAGAAGTTATCGCCATATTCAATCTCATGATAGGCAAAATCACCATCATACGCAATAATCTCACCATCACTGGTAGTGATCAGTGTATATCCTACATCTTCAAAGAAATCGTTAAACAGCATACGGCTTAATGCAGTTACGTTATAAGAACCACCCAGAACTCCTATCACTTTTCCGTTTTTCCAGACCGGTACGCCCAGAATTACACGGGTCTCTTTATCTACGCTGCTCTCCAGTGGATCGCTTAGTGTTTCTTTTCCCTCCATTCCTTCCTTAAAATATCTCCTCGAAGATACATTCTTCTCTGCTCCGTTATCATAATGAGCCGTACCATCTGCTTCAATCAGTGCTGTACGCTCTAAAACAGTTTCCTCTTCAAGTGATATTAACATTTCCATATTTTCATCCGACACAAGTTCTTCGGATTTTCCAATCTCTTTTGCTATACCCCTCAGATATCCATAATGAATATCCAGAATTGCTTTGATATGTTCACTCTGTCTGGAAACATTCGTCTTAATTACTTTCTGCGTGCTACGTTCAATAGAATGCTGTGTGCATACCAGAAATATGCCCAGACTTACTGCTACCGCACACACAAATATAAGAGCAGCAGCTACATACTCAGTGATTTCATTTTTCTTTCTCATAAACATCTCCTTTCACCCCACATTTTTCTGTTTGTCTTTTGTTGGGTTACATTATACACACACTTTCCCGAAACTGCAGTCAAAATACTTTCACTGTTAATCCTCTGTAACAGATTTGTGTAATACATATATCTGTCGCTTAAACCTTCAGGACAATTTTAATATATCAAATCGAACTGTGAAAATCCAGATAAATCGTCAAATTTTCGTCAAAAAAAGACAGACTCTCTATTTTTTTCAAGATATCTGTCTTTTTAATCATATACATTATATTGGTTCTAAAGTGTGTTTAAAAAATGCTTTACGCAAGATATGCGTCACATTTTGTGGGAGATTTTTTCAAACCCACACTGGTATGCCAGATGATCAGATCAGCCTAACAATATCATTATACATAACAAATACCATCAGCGCCATCAACAGCATCAGCCCTGCGAAATGGATGCCGCCCTCCACCTGTCTGTTAATCGGTTTTCTGCGGATTGCCTCTATGACAAGGAATACCAGCCGTCCACCGTCCAGTGCCGGAAACGGAAGGAGGTTCATAACTCCAAGGTTTGCAGAGAGCAGAACTGCCAGATTAAGCATATTCATCCACAGGATCATGGTTCCTTCGCTTTTGCTTTCCTCATACGTAGTTCCGATTGCATCCACAATTCCGACCGGACCACTCAGATCTTTCATTCCAAGCTTTCCGCTGACCAGCTCTTTCAGGCTGAGAATCGTTGTACGTACCATATATTTTACTTCTACGGCACCATATTTGACTACATTCAGCCCTTTTGCTTTTTCAGAATACATATTATAGGTAAATCCTGATTCTGCCGTACGGTATTCTTTTGGTGTAACCGTAATATCATATTCCTGTCCGTCCCTGGAATAGGTAAGCTTTACAGACTTTTCTGTCAGCGGATTCTCCTGAATATATTTCTGGTAATCTGCTGCATTTGTAATCTTCACTCCATTAATGGATGTGATCACATCTCCCTGCTGAATCCCTGCTTCCTGCAACGGCATTCCATCCATTACAGATTCCACTGTCATGGCAGAAGTATCATCCCCGTTGAAATTGCAGCCCAGAAGGTATCTCACATTTGTATCCGACTTATAGGAAATGTCCATCTTCTTTCCGTCACGCTTAACAGTCAGGTTAATGGTATCTCCCTCTTTCAGCTGGTTCAGATAGGAATATACATAGATATCTTTTCCCAGATCAATGTGATATCCCTGATAACCGGTAATAATATCTCCCTCTTTCAGTCCTGCCGCCTCAGCCGCAGAACCTTCCTTTACGGAAAGAACTCTGGATGGTTCATATCCTACAGCACCTACAATGATCACAGACAATACAAATGCCATGATAAAGTTAAATACCGGTCCTGCGGCAACTACGGAAATCCTGCCCCACACAGACGCACTGTTAAAAGTTCCCGGTTCATTCTCTATGTCCGTATCCTCCCCCAGCATGGCACAGGAGCCACCGATAGGAAGAAGTTTCAGTGAATATCTGGTATCTCCTTTCTCAAAACTGAAAAGTCTTGGTCCCATTCCCAAAGAGAATTCTGTGACCACGATCTTATTCAGCTTTGCAAAAAGAAAATGTCCCAGCTCATGAAAGAGAATGATTGCACTGAATATGACAATTGCAATAATAATTTTCAATCTACCACCTGCTTTCAATCCAACGATAAGTTTCTTTCTCAATCTCCAGAATCTGATCCAGGTCCGGATCCTTTACTGCTGTATGTCTGCTCATAGACTGCCCGATAATCTCGTAAATATCCAGAAAGCTGATTTTTTTCTGAAGGAATTTGCGGACTGCCAGCTCATTTGCAGCATTAAAAACGGTTGGCATACTGCCGCCTGCTTTTGCCGCTTCCACCGCCATTGGAAGACCTTTAAAAGTTTTCCTGTCCGGCTCCTCAAAGATGATCTGCTTCAACATATGAAAATCCAGTCTGTCGCCTTTTAAAAATCTTCTGTCCGGGTAGCATAATGCATACTGTATCGGAAGTCTCATATCCGGTGTTCCAAGCTGTGCCATCACTGCACCGTCCTCGAATTCCACCATAGAGTGGATAATACTCTGCGGCTGAACCACAACCTGAATATGATCCAGATCTACATCAAAAAGCCATCTGGCTTCCATAACTTCCAGACCTTTATTTACCAGAGTTGCAGAATCTACTGTAATCTTCTGTCCCATTACCCAGTTCGGATGCTTCAGCGTATCCTCCAGAGTCACCTTCTCCAGATCTGCTGTTTTCTTTCCGCGGAAAGGACCGCCGGATGCAGTGATGAGCAGTTTATGTATTTGCTCTCTTTTCTCTCCATGAAGTGCCTGGAAAATAGCACTGTGTTCGCTGTCTACAGGCAGGATCTGCACACCGAACTGCTTTGCCAGCGGCATAATCAGATGTCCGGCTGTTACCAGTGTTTCCTTATTTGCCAGAGCAATATCCTTACCTGCAAGGATTGCTTCCATAGTTGGTCTGATTCCTATCATTCCTACGATAGCGGTCACCAGAATGTCTGATTCCTCCATTCTGGCAAGTTCGATAAGACCACCCATCTGGCTTACGATTTTTACATCCAGATCCTGCACACGTACTGCCAGATCTCTGGCTGCCTCTTCTTTCCAGACTGCAACCAGTCTGGGATGAAATTCACGTATCTGCTTCTCCAGCATTTCTACATTACTGCCTGCTGCAAGACCAACTACTTCCAGGTCATCATTTGCACGTACCACATCCAGTGTCTGTGTTCCGATCGAACCTGTAGAACCTAAGACTGCTACTTTTTTCATATTGTACCTCATTTCAATACTTATACAACAATTTTATAAAATTACTTCTGACCTGACAGTTCTCATATCAAAAAATACTGTAAACATGTATATCAGAAAAATATATGCTCCGTTAGATCTCAATCATCACAAGAGAGAGGAAATAAATAACCGGTGCTGTGAAGATCACACTGTCAAATCTGTCAAGGATTCCTCCATGTCCCGGAATTAATTTTCCATAATCTTTAATCCCCTGATTTCTCTTGATTGCAGATGCAGCCAGATCGCCTACCATGGAGATCAGTGCTCCGATTGCACAGATCACAGCATATTCCAGCATCGGTCCCTGAGTGGCCGCTGCATAGATCACACCAAGAAGTGCAGCTCCTGCCACACCGCCCACAGCTCCCTCCACAGATTTCTTAGGACTGAGGACAGGTGCCATTTTATGTTTACCGATCAGCATTCCCACACAGTATGCGCAAGTATCACATCCCCATGAGCACAGAAAGATCAGCCATACGTGGAACTTTCCACCAGGAAGTTCTCTGGTAAGATAAATAAACGACAGCATAACTGCCACATACACGATACCAAACAGTGCAGGCATTACCTGCCCAGCCTCATAGGTCGGATAAGTGAACACGTATGCAAACATGAGCAGCACAAGTCCGAAAATAATAGCTAGCACTCCATATCTCTCAAAATCAAGCAGTACTGCCAGATAATATAATACTGCGCCTAAATAGCCTGCTGCCGCCAGCAGATTTATCTTCTCATCCTGCACCTTCATTGCTCTGTACAATTCTCTCATTCCAATGAGAGAAACCGCAAGAAGTGTGAAAAACAGCACGTAATCACCGCTGATAATAGTGGCAAGCGCAATAATCACAAGCAGGATTCCGCTTAAGAGTCTTGTCTTAAACATTCTTTACTCCTCCTTAACTCCGCCGTATCTTCTGTCTCTCTGATTATATTTCTCAATAGCCTTAATCAGCTCTGCTTTATTAAAATCCGGCCATGCCACATCTGTGAAATAAAATTCTGTATAAGCCATCTGCCATAACAGAAAATTGGAAAGTCTCAATTCCCCACTTGTGCGTATCATCAGATCCGGATCAGGTATTCCTGCCGTATCCAGGTAATTGTCAAAAACATGCTCATCAATTTCTTCCGGCTTTACTTTTCCATCTGCAGCATCCTGAGCAAGTTTGCGGATACCTCTTATGATCTCATCTCTGCTGCCGTAGTTTAATGCGATCTGGAAATAGATTTCATCATATTTCTGAGAATATTGTTCCAAACGTGCAATACTTTCCTGAATATCCTGATCAAATGCCGAAACCTCTCCGATCACCCGGACACGCATTTTGTTCTTATCTGCCAGTTTAATGCATTTTTTCAGATAACTGCGGAACAGTTTCATCAGACCGTCTACTTCATCTTTGGAACGTTTCCAGTTCTCTGTAGAAAAAGCATATACAGTCACATATTTGACTCCCAGTTCCTTCATATAGTCACAGACTGTTTCCAGATTTGCACAGCCCTTCACATGTCCGTAGCTTCTGGGCATTCCCTTTGCTTTCGCCCAGCGTCCATTGCCATCCAGAATAATGGCAATATGATTTGGTACATTCATACTCTTTCGTTTCCTTTTCTTATTCTGTTATTCCTTTAACCTTACTGTCTCATCATAATGAGCCGCAGTTTCCGGTCCATTATCTCATTCAGATAAAAAGAGAGCCCGCATTCATGGAGCTCTCCCTTTCGTTTCCCTTATACGGTCATGATTTCTTTGCTCTTTGCATCCACTGCCGCATCAACTTCTTTGATATATTTATCTGTACTCTTCTGGATTTTCTCCTCAAGCTCTTTGATCTCATCCTCAGATACATCCTGTTTTGCAAGTTTCTTAAATGCATCATTTGCATCACGACGAATGTTGCGGACTGCTACTTTGGCTGCTTCGCCTTTTTTCTTGACATCTTTAACCAGTTCCTTACGGCGTTCCTCTGTAAGTTCCGGAAATACAAGACGGATTACTTTACCATCGTTACTTGGATTTAATCCAAGATCAGAGGTAAGGATTGCTTTCTCAATTCCTTTGATCAGGCTGCTTTCCCATGGCTGAATCTGGATCATACGAGCTTCCGGGACAGTGATATTTGCCACCTGCTGAAGAGGTGTTGGAGCTCCGTAATAATCTACGGTGAGTTTGTCAAGGATATGCGGGTTTGCACGTCCTGCACGAATTGTAACCAGCTCGCTCTCAAGGCTTGCCAATGTCTTTTTCATCTTCTCTTCATATTTCTGAATTCTCTCATCCATTAGGTTCGTCTCCCTCTTTTTATAGTTTTTATATTACACTTTCTCTGTAAACTCACTTATAAGCCTTACTTATACAGTAACCTTAGTTCCGACAAATTTGCCATGTACCGCATTGATGATACTGTCCTTCTCATCCAGTGCAAATACCAGCATCGGCATCTTCTGTTCCATACACATAATCGATGCTGTCAGATCCATAGCTGCCAGTTTCTTTGCAACTACTTCTTCAATGGAAATTTCATCATATTTTACTGCATTCGGGTTTGTCTTCGGATCACTGTCATAAATTCCGTCAACAGCTTTTGCAAGAAGGATTGCTTCTGCTTCAATCTCTACTGCGCGAAGTACAGTGGCTGTATCTGTGGAGAAGTAAGGATGTCCTGTACCGCCTGCAAAGAATACGATCTTACCCTGTGCAAAGCTTGCTTCCACTGCATCCTTAGAGTAAAGGCTTGTAAATGCACCGCATACAAATGGTGTGAAGATTTCTGTCTTTAATCCAAGGTATCTGCAGATATCAGATACATAAATACAGTTCATAACTGTTGCAAGCATACCAATCTGATCAGCCTTATTTCTGTCGATAGTCTCGCTGGTGCGTCCTCTCCAGAAATTACCTCCGCCGATCACGATGCCGATTTCCAGTCCTTCCTCAGCAATTGTCTTGATCTGCTTTGCAACTTCAATAACAGTTGCCTCGTCAAATCCGGTCTTTTTCTCACCGGCAAGAGCTTCACCGCTTAATTTTAATAATACACGTTTCATAGTAACTGTCTCCTGAAATTAATTTTATCGCAGGTAACAGAGGATCGGAATACTTTTTCTCTCTTCTGTTACATTCGTAATTTTATTTTACCATATTCCGGCAACAATTTCATTACCATTTTCATCAACTGTTGTAGAAACTGTAAAATTACTGTAATAATGGAATCCTGTTTTACCTGTCTCAGGATCATCCTCATAACTGCTGCCCTGTGGGGAACCGCATGCGCCCTCCAGCGCATCCAGAGACTGACCGATATACTGTTCTGCTGTAGAAATCATATCGCCGCCACTATTATCCTGATCTGTGTTTCCACCATTTTCATTATCCGTGCTTCCACCATTTCCATCATCCGTACTTCCATCATTTCCATCATCAGAACCATTATTGCTGCCATTTCCATTGTCATCTGTATTCTGGTCACCACTGTTATTATTATCTGCAGAATCAGAATTATCTGCAGAATTCTGATCACTGTCGTCTGTGGAATCTGATTCTGACTCACTGTCATCTATAATGCCAAGACGTTTCTTTACCGCATCAAGCGTGGATACTTCTTTTGTTGATGTACCTGTCAGATATTTTGCATATGGGATTGCATCATCGTCTGTGCCGTCCATGCATAATGTAATCTTCGAAATTGTTCCAAGCGGAATATCGCGGAAAAAGCATTCATTCTTGTCCTCATCAGTATATGCAATACGGATATCATAGGAAGCTGTACTCTTGTTGGATGTTGTCTGTGTACCTGATGTCTGTGTATTTGCAGTCTGCATATAATACAGTGCCTTGTCCTTATCTGTCAGAGTAAACATTCCATTGATAAGATCATCTCCCCATCCTCCATCCTCATCTGCATCCTCATCTGCATCATAATCCTCACTGTCTTCATCCACATGAGTCCGGATATAGAGTGATTGGATGGCATCCCCTGTATTATTTACAAATACAATCTTAGATGCTGTGGAAGTTTTTTCTCCCATTATGTTCTTTATATCTTCATCTGCTGTCTGCTGCATATCCACCATATCGACTGCCTTGGTTACTTCAGGAGTCGGAGTAGCTGTTACCTCTACAGGTGCTGTCTCTGTTGTCTTTTTCTTGCCACATCCGGCAACTGCCACTGTCATTACCAGCAGACCTGCCAGTATTAAATAACGTTTCTTCATAATATATTCCCTCCTGCTATATGGAATATCTTTTTTCTTTTTAACAATGCCATTTTTCAATTTCCTATTATTGCAGAGTATTGAAAACTTGTCAACTAAGCCTCTGCCGATTTCATACAATTTTAAGACTTTCAGCTTTTAAAATCTCTGCCTGCGGACGTATTCTTATGAAAAAATCACATTTTTCCTACTTCATATTATTGCACAAAAGGAAGCGCTCACTGTAATCAGCGGATACTCACCAGAAAGGACGTTACTGTGACTTTCACTCGCAAAAAACACCTCGCGGAATATTACCAGTGAACAGTAACGAAAGGACTACCATGTTGCTCTGGCAGTCCTTTCTCATCTCTTTGTGGTCATATTTAATATATTTCTATTCTGCCAGCTTCATCAGAAGTTCCACGCATTCTTCCTCTGATAAAACCGAAGTATTCAGACAGATATCATAATTTTCCATTTTTCCCCATTCATGTCCTGTATAAAAGTTATAATAATCTCTTCTCTGACGGTCTTTATACGCAATTCTGTCAAGTGCCTCCTTCTGAGAAATATGCTTATTTTTCTTAATCCGTTTAATACGGTCTTCCATATCAGATGCATAAATATACACGCGAAGCAGCTGATTATCATCCTTCAGGATTTGGTCTGCACATCTTCCCACAAAAATGCATGGACCTTCCTGTGCCAGGCGCTTCACTGTCTCTTTCTGCGCATGAAACATCTTCTCCGGAATCGTCAGGCGTTTTTTATCCTGCGATTCTTCTGACATCATTACTCCGATTGCATAAAGAAGACTGGTCTTGCCTTTAAATTCATTGATGATTTCCTGACTGATTCCATGCCTCTCTGCTTCCTTCAGCAAAAGTTTACTGTCGTAACAGGGAACTCCCATTTTTTCTGAAAGCAAAGCTGCAATATATCTTCCACCGCTTCCATACTGTCTGCTGATCGTGATTGTTTTCATAGGGCACCACTCCTTTCAGCTCATCTGCCTGAAAATGAATTGTTATTTTTTTATCTATATGATAGATTATAAGAATTTTCGAATATTTTTGCAATATCCATTAATTTTTTCATAACATTTCACAATTTTGAGCCAAAGGATTTAGTAATATTATCAATATAGATTCTTAACCTTAAATTCACGCTCTGCTTCTCTTCTCTGGTCTTTCTTTGCGATATCCTGTCTCTTGTCATAAAGTTTCTTGCCTCGAGCCATTCCAATTTCCACTTTTACCAGACTGTCTTTGAAATAAACTTTCAGGGGTACTAAAGTTAACCCTTTTTCTTTGAGCTTTGCTTCAATCTTATTGATCTCATATCTGTGAAGCAGAAGCTTACGGATTCTCAGCGGGTCTTTGTTGAAAATATTGCCTTTTTCATAAGGGCTGATATGCATTCCGTAGATGTAAACCTCTCCGTTCTCTACACGGATAAAGGATTCCTTGATGCTGCATTTGCCCATACGCAGGGATTTTACTTCTGTTCCTGCAAGGGCAATACCGGCTTCATAAGTATCTTCTATAAAATAATCATGAAATGCCTTTTTATTATTGGCAATCAGCTTCATTCCTTTTTTCTTTGCCATAATATCCTCCAAGCCATTTTTATTTAATTCTCTTCTTCATCATTCCAGATATCAGCAACCAGCTCAAAGTCTACTGTTTTGAGCATTTTATCTGCATCTGCCACACGGACACGGACTTTATCTCCCAATTTGTAGACTTTCTTTGTCATCTCTCCGCGGAGTTCGTAGGTTTCCTGGTCGAAGATATAGTAGTCATCCCGCAGAGTGTTAACATGTACCAGACCTTCTACTGTATTTGGGAGTTCTACGTAAAGCCCCCATCCGGTAACGCCTGAGATAATTCCCTCGAATTCCTCTCCCAGATGGTAGGACATATATTCTGCTTTCTTCAGCTTGTCTGATTCACGTTCTGCCTCATCTGCACGGCGTTCACATACACTGGACTGTCTCGCAACTTCATCAAGAATTTCAGCATAGTGTTCGGTTCTGCCTTCACGCATCAGTCTGCCTCGTAAGTTATCCTTAATAATCCTGTGGATCTGCAGATCAGGGTATCTTCTGATCGGAGATGTGAAATGGCAGTAATATTTCGCCGCCAGTCCGAAGTGACCGCTGCATTCTGTGGTATATTTTGCCTGTTTCATGGAACGCAATACCAGGCGGCTGATCATTGCTTCATTCGGAAGCCCTTCGATACTTTCGATGATCTGCTGAATTTCTTTTGGAGTGATCTCTTCTTTTGCTTTCTGAATCTTCACACCCTGATTGTGAAGTAATGTCAGAAGACTCTCCACTTTCTCCGGATCCGGGTTATCATGGGTTCTGTATACAAACGGAATCTCTTCTGTGCAGTATTCCTGTGCCACAGTCTCATTTGCCATCAGCATGAAATCTTCAATGATTTTGGTTGCCACATTTGCTTCATATGGCTTAACATCGATTGCTTTTCCTGCTGCATTAAGAATAATCTTGCTCTCCGGAAAATCAAAGTCAATGGAACCCCTGTGATGGCGGCTGTTTCGTAAGATTCCGGACAGTTCTTTCATCATAAAGAACATCGGGATAAGTGCATCATACCGTTTCTTTGCTTCTTCGTCTGTGTCCTCAAGAATGTTCTTTACATCAGTGTAGCACATTCTCTCATTTACGTTAATCACTGTTTCCGCGATCTGATGGGAAACTACCTTACCCTTTTCGTTAATGTCCATCAGGCAGCTCAACGCCAGTCTGTCCTCTCCCTGATTCAGAGAACAGATTCCATTGGAAAGACGTTCCGGCAGCATTGGCACAACGCGGTCTGCCAGATAAACACTGGTTCCACGTTTCAGTGCTTCCCTGTCCAGAGCACTGTTGTACTGTACATAGTTGCTTACATCTGCGATATGGACTCCCAGATGGTAAATGTCCCCCTCTTTTGTCAGGGAAATCGCATCATCAAGGTCTTTGGCATCTTCGCCATCAATAGTGACTGTCTGCAGATGTCTCAGATCCAGTCTTCCATCTCTGTCTGCATCCAACACATGATCCGGAACACGCTGAGCCTGCTTCATTACTTTCTCAGGAAATTCACTTGGGATTCCGAAGCTCTTGACGATTGCCAGGATATCTGTACCCGGTGTTCGGATATTTCCCAGATTCTCCTTAATTTTTCCTTCAGGATTCTTATTTCCGGAGCCATAATCTGTAATCACCGCGATTACTTTATCACCATTTTTTATTCCTGCCGCTTCTTTTCTCGGAATGAAGATATCTTTGGAAAATTTCGGATTATCACTGATCACAAAACCGAAATCCCGATTTAACTGATAAGTTCCTACAATTTCAGGCATACCACGCTCCAGAACCTTCACAACTACGCCTTCCTGGCGTTTTCCCTCTTTTTTGTCATTTCTGATGATGATCCTTACTTTATCCTGATGCATAGCTGTTCCTGTATCACTTTCAGGAATAAAGATATCCTCATCCTGCCCTTCAATTTCTACGAAACCGAAACCTTTGGGATGTCCGATAAATGTTCCCTCAGCCTGGATTCCCTCCAGCTGCTCTTTTTTATTTTTATCTTTCTTCTTTCTGCCATACTCTAATCCGTATTCTTCTCTCCGGTCATCGTAATAACGGTCATCTTTTTTCTTTTTCCATTTTCCTTTGACCTTTTCATATCTGCCCTTGCGGTCTACAGATACTTTTCCTTCCTCGCAAAGTTCGTCCAGAACATCATACAGCTCTCTTTTCTCTTCTTTTGAAAGTCTCAGAAGAGAAGAAATCTCGCGGAGTCTCATTGGCTGATAAATAGGATTTCCCATCAGTTCCAGGATGAATTTTTTTCTTCTGTCTATATCTTTTTTACTCATATTACTCCTCACAGCCTCCGCAGAGGACTTTTATCTGATTCAGCTCTTTATGACACAAAAAACACTCTTGCGCATAACAAGAGTGTTTCAAATTTCTTTTCTGATTAACCAAGCATATTTAATGCTACAGAAATTACAAAAAATAAAATTCCCATAATAGTGGTTGCCTTAACAAGTCCGCCCTCCATGGAACGACCTTTGTTCTTACCCCAGTATGTTTCTGCTGCTCCGGCGATAGCACCAAGTCCCTGCTGCTTACCTTCCTGCATAAGAACTACTACTGTAAGAGCGATGCAATCTATTATGAAAATGACACTCAGAATAATCTTAATAATCTGCACTTCGTTACACCTCCTAATTAACTGAGTTTCATTGTAACATAGCCGGATGGGGATTTCAACCACAATTCAGAGTTTTTGTCAGGTTTCTTAACAATTTTTTTCATTTCCTTTAAAAGGATTTTCATACACTGCCAGTTTTCCCAATGATTCATGGATACGAAGAAGCTGGTTATATTTGGCATTTCGGTCCGAACGGCAGGGTGCACCTGTCTTAATCTGTCCGGCGCCTGTGGCAACTGCCAGATCTGCGATAAATGAATCTTCCGATTCTCCGGATCTGTGAGAAATTACTGCTTTGTATCCCGCTTTCTGTGCCATTTCCACTGCATCCAAAGCTTCTGAAAGTGTTCCTATCTGGTTTAATTTTATCAGAATGGCATTTGCCGCTCCCAGTTTGATTCCACATGCAAGACGTTTGATATTCGTAACAAACAGATCATCACCTACAAGCTGTATTTTATCTCCCAGTCTTTTTGTCATCTGTTTCCAGCCTTCCCAGTCATCTTCCTCAAGTCCATCTTCAATGGAAACAATCGGGAACTTCTCTGTAAGTTTTTCATAATATTCTATCATCTCGCCGGAATCCCTGAGAACTTCTTCCCCTTTCATTTTTCCTTCTCCGGGGAAAACATAAACGCCTCTTTCTTCATCGTACAGTTCACTTGCCGCAGCATCAATTGCAATGCTGATATCCTTTCCGGGTTCATATCCCGCCTTTTTTACTGCTTCAAAAATCACTTCCAGGACGCTTTCTGAATCGGGAAGATCCGGTGCGAAACCTCCCTCATCCCCGACTGCTGTTGACAGACCTTTTTGTTTCAGGATAATTCTGAGAAACTGATATACTTCCGCACACATTCGGATCGCATGCTCCATATTTTCCGCTCCCGTCGGCATGATCATGAATTCCTGTAAATCCACTGTATTATCAGCATGACGTCCCCCATTTAAGATATTCATCATCGGTACAGGCATCTGTCTGGTATGGCAGCCGCCAAGATACTGATATAAAGGAACGCGAAGAGCTGCTGCTGCCGCCCTTGCTACTGCCAGGGATACTCCCAGTGCCGCATTTGCCCCTACATTACTTTTATTGTCCGTGCCGTCTGTTTCTATGATTTTTTTATCAATATAGGACTGATCCAGAGCATTTTCTCCAAGAATTGCTTCTGCCAGCTTTGTATTTACATTCTCCACTGCTTTGCGGACACCAAGTCCGGTGTAGCAGTCTTTTTCTCCGTCACGAAGCTCCACTGCCTCGAACTTTCCTGTGGAAGCTCCCGAAGGGACGATTGCCCTTCCCGTATATCCATTTATCCCGATCACACCTTCTCCTACTGTCACTTCTACTTCCACTGTAGGATTTCCTCTGGAATCAAGTACCTGTCTTGCGTGAACCCTTCTTACAGGCAGATAACGTAACATATTAGAACCTCCTGATCATTTTAATAAACCGGTAACTGTTCCATATTTTCACAGTTACAGTTCAACCTTAAGTCAAAATTACTTTCAGTAACGTAATTTGACTTGTATATCTTTACAACCATATTTTTACCCAATATGCTTCCGGCTATGCGTTGTCTATATCTGTTGTTATTTTCAGAATATTTTATCAATACAAATAATTTTAATATTATCTTTTAAATATTTTTGTAAATTTTCTATTTTTATTCTTGACATTTCATTCTTTATCTGTTATATTAAGTTCATAAAACAAAAGGGATTACGAAAAACAAAAAAGTAAAGGAGTGAGACCACCGAAAACATAATCTTTTCTTCATAATTTAAGAAAGCGAGGTACAGACCACCAGAATAGCAAAGTTTCAAATTCATGACTTATAAGAAAGGCAGGTACGGACCACCAAGAACTTAAGCTTTTAAATCCAATTAAGTTTTATAAGTAGTTCCTATCAAACAAGGAAGGTACAGTCCGATGGAAACCTAACAATTTATCTTATTTTGAACGTAACAGTTAAACATTCTAAAGAAGGTACGGTCCAATGGAAATTTAATGATTTACCTTATTTTTAAAGTGACATTCAATCAAAATAAGGAAGGTACAGTCCAATGAAACGTTAACGATTTACCCTATTATAAAACGTAACCGTTCATTTACATGAAGAAGGTACAGTCCAATGAAAGCTTAACGATTTACCCTATGAAACTATAAAAGGAAGGTACAGACCAATGGGACAGTAAGTTGAACCGTTAATTTCATAATTCAAATTCATACAATTTCATAATTTATTTTACAGAAAGTGAGGTATCATCCCTTGGATACAGAATCTTAACAGGAGCCACGATGAAATATAAATCTGTGGCTCTTTTATTTGTCATCCAGCTTCTATAGCTCCCCTCTTTCTCATATATTAAACTAATATCATTCCGTTCTGAGGTTAATACTCTCTATGCATCTCAAATACATATCCTCCACTCGGATTTTCTCTTCCAGATTTACCAAGATTTTTCTTCTTTTCTGTGCTTGTGCATTTATAGGTTCCTCTGTAGGAAAAATCGTATCGCACAACACTGCCAGACAGACTGCTGCTTCTGCCCAAAGTTCCAACTGGGGACTCAGTTTTCAAGAAGAAGGCAAACGTCCTGTTGGAAATGCAACGATAGAAGAACTGGCTCAGTACAATGCCTTTTTTGCTGAAGATACCGAAGAAAAGAAAATCTATCTCACCTTTGACGCAGGCTTTGAAAATGGAAATACTCCTGCTATTTTGGATGCACTGAAAAAACATCAGGCACCTGCTACATTTTTTGTGGTTGGAAATTTCATTTCGGAAAACAAAGATCTGATCAAACGAATGGAAACGGAAGGGCATATTGTCGGCAATCATACTATGACGCACCCGGATATGTCAAAAATTTCCACAAAAGAATCTTTTCAGAAAGAATTATCCGATGTAGAAAAAATTTACAGGAAAATTACAGGAAAAGAAATGACAAAATTTTACCGCCCCCCACAGGGCATCTACAGTACACAGAATCTGTCTATGGCCAGAGAACTGGGATACCACACATTTTTCTGGAGCCTTGCCTATGTAGACTGGTATCAGGATAACCAGCCAGATCCGCAGGAAGCTATTGCAAAACTGACGAAACGGATTCATCCGGGAGCTATTGTACTGCTGCACAGCACTTCTTCCACTAATGCGCAGATTCTGGATGAACTGTTGGATAAATGGGAAGAGATGGGATATTCCTTTCATTCTCTGAACGAATTATGAACATTTAACACTTTCCCATTTGCAAAGTCACATACAAAAATAACAGAATTTTGAAATATCTGACACACTTGCAATAAACAAAAATTGATCATTATCTCAAAATGAAACGCACTCCACAGGGATGTCCTAATGGAGTGCGTCTCATTTTGTTTATAAATCAATACTTTAGAGAATATCAAAATTGTAACTTTTATATTGCATTTACACTGCTTATTCAGCGTCTGCTGCCTCTGTCTCTTCCGGTTCTTCTGTTGTTTCCGCTTCTTTAGTGTCATCAGAGGCTGCATCAGAATCTTCTGTCTCCGCTGCATCTTCAGCTTTCTCTTCGCCGTCTACAACACCACCTTCAACTACCAGGTCATCTGGATTGATGTTATCACCGTATACAGGTTTCAGGGTTTCTTCGAAATCTTTATGGAAGAACTGTTCATCTGCCAGAGATTTGATTTCATCGTTGATTGCATTCAGAAGGTCTGTGTTGCCCTTCTGTACTGCTGGTGCAATTGTATCAATATCACCAAGAGATTCGATTCCTACAGAGAATCCTTCATTCTGCTGAGCCCATGCAAGTACTTCTGTATTGTCTGTGGAGAATGCATCTCCTCTTCCGTCAAGAAGTGCATCGTACGCTTCCTGGTATTCATCAAATTTTACAAGTTCAATATCCGGATAGTTATCTGTAAAATATGTCTCTGCTGTTGTTCCTTTTACAACAATCAGCTTCTTGCCTTCCAGATCTTTTACATCTTTGATCAACGCATCATCAGGAGAAACAACTCCAAGAGCTACCTTCATATATGGAAGTGCGAAATCTACTTTCTCTGCTCTGTCATCTGTTACTGTAAAGTTTGCAAGGATCACATCAACCTTTGCAGACTGTAGATATTCTACGCGGCTTGCCGCCTCTACATAAGTAAATTCTGCATCGTCTTCACTTCCCAGAAGGTCTTTTGCAAGTCTTTTTCCAAAGTAAATATCGTATCCCTGAACATCACCATTTTCATCTACATATCCAAATGGATTCTTGTCGCTGAATACACCGATTTTGATCTTTCCGTCTTTTTTGATCTCATCCAGAGTACGGGCCTGTGCAGTGTTTCCTCCGTCATCTGCCGCACTTACAAGAATACTTCCGCCAAGAAGTGTTGTTGCTGCTACACCTGTTGCTAATAAGACTGCTAATATTTTTTTCTTCATGTTCTTTTCCTCCATGTTTTAAAAAATTTTGATTTTATTATAATTTTTATAACCAGTTCTTGTGATATCCTGCTATTTCATGGGTTATTATCATCCATTTCAGGATTAATACAATATTCTGTTTTCCTCTATTCTATTTTTTCACTGTTTCATAATGGAAACTGTTCAGGAACTGTTTTGCCCTGTCAGTCTCCGGATTATCAAAGAACTGTTCCGGAGTGTTCTCTTCTACAATGTTTCCCTTATCCATAAAGATCACTCTGTCTGCTACGGAACGGGCAAATTCCATCTCATGAGTGACGATCAGCATGGTCATTCCTGTCTTTGCAAGTTCCAGTACTACCTGAAGTACTTCTCTTACCATCTCAGGATCAAGTGCTGCTGTAATCTCATCCAGAAGCATGATCTCCGGATGCATCAGCATGGCACGTACAATGGCAACTCGCTGTTTCTGACCACCGGAGAGCTGCCTTGGATAATTATCTTTCTTATCCAGAAGACCAACTCTGTCAAGAAGCTGCTCCGCTTCCTTTTTCACTTCTTCTTTATTTCTTTTCTGTACTTTCATTGGTGCCAGAAGAAGATTATTTAAAATTGTCATATTCGGGAAAAGATCATAGCTCTGGAAAACCATTCCTATCTTCTCTCTGACTTTGCTTATATTCTTTTTTTCTTTCTCATAGCTTACACCGTTAAGCTTCAGTACACCGGTGTCAATCTCTTCCAGGCGGTTGATACATCGCAGGAAGGTACTTTTTCCACATCCGGAAGGTCCTACGATCACCACCACTTCTCCCTTTTGCAGAGAGAAAGAAACATCATCCAGAATAGGAACATTATTTACATATGATTTCTTTAAATGTTCTACTTCTAAAATCGGCTGTCCCATTCATTTATCCTCATTTCTCTATTAATCAGCAAACTTCTTTTCCAGTACTCTGGAGAGTCTGGAAAATGGAAAACATATGATAAAATACATAAAGAATACTGCACCGTATACCCAGAGGGCCGCTGTCGGATTTGTATAACGTGATGCATCTATGATCTGTTTTCCAACTTTTAACACCTCTACTACTCCGATAAGAGCTACCAGTGATGTGGTCTTGATCATTCGGGTAAGAAGATTCACTGCGGATGGAAGAAGTCTTCTTATAGTCTGCGGAAGGATAATATAAAGATAGACCTGCCATTTGTTTAATCCAAGACCGTATCCGCTGTCATACTGGTGTTTAGGAATGGAGATCAGCGCACTTCGCACCAGATCACCCATTTCAGCAGTTCCCCAGAATGTAAATACAATGACCGCCGCTGTCTCACCGGAAAGATTCATCCCCAGATGCTTGGCCGCTCCGAAATATACCAGGAACAAAAGCACCAGCTGCGGCATGATTCTTACGATTTCAAGGTAAATGCGGCAGATAAACTTAATGATCTTATTTGGGATATTCATTACCATCCCAAGAAGAAATCCAAGGATTATGGAAAATACCATGGATATCAGTGCAATTCTTATTGTTACCCACAAGCCCTGCCAGAGTCTTAATGAGTTGATTCCCTTAAAAAGAACCTCAATCCCCATATTCTGCATAGCGGACTCTCCTTTCTACAAATGAACAGATAAGTGAGATTGGTAAAAGTATGATCAGATATGCGATTACCAGCATAAACAGGGCTTCATCTGTTTTGTAATAAATTCCGATCAGGTCTTTTGTCACAAACATCAGGTCTGCAAGTGCTACTGCACTGAATACGGAGGTTTCCTTAATAAGAAAGATCGCATTTGCACAGAATGCCGGAATAGAATTGGATACCGCCTGGGGCAGGATAATGTTTGTAAATACCTGACTCTTACTCATTCCAAGGCTTAATGCGGATTCCACCTGAATGGGCGGAACATTGTCCAGGCCGCTTCGGAAGGCTTCTGCCATATAACTGCCTCCGAGAAAGGTCAGTCCTGTGATCGCACACTGTTCTGAACTGAGGACAATCCCTATTTTCGGAAGACCGAAATACAAAAAAAACAACTGGATCAACAATGGTGTATTTCTGGACAGTTCAATGTAACATTCCACGATCTGACGAAGTACAGGAATCCTGAAATACTTAATCATGCTGCAGACAAGCCCAACCACAATGGCAAGCAACACACCAATCACTGCCATGTGAAGTGTAAGCTTCGCTGCCTCAATATAAAGAGGTGTCTGCTCGCGGATAAACTCAAAATCCATGGTTACTTTATTCTCCTTCTATTATTATGATTTAGAGCATATTGAAGAACGCTCTGGTGTGCCTGTGCCGCTTATTACTTTTCAATCCACTGCTATTTCGGTTAAAGCAGGTAGTTTACTTGATTTAGTTAAAGCGTTACATCTGCACATCTGTGAACTATCATAACATTTCAAGCTTCATCCTGCAAGCTTTTCATAAATTGCATCTGCAAGTCTGCTATGTCCCAGTTCATCCAGATGCTCCTGATCGGCTTCTCCCGGTCGGGCAAATTCTGAAGCCGGAAGATAAGAAATATTTCTTCTTCTGGCGATTTTCTCATACACCCGGGGTAGATTCCATGATACTTCGATAGAATTCTTATCGAATTCCGGATCAAAATCCTCTTCCCAGATTCTCTCCCCAAGGTAGATTGGAGATACCAGTAATATTTTGGCATCCGGGTTTACAGTGTTGATCTGATCAAGGAGCTGTTCAATCCCCTGTCCGATCACTTCCGGGGTTGCGCTGTATACGCTTTTACAATCATTCGTGCCAAGCATGAGAACGATAGTGTCTACTGGTCTGTGGCTCTCAAGGATTGCCGGAAGCATTTCCGTTCCTCTTCTTTCTGTTCGGAATGGATCGTCGAATACGGTGGTTCTTCCGCAGAGTCCTTCTTCGATTACTCTGTAGCCTTTTGTTCTTACTTTGTCATCCAGGATGCTGGTCCAGCGGGTACCCCATCCATATCTCTGATTAGTAGTTCCCGGGATCAATCCGTATGTATTGGAATCACCGAAACATAAGATTTGTTTCATGTCTTGTCACCTTCTTAACTGATTTTTTTAGTTCAGGTTTTTGCTTTTTCCTGTTTTCATATCTATTTGATAGGAATACTATACAATCTTTATTTTTGTTTGTCAATCCCTTTTTTGTTTTTTTGAAAATGTTTATTTGTACTTCATAAGTCATAAAGGAACGCTCAGAAATATTTTATTTTCCGTGCGGTTTCGGAACCTATAGCAATCCTCGTAAATAATCAAAAAAACTTTTGATACCGATATTATTTCCAGTCCTGAACTTTATATTTTTTATATTTTGCAGGTGTGGTACCTGTATATTTTTTGAAAATTTTTATAAAATAGCTCTGTGTGGAAAAGCAAAGATATTCACTAATCTGTGCTGCTGTATAATCTGAATAGGTCAGCATATTACAGGCAGCTTCTATCCGTTCTTTCTGAATATAGTCAACAAAAAGCATTCCTGTTTCTTTTTTAAACAATCTGGAAAAATAACTGGCACTGATCCCTGCTGCCTCTGCAGTTTCTTCTAGTGTAATGGGAACATGCAGATGAAGATGGATATATTTTACTGCCGCTTCAATTTCTCTGCTGTAATGTCGCATTCCGGATTTCTGCACTTCCTGGGCAAATCTCAGGGCTGCTTTTTGTGATAACTTTTCTATAGAAGATTTGTTGGTGCACTCTTCTACTGTCTGAATATAACCGTCACTTAATGCATAAGCAGTTTCTTCAGGTACACCACCTTCAATGGCAGCTCTGGTAAACAGCGTAATTCCTGCGATAAACATATTTTTACTGTTTCGCAGTTCATTTCTGGACAGGATTCCAGGGGTTCCATCCGGTGTGAGCTGAAAAACAGACTGTATTCTGTCTGTCTGACCATTCCTGATAGCATCATACTGCCGACGCTCACTTGCATAAGATTCATGTTTCTGTAAATTCTCACGTCTCTCAAATAGGGTATTCCTGCTTCTGTTCTCTGCAATCTGTTGTTCTTTTTCATTATATTCCTTACTTTTCTCCTGCATCTTTATTCCTCTCGAATACACAGCAATATTTTGTTATTTATAGCAACATTTTACTATATTTTATCATTTACAGGTGATATAGTCCAGATAAAGACAACACAAACAATCTGTTTCACATATATTAATAAACTTATGGAGGAATTTATTATGCATCGTGATTTAAAGAAAATCATCAGCCAGATGACTCTGGAAGAAAAAGCAGGCATGTGCTCAGGGCTTGATTTCTGGCATCTGAAAAGCGTGGAAAGACTTGGAATCCCGGAGGTAATGGTAAGTGACGGTCCTCACGGGCTTCGTAAGCAGGATGACAAAGGAGATCATCTTGGAATGAACGACAGTATCAAAGCAGTCTGCTTCCCTCCTGCAGCTTTAAGTGCCTGCTCTTTTGACCGTAGCTTAATGGAAGCCATGGGCGAGACTATTGGCAAAGAAGCTCAGGCAAATGACGTATCTGTTGTTTTAGGACCGGCTGTCAATATTAAACGTTCTCCGCTCTGCGGAAGAAACTTTGAATACTATTCAGAAGATCCATACCTTGCTGGTGAAATTGCTGCTGCATTTATCAATGGTGTACAGTCCCAGCATGTAGGAACTTCCATCAAGCATTTTGCAGCAAACAATCAGGAATACCACCGCATGAGCAATTCTTCTGAAGCAGATGAAAGAACACTCCGCGAAATTTATTTTCCTGCATTTGAAACTGCAGTAAAAAAGGCTCAGCCATATACATTTATGTGCTCCTACAATCAGATCAACGGTACTTTTGCTTCCGAGAACAAATGGCTTCTTACAGATGTTCTCCGCAATGACTGGGGCTTTGAAGGATATGTTATGTCTGACTGGGGTGCTGTCAATGACCGTGTGAAGGGTCTGGAGGCCGGACTGGAACTTGAGATGCCTGGTTCTAACGGAACAAATGATGCTCTGATCATGGAAGCTGTAAAAAATGGCACTCTGAAGGAAGAAGTTCTGGATCAGGCTGTAGAACGTATCCTGAATATTATTTACAAATATGCCGACCACCGTACACCACAGGAATTTACCATGGAAAAAGACCATGAAGAGGCACGCCATATTGCAGAAGAATCTATGGTCCTTTTGAAAAATGCAGATCAGATCCTGCCTCTGAAAGCCTCTGAAAAAGTAGCTTTTGTAGGTGGTTTTGCCCAAAAACCTCGTTTCCAGGGCGGCGGAAGTTCTCATATTAACTGCTTTAAAATTACCAATGCACTGGAATCTGTTCCTGCTGATGCACAGGTTACTTACGTAGAAGGCTTTCCTGCTGATAAAGATTTATACGATGAAAAGTTGGCTGTTGAAGCAGTTCAGGCTGCAAAAGCTGCTGATAAGGTTGTGATCTTCGCCGGACTTCCTGATAGTTTTGAGTCTGAAGGATATGACCGTTCTCATATGAGACTGCCAGAATGCCAGAACCGTCTTATTGGTGAGATCCTTGAAGTTCAGCCAAATACTGTGATAGTTCTTCACAATGGTTCTCCTGTGGAAATGCCATGGGTCAATAATGTGAAAGGTATTCTGGAAGCTTACCTTGGCGGACAGGCAGGCGGAGCTGCTGTTGCAAATATCCTCTATGGTATTGTAAATCCAAGCGGTAAACTGGCCGAGACAATCCCAGTTAAGCTAGCTGATAATCCATCCTACCTGAACTTCGGTGGTGGCGATAAAGTGGAATACCGTGAAGGTGTATTTGTAGGATATCGTTATTATGACACCAAACAGATGGAAGTTGCCTATCCATTCGGATACGGACTCTCCTATACTACTTTTACATACAGCAATCTGCAAATTTCCAACACAAATCCAACAGAAAAAGATACTATCATTGTTTCTGTAGATGTAACAAATACAGGCAGCATTACAGGAAAAGAAATTGTCCAGCTCTATGTGAAAGACATGACAGCATCCACGACCCGTCCCGAAAAAGAACTGAAAGGCTTTGAAAAAGTCCAGCTTGCTCCCGGCGAAACCAAAACAGTTACTATGGAACTGGATAAGCGCAGCTTTGCATGGTACAACACCCAATTACATGACTGGTATGCAGCAAGCGGCAAATATGAGATCCTGATCGGTGCGTCCTCCAGAGATATCCGTCTCTCTGAAACCATTGAACTCTCCAGCAGCCAGGTAATTCCCATGCATATTCATATGAACACAACACTGGGTGAGCTTTTCAATAATCCAAACACAAAAGAAGCAGCAAAAGAACTGACTTCCAGATATATTGCTGCAATGAATGGCGGTTCAGACACAGCTTCCGAATCTGCTGCAGAAGCTATTACAGAAGAAATGGTAGCAGCAATGACAGATTCCATGCCACTTCGCTCTCTGTGCAGCTTTGGCGGATTCTCCCGGGCTGAGATCCAGGAGATGATTGACAAACTGCAGGCAATCTATAGCAATCCTCTGAAATAATGCATTTAAGAGGATTGCTATAAAACAAAAAAACTACTGTATATAAGCTGAATTTTTTTCCGGCTTTATACAGTAGTTTTTATTTATTTCTCTCTAAACCATTCCTTCATCACATCAAAAATTTTTATAAGCTCTTCGTCACTGATCACATATGGAACCATAGAGTACATGTAGTTCAAAAATGGCCTGCTGAACACACCCCGTTCATAAGCAAACTGCTGGAAGCCTTCCAGATCTCTGGAATCATGAACCTCCACGCACACACAGCCACCCATGATCCGGACTTCTTTGATCCGTGGATCTGTGAATGCTTCCATCTCACCACGTGAAACCTGTTCAATATGACGGATTTTACTCATATAATCTTCATGCTCAAAAATCTCAATCCCCTTCAAAGCCACAGCACATGCCAGCGGGTTTCCCATAAAAGTAGGACCATGCATCAGGGCAAG
>UMIU01027719.1_pt1 | contig 37470 bp, 34 predicted proteins | sample 1965871 | NCBI WGS metagenome assembly UMIU01 (sample SAMEA4836132, study PRJEB28245) | human gut metagenome | biome: gut microbiome; material: fecal sample | place: Denmark | collected 2008
ATGTCGTTAAAAATGTTTTCAATCTTATCTTGAAGTATTTCATTGATGAAATATCCAAAGGTTCTGTATGACGGAGTCTGGTGATCCATGAGATACATGAACCTGATATTAACTTTGCAGTTGTCTTCCAGTTCTCTCACAGTGGTAAATATCCTTGTTTTGAATTACAATAATTATTGTGTAAAGTTTTCATCGCAAGTTAATTTTACCACAAAAATAGGACCTTTCGCATGAACGAATGGTCCTATTTCTTTTAGGGACTTATTTCACAGCCCCTTTTATGCAACAAAAATCTGACGAAATGTTAATGGAAAATATACGTAAAATCATTTGAAAATTTTACTAAAATATTGTAAAATAAAAATAAAAAATGAAGTGGAGAATGGGTATGGCTGGGATTAAAGATATTGCAGAAGCTGCAGGCGTTTCGCTGTCTACCGTGTCAAATGTGATCAATGGAAAGCGAAATGTGGGGAAAAAAACAAGGGAAAAGGTTCTTCAGCTTATCGAGGAAATGGATTACGTGCCGAATGAGGCAGGGAAGCTTTTGAAGACGAAAGAGAACCATACAATTCTTTTCGTTTTCAGCGATTTTGACCGAAGCTTTTATCTGGAAATACTTAAGGGCGTAAACGATTATTTGAAAAATAAAGATTATGATCTTCTTATTTGTACGCAGCGTTCATGCGAAAAATATATGCGGAACAATATGAGCAGTGGCTGTATTGTTCTGGATGCGGCACTGCGCGACAATGCAATTCTCCGGTGCGCCAATGAAAATTATCCCATTGTTGCACTTGACAGAACATGCGCATCACCCTATGTAAGAAGCGTAATTGTAGATAATTATCCGGCTATGTGTGAGATGATGCAGGATATTATTGACCGTGGATACCGGCGCTTTGCATTTTTGAGCGGCGTGGAGACCAGTCTGGATAATATGGAGCGCTATCGTGGATTTAGCGATACTATAGAGAAAAACGGACTTCATTTTCATCAGAAAAACTATTTTGTAGGTGATTACCGGGAGGAAAGCGGATATACAGTTGGGAAAATCCTTTCTCTGGCAGAAAACCTTCCGGATGCGTTGATCTGCGCAAATGACAATATGGCCATTGGGGCAATCAAGGCCTTCCGGGAAAATAATATCCGTGTGCCGGAGGATATTGCAGTAACCGGGTTTGACGATATAGAGCGGGCGCAGGAAATTGGTCTTACTACGATTACTGTGCCAGATTACGAAAGAGGCTATCTGGCAGCCTTATATCTGATGGAGGCGCTGAATGGAAAAGATATTGCCAAAACATTTCAGATTTCCCCAAAAGTGAAGATGCGAAAGACTGTTTTAGTAAAAAAACAAAAATAAGAAGTAAAATAGTAAAATGAAAAGTAAAATCCTGTGTTAAAAATGCCTAATCAAGGCGTCAAACACAGGATTTTTTATACTATTTTACGGTGAAAATTACTGAAAATGAGCAAAATGACGGAAAAACATCAAAACTCAATTGACAAATAGACGTTTTATGCTATTATTTTAGTGTAACGATTTATAAAACAAGCGGAGTAAATCAATTAAAGGAGGAAAAAAGAATGAAAGCTAAAAAAGTGATGAGCCTGGCACTGGCTACAGCAATGATCGCAGGAATGACTGCATCCACAACTGTTAATTGTTACGCAGAGGACGAGAGCGTAGACAAGATTATTATTTTCCAGTCTAAAGTAGAGATCATTGACCAGCTTGAGGAACTGGCTGAGACCTACGAAGATGAGACCGGTATTGAAGTTGAAGTATGGGGAACAACCGGTGATGATTGTTTTCAGCAGTTAAAGACGAAGCTGGCTAACGGACAGGGACCGACCATATATTCACTTCTCCCTGGTGCTGAGTCAGAGACAATGAAGAACTATGAAGCAGACCTTAGCGATTTAAGCTTTGTTGATAAGATCGCAGAAGGTATGGCAGACGTTGTAGACGGTAAGACGGTTGGTATTCCATATACCATGGAAGGTTTCGGAATGGTCTACAACAAAGACCTTGTAAATGCAGACGAAGTAACTGATTATGACTCCTTCGTAAAAATGCTCCAGGATCAGAAGGCAAACGGAATCAACGGATTTGGTCTTTCCCAGGAGAGCTATTTCCTGATCGGACACATCTTAAATACACCATTTGCACTTCAGGATGATCCGGAAGGCTTTGTTGAGAAATTAAATGCTGGTGAAGTTAAGATGGCCGATACACCAGAGTTCCAGGAATTTGCAAAATTCTATGCAGCAATCCGCGATAACTCTTACAACCCGCTTGAGACAAACTACGATAAAGAATGCGGTGATTTCGCAACAGGTAAAACAGCAGCAATTCATCAGGGTAACTGGTGCTACAGCATGTTCGCTGATTACGATATAGACTTTGACATGGGACTTGCTCCACTTCCAATCTCCGGAAATGATAAGATCGCTGTCAGTGTTCCGGCTGCATGGTATGTAAACTCCCAGGCTTCTGACGCAGAGCAGCAGGCTGGTAAGGATTTCCTTGAGTGGCTGTACACAACTGAGAGCGGACAGGATTATCTGATGAACAAGTTCGGATTCATTCCGGTTGTTGAAGGCATGAAGAACGAGAATCTTGATCCAATTTCCCAGCAGATAGCTGATTACGCAGCTGAAGGAAAGACAATTTCCTGGCCAATGAATCTGTGGCCATCTGGAATCGTAGATGTATATCTTGTACCGGTTGCAGAGCAGTTCTTCACATCTGATATGTCCTGCGAGGAATTACTTGCAGCACTTGATGATGCTTGGGCACAGGCGAATGAAGAAAAATAATAAGCCTGGATTTAGCAGGCTCAATGTAATGAAATAGGAATCGCCCGGCAGAGGGAGGCTGATGAAACACATGCTCTTTCATGGCCGGGCGTATTTTTTCTCTTCTGACATTTTCATAGAAAGGAAGAATGTAAAATGAAGAAAAAGAAAAGAAAAGACGCAGGCTGGTACGCTCTTTTTACAGTACCGCTGTTATTTGTATTTGCAACAATTGTACTGATCCCGTTTTTTATTGGTGTTGGTTATTCCTTTTTCTCCTGGGATGGACTTCCGCTGAATCCAAAGATTTTTGTTGGAATGAAAAACTATGTTCATCTGTTCTCTGACAGCAGATTCACGACATCTGCAGGACACACCGTAATATTTACTGTTTTTTCCGTACTTCTGATCAATGTGATCGGTCTTGCATTTGCACTGATCGTTACAACGAAGCTGAAGGTAAGAAACGTAGCAAGAACCATGCTTTTTATGCCATATCTGATTGGTGGCCTGATCCTTGGATATATCTGGAAGTTTATTCTTGGCGACGGACTTTCCTATGTGGCTGAGGCGCTTGGAAGCACCAGTAAGCTTCTTTCCAACTGGCTTCTGGATTCCACAATGTCAATGGCTGCACTTGTAGTTGTAAGTACCTGGCAGATGGCTGGCTACATTATGATCATCTATATTACTGGTATTATGGCAATTCCGGATGATGTTCTGGAGGCAGCTTCTGTTGACGGTGCAGGCTTCTGGCAGACACTTTTCAAAATCAAATTTCCGTTGCTGATGCCATCCTTCACAATCTGTCTGTTTATGACATTGTCCAACTGCTTCAAAATTTTCGATGTAAACCTGTCTCTGACTGGCGGTGGTCCGAATAATGCCACTGAAATGTTCGCCATGAACATTTACAATGAAATTTTTTCCCAGAATAATTTTGGATATGGACAGGCAAAAGCGATTGTATTCTTGCTTGTAATCGCAGCGATTACCCTTGTACAGGTTTCTGTAACTAAAAAGAGGGAGGTTGAGATGTAATGAAAAAAGGAAAATCTGTTGTTGCAAATGTTCTTGTAATCCTTATGTCAATTTTATGGCTTTTTCCTGTGTATATTGTATTTGTAAACTCTTTCAAAAACAGAGCTGAGCTGTATGAGAACATGCTGGCATGGCCAAAAAGCTTCAGCTTTGAATACTATGAAAAAGCAATGAAGAAAATGAAATTCTTCCATGCTTTTGGAAACTCTCTTTTTGTAACAATTATTTCGATTCTGATTATTGTTGTTCTGGCATCTATGACTGCCTGGATGCTGGTACGTGCAAATAACTTGCTGAGCAAAATCATTTTCAGCACCTTTGTTGCCACTATGCTGATTCCGTTTCAGACCCTTATGATGCCTTTGATGCAGGAGATGGGCTGGATTCGTGATAATTTACATATTCAGATGCTGGATAACAGGCTTGGTCTTGTATATATGAATATTGGCTTTGGCGCAAGTATGGCAGTGTTCCTGTATCACGGTTTTGTAAAATCCATTCCGGTATCCCTGGAAGAGGCTGCTACCATCGATGGCTGCACAAAATTCGGTGTGTTCTGGAAAATCGTTTTCCCAATGCTGAAACCAACCACAATGACTGTTATCATTCTGGATGTAATCTGGATCTGGAATGACTATCTGCTTCCGTCCCTGGTACTTTCCAGCAAGGCAAACAGAACCATTCCGCTGTCTACCTTCTCTTTCTTCGGACAGTTCACAATCCAGTGGAACATGGCAATGGCAGGACTGACACTGACAATTATCCCGGTAGGAATTTTCTACCTGTGCGCACAGAAATATATCATCAAGGGTGTTGCAGCTGGTGCTGTTAAATAAAAGTGCGGAGACAAAACAACATAATATTCTTGCTCTTATCGCTGGGCGGGAATGAAATAATAACTTCGGAGGGAATGGCATGAGCGAGAAATGGATTTACAAAATTGATGATCTAAAGATGGATAACGAGGCCCTCTTGGTAAACGAAACAATTTTTCATAATGCAAATGGATATATTGGAGTGCGTTCCAATTTTGAGGAAGGTTATCCGGAAGGCTATGATACAATCCGTGGTTCCTATATTAATGGCTTTTATGATATTGCGGAAATGAAGCAGGCAGAAAAGCTTTTTGGAATGGCGGAAGAGAAGGAGACCATGCTGAATGTGGCGGATGGTCAGACAATCTGCGTATACCTGGATGGAAAAAAATTTTCCATGTTCGATGGAGAGGTTCTTTCAAGCAGCCGCTGGCTGGATATGCAGAATGGTTATACGGCACGTAAGGTTCTGTGGAAAGCACCGAATGGAAAAGAAGTGGATATTGAAATTCGCAGAATGGCTTCTTTTTCTCATCTTCAGGTGTTTGTAATTGATTATCAGGTAACTCCTGTTAACTTTTCCGGTGAAGTCATAATCGAATCGGAACACCAGGGAAATGTAAGAAATTACTGCAATCCAAATGATCCACGGGTGGCTGGCGAAAGCTTCCAGCATTTGATTCCGGATCATGGAGTTGTAGAAAACGGGGCTTCTTATCTTATTACAAATACTGTATCTTCCGGACTGCAGGTATGTACAGGTGTGAAAAACACCATTTCAGCCGGAGAAACAGAGACTGGCGAGATTGTTCTGGAAGGTCATCATGCAGTTCAGAAATTTATAATTCAGGCAAAACAGGGTGAGGCTGTCCGCTTTGTGAAATATATGGTTTTTGCAGACAGCATTCGGTATCAGGATGCTCAGACTTCCGCAAAGGATGAGATGGAAGCAGTATCTTCTGTTCCTCTGGAACAGCTTTATAAAGAACAACGTGAATATCTGGATAAATTCTGGGAAAGCTCTGCGCTGGAAATAGATGGTGATGATGCACTTTGTGCAGCTGTCCGTTATAACGCTTACCAGCTGATTCAGTCTGTTGGAAAAGATCCCTATTGCGATATTGCGGCGAAGGGGCTTAGCGGCGAGGGATACGAAGGTCACTATTTCTGGGACACCGAAATGTACATGCAGCCATTCTTTACGCTGACCAACCCGGAGGTTTCCAAAAACCTTGTAGAGTATCGTTATTCTACACTGGATAAAGCCAGAGAGAACGCACGTATTCTGGGACACAAAAAGGGAGCTGCTTATCCCTGGCGTACAATCCGCGGCAGGGAGTGTTCCGGTTATTTCCCGTCAGGCTCTGCACAGTACCATATCAGCGGAGATATTGCTTATTCTACAGTTGCTTATTATCTGGCAACCGGAGACCTGGATTTTATGGCTGAAAAAGGCGCTGAGATCATTTTCGAAACAGCACGTATGTGGGTGGATCTTGGATGCTGGCACAAGGGAACCTTCCAGATTCACGAAGTTACCGGTCCGGATGAGTACACCTGTCTTGTAAGCAACAATTATTATACAAACCTGAATGCCCAGTACAACTTACATTGGGCAGTAAGACTGTATAAGCTTTTGAAAGAAGCTGGAAAACTGGAGCCTGTGGCGGAGCGTATCGGACTTCAGGAATCTGAAATTGAAGAGTTTGAAAAAGCAGAAAAAGCAATGTATCTGCCATATGATGAGGAATTGGGAATTAATCCTCAGGATGATTCTTTTCTGAACAAAGCGGTGTGGGATTTTGAGAATACACCGAAAGAGGATTATCCACTGCTTCTTCATTATCATCCGATGCATATTTACAGATATCAGGTATGCAAACAGGCGGATACAGTTCTGGCACATTTTATTTTTGAGGATGCACAGGACATGGAGACTATCCGCAAATCCTTTGCATATTACGAAAAAGTTACCACACATGATTCCTCTCTTTCAACCTGTATTTACAGTATTGTGGCTTCTAAACTTGGATTGGCAGACAAAGCCTACGAGTATTTTGGAGATTCTGCGAAACTGGATCTTTTCAATACACATCAGAATACCAAAGATGGAATTCACACTGCAAATATGGGTGGAAACTACATGGCAATTGTGTATGGCTTCGGCGGTTTCCGGCTGAAGGAGAGCGGAGCATGGTTTGCACCTGCGCTGCCAAAACAGTGGGATGCATATCGCTTTAAGCTGATCTATCTGGGAAGACATATTCAGGTGGTGGTAAACAAAGAAGGTACAACCTTCACTCTGGAAAGTGGTGAGCCGGTACAGATTCATGTATATGGTGAAGAATGCCTGCTGGAGAACAGCCTGCATTTTCCGCTGAAGTAGAGAATAAAAACAGTTTTGTGAAACAGCCCGGCGGGTGTCTGTAAATTGAGGGCAGGGAAGCTTGTCTGTATGTGCGGACGCTCGCCGGGCTGTTTGCACGAGAGTATTTAACCGAATCAAGCAAGTAGCGAAGCGCTAAGAAAGGAATGAATATAAAAATGAAATACGAAGGAATTATCTTTGATCTTGACGGTGTAATCTGTCATACCGATGAATATCATTATCAGGCTTGGAAAACATTGGCGGATAAGCTTGGAATTTACTTTGACCGTGAAATCAACAATCGTCTCAGAGGGGTAAGTCGTATGGCCAGCCTGGAGATCATTCTGGAGCGTTATGAGGGTGCACCGCTTACGGACGAGCAAAAAGAGCAGTATGCAACAGAGAAAAATGATGTTTATAAAAAGCTTCTTGGCAATATGTCTGAAAAAGATCTTTCCAAAGAAGTTGCGGACACTCTTAACGCGCTCAGAGCGAAGGGATTAAAGCTTGCGATTGGTTCTTCCAGTAAGAACACTCCATATATTCTGGAACGAATCGGACTTGGAAATTTCTTTGATGCGGTTTCTGATGGAAATAATATTACTCATTCAAAACCAGATCCTGAAGTTTTTGTAAAAGCTGCAGAATTTCTTGGTTTGCCAGCTGAGAAATGCATGGTAGTAGAGGATGCGGAAGCCGGAATCGATGCTGCAATTGCCGGTCATATGGACAGCGCTGCTATTGGTGATGCGGTTGGATGCGGAAAAGCCACCTGTAATCTGACAACATTTGCAGATCTTTTAAAGGCAGTTGGAGAATAAATGGAAAATTTGTTTTATAAGTGGAAACAGCTTTGGGAGGGTGTTTTCCATATTCAGGATCTGTTTTCGGATTATATGTATCTTGTTGTAGGTGAAGAAAAAGCAGCACTCATTGATACAGGCATGGGATTTCCGGGGCTGCGCCAGTTGGTGGAAAGGCTTACGGATAAGCCGGTTATAGTATTGAATACGCATGGACATCTGGATCATATTGGTGGGAACGATGAATTTGGTTGTATCTATTTACATCCAGATGACCTGGCGGTGTATGCGGAACATGGAATGGAGTCCTATCGTTCAGGTGTGATCAGAGATATGGCACGGGAATTGGGAGTAGAGCTTTCAGAAGAGATCATGCAGGCGTTGGTCTGCAACCGGCTGAAAAGACAGTTGGTATCCGAAAATCCGGAAAAATTGGAAAACAATGTGTCGAGTGTAAAGGTACGGAAAAAACCAGAACTTATGGCTTTACCTACACAGATCAATCTGGGAGGCAGGGTGTTGGAAGTGCTTCACACCCCGGGACATACGAAGGGCTCTGTCTGCTTCTACGACAGAAAAAATGAAATTCTGTTTTCCGGGGATACTGTGTGCAGTATGGGCGTTATGCTGAATTTTCCGGAGTCCGTACCGGTAGAGGAATTCATGCAAAGCATTGATTTTCTTCGGGAAAAGACTGGAAAGTGTGAGCAGATCTATCCGGGGCATCATAAAGTGCCATTGGCCGATTCTTATTTTCAAAAATATCTGGATTGCGGAGAGCTGGTGTTTACCCATCCGGAACAGGGAGTTGCGGAAGAGTCCGCGTGTGGAGAGTTTTTCAGGCTTCATTATGAGGATGTAAGCCTGACATATGTAAGGTGACAAAATGTACGGAGAGAACTTTGAAATTTGTAATGGATTATCTGGGATACTCCGTGAAATTACATTAAGTGTCAGTTAGGAGGATAAGAAATATGTTTTTAATGAAGGAACGCGTATTTAAACTGATCGATTCCATCAAAGATATGATTTACAGCCAGAAATATCCGGTGAATGAATATCTGATGATCCATTCCGAAAAAGGATCCATCGATATTCCGGAGATTTCCGATGATATGTGGAAAAAGATCGAGTCCAGAGATATCTGGGGTGGAAACGGGGAATATTTTTATTTCAAAACAACTCTGATCATGCCACAGGAATGTGCAGGCAAAAAAGTGACTTATGAGCTGCGTACAGGACGTGAGGGCGAATGGGATGCAGTAAATCCTCAGTTTATGGTGTACATAAACGGGGAGAGAAGAATGGGAATGGATGTGAACCATCGTGAGGTGGTACTGACAGAAAATGCAGTACCGGGTGAGACATTTGAGATTCTTTTGTCCGCATACACAGGTGACAATAACTTCTCCCTTCATCTGGATTCTGAGTTTAAGGTTCTGGAGCCTTCTGTGGAGAAATATTATTATGACCTTCTGGTTCCTTATGAAGTTGCCAGACTTCTCCGGGAAGACAGCCGTGATCGCAGAGTGATCCTTCAGAGTCTGAATGATTCTTTGAATCTGGTAGATTTAAGACAGATTTATTCTCCTGAATTTTTCGAAAGCGTAGAAAAGGCAGATGAATATCTGCAGAAAGAATTTTATGAGAAATACTGCGGAAACAGCGACAGTACGGTTTATTGTGTGGGCCATACCCACATTGATGTGGCATGGCTGTGGACACTGCGCACCACTCAGGATAAGGCAGTACGAAGCTTTTCCACAGTGATCGAGCTGATGAAACAGTATCCGGAATACAAGTTTATGTCCAGTCAGCCTCAGCTGTATCTGTATGTAAAAGAGAATGCGCCGGATCTTTATGAAGAGATCAAAAAGAGAGTAGCAGAAGGACGCTGGGAAACAGAGGGCGGAATGTACGTAGAGGCTGACTGTAATTTAAGCTCCGGGGAAGCGCTGGTAAGACAGTTCCTTTATGGAATGCGTTTCTTCGAGAAAGAATTCGGGGTAAGAAACAAGATCCTCTGGCTGCCTGATGTATTCGGATATTCTGCTGCACTGCCACAGATTATGGATAAGTGCGGAATCAAATATTTCATGACTACGAAGATCAGCTGGAACGAAGTGAACAAAATACCGTACGATACTTTCATGTGGGAAGGTATTGACGGAACAGAGATCCTGACACACTTTATCCCAACCAGAGATTACGGTGTAGCTGCGAAGGAAGGCGGTACAGAAACAGAACATTTCACTACTTACAATGGAATCTTGAATGCATCCCAGGTTATGGGTGGATGGCAACGTTACAGCCAGAAAGACTTAAACGACGAAGTGCTGATGTCCTACGGACATGGAGACGGAGGTGGCGGGGTCACCAAGGAAATGCTGGAAATGCAGCGCAGACTTGCCAAAGGAATCCCGGGCAGCCCGAAAACCGTACCGTCCACTTCCCTGGAATTCTTCCAGACTCTGGAGAAAAATGTACAGGGACGCAAAGAACTTCCAAAGTGGGTGGGAGAACTTTATCTGGAATACCACAGAGGAACCTACACCTCTATGGCAAGAAATAAGAAATGGAACCGTCAGGCAGAATTTGCATGCGAGAATACAGAGCTGTTCAATGTAATGGCAAGTCTGGAAACAGGAACTTCCTATCCGGGAAACAGACTGTATGAAGTATGGAAAGTTCTCATGAGAAACCAGTTCCATGATATCCTGCCAGGAAGCAGTATCAAACAGGTTTACGAGGATTCCAAAGAAGAATACAGACATATTTTCCAGGAAACAAAAGAGATGTCCGGTGCTGCTTTAAAGGCAATGACAGATGCTGTAGATACAGCCAGAGGAACACTGGTAGTTTACAACCCTACAAGTGAACAGGCTCCTGCACCGGTTTATCTGCCGAAAAACAGTCAATGGGGGGCATTGGAACGTGACGGCAGAGTAATCCAGGTTCAGCATACAGAAGAGGGAGACCTGGCAATTCTGGATGAGATCCCGCCCAAGGGTTACTGCACTTATGCAGGTGTAGTAGATGCACCGAAGACAGAAAGCACTATGACGGTTACGGAGCATGGTGCAGAGACGAAATACTTTATTGTAGAATTAAATGAAAAAGGACAGTTCAGCCGTATCTATGACAAGATCCAGAAGAGAAAGATCCTTCCTGAGGGCAAATGCGCCAACGTGATCATGAGCTATGAAGACCGTCCGCATAACTACGATGCATGGGATATCAACAATTATTATACAGAGAAATCCTGGCCTGTAGATGATGTACAGAGCATCACAGTAACAGAGAACGGGCCTGTACGCGGCTGTATCCGTGTAGAACGTAAATATCTGGATTCCACCATTGTACAGTATCTGTATTTCTATCCGGAACTGTACAGGATCGATATCCGCAATGAGATCGACTGGAAAGAAAAACAGATTCTTCTGCGTGATTATATCCCGGTTGATATCCATGCTACAGAAGCAACTTATGAGATCCAGTACGGCAATGTAACACGTCCGACCCATTACAATACATCCTGGGATTTCGCAAGATTCGAGGTATGTGCACATAAATGGATCGATATCAGTGAGAACGGCTACGGTATCAGTGTACTCAACGACTGTAAATATGGATGCGATATCCACAACGGAGAGATCGGACTTACCATGCTGAAATCCGCAGTATATCCGAACCCTGATGCAGATAAAGAGCACCACAGCTTCACCTGGTCCATTGCACCTCACGAAGGTGGATGGAGAGAAGGAAATACAGTTGCCAAGGCATATGTACTGAATAATCCATATCAGACAGCAGTGAAAGAAAACGAAGGCGGAAACCTTCCTGTAAGCTATTCCTTCGTTCAGGCAGATAAAGAGAATGTTGTGATCGAGGCTGTTAAGAAAGCAGAAGACAGCGATGCAGTGATCGTTCGTCTGTATGAATGCTACAATAGACGCGGTCAGACTACACTGACCTTCCCACGTCCTGTAAAACGTGCAGTTATTTGTAATATGCTAGAAGAGGAAATGGAAGAAGTACTTTGCTGTGAAGTGAATAAAGTGCCAGTACAGTTAAAACCATACGAAATTGTAACAATAAAAATTGAATTCTGAAGAGCAGACAGAAAATATGATGAAAAAATATCAGATTGATACAGAAGAAAACAAAAAATTTCTCAATGAATTACAGAGAAATCTCCTGAATTTTGGAAAAAAATTTTTATCACCAGGAGGTAGCGCCTATTTTCTCGGAGATGATGGGACACCATGGAAAGATAGAAATAGAGAAACCTGGATTACATGCCGTATGATTCATGTGTACAGTATGGGAATTATGCTTGGAGATAAAGAAAGTCCTGCATTAGTACATGGAGCTGTACAGGGACTGATGGGAGAACTTAAAGACTATAGAAATGGCGGATGGTATCCGGGAATTACAGCAGATAATAAAATCCTTCCAGATAAACAATGCTATGCTCATGCCTTTGTACTGTTGGCAGCTTCGTCAGCATTGCTGGCAGGAGAAAAAAGTGCAGAAGTCCTGCTTGAAGAAGCATTGGAGTTGTTTGATAAACGATTCTGGGATGAGGAGCAGGGACTTACCTATGATACCTGGAATACGGAATTTACAGTTCTTGATGATTATCGTGGCCTTAATGCAAATATGCATACAGTGGAAGCTTTTCTGGCGGTAGCAGATGCCATTAAATTTGAAAAATATAGAATACGTGCAGGAAGAATTATAGATCATGTTATTGAATGGGCACACTCAAATGAATGGAGAATACCAGAACATTTTACAAAGGAATGGAAAGCTGATCTGGATTGCAATAAAAAACAGCCGTCAGATCGTTTCAAACCTTATGGAGCAACACCAGGGCATGGAATTGAATGGGCAAGACTGATCGTACAGTGGGCAGAATCTTCCTATAAAGATAATTTGAAAAATGCCGAACCATATTTAAATGCAGCAGAAAAACTTTATAATAGAGCAATTGAAGATGCATGGAATGTGGATGGAAATCCTGGAATTGTATATACAACGGATTGGAATGGAAAACCTGTTGTTCGTGACAGAATGCATTGGACGCTGGCAGAAGCAATCAATACATCAGCAGTCCTTTGGCATATAACGCATAAGCAGAAATATGCCAGAGATTATGAGGAGTTTTTATGTTATTTAGATGAAAAAGTATTAGATCATAAAAATGGTTCCTGGTTCCATCAGTTGGATGAAAATAATAATGTAATAGGAACTGTATGGCCAGGAAAATCTGATGTGTATCATGCCTTTCAAGCGACATGGATTCCATATGGAACTCCGTACGTATCGATAGCTTCAGACATAAAGGAGCACATGAGAAAATAAGATAATATTTTCAAAAATTGTCAGAGATAAGTATAAAAGACCATCCGAAAATCGAAGTAGAATCGATTTGTTGGATGGTCTTTTGAAGTTGTATGATATTATAAAAATCAGTCAATTTGTTCCATAGAATCCTTTGCATTCTGTAAAACAGTGTCAAATGCAATGGCAGCTTTGTTGTACTCTTCATCGCTTTCGATATTGGAAAGAACCGGGTCTCCGGATTCTGTGCGGGCAAAGGTATAGAGATATACTTCACCGTTCTGATTCTGACCGTTCTCATCTAATGGAAGAAGGGCAATATATTCTTTGGCATCTACCGGGAAAATAGTAAGGATCGCACATTCTACCTCTGTATCATCGTCCAGGGTAAGGGTGATGGTGCGTCTGTCTTCGATATCCTGGCAGTTTCCTTCTGGGTTGTCGCAACCGCTGCAGGAAGTCTGGATAATATGGAGCGCTATCGTGGATTTAGCGATACTATAGAGAAAAACGGACTTCATTAATCGAAAAAATATTTAAGATTAATTTAGCGGTTAAAATAACAACAAGGGGATATTGTAATCGAAATTATTTATAAAATAATTCGATAATCTTTAATCCTACCTCTACAGCGATATTCATTCCTTCAACAGTGATGTGTTCATAAGGTCCATGATAAGCATGTCCTCCTGTTCCGAGATTCGGGCATGGGAGTCCCATAAAGCTTAACTGGGCGCCGTCTGTGCCTCCGCGGATCGGGGTGATAAGCGGCGAGATATTGCATTCCTTGCATGCTGCAGTTGCATGCTCGATCAGTTCCATGCAGGTGTCGATGATTTCTTTCATATTTCGGTACTGTTCTGTGATGGTAAGTGAGACAGTTCCTTTTCCCCATTTTTCATTTAAAATTTTAGTGATGTGTTCCATACTCTTCTTACGGACATCAAAAGAAGCTGCATCGTGGTCACGAATGATATATTCGAGAGTAGTGTGTGAGACATCTCCCTTTATGGAATAGAGATGGAAAAATCCTTCATAGTCTTCTGTATCTCTTGGTGTGTCAGCGGAAGGGAGCATGGAATTGAATTCCATGGCAACAAGTGCTGCGTTGACCATTGTATTTTTAGAAGAACCCGGGTGTACGTTTACACCGGTAAATTCTACTACTGCTCGGGCAGCATTAAAGTTTTCATACTGGATTTCACCTTCTGTATCACCATCAAGTGTATAAGCAAAATCAGCTCCGAATTTTTTTACATCAAAATGGGCTGGTCCCATTCCTATTTCTTCGTCAGGGGTAAATGCAATACAGAGGGGACCATGCGGAATAGTATTGTCATTGAGGTGCTCAATCATTGTCATGATCTCGGCAATTCCGGCTTTGTCATCTGCACCGAGGATGGTGGTTCCATCGGAAGTAATGAGAGTTCTGCCTTTTAATGTGGAGAGATGAGGGAACATTTTCGGGGAGAGAACTCTGCCGCTGGTTCCAAGTGCAAGGTCTTTGCCGTCATAATTCGGAGTGATAACCGGAGTAACCAGATGATCGCAGAAATCAGATACTGTATCCATGTGAGCAATAAAGCCCAGCTTTTGGCGGGATTCATAGCCCCTGGTTGCCGGAATATGTCCATAGACATAGCAATGTTCATCTACATCGGCATCTTTCACACCCAGTTCCTTTAATTCCTGAACTAGCAGTCTGGCAAGGTCAAACTGATACTGTGTGGATGGGGAAGTACCGGTTTCTTCACTGCTTGGAGTGAATACTTTTACATAAGATAATAGGCGTTCGTATGCTTTCATGAAAAACCTCCTGAGACCGAATTATTTGAAAAAGTTTCGGCTTTAATATAATAAGTATGTTACTGTTCACTCCATTCTCAGTAACGTAGCCCAAATTTATTCCAGATTGCCTGTGGCAATGGAATTTTGGCTTGTATGTCTCGGAATCTTTGCATATTCATGCCAAAACTCCTCGCGGGATAGTGGTGTGTGAACAGTAATATAAGTATAACATGCGGCTGAGATTACGTAAAAATATTTCTTGCATTTTGTAAATAGTTATGATATGATGCTGCTCAAAGAAAAGGGAGTAGCGGCCATCGTTATGAAGAACTGGACTTGTTTTTCCTATAAATGGTACATAAATGCGTCAGAACGGTAGATTAAGAATGCCCGCATTATGATATAATCGGCAAGACTTTTGTTTTAGACATTAAGAGAAGAGCTCATCTTATGTCTGAAATGAAAGTCTTTTTCTTTTCTTCAGAAATTTTTAGAAGCAAAATATTTACTTATGTCAAATGGTGAAACGGAGGAGAAAAGTGAACGAAAAAGTAAATCCTTTTAAAAAATTACAGAAGCCGGGAAAACATGTGAAACGTATTGTAATAGGAGCAGCAGGGCTGGTAATTATTGCAGGGCTTGCAGGAGATGCTACCTATCAGATCCAGGAGCAGGAACAGGCAGTACTGACAACTTTCGGAGTGCCGAAAGCAGTGGCAGAAACAGGACTGCATTTTAAGATTCCTTTTATACAGAAAGTACAGAAAGTAAATACAACGATCCAGGGATTTCCTATTGGATATAGTATGGGAGATAATTCGGTGGTTGAGAATGAGGGCATTATGATTACCTCGGATTATAACTTTATTGATGTAGATTTCTTTGTTGAGTACAGAATTTTAGAACCGGTAAAATATCTTTACAATTCAGAGGAACCGGAAGATATTCTAAAAAATATTTCTCAAAGCTGTATCCGTACAGTAATCGCAAGTTATGATGTGGATGAAGTACTTACAACCGGAAAAGGTGAAATCCAGAGCAAGATCAAAGAAATGATACTGAAACAGATGGAGGAACAGGATTTGGGAATCCAGCTTGTGAATATCACAATCCAGGATTCAGAACCGCCCACACAGGAAGTTATGAAAGCATTTAAAGCAGTAGAAACTGCCAAGCAGGGAAAAGAAACTGCTTTGAATAATGCCAATAAATACAGAAACGAAAAGCTTCCGGAGGCTGAGGCAGAAGCAGACCAGATCGTTCAGGATGCTGAGGCGCAGAAACAGGTAAGGATTAATGAAGCGGAAGCTGAGGTTGCACGTTTTAATGCCATGTATGAGGAGTATGTAAAGAATCCGGAGATCACTAAGAAGCGTATGTTCTATGAGACAATGGAAGATGTGTTGCCGGGAATGAAGATTGTGATTGATAATGGAGATGGAGTGCAGAAGGTGCTGCCGCTGGATTCTTTTACAGGGGATAGAGAGAATGTAGCAGAGGCACAAAACTCAGATTTGCAGAGTGATCAGGATACACAAAATTTAAATGACTCCGAAAACGAATAATGAAATGACAGAAAATATTTCACATAAAAGGTGTTTTGGTAAATGAAATACGGAGAATAGAGATATAATTTGGAGAGGATTAATATATGAAAGGTAAGAAAGTTGGAATATTAATTGGTGTGGCTGCAGTGGTTGTAGCTGTCGGAGCATCGGTAACAGTAACTCAGCAAAATGAATACAAGCTGATCCGCCAGTTTGGTAAGGTTGACAGGGTGATCCGCTCATCGGGAATCAGTTTTAAAATTCCGTTTATAGAGAGTACACAGTCATTGCCAAAGGAAACATTGCTGTATGATCTGGCAGCATCTGATGTAATTACAAAAGATAAGAAAACGATGATCAGCGACAGCTATGTTCTCTGGAAAATCAGCGATCCGCTTAAATTTGCACAGACATTAAACTCTTCTGTGGAAAGTGGTGAGAGCCGAATTAATACTGCTGTGTATAATGCCACCAAAAATGCGATCAGCAGTATGTCACAGGATCAGGTGATCACAAGCCGTGACGGAGAACTGTCTGATATGGTCATGGAGGCAATAGGAACAAACATGGATCAGTATGGAATCGAACTTCTCAAATTCGAAACCAAGCAGCTGGATTTGCCGGATGATAATAAGGAAGCTGTGTATGAACGAATGATTTCTGAACGAGATAATATTGCAGCGACTTACAAGGCAGAGGGAAACTCCGAAGCAAAGGTGATTCGAAATAAAACAGACAAAGAAGTAGCAATCCAGATTTCTGATGCAAAAAAACAGGCAGAGATCCTGGAGGCAGAGGGCGAACAGGAATATATGAAAATCCTTGCTCAGGCTTATGGAGAAGAGGACAGGAGTGAGTTTTATTCTTTTGTGAGAAGTCTGGATGCGCTGAAGACATCTATGAAAGGTGAGGACAAAACAGTGATACTGTCCGCGGATTCACCGATCGCTCAGATTTTTGAAGGGAAATAAAAGAAAAAAAGTAGCAATAGTACACTCTCAAGTATTTCCAGATTTTTATATAAAATAGATGAGAAATTGACTTTATAAGCAGGTATGAGACTTGACGAACGATATGAATGTGGATATAATAGGTTCAGAAAAGAAAAAATGGAATTTTTAACCGGATTTTACCGGCTTGGATATTGCTAAGGAGGAACATGTTATCATGAAAATCGGAAATGATATTTATTATGTAGGTGTAAATGATCATCAGGTAGATCTGTTTGAAGGTCAGTATGTAGTGCCAAACGGTATGTCCTATAACTCATATGTGATCATGGACGAGAAGATTGCAGTTATGGATACCGTAGATGCTAATTTCAAAGACGAATGGCTTGAAAATGTAGCCAAAGTCTTGGACGGTGCGAAACCGGATTATCTGGTAGTACAGCATATGGAGCCGGATCATGCCGCAAATATCGAGAACTTCATGAAAGCATATCCTGACACAACTGTAGTTGCAAATACCAAGACCTTCACTATGATGGGAAATTTCTTCAGAAACCTGAATCTGGACGGAAAGAAGCTGGTGGTTGCAAATGGTGACAGCCTGACACTTGGAAAACATGTGCTGACTTTCGTATTTGCACCAATGGTTCACTGGCCGGAGGTTATGGTTACCTATGACAGTACTGATAAGGTTCTGTTCTCAGCAGACGGTTTCGGCAAATTCGGAGCACTTGACGTAGAAGAAGACTGGGACTGCGAAGCACGCCGTTACTATATCGGAATCGTTGGAAAATACGGTGCACAGGTTCAGAAGCTTCTGAAAGCTGCCGCAACTCTGGATATCCAGACAATCTGTCCGCTTCATGGTCCAATCCTCACAGAGAACTTGGGACATTACCTTGAGAAATATGATATCTGGTCCTCCTACAAAGTAGAGAGCGAAGGTGTTGTGATCGCCTATACATCTGTTTACGGAAACACAAAGAAAGCAGTAGAACTTCTGGCACAGAAACTGGAAGAAAAAGGATGCCCGAAAGTAACTGTATTTGACCTTGCAAGAGATGACATGGCAGAAGCAGTAGAAGATGCTTTCCGTTACGGCAAACTGGTACTTGCCACAATTACATACAACGGAGATATTTTCCCATTCATGCGTACTTACATCGAAAACCTGACAGAACGCAGCTACCAGAACCGCACCATCGGACTCATCGAAAACGGAAGCTGGGCTCCGGCAGCGGCAAGAGTAATGCAGGGAATGTTCGAAAAGAGCAAAAACATTACATGGCTCGAGAACAATGTAAAGATCATGTCCTCACTCAGCGAAGCAAATGAGGCAGAGATTGAGGCTATGGCTGAGGAGCTTTGCAAATAAATTTTGGCTACGATAAGGTATCAAATTCTGAAGTATATATAGAAAATTATTAAATGCAGAGAATCTGCAACTATACTAATATTAAAAAACAGGGAGTGTACAACTTTAAGTAAGTTGTACACTCCCTGAAATTTTTTACCAGAATATTTGCCTGACACTCTATTGACAATAGTATGATTTCGTACTATCGTACTTTGGTACGAAATCATACTATGAAAGGAAAATAAAAATGTCAGAGATAATTCACGATAAAGTTAATCAAATAAACTGCCTGAACGAAGAAATTGATTCCTTGTATCATCAGGCGGCATTAAAACTGGGAGTATCGGACAGCGTTCTGTTTGTTCTTTATATGCTTCACACAAATGACGGGAAATGTCTGCTCTATGATATTTACAAATTATCGGGAATTAGCAAACAAACAGTCAATTCAGCAATTCGAAAACTGGAAAATGAAGAAATGGTATATCTGGAAAAATGTAATGGAAAATCGAAGATGGTATATCTTACTGAGAAAGGAAAAACATATACTTCTAAGACAGCTGCACGACTATTTGAGGCTGAATGTAAAGCGCTAAGCAATTGGACGGAGGAAGAAATTAACCTGTATCTTAAGCTGACTGAAAGATATCATGCAGATTTAAAGAATGAAATCGAATCTTTATAGAAAGTGGAAGAACTACTGGAATCTGTCAAATAAGCAGAGGAAAGATTTAAAGAAAATTGTTATAAAATCATCTATAAGATTATGGGACTTAACAACAGAAAGGAAAATAGGAAAATGGAACAGACAATACAGCTTTCGGATCATTTCGGTTACAGACGACTGATCCGTTTTACAATACCGTCAATTCTTATGATGATCTTTACATCCATCTATGGTGTAGTTGATGGATTTTTTGTATCAAATTTCGTTGGAAAGACATCATTTGCAGCGGTAAATTTTATCATGCCATTTCTGATGATCACCGGAGTTATGGGATTTATGTTTGGAACTGGTGGAAGTGCGTTGATTGCTAAAATCATGGGTGAAGGAAAGAAAGAGAAAGCACAGAAAATTTTTTCGCTCCTTATTATGGCTACGATTATCTGTGGAATTGTAATTGGAGCAATCAGCATAATTTTTCTCAGACCAGTAGCCGTATTTCTTGGAGCAAGAGGAGAGATGCTGTAAGAATGTATTATATATGGAAGAATTATTCTCGTAGCATTGCCATTCCTTATGTTACAGTACGCATTTTCAAGCCTGGCGGTTACCGCAGAAAAGCCGAAACTGGGATTGATTGTGACAGTTACTGCAGGTGTGATAAATATGGTTGGTGATGCGCTTTTTATGGCTGTTTTTCAGTGGGGAATCGCCGGAGCGGCAATGGCTTCCGCACTGGGACAGATTGTAGGAGGTATTATTCCGCTGATTTATTTTGCCCGGAAAAATACCAGCCGCTTAAGGATTGTCAGACCGGAATGGGACGGCAGAGCACTGCTTAGAATCTGCACCAATGGCTGCTCGGAACTTATGAGCAATATCTCTATGTCCGTCGTCGGCATGCTTTATAATACACAGCTTATGAAATATGCAGGAGAAGACGGGGTGACAGCCTACGGTACGATCATGTATGTGAATTTTATTTTTATTGCAATTTTCATTGGCTATGCAACAGGTGTTGCGCCGGTGATCAGTTATCATTATGGTGCCGGGAATACAAAAGAACTGAAAAGTTTGCTGAAAAAAAGTTCTGCATTGATTTTGATTTCATCTGCGTTGATGTTTGGAGTATCAGAACTTATGGCAAAGCCACTGGCAGGTATTTTTGTAGGATATGACGCAGCATTGCTGGATATGACTGCGCATGGTTTTTCAATCTATGCAGTTTCCTTTATCTTCGCAGGGATTGCCATATTTGGCTCCGCTTTCTTTACAGCCCTCAATGATGGACTTACATCGGCAGTCATTTCATTCCTCAGAACACTTTTGTTTGAATGCGCTTCCGTAATGATCCTGCCGCTGATTCTTGGGCTTAATGGAATCTGGTGCTCGATTGTTGTAGCAGAGTTCATGGCAGTGGTGGTAACTTTGATATTTCTTGTGGTTAAACGTAAAAAGTATGGATATTGGTAAAATGAAATAGAGTATCTGGATTATATAATCGGCATATGGGTGACCAAGACTTAAAATATTTCTCCAGTTTGTTCTATAATATGCTATACTAGTTTTAGTTAAAACTCAGGGAGGCGGTAAGATGACTAAATTAGGTCAGATGTTAGTTGATGATGGGTACAAGCGTGGAAAAATTCAGGGAGCACTTTTATGTGGAAAAACGCCTGAGGAAGTAGCAGAAATGTTTGATATTTTGTTACAAGAAGTGTTAAAAGTGAAAGAGAATGAAAAAGATATGAAAAAAGCTTGAGTCATAGACTTATATTTATATACTATTTAGAAAAAATTTCACACGGGAAAATTCTAGAAGAAACGGAATTACAGAGAATTTTAAGGTAAATGAATCGTAGATTGACAAAAACATACATTTCAGTGTATACCAAAGACAGAAAATGGCTTTGGAGGATATGGAGTAGTGGATGCAAAAAAGTTTGGAGCATTTATTTCAGAGAGAAGAAAAGAACAGCACATGACACAGGCTGGCCTTGCCGGAAAAATCGGAGTGACAGATAAGGCAGTCAGCCGTTGGGAGAGGGGACTTGGTTTTCCGGATATTAATACTATGGAGCCGTTGGCAACTGCGTTGGGGGTATCACTTTTGGAACTGATGAAATCAGAGATAATATCAGAAGAGGTTCAGATGAAAAAAGATGAGTCAGCAGAGAAAAAATATACATCTGCAGAAGTGACAGAGATGATGTGCTCAATGGAAGAAATACGAAAACAGCAGCAACGGCAGGATAAAATAGCAGGTTATCTGGCGATACCGGTAATGCTGATAGTTGCTGCTATTTTTAAACTCTCAGGTCATGCAAATTTTGGCGGTGCGGTGTTTGCAGGGCTTCTGGGGGCTGGCGCCATTGTCTGCGTATATTATCTTTGGGAGAATCGAGAAGATAAGGAAAGCAGAAAAGTTTATGGATTTTTTACAATTGTTATGACAGGTATATTTCTTATACTTTGTTCTTTTATGATTCCTGATGGATTCTGGGAACATCATAAGCAGGAAGCCACCCTTATCACGTGCGTTGTGAATCTAGCAATTGTAGTATATATGTTTGGATTGGTGATAAAGAAAATAAACAGGGAGAAAAAGAATCCGGCAATTATTATGGTTGTTGTAGTATTGGAGCTTGTGTTAGTGATGTGGATTTTGCAGAGCTTTGCTGCCAGATCAATAGAAAATGCTGATGGAACCAGTAAGGGTGTTGTAGCAGAGCAGTTTGCGACGCAACTGTTGCTTAATGAAAAAGATGTCGAAGAAGACTGGATACGTGGATATAATTATGTTCAGATTGATTTACATCCGGATGTCTATCGTGTAGGTTTCACTTATTATGCAAATCAGAAAGATGTAGAAATAGGAAAAGAAAGTGTGTATGGTTATGATATTCAGGTGGATTCCGAGTATATGATTACGATAAAAGAAAAAAGTGTTGCAATCGGCGAGGATTTGTGGAGCAAAAATACAGAGGTACGGAAAATAAAAATACAATGAAGAAAGGCAGGAATGAAACATGACAGTATCAGAAGTTATAAAGAAAATGGTAGCATATTCAGAAGGGAATCTCCACGATATCAATCACTTCATGAAGGTATATGCCTACGCAAAAACAATCGCAGAGGGCGAAAATCTGAATCCGGAGCTGCAGAAGCTGGTGGAGGTGACAGCAGTTGTGCATGATATTGCCTGTCCTCTCTGTAGAGTGAAATACGGAAACACCAACGGCAAGCACCAGGAAGAAGAAAGTGCGGCACTGTTAGAAGAATTCTTCAAGGATTCAGACCTGCCAAAAGAATTTACAGACAGAGTTTCTTATATTGTAAGTCATCACCATACGATAGACGGAATAGATGGCATTGACTATCAGATCATGATAGAAGCTGATTATCTGGTTAATGCAGACGAAAGCAATTTCTCCGGCAATAATGTAAGAAATATGCTGGAAAAAGTATTCAAAACAGAGACAGGAAAATTTTTACTGAAGTCTATGTATCAGAAAAGGCTGGATTCTGCAGAAGAGAAATAGCAGTAGTTATAAAATTTTATATGACAATTACTGAGAAAGCTGTCACAAAAAAAGTGGCAGCTTTTTGAAACTTTTCATTGCATTTCCCCATCTAATAAGTGTAAAACAAAAACAATAAAACTTCATTCGAATGAAAACCATTTACAGAAACATATAAGCAAGGAGGATCAGCATTTGATACAGTTGGTAAGACGCTCTATCTCAGGAGATGCGGATGCATTTCTGGAATTGATGGAAAAGAATTCTCTGGCAATGTACAAGGTGGCGCGGGGAATCCTGGATAATGATGAGGATGCCGCAGATGCCATGCAGGATACCATACTTACCTGCTTTGAAAAAATACATACACTGAAGAATCCGGAATATTTTAAAACCTGGATGATTCGTATTCTGATCAATGAATGCAATAAAATCCACAGACATTATAAAAACTTCAGCAGAGCCGAAGAACTTCCGGAAGTTCCCGGACAGGACATGTCCATTGAGGAATTTGAGTTCAAGGAAATGCTTGGAATGTTGGACGAATCTTACAGGATCATACTGGTTCTGTATTATGTAGAGGGATTTCGGATTGCAGACATTGCTTCTATATTAAATATGAATGAAAACACAGTAAAAACCAGACTGGTCAGGGCCCGGGTGCAGCTAAAGCAGGAATATACTTCAGCAGAAGATAATATTCAGAAGGAAAGACTGCAGCAGAAGAAAAAGAAAAACAGAGAATTTACAGGTATCACAGAAGAGCTTGCGGAAAACCAGAATGGAAATATGAGAACAGGATTGGTAACAGCAGGAAGTATAACGGTAAGTGCAAGAAAGGGATGAAGTGATTATGGCGAAGAAGTTGGATTTTGATAAAGAAAAGAATAACAGAAATGATAATGCGATAGAGGAAATCATGCAGGCAGATTTTCCATTGCCAAAGCAGGCAGAAGATGCAAAAAACGAAGCATTTGCTAGAATCAGGGAAATGGCAGCAGCTTCTGAAAATGTGGAAAATGCAGAGAATATTGTGCAAAGATTGCCAGAGAAATCAACAGAAAAATCAACAAAGAAATCAACAGGAAGTTCCGGAAAGAAATCCACAGGAACAGTAAAATCGCATAAGAAATTCAAAACAGTGTACAAAACAGCTTTGGGACTGACCGCAGCGGCAGCTGTGTTTTCCGCAGTGTGTATCACAAATCCTGCATTTGCAGAGAACATTCCTCTGGTCGGAAATGTGTTTAAGCAGCTCGGCAATTCCCTGGGATTTTATGGTGATTATTCGAAATACGCAAAGCAGCTGACAGCATCTGCAGAAGATACACTGTCTGCAGATGCTGATGGAAGTCAGGAGAGCAGCAGTAATTCTCAAAATGCACAGTCTGAGGATCAGAATACAACAGAAAATAACAATGCAGATAAAACGAAAGACAATGAATCATACAGTAAAACAGTAGATGGAACAACTGTCACGCTTTCAGAAGTATACTGTAATGAAATGGCTCTGTACCTGTCCATGACAATCCATACAGAGGATAAATTCCCGGATACATTCATTACATCTGATGGAAAACCCAATATTATGCTCAGCGAAAATTCTACAGTGAAATATGATTACATGGATAGAAAAAGTAATCTGTTCAATGCTTATCTGGATGGAAAAATGCTGGATGATAACACCTATGCAGGAGTTTTGCGTATTCCTGTAGAAGATATGACAGTGGATGATGCAGGATGGACAAAATTTTATGAGGTGCGTAACGCATTTTTCAAAGAAAAAGGGATTGATGTAGATTCTGAGGACTTTAGTTTTGATAAGCTAGCCCAGGCACTGGGAATGGATGAATATAGTGATGAGAAACTTCCTCAGGTGGGAGGTCCGGCAATCAGTGATTATGTCAAAGACATCAAAGTACCTGACCGGTTTACCATGGAGCTGGATCTGAAAGATATTGTGGGCGCTCTTCCGGAGAATAAGGATACCACCCCGGATATCCCTCAGGATCTGCGGGATGAATATAATCAGAAAATGGCAGAGCATGGAATCAGTACAGACGATGCAGATTATGAGAGCCTGACAGAAGAGCAGAAGGATCTGGAGCATCAGTTTTTCACTGAGATGTGGAATGAGTATTTTGAACGGTATCCTGAGGCAAATGAAGGTAATAACAGATATAACTCATGGACACTAAAAGGTGACTGGAAGTTCAACGTAGATGTAGAGAAAAATACTTCCGATACGGTTGAAAAGGATGTAAATGTGGTAGATGAAAATGGAGATGGCGTTCTCTCCATTACGAAAACACCATTTGAGATCACTATGAAAATGCAGGATCCGGAAACAAAATATGTTGCTGTTATGCTGGATGCCGATGGAGATATGATGCCAGATGGCGGAGTGGCAAACAGTAATGCGGACACATATGCAATACAGGACAGGGATGTTTCCACAGTATATATCTATCTTTGCGATTACTATGAGTATATGGACGAACTGAAAGGCTACTACTGGTCCGATAACTATGAAGAGAAAGCAAAGACCAGGACCTTCAAACAGCTTCTGGACGAACGGGCAGTTGCCGGTACGGAAGTACATTTTGATACAGATAAATAATGATGTCAGGGTCAAAAGGTATTTTGCCCCTAACCTGATATCAAAAAATAAAGTATCATAACTGAGACAGCATCTTTCCAATTTTCTACAGAAAGATGCTGTTTTAATTATTTTGAGAAAAAAGGTCAGAAAAACAGTAGAATCTGAGCCAAGTTAATGTTACAATGTAGGCGTCTCAAAAAAAGAGTGCAGAAGGGAGCCAAAACAAAATGGACTACGCAAAAGAATCTTTAAAAATGCATTATGAGTTAAAAGGTAAAATTGAGGTTGTATCAAGAGCCAAAGTAGATTCCAAAGATGCTTTAAGCCTTGCTTACACACCAGGTGTTGCTCAGCCTTGTCTGGAGATCCAGAAGGATGTAAACAAGAGCTATGATCTGACAAGACGCTGGAATACAGTTGCTGTTGTAACAGACGGAACTGCAGTACTTGGACTGGGAGATATCGGACCGGAAGCAGGTATGCCTGTTATGGAAGGCAAATGTGTACTCTTTAAAGAATTTGGCGGTGTAGACGCGATTCCGCTCTGCGTCCGCAGTAAAGATGTTGATGAGATCGTTAAGACAGTAAGCCTCCTGGCCGGATCCTTTGGAGGAATCAACCTCGAGGATATTTCCGCACCGAGATGTTTTGAAATTGAAAAGAAACTGAAAGAATGCTGTGATATTCCGATCTTCCATGATGACCAGCACGGAACAGCAGTTATCACACTTGCAGGTGTTATCAACGCGCTGAAACTGGTTGGAAAGAAGCTTGACGAAGTGAAGATCGTTACTTCCGGAGCTGGTGCAGCAGGTATCGCTATCATCAAACTGTTAATGTCCATGGGACTTAAGAATGTAATCATGACAGACAGAAAGGGTGCGATTTACGAAGGCAGAGAAGGATTAAACCCAATCAAAGAAGAGATGGCTAAGATCACAAACTTCAATAAAGAGAAAGGTACTCTTGCAGAAGTGATCAAAGGCGCAGACATCTTCATCGGTGTATCCGCACCTGGAACACTGACACAGGATATGGTCCGCACAATGGCAAAAGATCCTATCATCTTTGCATGTGCAAACCCGGTACCTGAGATTTTCCCTGATGAAGCAAAAGCAGCAGGCGCAGCAGTGGTGTCCACAGGACGTTCTGATTACCCGAACCAGGTAAACAACGTACTCTGCTTCCCGGGACTTTTCCGTGGTGTACTGGACGCAAGAGCATCAGATGTTAACGATGAAATGAAAGTTGCAGCAGCATATGCAATCGCAGGTCTGGTAAGTGACGAAGAATTAACAGCGGAATATATTCTTCCGGCAGCCTTTGACCCACGTGTAAAAGACGCTGTAGCTAAAGCTGTAGCAGAAGCAGCAAGAAAATCAGGCGTAGCAAGGATCTAACCGAATAGAATAATGAAGCCCTCTGTTTTCATGTGAGCAGCATGCAGACAGAGGGCTTTTTTGCATAATATTCAATCTGACCCCTAAAAAATTCGAAAAATTGGTCATTGAAATAATGACACATTTCGCGTATGATAACTTCAACATATTGATGCGTCAATATATAAAATATCTGATAGTGAAAATCAAACAAGTAATCTGACTTATTGATATGAGCCTTTTATCAGATCATACGAGAGGGGACAGTTATTATGAATACTCAGAACAGCACAATTACAAAACTTGCAGAGACAGCTCTTATGGCTGCATTATGCTATGTATCCTTTACATTCTTGCAGATTAAGATTCCTGTACCGGGCGGTGATGCAACATCCATCCATATTGGAAATGCATTTTGCGTACTGGCAGCACTTCTGATCGGCGGTGTATACGGTGGATTATCCGGTGCCATCGGAATGGGAATTGCAGACCTGATGGATCCTGTGTATATCACAGGCGCACCAAAGACATTTGTACTGAAATTCTGTATTGGTCTGATCACAGGTCTGGTAGCACATAAGATTGCAAAGATCAATGAAAGCACAGATAAAAAATATGTTTTCAAATGGAGTGTGATTGCTTCTGTAGCAGGTCTTGCGTTTAATGTTGTGGCAGATCCGATCGTAGGATATTTCTACAAACAGTATATTCTCGGACAGCCTCAGGAACTGGCACAGGCACTTGCAAAAATGAGTGCTGTAGCCACATTATTCAATGCAGTAGTTTCTGTGATCCTGGTAGCAGTGATCTACAATGCAGTACGTCCGGTACTGATCAAGAGTCATCTGCTTACAGTTACCGGTAAGAAAAAAGAACAGGCAGCATAAAAAATGAAAAGCATTTCAGTTTTGCATCATACAGCAGACTGAAATGCTTTTTTGGTGTATAGAGTATTTATGAGAAGAAAAAATAAAAAGATGGGGTTGAAATAGGGAGGAATATATAGTATTGTAGGTGATATAACGCTTAGGGCGAGGACTGTCTTTGGACAGTCTCTTTTTATGAAGAAGGATGAGGAAAAAATTATGGAGAGGACAAAAGAAAGGTTATCGTTTCGTAAGAAGTTTATCGGTGACAAGAAGTTTTATATGATGGTTCTGGCTGTGGCTGTGCCGATTATGATTCAGAATGGAATTACAAATTTCGTAAGTCTGCTGGATAATATTATGATCGGACGGATCGGTACGGAGCAGATGTCAGGGGCTTCCATTGTGAATCAGCTGATTTTTGTTTATAATCTGTGTATTTTCGGAGGAGTATCCGGGGCAGGGATTTTTACAGCACAGTACTTTGGACAGAAGGATAATGAAGGAGTGCGTCAGACATTCAGGTACAAGTTATGGATGGCTGTGATCCTGACTATCGGGACGACTTTGCTGCTTCTGACGGTTGGAGAGAATCTAATCAGTATGTATCTGCAGGGGGATGGAACTGCGCAGCAGATTGCAGATACACTGAATTATGGAAAACAGTATCTGGATATTATGCTGTTGGGATTACCACCTTTTATGATGGTGCAGATTTATTCCAGTACTCTGCGAGAGTGCGGAGAGACGGTTCTTCCTATGAAAGCAGGAGTTGTGGCAATCTGTGTAAACCTGTTATTTAATTACCTGCTGATTTATGGTGTATTTTTCTTCCCGAGACTGGGTGTGAGAGGTGCGGCAATCGCAACTGTGTTGTCACGTTATGTGGAGGCTGCAATTGTAATCAGCTGGACACACAGGCATACGGAGAAGAATCCCTTTGCAAAAGGGTTGTATAGCACGCTTAAGGTTCCTGCAAATCTGACAAAGAAAATTCTGGTCAAGGGGACTCCGCTGTTATTTAATGAGACTTTATGGGCTTCAGCTATGGCTATGCTGACACAGTGTTATTCGGTTCGAGGGCTGAATGTGGTTGCTTCTCTGAATATTTCCAATACTATCAACAATGTGTTTAATATTGTGTTTATTGCCCTGGGAGATTCCGTGGCAATCATTGTAGGACAGCTTCTGGGAGCGGGAGATATGAAGAAAGCGAGAGACACAGATAACAAGATGATTGCCTTCTCAGTAATGTGCTGTACAGGGGTTGCAATTGTCATGTTTATTATGGCTCCGCTGTTTCCAATGCTTTATAATACCAATCAGGAAGCCAGGGAGCTGGCGAAGTATCTGATCATGATCACTGCATTCTTTATGCCTCAGAACGCATTCCTGCATGCAACCTACTTTACTTTGCGTTCCGGTGGAAAGACCATCATTACGTTCCTGTTTGACAGTGTGTTTATCTGGTGCATCAGTGTGCCGATCGCCTTTGTACTAAGTCGTTATACAGGGATTCATGTGCTTGTGATTTATGCATGCGTGCAGCTGGCAGATCTGATCAAATGTGTGATCGGATTTGTGCTGGTTAAGAAGGGTGTGTGGCTGCAGAATATTGTTTCATAATGATAAAAATTTTCAATAACATTTGGCTTGACTAACCGATATACTATAGTGTATCATCAGTGAAAGTCAAATAGAAACAGTCTTATAAAACTATTATAATATGACTTGTTGTTTGATTCACATCATGCTATTTGTGAATTGATATATGTAACATTAATTCTCTTTGCACTGCATTACATTCAACAGAATGCGAGATCAACAGTACAAACTGAGCAGGCGATGCCCGAGGTGTTCGAGGGCGTGGGGCCGGGCCGCGTGAAGCGGCAGCAGATATGAACATTTTCAGACATATCTGTGGGACAGTGTATGTTCCGCAGGTGTGTCTTTTTGTTTTCTGAAAAGTATGTTTTGGAAAGATTTTCTTTTAGAGGGATTTTTTTAGGAGGATTTTCTGAGACAGGTGCAGTTCCGAAATACAAAAAGACCCCTGTAAGACCGCACTTTGATAAGTCGCAGAAAGGAAATATGTTTTCTGACTGTGACGCAATGTATGTGACATAAGAAGAACCTGTAAACTCAAATATAGGAAAGTACAAAAGCTTATATATTTGAAAAGAAAATTTAGGAGGTCCTGGTTATGGAACAGACAAAAAAATTAAACATGACAGCAATGTCAGACAAGACAAACAGTAACACGACAGCTAAGAAGGAAGAGCCTGCATGGGAACATAAGGTGGCAATGAAGGTATCAGGTGTGAGTATTGCAGTAAACCTGTTACTTTCCTTATTTAAATTACTTGCCGGAATTCTGGCACATTCAGGTGCCATGATTTCAGATGCGATTCATTCAGCATCTGATGTGGGAAGTACTTTCGTAGTAATAGTCGGTGTGAATTTATCTAGCAAAAAATCCGATAAGGAGCATCAGTATGGACATGAGCGGATGGAATGTGTATCTTCCATTATTTTGTCCGGACTGCTTCTGGTAACCGGTATCGGAATCGGTATGAATGGAATTGAGAACATTATTAAGAGTACTTCAGGAGCAAGCATAGCAATTCCTGGAACATTGGCACTTATTGCGGCAGGTGTTTCTATTGTAGTGAAGGAGTGGATGTTCTGGTATACCAGAAGTGCTGCGAAGAAAATAAATTCCGGTGCACTGATGGCAGATGCATGGCACCACCGTTCAGATGCAATGTCTTCTGTTGGTGCATTTATCGGTATCCTGGGTGCAAGACTTGGCTTCCCGATCCTGGATCCGATTGCCAGTGTGGCAATCTGTGTACTGATCGTGAAAGCATCTGTGGATATTTTCAGAGATGCAATTGATAAGATGGTTGACCATTCCTGCGATGAGGCAACAGAAGAGAGCATGAGAGAAGTGATCATGGGAGTGAAAGGCGTGAAGGGAATCGACCTTCTCCAGACACGACTTTTTGGTTCCAAGATGTATGTGGATATTGAAATCTCAGCAGATGGAACGATTCCACTGAATGAGGCACATGACATTGCAGAAAATGTTCATCATAGTATAGAGAAGAATTTTAAAGACGTAAAACATTGTATGGTTCATGTGAATCCGGTGAATGAGTAATTTACTTCAAATAAGATATCCGTACTTAACAGTTGTTCTGATTGCAAAATCTATCCTATGGAGTTACAATGACAATGTGGCAAAGTAAGTCAGACACAGGATAGATTAAGGAGGCTAGACAACAATGAATGAAGGAGAAGAAGTCAGAAAGGGGAAGTCTGTATTCAGATCAGTGATATTGCTGATGGCAGTGGTGTTTGCAGTTATGGCCGGAAATATCGGAATTTATGCTGCTCAGGTTGGAGAAACAAACGGAAATGATACCACAGAAATCGTCAATCCAACGGTAACACCAATTGTAAAGAATGGACTTTTGAAAGAGGGAAATTCCTATCGCTATTACATCAATGGTAAAATGGTTACAAATACCTGGAAGAAGGTGAAAAACCATTATTATTGGTTCAAGTCCAATGGAAAAGCTGCTGCAAATGGTTATTATAAAGTGAAGGGTGTATATTATGTTTTTGATGAAAAGGCACGCAGACTTTCCCCTGCTAAAAAATCAGTAGTAAAGGTTAAAAATATCAGCTATTTTGTAGATACTAAGGGCAGAGCTGTTAAAGGCTGGAATGAATATAAAAATAAAATGTATTATTCATATTCCAATGGAAAATGTGCGGTAAATACGAAAATAGATGGTATTAAATTTAATAAAAACGGGGCTGCAGATCTTACTCAGGCCAGAGAGATGCTGGAAGCCAAAAAGTTTATTGCAGCGCATACCACCAAAAATATGAATAACTACCAGAAGCTTCGTGCCTGCTTTAACTATATTATGTGGTATACAAAATATACTCCCTGGAAACGCCCAACAGAGGCTGAATTTAAAACACAAACATGGGTATATAAATATGCCTTGGATATGTTTCAGACAAATCTTACCGGAAATTGCTATGGCGTAGCCAGCTGTCTGGCAGCAGTTGCCAAAGAATTGGGCTATGAACCTTATGTGATCACTGCTTTGGAGGATCATGCTTTTGTTATGATCAATGGCCTTTATTATGACAATATGTATGGAACTCTCTTTGGTTCACCTACTCATCCCTATTATCATTTACGACAGAAAATTAGATTTTAGTGAATGAATTCCCCTGTCTCAATTGTGAAAAGCAAGAGTCAGGGGGATTTTTAATACGAATTAAAAAACTATAATAAGGATATATTGAATGAAGAAATTATTAAAAAAAGCAGGAAAAGCAATTTTGCTTTTTCTTCTGATCGTGGTGGTGGTAAATGTACTTTTACCTCTTTTTTGCAAGAAACCGGACAAAGAATATGCAGAAAACCTGAGAAAGACAGAATTCACAGCAGAGACAACAGGTACAGAAAAGATTTGCTGCATTGACGATAATGAAGAAGCACTTTTGTGGAGGCTTCGTATGATCGGTACTGCCAGGGAGAGTATTGTATTATCTACCTTTGATTTACGTGCAGATGAGAATGGCACAAAGCTTCTGGCTGCTCTGAATTGTGCTGCGTCAAGAGGCGTAAAGATTCAGCTGTTGATCGATGGAATTTATCAGCAGCTGTTTCTGGCTGGAAGCAGTGATTTTCAGGCTCTGTCATCATATGACAATGTGGAAGTGGGTGTTTACAATCCGGTGACACCAGCCAATCTGTTTAAGGTAAACTATCGTATGCACGACAAATATCTGATTGTGGATGAGAAAATGTACCTGCTGGGTGGACGTAACAGCAATGATATTTTTCTGGGAGATCAGACAAAGGGCATTAACGTAGACAGAGATATTCTGGTATATGATACATCCGGAGGGCAGGGAGAATCACTGCAACAGATTGAGGATTATTTTCATAAAATCTGGAAGGAAAGCTGTGTGAGTATCAAAAAAGGAAAAAAATCTTCCAAAGATGCAGATGCTTACAGGCACATGGAAGAAATTTATGTAGCTCTGCTGAAGAAGTACAATGACATAGAAACCTACAGTGCATGGGAAAAAGATACCATAGAAGTAAATAAAATTACTCTGATCCATAACGGAACCCAGGCAGAGCGAAAGACACCTCAGGTTCTGCAGGCAATTCAGTATCTTTCTGAAAATGCAGATCACGTAACAATACAGACTCCCTATGTAATCTGTAATAGCTATATGTATGATGTGCTGCGGGGGATTTCGGATCATGGGAAACTGCAGATTGTGCTGAATGCAGTTGAAAAAGGTTCCAATCCATGGGGATGTACGGATTATCTTAATCAGAAAAAGCGGATTTTGGAAACGGGGGCAGATGTGTATGAATTGATGAATGACTATCCGGTTCATACAAAAGCTGTGTTGGTGGATGAGCATCTGTCAGTAGTGGGTTCCTATAATCTGGATATGCGAAGTACTTATCTGGATACAGAGCTGATGCTGGTCATTGACAGTGAAAAACTGAATCAACAGATCCGTGAGACAGAATCAGACTATATGGAAAAAAGTAAAGAGGTACTTGCAAATGGTCAGGAAACCGAAGGTGCAAAGTACCAGGGGAAAGTACTGGGCTGGAAGAAGAAATTATATTACGGTATGCTCAGGATTATTATCCGACCGTTGCGGCAGCTGCTCTAGAGCCTTTTTCAAACACGCTTTGGAGTGACAAAAAAATGAAAGTGCTCGAAAACCAGTAAATACAAGGCTTTCGAGCACTTTTTGAGAGCAGGTGATGAGAGAATCGAACTTCTTCCAAAAACCCGTAAACCCGCATAAAATCAATGTTTTTTAAGATTCAACATGATTAGATGTGATTAGATTTTCTAAAAAAGGAGGGTATTGGGTGGTATCTTAACACGTTTTTTCCCATTTCTGGACACTGGAACAATTTAAAATAACTTGAAAGTAACCAGCTAATAGAAAATTATATTTCTTATTATATTACCCACTCTGTATCATCATATATAGAGTGGGATTTTTATACTTAATTTTTATCATCTGTATCTGGTACATATTTCATTATATCAGACACTTCACAATTTATTACAGAACAAAGTGTATTAATCGTCTGCGTGGTGATGGTCTTGCCACTACGTAACCTTTGTATAGTGTCAGGCAGAATGCCCTGTTTATAGATTAATTGGTAAGTTGTTATTTTGCGTTCATTAATTGTTTTCCAAAAAGGCTCGTAGGAAATCACATCATCACTCCTTTTTTTGGAAATGATAACATGATTTTTTTAACGTCTATGAATGCTACAACATCCATGTTGTAAAAAGAATAACATAGTGTTGATTATAAGTAAATACTTTGATTTTGTAATTATATTTTCGGAATTGAAAATATAAAATTTATTGAATGGCATATGTAAATTATGATATAATATGACTATCAAAGAACGGGAGGTAATATTATATGGAAGCAATTATCAGACCATCCGCAGCATTACGAAACAATTACAGCGAAATTTCCAGAACATGCCGTGAAGAACGAACCCCTGTTATCATTACCAAAAACGGCATCGGTGATACTGTTCTCATGGGATTACAGGAATACAATCAGATGACCGCAGAACTGGAACTGTTACGTACGTTAGCTGATGCAGAAGAAGATGTTGCACAGGGCAGAGTTGCACCTGTACAGGAAACTTTTGACGATATCCGCAGTGCATTATTAGCAAGGGGGAACAGATGAGCTACCAAATTTTGCGAACAGATAAGGCAGACGAACAGCTCCGGGATATCATCTTCTACATTGCCGATGACTCTGGCAGTGTAGATATCGCACTGAATTATCTGGAAAAAATCGAAAAGGCAATTAACAATTTAAAGGATTTTCCGTATTCTGGCAGTGTTCCCCACTATGCAACCTTACGCCGACAGGGTTACAGAGTCCTGATCGTAGAACGGCATCTTGTATTTTATAAGGTCAACGAATCTCAACAGATCGTAACGATTTATGCTGTCGTGGACGGCAGACGGGAATATCGGAAACTACTATAATAAGAAGAACCTCTTTCACTTTTTTTGAGAGAGGTTTTTCTAAGTTTAAATACGAATGATATATTGACTATAAAATACTACCATAGTAAAATCAAGCTATAAAAACACTTTACCAGAGTGAAGAAAAGGAGAAAAAGTTTATGAAAAGAACACTGAAAAAAATTGTTGCATTAGTAACAGTATTGTCTATGCTTCTGCTTACAGTCCCAACATTTGCTCATAGCGGTTCTGTTGGTGTTACTGATATCCAGAAAACAATGAAAGGCTATTCCTCACCGTCAAAATCCCCATATCAGATTCTATACATGGGTGCAACTATGTCAACTGAAAAGATAACCATTACGTATACAAATAAAAAAATTGGAACCGTAAAGAAACAGAAAGTAACAAATCCATTAGGCGAAACCCGTGTTATCTTCACATTTGTTCCTAAACAGGCAGGTACAACAACTACTTCTATAAAAATCGGCAGTAAGACATATAAAACCAAAATTACTATTTTAAAATATAAAAATCCAATTGTATCTATAACAATCAATGGAAAGAAAATTTCCGGTAGTAAATTTAACAAAACAGATGTCATCAAATTAAATTATAATACCTATAAGGGAAAGAAAAATAAAATCACTTACCAGATAAAAAACGGATGGTCTGGAAATTTAGCTGCATGTGATAAAAACGATAGTACTCTCTACGGCGCAGTAACCGCTGATATGAGTTCTGAAACTTTCACCTTACAAAATGGAAAAGGAAATTTTAATCTTAAATTTTCTCTCAGAGATGCAAATGGCGTAGAAAATAAAGTTGTTATCGCCTTCAAATAATAGAGATATCCCCATGGCAGTTACCGCCACGGGGATATTTTTAACGTTTATGAATGCCGTAACATCCATATTTTTCAGTAACTGAATAATTATAACAATCCTCGTAAATGCATTATTAGAGGATTGCTATAAATACTTGTAATTTAACAATGCGCAAATCTGGAATGAATAGTCATCCCCAAACTTGCGCATTGTTCCGTTCCTGAAAAATATATCTGTTATTCTTTTGGATAAATGAGTTTATCTTAATTCTATTGTAAATCTTTCATTTACTCCAGAAGCTGTATTTTTTGCAGTAAACATAATCTTAAAACCTTTTCCGCCTTTTACAGGAATCTTACTGCCATTTGCTACAGATTCTGAACGCATCCAGCCTTTCTGCATATATTCAATAGCTGGTTTCATGCTGCCTTTACGTGGATCTCCCTTAAAAATATAAAGTTCTTCAAGTTTCCATCCACTTTTCAGAGAAACTGTTGTCTTTACATTTTTGCTCCCAAATTTGGTATAATGCTCATGTGCGGTAAAGTAATAAAAAGATTTAGGTAGCCGCCTTAACTATTCCTAAATAAGATAATATGCACAGTATTTTCTCGTAAATAGAAAATAAATTATTGCATTTTACCAATTATTATGTTAAAATGACAATGTAACAAAGAGCTATGTATTTTTAAGGAAAGGGAGGAACTTATGAATTTAAGAAAATCTATTTTAGCACTTTCAGTAGTAGCTGGAATTGTAGCTGCTCCAATGACTGTATTTGCCGCTCATACTCATAGTTGGGGTTCTCCCCAGTACTATGGATATGAAGATGAAATGCCTGGTATATATGATGACTGGGATAAATGTGCGACACGTCATGTATATAATTACAAACAATGTTTAATTTGTGGAGAAGTAAGCATTTATGAAGTTGAGACGATTGAAATGTCTCACAAATGGGTGAATGGTGCATGTGTATATTGCAACAAAGGTTACGCGAAAGAGATAAATTAACATAGTATCATTACCGGCAAGTTTATAATCAAAAAATAGAAAGCATTGAGAATATTTCAAAATTTCTTGAAAGTACTCTCAGTGCTTTCTTTGATAATATGAAAGGAGAAATAAATGCAAAAAAAACAACTTTCTGTATTAGTACTAATTATTTTATGCTTTTTATTAGGATGTAACAGAGAAACACCAAAAGATGAATCTCAACAAAATTATGAAGATGAATCTAATATTTCTAAAACAAATGGAGAAGAACTTGTAAATATAAACAGTGAATTGTTAGGTTCGACTCCTTTTGATATCCAAATCGATAAAACAGCATTGCAGACTAGAAAAGAAACAGAAACAGAAGTTACAATAAAGACAAATTTAACAGACTGGGGTTATACTGTTTCTTCTGAAAAAGGGAAAATATCTGATATAAATAAAAATTCATTCATATATATAGCACCTAAAGATGAGAGGGATGATACTATAAAAATACAATTATCGGACTATGAAAATGGCATATCATATGAATATACAATTCCACTTATTTTTGCGGGAAACAATGAACATTCTTTAGATAAATTCAAGGAAAATCTTTCAAGATTACCTAATAGTTAGTAAAGAGTCGATAGACTAAAGTACCACCATCCTCTTTTATTTCAACTGAATATCCATCCCGCCGCACCGCAGCGGCACATGAAGCAGTAAATCCGAAAAAG
>UMIU01013522.1_pt1 | contig 35288 bp, 31 predicted proteins | sample 1965871 | NCBI WGS metagenome assembly UMIU01 (sample SAMEA4836132, study PRJEB28245) | human gut metagenome | biome: gut microbiome; material: fecal sample | place: Denmark | collected 2008
GACCCCATGGAGACCAACTGGAACTGTCGGTAATATGATGCAGAATTAAAAAGAGCTTATGAAAATACCTCGATTGGTAATGTATCGAATATACCTTATACGAGTATATCAGACATCAGGGAAAGGCAGATGAAAGACATGAAAAGAAAATTATCATTTAGAAAAGTGGCAGTATTTCTGATACTGACCTTGTTTCTGGCAGCAGGCATCAGTATGCGTGCAGTTACCGTAAATGCAGCCACATATGTGAAACAGAACAGAACCTCCGTCAGTATCACATCGAAGAAAACGGGATGGCAAAAAATAAATGGAGATTACTATTTTTATAATTCAAAGGGCCGTCTGATCTGTGGTTCTTTTAAATACAAAGGTTATTATTACTACAGTATTGCCAACGGTAAACGTTTCACCGGATGGATGAAACGTTCCGGTAACAAATACTATTATAACCGTAAAAATGGTGCCATGTTTCGCAATCGCTGGGCAATGGGTGATAAATATACCTATTATTTCAATGAATCCGGCGTAGCAATTGCCAGACAGTGGCTTACTCAGGATGGAAAAAAATACTACTTCCTCAGCAATTCCACCATGGCAAAGGGCTGGCAGAAGATAGGTAAATATTATTACTATTTCAGCAAAAAAACAGGAGTGATGGCAAAAAATACCTGGATAGGTAAATATTATGTAAACAGCAAAGGGCAGCGCATAAAGTCTTCAAATACTAAACCAACAGATACTAAACCAACAGTTACTCAAAGCGGCAGCACTTACCAATATAAAAGCAGTACTCTGAATATTAAACTTGAACGTAAATCTGTCCATGGTATTTCCTATTGGGCAGCACATGTAAAAACATCCAGTGCCAGACAGCTGAAATCTGCTCTTTCCAACGGAACCTATGGCGGATCCCGCCAGACAACCTCTGATGCAGTATCTTCAAATGGCGGCATTATCGGAGTAAACGGCAGTGCTTTCGACTACGGAACAGGAAAACCATCTCCTCTCGGTATGTGTATCAAAAACGGAATTATCTATGGTGACTACATGACAAGCTATTCTGTCATGGCAGTAAAGAAAGATGGAACTATTTATACTCCGGTACAGGGGCTTATGGGAAAAAATCTTCTTGCGGCTGGTGTGAAAGATACATATAATTTCGGTCCGGTTCTTATTAAAGATGGCGAAACCCAGCTTCCATGGGCTGAAACAGAAAAATATTACCCACGTACAGCAGTAGGAATGGTAAAACCCAACGATTATGTACTCCTTGTAACAGATACCGGCAGTTATACTGGTCTTAATCACTGGGATATGGTGAATATTTTCAAATCCTACGGCTGTACCTATGCTTACAATCTGGATGGAGGCGGTTCTGCAACCCTGTACTTTAATGGAAAAGTAATGAATAAACTTATCGGCAATACTCAGCGTCCATGTGCAGACTTCCTTTATTTCACCCGGTAATCTTTTTCCAGATAAGAATCCCGTCTGCCTGCACACACTGCCAAAGCCCAGCATACGAGAACCAGCAGTCCGATTCCCATAGCCAGCAAAGCAAGCATGATCACGATAATTGCGTGGATAAATATAGACATGGATAACCTCCTTTCGCAGTCATTTGGTTATGAGTTTATAGCAGCGAAGCGGATGATTTTATCCGCCTGACTTGGATAAAAATGGATGTTGAAATTTAAGAAAAGATATCAGGATGACCTGACAAGAACAATTAAGACAGTTAAAAGATCTGTTAACTGATTTAAATATACGCTGTCATATTCGAAAAAGCAAGCCGAAACTTTCGATAAAATTCGACTTGCTTTTTGTTATGTTGCTGTTCGTACATTGCCATCCCGGGACAATCCTATTGCCGCAGGCAATCTGGAATAAATTTTGAATATGTTAATGAGAACGGAGTGAACAGTAACGATTGCTTTGGTAAAATATTAACAATTCCATAAAAACACTTGACAACCCTACTTTACCATACTAAAATGTAAAAAGCACAAAAAATGTTGCCGCAGGAAAAACAAATGATTGCCCTGTACGGAAAATAAAAACATCCATCCATGGCAGAACAAGGAGGAATATTATGAAAAAATACAGCGACATGAGCAAAGAAGAACTGCTTACACTCAAAGCACAGCTGGATAAAGAATATGCAGAAATCAAAGCACAGGGCCTGGCCCTTGACATGTCACGTGGAAAACCATCAGCAGACCAGCTTGATCTCTCTATGGGATTAATGGACGTATTAAGCAGCGACTCAGACCTCAAGTGCGAAACAGGAGTAGACTGCCGTAATTACGGTGTTATCGACGGAATCCCGGAAGCTAAACGCCTCCTTGGAGAAATGTCCGAAGTAGATCCTGATCACATTATCATTTACGGAAACTCCAGCTTAAACGTCATGTTTGACAGCATTGCCCGTTCCATGACTCAGGGTGTAATGGGAAATACCCCATGGTGCAAGCTTGACAAGGTAAAATTCCTCTGTCCTGTACCAGGATATGACCGCCATTTTAAGATCACAGAATTCTTCGGAATCGAAATGATCAACGTGCCAATGACACCACAGGGACCGGACATGGACATGGTAGAGAAGCTTGTCAGTGAAGACGCATCCATCAAAGGAATCTGGTGTGTGCCGAAATACTCCAACCCACAGGGATACACTTACTCAGCAGAGACAGTAGACCGTTTTGCGCATCTGAAACCGGCAGCGCCTGATTTCCGTATCTACTGGGATAACGCATACAGCATCCATCATCTCTATGATGACAATCAGGACTTCCTTGTAGAAATCCTCGAAGCATGTGCAAAAGCAGGAAATCCTGACCTTGTATATAAATTTACATCAACATCAAAAGTCAGCTTCCCGGGTTCCGGTATTGCAGCAGTTGCAGCTTCCAAAGCAAATCTGGAAGATTTCCGCAGCTACATGCAGATCCAGACAATCGGACATGACAAATTAAACCAGTTACGCCATGTAAAATTTTTCAAAAATATCGACGGTCTTCATGAGCACATGAGAAAACATGCAGCAATTCTCCGTCCGAAATTTGAAATGGTCCTTAACACACTGGACAGAGAACTTGGCGGTCTTGGAATCGGCGAGTGGACAAAACCACATGGCGGATACTTCATTTCCTTTGATTCAATGGAAGGATGTGCAAAAGCTATTGTTGCCAAGGCAAAAGAAGCCGGTGTTGTACTTACAGGAGCAGGTGCAACCTACCCATATGGAAAAGATCCGAAAGACTCCAACATCCGTATTGCACCAAGCTTCCCGACTCCTGAGGATCTTGGAAAAGCAGCAGAAGTGTTCGTACTCTGTGTTAAACTTACAAGTGTAGAGAAGCTGCTGGAAAACGCATAAAATAAAATAATCGTATTTACATTCAGGATAAATAATGTGATAATAAAACTGCCCGGCATAACTCCTTGCCGGGCGGTTGCTGTTTATAAAAAGAAAGGAGAGGATGCCGTGAGTACCAGAAAGAAAATCATGGTAACCCTGATCATAATCTTACTCCTGCTGACTGCCGGGGTATATGGATATGGTGCATATTATTTCACAGAGCATTTTTTACCGGGCTCAATGGTAAATGGATTCAACTGCTCTTATATGACAGTATCGGAATCTGAAGATCTGCTCACAAAGAAAGTAGGAGCATATGTTCTCACTATTGACACCAGAAATAATGGACAGGAGAGTATAACAGCAGAGCAGGCGGGACTAGCCTATGACTCAGACGGAAGTGTTGGTAAACTGATCAGGGATCAGGATCGTTTTACATGGTTTCTTGCTTTTAATCAGCACAGGAATTATGAAGTGTCCTCTTCCATTAAATATGATGAGAAGAAGATGGAAGCTGCCATATCCGGACTGAAATGTATGCAGCAGGAGAATATGACAGAACCTTCAGATGCACACATAGAAGAAAAAGACAATCAGTTTGTAATCATTCCTGAACAGCAGGGAAATGCGCTGAAAACGAAAAAAACGAATAAGGACATCATAGATGCCCTTGTCACAGGAAGGACACCGATCGATCTGGAAGCGGATGAATGCTACAAAGATCCCAAAGTTTACCAGAATGATAAAACACTGGTCAAAAACTGCGAACTGATAAATAAACTTACGGATGTAGTGATTACCTATGATTTTGATGACCGCACAGAGACAGTAGACAGAGATACAATTAAAAACTGGCTGACAACAGATGAAAACGGTCTTTACATACTTGACCAAAAGCAGATAGAGGCATATATCAGTGAACTGGCAGCTAAATATGACACAGTTGGAACAGAGAGAACATTTAATACATATGATGGTCGTGGGATTACTGTTGGCGGAGGCAATTATGGTTGGCAGATTGATCAGAAAGAGGAGGTAAAGGAGCTTACCAGACTGATCAAAAACGAGGAAACCCAGGTCAGAGAACCTGTTTATTCTCATAAAGGTCTGGTCAGAAAAACAAATGATATCGGATATACGTATATAGAGATTGACCTGACAGCCCAGAGAATGGTATTCTATAAAGATGGAACACCAATCGCAGATGCGCAGATCGTATCCGGAAACCCATTTGTACCCAATTGTGCAACTCCGGCAGGCTGTTATACAACGGGCGAGATAAAGAGTGGATATACTGTAAATGGGGAAGATTATCCTTCGGCAGTAAATTACTGGATTCCGTTTGATGAGAATCTGGGAATCAATGATGCTCCGTGGAGAACAGCTTTCGGAGAACAGCTTTATGAATTTGAAGGAACTCATGGAAGTATCTGTGCGCCGGCTGATCAGATGCAGATCATTTACAACAATGTTGAGAAGAATACACCGGTTGTTATTTATGAATAAAGGAGAAGAGTAATGAAGATTGTAGTATTAGCAGGAGGAACAAGTACAGAACGTACTGTTTCCATCACATCAGGAACAGGAATATGTAAAGCATTACGACAGAAAGGGCATCAGGCAATTCTTGTGGATATTTTCTGCGGTATTGAGAATGCAGACTGGGAAAATCCGTTCCCGTCAGAGTATGATGTAGATGCGGCATCAGAATATATATCGTCATTTAATGACAGGATTGAGCAGATGAAAAAAGAGCGAAGAAGCTTCTTCGGACCGAATGTGCTGAAGCTCTGCGAAGAGGCTGACATTGTTTTCCTTGGACTTCATGGTGCGAACGGAGAAGACGGAAAAGTGCAGGCAACATTTGACCTGATGGGAATCAAATATACAGGAACCGGCTATTTAAGCAGCGCTATGGCAATGGATAAAGGGATCACCAAGCAGATGTTTCTGATGAATAATGTGCCAACACCACGCGGAGTATCTATGGTAAAAGAAGAAATGACCACAGATCTGAAAGCATTTGGAATGGAATTTCCTGTAGTTGTAAAAACCTGCTGTGGCGGTTCCAGTGTGGGTGTTTATATTGTAAACAACCAGGCAGAGTATGAGCAGGCTCTCAAGGATGCCTATTCTTATGAAAATGAAGTTGTGATTGAAGAATATATCAAAGGCCGTGAATTTTCAGTGGCAGTTGTGGATGGAAAAGCTTATCCGATCATCGAGATCGCTCCGCTTCAGGGATTCTATGACTATAAGAATAAATATCAGGCAGGTTCTACAATTGAGACCTGTCCTGCTGAAATTTCACCGGAACTTACGGAGAAAATGCAGCATTATGCGGAAGCAGGAGCCAGAGCTCTGTTTATGGAAGGGTACTGCCGTCTTGATTTCATGATGAAAGAGAACGGAGATATGTATTGTCTGGAGGCAAATACCCTCCCGGGAATGACTCCGACCAGTCTGATTCCACAGGAGGCAAAGGTGCTGGGAATCGATTATCCGACCTTATGTGAGAAACTGATTGAAGTTTCCATGAAAAAATATAAATGATTTTTTAAGTTAAAGATATGATAACTGACAGGAAAGAAGATATATAAAATATTATGAAAAACTTAAGTCTTGAAAATATCGCCCGTGTATGCGGCGGTACTTACTATGGTCCGGCAGATAAACTGCAGGAAGAAGTAATCTCTGTTACTACAGACAGCAGAAAAGCAGAAGAAGGATGCCTGTTTGTGCCTATTGTGGGTGAACGTGTGGATGCTCATAAATTTATTCAGCAGGTGATGGAGGCAGGGGCACTGGCAACTTTGTCAGAACGTGTACTTGAAAATGCTGATTTTCCGTATATTGTAGTAGAATCCTCTCTTCAGGCAGTAAAGGATATTGCGGAATTTTACTTAAAACAGCTTCAGATTCCGGTTGTGGGAATCACCGGAAGTGTTGGAAAAACAAGTACAAAAGAAGTGATCGCATCTGTCCTGAGTCAGAAATACCGCACTCTGAAAACACAGGGAAACTTTAATAATGAACTTGGTCTGCCGCTGACGGTGTTTCGGCTGCGTGATGAAGATGAAATTGCAGTTCTGGAGATGGGAATCAGTGATTTCGGAGAGATGACCAGACTTGCGCAGATTGCAAGACCGGACACCTGTGTGATCACAAACATTGGTACCTGCCATCTAGAGAATCTGGGGAACAGAGACGGAGTTCTGAAAGCAAAAACAGAGATTTTTCAATTTCTCAGACCGGACGGACACATTGTATTGAATGGTGATGATGACAAACTTGCTACAGTAAAAGGATACAAAGAAGTAAAACCTGTATTTTTCGGAATGGGCAATGGATGTCAGGTTTACGGCGATGAGATCGTAAGCAGGGGCTTAAAGGGAATGACCTGTACCATCCATCTGGGAGATAATGCATTTACAGTTGATATCCCGATGCCGGGCCGCCATATGGTATATAATGCGCTGGCGGCTGCAGCAGTCGGAAATATTTACGGGCTTACAACTGAGCAGATTAAAGCAGGGATTGAGAGTCTGGAACCGATCAGCGGTCGTTTCAGAATGATTGAAACGGATAAATTTCTGATCGTAGATGACTGCTATAATGCGAATCCTATGTCCATGAAGGCATCTTTGGATGTTCTGCAGGATGGTGCAGGACGCAGAGTTGCAATCCTTGGAGATATGGGTGAACTTGGCGAGAATGAAATACAGCTTCATGAAGAAGTTGGAGAACATGCAGGTAAATGTGATATTGATGTTCTTATCTGTGCTGGTAAATTGTGCAAAAATATGGCAGACAGAGCACAGCAGACAAATCCGGATCTGAAAGTCATCTATGAGCCGGACAGAGAAAAACTGCTGGAACATCTGGAAGGTTATGTTCAGAGTGGGGATACTGTTCTTGTGAAAGCATCCCATTTCATGAAATTTGAAGAAGTAGTTGCAAAACTGGAAAATATGTAAGAATTTGACGAACGATTTTTATTTTCACAGACTGTGGATGGCAGTATAATAGACTCATCAGTTATGAGCAAGCAGCGAAGCGGATGATTTTATCCGCTTGGATTAGGAGGATGTTATGCTGGAGAAAATCATGAATCTGCATCTCCTGCTTTATGCCATGTTAGTGCTGGGCGGATTTGGCGCACTGGGGATGTTGGCCACACATCTTACTTACCGAAGACTGATCAGAAAAAATACAGATGTAAGATCAAATCTTAAAGAGAAATGGATGAAACTCTGGAAAACAAGAGACAAGCTGTTAAACCGTATGAACCGGCTGGTGTGGTATCCGTCGCTTTTCTGCACCGTACTTCTTGGACTGGCATTTTTTCTGTCGTCAGGGAACACCAAATGGGACGGAATGCCTCTGGCATATTTGTATGTGGGTGCACTGATCCCGGCCATATTGCTTCTGCTGAGGCAGGCACTGGATTTTACATACAGAGAAGAATTGCTTATAAATACTCTTTCTGATTATGTGGAGCATGTGCGGACATGGGTGGAAGAAGTGCCGGTGGCAGAGAAACCCAACGAAGCAGAGAAAGAAGAAATTGTTGAACATATTGCACAAAGCATCCGCCAGACAGCCGCCGCCGGAAGTCATTTCAGCATGATGCTGACACCGGAGGAAGAAGAAATTATGAGAGAAATCATAAGAGAATTTATGAAATAAATGTGGAAAGTATTTTTGAACAGGATCAGAAACAACGTGTATAACATAGAGTTTCTGGTCCTGTACGCATTTCATGGCCGGCTGATTAGTCATCTTCCTCAATTACCTGAATTTCCAGATAATCGAAATCAATCTGCTCTATAAAATTATCCTGATAAAATCTTGCTTTTCCGTGTTTCTTAAAATGTCTGATCGTGGATTCGAGCCAGATCGGATTTCCCAGATCCATTTCATAACAGATACTTTCTAGACCACGGAAAATCTTGTGAGTCCGGGTATCTTCAGAGTCATCGCAAATCACAGTATCTTTTAGTAAGTGATTGTCTTTCCATATTTTTCCCCATAAACGGAACATATTAATAATACCTCCCTGTCAGAACTGCCACAGGCGACAGAAATCTTAATTCAAATATCTGCCTGACCTGCTGTAAGCGACTTCAAGTATAACGGATTTCTTATTGAAAGTAAAGGAATACAGACGGTAATAACAGAAATAGCTTATCATCAGAATTGCAACGAAAACGTTTAAGTTAAAATTTAAAAAATTATAAAGAACAGTGAAAGATGTCGAAAAATATACGTGCAACAGAGATATGGATAAAAATTGAAAAAAGTAAAAATACACAAATAATTGGATTAAAAATAATACATTTTATATGAAAAGCATAATTTAAGCAAAAATACCATTGACAAATCCGTATATATGCTGTTTAATAAAGGAAAGAAAACGATTAAGTAGAACGAAACAAACAAAACTTGATCGATAACGTGTTTCGAAACCATATAAGAATGGAGAAACACCACACACCAAACAAATCATTTATTAAAAAAGGAGGTCACACAATGAAGAAAAAAGTCATGGCAGTTGCACTTGCAGCAGCAACAGTTGTATCAATGGTAGGCGCTACAGGCGTAAGCGCAGCTACAGAGGTTGCAAAGAATGATCTGGCTTACAAGGGAGAGCTTGAGATCATGCATTACTCCACATCAGAGGAGTCTGAAGGAAACGGTGGATCTGATGGATTTCGTACAACTCTTGCAGCATGGCAGGAAGCTCATCCGGATATCACATTGAACGAAAACGTTCTTGCAAATGCAGAATACAAGACACAGATCGCTACACTTGCAGCAGCAGACAACCTTCCGGATGTATTCTTACTTCAGGGTATGAATACAAGAGCATGGTCTGATCAGGGACTGGTTATGGATCTGACAGACACCATCAAAGCCTCTCCATATTATGATAACTATGATCAGGATTACTTCACACCATTTAAGGTTGGCGATAAGCTTTATGGATATCCGGTACTGACAGGTGGTACCTGTACAGTGGTTATCTATGATAAGGCTATGTGGAAAGAAGCAGGATACGATACATTCCCATCCACATGGGAAGATGTTGAGAAAGCTTCTGAATATTTCCAGGAGCAGGGCATTGATACTGTTGCATTTGGTAATGGTGGAAAATGGCAGGCAAACAGTGATTTCCTTTCTACTTTAGGAAACAGATACACAGGTAAAGACTGGTTCCAGGGTCTGATTGACAACAGCGGTTCCAAATTTACTGACGAAGCATTTGTAAAAGCTCTGACAGAAACACAGCATCTGTTCACAGAAACCAAGATCTTCAATGAGGACTTCAACTCTGTAACAAACGAAGATGCACGTGAGTACTATATCTCCGGTGATGCAGCAGCATTTATTGGTGGTAACTGGGATGAATCTTATATCGCAGCAACTCTGAAAGACAGCGATGAAGAAAAATACAACAACATCGGCTTTGCAGTTCTTCCGCAGCCTGCAGATGCAACAGAGGATCCTGATTCTCAGAACATCGGTCTTGGATATGCAGTAGCAATCAATCCTAAGGTTGCTGACGATGCAGATAAATTAGCAGCAGCTATCGACCTTGCACAGGAACTTACAGGACCTGCATTCTCCTCTTATGTAGCAGAGAACTATGCACTTAGCGGATTAACAAAGACAGATGATGTTGACCTGAGCAAATTCGATCAGATTACACAGGACTTCTACAACTATTCTTATGTTGATACAACAAAATGTGAGATTTATGACTCCTACATCAACAGCGCTGTATGGGATGTTCTCAACACAGATCTTCAGACTATGATGAATGGTGATATCTCTCCGGAAGATGTAGCTGCAAATGCTCAGAAAGCATACGAAGAGAACTATAAATAGATTATATAAATAAGAATATAAATCTATAAGCAATGACCGTTCTGCCCACTGCGGTGGGCGGAGCGGTTTTTGAGGCTTAGGAAGGAGATGTGCAGCATATGTTGACGACAATTAAACCTAAAACCAAAACTCTTATTTTATATCTGTGTCTGCCGGTTGCAATGTTTGTTTTTACGGTATTCGTTCCGCTGGTAACAGCTCTTGTATACAGCTTCTTTGAGTGGAAGGGCGGCCCGGTAAAAACCTTTAACGGACTTGCAAACTATGTTCAGTTGATTCATGATTCTACTTTCTGGCAGTCCTTTGGACATAATATTTATCTGGTAATCGCATGTATCATCGGACAGGTTGGCATTGCTTTCCTTCTGGTTCTGCTGGTTAATGCAAAAGCAACAAAATTAAAAGGTATGCACCGTACTTTCGGATTTTTCCCAAGTACGATCTCAGCTGTATGTATTGGTTTGATCTGGAACATGATCTATCATAACAAATATGGTCTGATCAACTGGTTCCTGAAAGCAATCGGACGTGCAGATCTGTGCCAGGTATGGCTGAATAATCCAAAGATCGTTATGCTTTGTGTAACAATTCCTCTGATTTGGCAGTACATAGGTTATTATATGGTAATTATTCTTTCCGCCATTGCTTCTATTGATACGGAAATTTTTGAAAGTGCTCAGATTGACGGAGCGAACGGACTTCAGACGGCATGGTATATTACCTTGCCATTGATCAAGAACACAATGCTTGTATGTATTACTCTTTGCGTAGCTGGTAATATGAAAGCTTTTGATAATATTTATGTTATGACGAAGGGTGGCCCGGGTACGGCATCCATGGTTATGGCAATGTACGGATACCAGATTTCCTTTAGTCAGAGTAATATGGGTTATGGTAGCTGTATTTCAGTAGCGATCTTTGTACTGTCGTTGTTGGTAATTGGTGGTTCTCAGGCGCTGATCAAATATCTTACCAGGGAAAAGGAGGCGTAGGTTTATGAATTCAAGTGCAAATGTACCGGCAACTCACAAAGTGAGAAAAGGAATTGCAGCTGTGCTCATAAATGCGGTCCTGCTTATTTTCTCCCTTTCCTGTATTTTCCCTATCGTGTGGATGATGTATTCCTCACTGAAGGAAAAACGAGTATTTAATGCAGATATTATGGGGCTTCCAAAGACCCCTACTTTGATTAATTATATCAAAATCCTTTCCAATAAGGATTACCATCTGGGACAGTCTATGTTAAACAGTGTAAGAACTACAGGCGTGTCTATTGTTCTTATTATTATATTCAGTTTTATTGTAGGCTATATTCTGGCACGTGTTCATTTTAAACTGAACCGTGTGCTATATATCATGTTCCTGATGGGTATGCTGATACCCATCCATTCTCTGCTGGTTCCTATCTATGTAGTATTCCAGAAATGCGGAATCAACAACAGATGGTTTACTTTGCTTCTTCCGTATGTATCCTTTGGCCTTCCTATCGGTATTTTCCTGGTAGAGGGCTATGTGAAATCCATTCCAGTATCGCTGGAAGAGGCTGCAGCAATTGACGGAAGTAACTTTACTCATACTTTATGGACGATTATTCTTCCAATCTGCCGCCCGATCCTTATAACCATTGCAATCATTCAGGTATTTAGTTGCTGGAACGAGTTTTCTTTCGCATTGGTTCTGATCAAGGATGTTGGTCTTCAGACTGTGCCGCTTGCCCTGACACAGTTTAAGGGACAGTTTGCATCCGATTATCCGAAGCAGATGGCTGCTATGCTGATCACTATGGCGCCGGTTGTTATTCTTTATTTTGCATTCAGTAAAGAAATTATCAAAGGTATGGTATCAGGAGCTGTTAAGGGCTGATATCATCCGTATTTTCTGAAATCCAGTCAAGAATCCCCTGGAAGGTGTGTGACTCCTTACTTTCTGGGGGATTTCTTTATATATAAGGTGTTTTTGTAGAAAATACGTATAGTCTTTTTTAAACACACTCTGGACTTGATTATTTCGGCGGAATATTCTATAATAAAACCTAAATTTCCATAAATTAGCGTGTCAAAGTGACGGTTCAGGAGAAAAACTGCATTTGTGATATGCAAAAAAACAGAATGGAGGAGACATTATGAAATTATACGATACCGGTGTGTATTTACTGAATGGTCAGAAGATCGTTCCGGAGGCTCAGGCAGATCTTCCTGTTTCCAAAGAGGAAGCCGCAAAAAATACAATTGCCTATTCGATTCTGAAAGCACACAATACTTCAGGGAATATGGAGAAACTTCAGATCAAATTTGATAAGCTGACTTCTCATGATATCACTTTTGTCGGTATTATCCAGACTGCACGTGCATCAGGACTTGAGAAGTTCCCGGTGCCATATGTACTGACGAACTGTCATAATTCACTCTGTGCAGTAGGTGGTACTATTAATGAAGATGATCATATGTTTGGTCTTACCTGTGCCAAGAAATATGGCGGCGTATATGTACCGCCTCATCAGGCAGTTATCCATCAGTTTGCAAGAGAAATGCTTGCAGCAGGCGGAAAAATGATCCTCGGTTCAGACAGCCATACACGTTATGGTGCGCTGGGAACCATGGCAATGGGTGAAGGCGGACCGGAGCTTGTAAAGCAGCTTCTTTCCCAGACTTATGATATCAATATGCCAGGTGTAGTGGCCATTTATCTTACAGGTTCTCCACGCCCGGGTGTAGGTCCTCAGGACGTTGCGCTTGCAATTATTGGCAAAGTTTTTGCAAACGGATATGTGAAGAATAAAGTTATGGAATTCGTAGGACCTGGTGTTGCAAATTTAAGTGCTGATTTCCGAATTGGTGTAGATGTAATGACAACAGAGACAACCTGTCTTTCCTCTATTTGGCAGACGGATGAGAAGATTCAGGAGTTCTATGAGATTCATGGCAGAAGTGAAGATTATAAAGAACTGAAACCGGGCGAAACAGCATATTATGATGGTTGTGTAGAGATTGATCTGGGTGAGATCAAACCAATGATCGCTATGCCGTTCCATCCAAGTAATACATATACAATTGATGAACTGAAGGCAAATCTGGATGATATTCTGGCAGATGTTGAGAAGAGAGCCCAGATCAGTCTGGATGGAAAAGTTCCCTATACATTGAGGGATAAAGTAATTGACGGTAAACTTTATGTGGAACAGGGAATTATTGCAGGATGTGCAGGCGGCGGATTTGAAAATATCTGTGCAGCAGCTGATATCCTTAAAGGTAAGAGTATCGGTGCAGATGCGTTTACACTGAGTGTATATCCGGCAAGTACTCCAATTTATATGGAATTGGCCAAGAATGGTGTTCTGGCAGAACTTCTTGGAACTGGTGCTGTTGTGAAGACTGCTTTTTGCGGACCTTGCTTTGGCGCCGGCGATACTCCTGCAAATAATGCATTCAGTATCCGTCATACAACCAGAAACTTCCCGAACCGCGAAGGCTCCAAAATCCAGAATGGCCAGATTTCTTCTGTTGCACTTATGGATGCACGTTCTATTGCGGCAACAGCAGCTAATAAAGGATTCCTGACTTCTGCTGAGGATTATACAGGCGGTTATACAGGTCAGAAGTATTTCTTTGATAAGACAATTTATGATAATCGTGTATTTGACAGTAAGGGTGTGGCTGATCCGAGTGTGGAGATTCAGTTTGGACCGAACATTAAGGACTGGCCGGAGATGGCAGCTCTTCCGGAGAATCTGATCGTGAAGGTTGTTTCTGAGATTCATGATCCGGTTACTACAACAGACGAGCTGATCCCGTCCGGTGAAACTTCTTCCTATCGTTCCAATCCACTTGGACTGGCAGAGTTTACACTTTCCAGAAAGGATCCTGCATATGTAGGTCGTGCGAAAGAAGTTCAGAAAGCTCAGAAGGCTATTCAGGAGGGCAAATGTCCGGTTGATGCATTGCCGGAGATGAAGCCTGTAATGGATGTGATCAGGAAGGATTATCCGGATGTGAGCAAGGAGAATCTTGGTGTGGGAAGTACGATCTTTGCAGTAAAACCAGGTGATGGCTCTGCGCGTGAGCAGGCTGCTTCCTGTCAGAAGGTGCTTGGCGGATGGGCAAATATTGCCAATGAGTATGCGACCAAGAGATATCGTTCCAATCTGATCAACTGGGGTATGCTTCCATTCCTGATTAAAGAAGGGGAGCTTCCATTTACAAACGGAGATTATCTGTTCTTCCCGCAGATTCGTAAAGCTGTGGAGGAGAAGGATGATGTGATCAGAGGTTATGTTGTCGGTACTGAAGGACTGAAGGAGTTTGATGTGGCGCTTGGGGAACTTACGGATGATGAGCGTGAGATTATCCTTAAAGGGTGTCTGATTAATTATAATCGAAAATAGGAAGTAATGAAGATGCAGCAATCCTCTCTTTGCAGGTCAGGATTAGCTGCATCTTTTTTGTGTTGGAAGGGTTTTGACGGAAACATAAGAAGATAAAATATTCTGAAAATTATTAAATAAATGAAAATATTGTAAAATAAATGCAAATCATACAATTATAAACAGAAAATATTAAAATAAAATGCAAAAATGTATTGACAAATAATGGAGAGAGTGTTATTATAACACCATCAAAAGAAACAAGAAAACGAATTAAATAATCAAAGCAATTCATTCAATTCATAGCATATATAAATGTTCCAATGAAAAGGATGAAAATAAAAGAAAGGTTCGGGTGATTCCATTGGGAAAGAAGTTATAACTTAATCAATATAAGAGTGACGGGTATCGCATTTCCTGCAAGAAAGACCTGATACGGAGATTGTATAAAGAACATTTCCTTATATGGAATATACGCACAGTTCGATAAGGAAGAAATGTATCAAAGGTATTATAGAAGCGATAACTTATATTGAATATCTGTCACAGACCTGATACAGGGATTTTGGTAAATATGTAAAGAAATATTTATCGGAAGAGCATAACCCTTATCTCAGTAGTTAGCCTGAAAGCAGAGGTTCAGGTAACAGATAGACTGAAGGTAAGAACGATGTTTTGAGAGGCATATGAAATTTGATATATGGTTTGAAATCCTGCATCAGAAGAATATCAGGTACATAAAGTTACAGGATATTGAGTGAGAAATATTAAGGTACTTTTTCCGTGATACTTTACATAGTTCAGAACATCTGCCATTAATGTTCAATACATATGAAAAGCACATAAGAAAATTAAACAGTTATGAATTTAAGAAGTTAAGTTTATGATTGCTTAGCACGAAAAAATGGTGAAAAAGTGTATCCGATATTTCGCAAATGAAAAAATAAATTATAATCCGTGAAATTATAATTTGAAATCTATAAAACTTTCTAAGTAAATTCCAATGAACTGGATAACTGATATCATAGCATGGAAGCAGATGTGAATCAGATTAATAAACAGTACATATGGATTATGAGCAGGAAACAGGATAAGAATTTTAAATAAAGATAGAAAAATTTAATAGTGAAACCTATAAAGTAGTCTGTAAATAACATATTATTATAGAAAGAATACTAAGAGGAAAATAAATTGAATAACGAAGAACATTGAAACGGTCATCATTTTTGAAATTAAGAAAAGTAAAAAGTGATGACCGTTTTGAATGGTACTCGTGTATTCTTTTTAGCAGTGCTTATTTATTGTTTTGTCTGTTGCGTATAAGGCAATTTTGGGATATACTCTCCATGAAAAGGAGAGTTTTTTTATGTGGATAAAAGATATCAGAGACTATATTTTATATGAAGATAAAGATATTCTGGTCTGTCATAAACCGGCGGGGATCGCAGTTCAGAATGCACGTGTTGGCAGTATGGATATGGAGAGTCTTCTGAAGAATTATATTGCTCAGAAGGTGCCTGGTAAGATACCATATCTGGGAATTATTCACCGTTTGGATCAGCCGGTGGAGGGAGTTCTTGTGTTTGCCCTGAATCCGAAAGCGGCAGCAGATCTGAACAGACAGATGACAACAGGAAAAATAAAGAAGGTTTATCTTGCAATCACAGAGGGACATGCACAGGTGAAAAGCGCAAAACTGGTGAACTGGCTGAAGAAGGATAACAGGACTAACAGTTCCGCTGTAGTTACGGAGGGAACTGTGGGAGCGAAAAAAGCGATACTGTCATATGAAGTTCTGAAAACATGGAAAAGCGAAGAAGGGGTTCGGGATGATGGAGAGAGAAATCTGGTTCGGATTTATCTGGATACAGGAAGACATCATCAGATCCGTGTGCAGATGGCATATGCCGGAATGCCTCTGGTTGGTGACAGGAAGTATAATCCCTGTCAGAATGGCCGGGAACCTCTGGCTCTCTGTTCTGCTAAGCTGGGATTCTGGCATCCGGTGACGAAGAAACAGATGAAATTTCAGGTGAAACCTGTGGGTAGTGCATTTCTGTAGTTTCTACGTATAAAAGTGAAAAAGTGAAAAATCTGTAAAATCTCTGGACGAATTTCGTAAAGTGTGTATAATGTAGAAAGAAATATGCTGTTATGAGGTTTTCGGTAATTGTTCGGTGCTGATTATTTTGTGAAAGTTACGGAACAGATACTGATTTTGTTGTTTTGCAGTAATTGGATATTATTTTATGGGATTGCTGCAGTGTGCGGTTTAGCACTGAAAGGAAGAGGAAATTGAAATGAAAAGAGCGGCGGCAGCAGCGATAAGTTTAATAACAGGGCTGGCAATGCTGACAGGGTGCAGCAAAGCAGAAGTGGAAGAAACAATTCAGCCGTTGGTGGCAGACGCTATCGAAGAATCCGATTCAGAGGCAGAAGCAGTGAAGGAAGAGGATGAGAGTCCGTTGATCCCGGAGATTGATACAGATGTAAAAATCCATGCAGGTTCAAGGATCGCAGTGGTAAGCAAATGTGTCAAAGGTGAATATTGGAAGATGGTTAAGAAAGGCATGGAGGATGCGGTAAAGGAAATTAATAATGCATATGGTTATAAAAAAGATGACCAGATTACCATGACTTTTGAAGGCCCTGATAATGAAGAGGACGTAGAAACTCAGATTAATACAATAGATGCTGTTATTGCAGAGAATCCGGATGTTCTTTGTATTTCGGCAAGTGATATGGACTCCTGTGAGGCACAGCTTGAAGCTGCAAAGGAGAATGGAATTCCGGTTATAGCATTTGATTCTAATGTGGCCGAGAAGAAACTGGTGAGGGCATATCGGGGAACTGATAATGTACAGGTAGGAAAGATGGCTGCTTATCAGCTTGGCAGTGCACTTGGAAAGATGGGAAAGGTTGCGGTTTTTTCCGCACAGCAGAAGACAAAGAGTGTTCAGGACCGTGTAGAAGGATTTATGAATAATATCGGGAAGTACGGAGACATTGAAGTTGTGGAAACTATTTATTCTGATCAGGTAGATGATATGGAGGCTTCCATGAAGGAAGTTCTGGAAAAATATCCTACACTGGATGGTGTATTCTGCACCAATGCAGATATTACAGAGATGTATCTTGAACTGGACAAGGGAGATGTGAAGGATGCACCGGCACTGGTGGGTGTGGATGCTACAACGAAACAGCAGGAAGCTATCCGAAACGGGGAAGAGATTGGATGTGTTTCCCAGCAGTCTTATGCGATGGGATATCAGACAATCTGGGCAGCAGTGGAAACTACGGCTCCAAAAAAATCTGTGACAATTGAGAAAGAACTGCTTTTGAATCCGGCATGGATTGATGCAGAGAATCTTGATGATCCGGACAGCAGTGCATATCTTTATGCAGAATAGTAATACGGAATTTGTTATATATAAGGCAGAATTATATACGAAAGAGAAAGCATGAAAACAGTGAAGAGTTGTTTTCGTGCTTTTTTTGTACTTCTTCCGTTTTGAAAAATATAAATAGATCAGAAGCTTTGACTGTATAAAAAGATTTATATTGATGATATAATCACATACACGACATAAAAATAACAAAAAAATATTGGATGGACAAAAAATATTTGATAAAATTGTTTAATAAGATTGTAATTTTAAAGAATATATGATAAAATTTGACTATAAATTCTTGAAAATATATGCAAAAATTAAGCAAAAAGGAGAAGAAAATGAAACAATGGTCAGAGATCATCAGAAATGTCACCATGTTGTCGCAGCTTGGACTGTCTCTCATAACCCCTGTCCTGATATGTCTGGCAGTATGCTGGCTGATTGTTTCTAAGACCGGAGCTGGAGGATGGGTATATATCCCCGGTTTTTTCTTTGGTCTTGGAGGTTCAGGGACAGTGGCATATAAATTTTATCTTTCTATTAACAGACAGCAGAGGAAAGAGAACAAAAAGAGAAAAAACAAAGTATCATTTAACAGACATCTTTAGATTTATGGTCAGAGTAAATATGTGGGATAAAATGATATGGGAATAGAAGGGAGATTTGTATGAGTATTATAGAAAATGTTCAGCCTGCCGTAAAGAAGGAAACCGGGAAGGTAGCTGCCATCACCGGAATCGGGCTGATTCTGATGTGGATCGTGTTTGGAGTGCTGCATGCTTTCATGCCGCAGAAAGTACCGTTTGATTATACGGTATTTCTTGGAGGGGCAGTGGGAGCATGTGTGGCAGTCCTTAATTTCTTTTTTATGGGACTTGCAGTGCAGAAAGCAGCTGCAGCAACAGATGAGGACACAGCGAGAATGAGGATCAAAGCAAGTTACTCCCAGAGAATGCTGATCCAGATGTTGTGGGTGATCCTGGCAATCGTGGCACCCTGTTTTCATTTTGTGGCAGGAATCGTTCCTCTTTTATTTCCCGGAACAGGAATTAAAATTGCAGGAATTTTTCATACTAACAAATAGGTATTTCTATATCAAACCGGAACAGTACCGGGAGAGACGGGAGGTGAATAAAGAGTATGGAATTGGATATCAGCGGGGCAAGGATATTCTTTACATTACCCATTGATGTGCCTGTTCTCGGACCATTAAGACTCAGTGAGACAATGGTGGTAAGCTGGATTGTTATGATACTCATAACAGGTTTGTGTATCTGGCTGACACATGATCTGAAAGAAGAGAACATTTCCAAACGTCAGGCTGTGGCAGAGCTCATTGTAGAGAAGGCCAACAGCTTTGTAATCGGAAATATGGGTGAGAAATTCAGATACCTGATACCATTTGTTGCAGCACTTTTTGCAACCAGCGTGGTTTCCAACCTGATCAGTCTGATCGGACTTCGAAGCCCTACAGCAGACCTTTCTACTGAGGCTGCATGGGCAGTTGTGGTTTTCATTATGATCACAGCACAGAAGATAAAGACCAGCGGATTTGGCGGTTATCTGAAAGGATTTACAACCCCGATCGCAGTTATGACACCGTTTAATATTCTTTCCGAGCTGGCTACACCTGTCAGTATGGCGTGTCGTCATTTCGGAAATATCCTTTCCGGTGTGGTAATCAATGGCCTGATCTATGGGGCACTGGCAGTTGCAAGTTCCGCACTTCTGGGCCTGATCCCGGGTGCATTGGGAGATGTACTGTCAAAGATACCGATTCTTGATGTCGGTGTACCTGCGATAACATCGGTCTATTTTGACTGGTTTTCGGGAGTTATGCAGGCGTTTATCTTCTGTATGTTGACCGTAATGTACATTGCAAATGCAGCAGAAGAGTAGCAGAAACATGATTTGCCGGAGCAAAACGGCAGCGGTGATAACCGCAAAGAATGCTGAAATACAGCAGAAAAATTAATACCGCAGCAAAGGGGAAAAAGCTGCAGATTATTTTTAACAGGAGGGTTTTAATATGGATTTTCAGTTATTGGCAAAAGGTATCGCATTAGCAGGATGTGCAATTGGAGCAGGATGTGCGCTGATCGCAGGTATCGGACCTGGTATTGGTGAAGGTAACGCAGTAGCAAAGGCACTGGAAGCAATCGGACGTCAGCCTGAGTGCAAGGGTGATGTTACTTCTACCATGCTTCTTGGATGTGCCATCGCAGAGACAACAGGTATCTACGGTTTCGTAACCGGTCTGTTACTTATTTTCGTTGCACCTGGTATGTTCATGAACTTCCTGAGCTGATAAAAACAGCTGAGATGCCGTATATCACAGATTAAGCGGCATCTGATACGGAACCTGTGGATAATTCCGGCAGCAGCCGGAGAATGATCCGCATAAGTATAGACAGGAGGTTACAAACATGCAGGTACAGGAATTAGTTGGAATTGTGCCGTGGAATTTTATAGCGACGATTTGCAACCTTTTTATTCAGGTATATCTGATTAAACGTTTCCTCTTCAAGCCCATCAATGAGATGCTGGAAAAGCGCAAAGCAAAAGCGGATGCCCAGATCCAGGATGCAGTGAAGGCAAAGGAAGAAGCCCAGGCAATGAAAGCAGAATATGAAAAGAATATGCAGGAAGCCAAGAATAAGGCAAATGACATTGTGATGACAGCTCAGAAAACAGCAGCTATCCAGAGTGAAGAGATGCTTAAGGAGGCTTCCAGTCAGGTAACTGCCATGAAAGAGAAGGCAGAGAAAGACATTGCACAGGAGAAACGTAAGGCAGTCAACGAGATCAAGGGAGAAATCGGCGGTATGGCTGTTGAGATTGCCGGAAAAGTGATCGAGCGCGAAATTAGTGAAGAGGATCATGCAAAACTGATTGATGAGTTTATTGAGAATGTAGGTGAGGCATCATGACAAAAACTGCCAGAGTTTACGGCGGAAGTCTGTATGACCTTGCCGCTGAAGAAAAGCTCGATGGACAGATCATGGAGCAGATGATCGCGATCAGACAGATTTTCAGGGAGAATCCGGGATATCTGAAATTGCTGGGAGAACCGGCAATTCCTGAAGATGAGAGACTTAAGATGATTGAAGAGGCTTTCGGAGGGCAGGCAGAGAGATATCTGGTGAATTTTCTGAAAATATTGTGTGAACGCAAGATTCTGAGAGAGTTTGCCGGATGCTGCGAAGAGTTTATCAGACGCTACAACAGTGCACATGGAATTGCGGAGGCAGTGGTTACCAGTGCAGTGAAGCTCAGTGAGACTCAGATGGAAGCTCTGAAAGCGAAGCTTGAGAAGCTAAGCGGAAAGAAAGTGTATCTGGTTCAGAAGACAGATGCATCTGTTCTTGGCGGACTTCGCGTGGAACTGGAGGGCGTACAGCTCGACGGTACAGTACAGAGCCGCATTTCCGGTATTTCGAAGAAACTGAATGAATTGGTAGTATAAGGAACTGGATTCCGGATTTGAGAATCGTACTGTATGGGTATTTGACATATGGATATGAAAAATCTTTAAATTTCTGAATTCAGACAGCGCAAAATAATAGAATATAAAAGGATGGAATGGAAACATGCAATTAAAACCTGAGGAAATATCCAAGGTCATCCGAAGCCAGATAAAATATTACGAAAATGCCATTCAACAGAACGAGACAGGTACGATCCTTATGGTTGGGGACGGTATTGCCAGAGCCAGCGGACTGGTAAACTGTATGTCAGGAGAACTTCTGGAATTTGAGGACGGAAGCTTCGGTATGGCACAGAACCTGGAGGAGAACAGTGTCTCCATCGTAATCTTTGGTTCAGATGAGAACATTGGTGAGGGTCAGACCGTAAAGCGTACAGGCAAGGTCGTGTCTGTACCTGTAGGTGACGCCATGGTTGGGCGTGTTGTAAATGCACTGGGACAGCCAATTGACGGAGCAGGCCCGATTGATACAAAAGAATTCCGGCCGATTGAGAGCAAGGCACCTGGAATCTGTGAGAGAAGATCTGTATATCAGCCTCTCCAGACCGGTATCAAAGCCATCGACTCCATGATTCCTATCGGACGTGGACAGCGAGAATTGATCATTGGTGACCGCCAGACTGGTAAAACTACAATTGCTACAGATACCATCATTAACCAGAAGGGAAAAGATGTGATCTGTATTTATGTAGCCATTGGACAGAAGCGTTCCACAGTAGCTACATTAGTAGAGAACCTGACCAGAAACGGCGCAATGGATTATACTATCGTTGTGGCAGCTACAGCATCTGAGTCAAGCCCGCTGCAGTATATAGCACCCTATTCCGGATGTGCAATGGGTGAATACTTTATGAATAAGGGAAAAGATGTGCTGATCATCTATGATGATTTAAGTAAGCATGCAGTTGCATACCGTGCACTTTCCCTGCTGATCCGTCGTCCGCCCGGACGTGAGGCATATCCGGGTGACGTTTTCTATCTGCATTCCAGACTTCTGGAACGTGCAGCGAAGCTGGATGATGAACATGGCGGCGGCTCTATGACAGCACTGCCGATCATCGAGACACAGGCAGGTGACGTATCTGCCTATATTCCTACTAACGTTATTTCTATTACAGATGGACAGATTTTCCTGGAGACAGAGTTGTTCCACTCAGGAATCATGCCTGCTGTAAACCCGGGTATCTCCGTATCACGAGTTGGTGGTGATGCGCAGATCAAGGCAATGAAGAAGGTAGCAGGAACACTGAAACTGATTTATTCCCAGTACCGTGAACTGCAGAGCTTCGCACAGTTTGGCTCTGATCTGGATGCTGATACAAAGGCACGTCTGGAACAGGGTGCACGTATTGTGGAAGTTCTGAAACAGAACCAGAATGCACCGGTTCCTGTAGAGAAGCAGGTTGCGATCCTTTATGCGGTTACAAAGGGTGTTCTGGAATCAGTAAAAGTGGAAGACGTAAATGTATATGAATCAGGATTATATACCTATCTGGATACAGATGCAGCAGGCGTAGAGGTTATGCAGGAGATTCGCTCAACAGGTAAGCTGGAGCAGGAAACAGAGCAGAAGCTTCGCAGCGTACTGGATGCGTATACAGAGAACTTCCTGAATACAAGACCTGAGAAATAAAGTGATTAGGAGGGTATCGTATGGCTTCGAATATGAAAGCGGTAAAGCTGCGTATCAAGAGTGTACAGAGTACCATGCAGATTACCAAGGCCATGGAGCTTGTAGCGTCCTCCAAACTGCGTAAGGCAAAGGAACGTGCAGAGGTATGCCGTCCGTACTTTACAGAACTTCATGAGACATTGAAAGAGATTGCAAGGGAGAATACAGATTTCTCATCCGTTTATGCGAAAGAGTCTTCCAACAATAAAACCTGCTATGTAGTGATCGCAGGTGACAGAGGACTGGCAGGCGGATATAATGCAAACCTTTTCAAATGTCTGGAGGCTTCTGCTGAAGGTAAGGACTACATGGTTCTGCCGGTTGGAAAGAAAGCAGTAGAATATTTCCGCCAGAGAGAGATTGAAGCTCTGACAGAACAGTTTGCAGAAGTGGGAAGTATTTCTGTGGCGGACTGTTTTGAGATGGCAAATATGCTCTGCACGGAATTTCGAAAAGGAACCTTTGGTCATATTGAATTATGCTATACTGTCTTTGATTCCATGCTTTCTCAGCAACCGGAGGTATTTTCCATGCTTCCTATGACTGATATCAGAGAGGAAAGCGGAGGTAAGATAGAGACGAAGAATCTGATCCTCTATGAACCGGACGGAGAGACAGTATTTGATGCCATTGTTCCGGAATATCTGGCAGGACTGGTTTATGGCGGTATCTGCGAAAGTACCGCAAGTGAACTGGCAGCCAGACGTATGGCTATGGATGCAGCCACAAGTAATGCGGAAGAGATGATTGATCAGCTCAATCTGTATTACAACAGGGCACGTCAGGCCAGCATCACGCAGGAGATCACGGAGATTGTTGCAGGTGCAGAAGGTCTTTAATATAATTTCCAACAGATAGGAGATTACTAATATGAGTGAAAAACACATTGGCGAGGTAGTGCAGGTTATCGGTCCGGTATTGGATATCCGCTTTGCGCACGATGAACTGCCGCCTCTTCTCAATGCCATAGAGATTGATAATGATGGCGCAAAGCTGGTTGCCGAGGTTGCACAGCAGGTTGGTGATGATGTGGTAAGATGTATTGCCATGAATTCTACTGACGGTCTGGTGCGCGGTGCCAAAGCTCTGGATACAGGCGGTCCCATTTCTGTTCCTGTAGGTGAAGAATGTCTGGGACGAGTATTTAACCTTCTGGGTGACCCGGTAGATAATCTTCCGGCACCGGAGGCAAAGGAACGCTGGTCTATCCATCGTCAGGCTCCTTCTTATGAAGAACAGATGCCTGCAACAGAAATCCTGGAGACAGGTATCAAGGTCGTTGACCTGATCTGCCCTTATGCAAAGGGTGGTAAGATCGGTCTTTTCGGTGGTGCAGGTGTAGGAAAAACAGTTCTTATCATGGAGCTGATCCACAACGTAGCAACTGCACACGGCGGACTTTCCGTATTTACAGGTGTAGGAGAGCGTACACGTGAGGGAAATGACCTTTACAATGAAATGAAAGAAAGTGGAGTTATCGACAAGACTGCGCTGGTTTACGGTCAGATGAACGAGCCGCCCGGAGCACGTATGAGAGTTGGACTTTCCGGACTTACCATGGCGGAATACTTCCGTGATGAGAAGAACCAGGATGTGCTCCTCTTTATTGACAATATTTTCCGTTTTACACAGGCAGGTTCTGAGGTGTCTGCTCTTCTGGGACGTATGCCTTCAGCCGTAGGTTATCAGCCTACACTGGCAACTGAAATGGGTAACCTGCAGGAACGAATTACTTCCACAAGAAAGGGTTCCATCACATCTGTACAGGCTGTATATGTGCCTGCCGATGACCTGACTGACCCGGCTCCTGCAACTACATTCTCACATCTGGATGCAACAACTGTACTTTCCCGTGAGATCTCTAGCCAGGGTATTTATCCGGCTGTTGATCCTCTGGATTCCACAAGCCGTATCCTTTCTCCTGAGATCGTAGGAACAGAGCATTATGAGATTGCCAGATCAGTACAGAGAGTTCTTCAGCGTTACAAAGAGCTTCAGGATATCATTGCCATCATGGGTATGGATGAGTTGTCTGAGGAAGACAAACGTACTGTAAGCCGTGCCCGTAAGGTTCAGAGATTCCTGTCACAGAGCTTCTCTGTAGCAGAACAGTTCACAGGTATGCCTGGTAAATATGTTCCTCTGAAGGAAACACTGAGAGGATTTAGAATGATCCTGAACGGTGAGTGTGATGACATTCCTGAGAGTTATTTCCTGTTTGTGGGAACCATCGATGAAGTGTTTGAAAAAGCCAAGAATCAGTAAAGGGGGAAATGTCCTATGAGTACTTTCCCGTTGAGAATCGGAACACCGGACGGATTGCTCTTTGAAGGTAATGTGGAGCGTGTGATCTGCAGAACTGTCAGTGGTGATCTGGCTATTCTTGCCAGACACTGTAATTACTGTACTGCCCTGGGAATGGGTGAAGCAAGTGTGGTAATGGAAGACGGCAGCAGACGAACCGCAGCCTGTATTGGTGGGATGCTTTCTGTTATGAACGGAAAGTGTCGTGTCCTTGCAACTACCTGGGAGTGGAAAGAGGATATTGATGAGCAGCGCGCGCAGGAAGCTAAGAAAAGAGCTGAGGAGATGATCGCCAAAGGTGGTTTGAGTGATCATGATTATAAGATTGTGGAGGCTAAGCTGCAGAGGGCGTTGGTGCGTTTGAGTGTGAAGAGCTGAGAAAATAAGAGTTATTAAAAGACTGACAGGAAATCCGGGAGGGGAGACTGTCGGTCTTTTTTGTTTGTGATATGTTTTTTTAGGGATATAGTGGGAAGAATTTGAGGGAGGGATTTGAAGGAGGGACGCATAGAAAAATAATTTATTTCATGTGCGGTTTCGGACATTAAGATATTCTAAGCTGTTAAAAATCTGCTAAAGGCATGAGAAAAATGCCACAAACTCGCTTCGCTCAGACAGTGTGTCATTTTTCTCATAACGCAGATTTTGACCAGCTAAGAATATCTAAATATCCTGCAAATGCACATGAAATAAATTATTTTTCTATGCTGGTGGTTGGATCTTTCAAATACACTGGCAGGGACTTATTTGATTCGATTAAAAAGATGGAATATAGTATATTGTCACACATTGACACTTTACCATGATAAGGTTAAAATGGAGACAGATTATGCGACTGTAAGGGAAAGTGGGCAGTTGCGATATTATTTTGAATTTCGGTGGTTTGCCGGGATTATTTGGACAGGAGCGAATATGTTATGATAGCAGAAAAAATGAAACCTTATGTAAAAAATAATTCAGCCATCCGTATGATGTTTGAGGAGGGAAATCGTCTCAGAGCCATTTACGGTGCGGACAAAGTTTATGATTTCAGTCTTGGAAATCCGAGCGTTCCGGCGCCGGAGTGTGTGAAGGAGGCTATTATTGATCTGGTGAATGAAGTGGAGCCGACAGTGCTTCATGGCTATATGAGTAATGCAGGATTTGAGGATGTGCGCCAGACAATTGCAGAATCTCTGAACCGTCGCTTTGGGACAAAGTTTGCGGCGAAGAATCTGATTATGACAGTTGGAGCAGCCAGCGGTCTGAATGTGATTTTCAAGACGATTCTGAATCCTGAGGAAGAAGTGATTGTTTTTGCACCATACTTTTTGGAATATGGTGCATATGTGCGTAATTTTGATGGCAAGCTTGTGGAAATCTCTCCGGATACAACCACATTCCAACCGAATCTTGAGGAGTTTGAGCAGAAGATTACAGCAAAGACAAGAGCAGTGATCGTAAATACACCTCACAATCCCACTGGTGTTGTATATTCCGAAGAAACTATTAAGAAGCTGGCAGTAATTCTTGAGAAAAAACAGCAGGAATTTGGAAGTGTGATTTATCTGATCTCTGACGAGCCATACAGAGAACTGGCTTATGACGGTGTAGAGGTTCCGTATTTGACAAAATATTATGACAATACCATTGTTGGCTATTCTTACAGTAAATCTTTGTCTCTTCCGGGAGAGCGTATCGGTTATCTGGTAATTCCGGATGAGGCAGATGGCAGCGAAGAACTTATTACTGCAGCGGCTATTGCCAACCGTACTATCGGATGTGTCAATGCCCCATCCCTGATGCAGAAGGTGATTGCCAAATGCGTAGATGCAGAAGTGGATGTAGCTGCATATGACAAGAACCGTCTGGCGTTATACAATGGACTGAAAGAATGCGGATTCGAGTGCATCAAACCCCAGGGTGCATTCTACCTTTTTGTGAAATCACCGGTAGCAGATGAAAAAGCGTTCTGCGAAGCTGGAAAGAAATATAATATTCTCATGGTTCCGGGAAGTTCCTTTGCCTGCCCGGGTTATGTGAGACTGGCTTATTGTGTATCTTATGATACTATTATTAATTCCCTGTCGGAGTTTAAGAAACTGGCAGAAGAGTTTGGACTGTGAAAACGGCGGGGATTGATATTGGGACAACAACGATAAGCGGTGTTGTTCTGGAAAAAGAGGAAAACGGACAGGCAAAGATTCTGGAGGCAAAAACTGTAGAGAACGGTTGCTTTATCGAAACCGGAAATGAATGGGAAAGAATACAGTATGCAAAAGAAATTGTAGAAAGAGCAGTGAATCTGCTGGATTATTTCCTGGAGAAGTATCCGCATGTTGAGCGGATTGGGCTCACAGGGCAGATGCATGGAATTGTCTATGTTGACAAAGAAGGAAATTGTGTCAGTCCGTTATATACATGGCAGGATGCCAGAGGAAGTATCTGCGATGGGGATCAGATTCCTTTAACAGAAGAAATCCGGGAAAGATGTCAAATCCATGCTGCTTCAGGATATGGGCTTGTCACACACATTTATAATATCAGACATAATCTGGTTCCGGATTCGGCTTTGAGCTTCTGTACGATCATGGATTATTTTGGAATGTATTTGACAGGGCGTAAAAAACCATTGGTACATGTGAGCAATGCGGCAGGTTTTGGATTCTTTGACAGCCATAAGATGTGCTTTGAAAAAGAAAAACTGGCTGAAATGGGAGTGGACGTAAACTGGCTTCCGGATGTCTGTACGGAAATAGAAAAATTGGGTACATACAGAGGAAGGACAGTTACAACAGCAATCGGAGACAATCAGGCAAGCTTTCTCGGAGCAGCAGGTGATGAGGAGGATACATTACTAGTCAATATGGGAACCGGCGGACAGATTTCTGTTCTTTCCAGTCAGTATTTTTCAGGAGATGGAATTGAGGCAAGACCTTTCCTAAATGGGAAGTATCTGCTTGCAGGAGCATCTTTGTGTGGCGGCAAGGCATATGCGCTCCTGGAACAGTTTTTTCGAAAAATTGTAAAAGAAGCGACAGGACAGGATCAGCCATTATACAAAGTAATGGAAAAGATGGCAAGAACAGGGAAAGATTTGAATAGTGAAAGACCTGAAAGTCGAAAGATTAAAGTGGAAACAACATTTGACGGTACGCGGGTAAATCCGGAAAAAAGCGGCAGTATTACCCAGATCTGTTCCGAAAACTTTACGCCTGAAGATTTCTGCTATGGTGTTCTGAAGGGAATGAGTACAGAATTGTATCAGATGTATATGACTATTCAGAAAGGAACCGGCATAAAGATCAGACGTATGATTGGTTCCGGGAATGGACTGAGAAAAAATCCGGTATTGTGTGAAATTATTGAAGATATGTTCAAGGCAGAACTTGTTCTGGCAGAATGTGAAGAGGAAGCTGCGACAGGAGCGGCAATGAGCAGTAGTATGTATAACTAAATCAATTCCTCCAGATAATAAAATGAAGCAATGAAGTGAATTGTGAATAACCAATTGATTTTAATACTGGAATCTGAGAAAAGAGAGTATCACGCAATTATTAAAAGATGGTTACGTGACACTCTCTTTTCTGTTTTTTATTTTGCTTCCAGATGTTTAATCATACGATTTATAATCTGTTCCGCTTCTTTTGGAGAGTAATAAGTATCCGGATCCATATTTGTAAGAAAATCCTGAAAAATCTGCAGTATAAATGGTTCTGTAATTGAAAAACACATATGTTCCCCTGAATTTGTCTGGTAAGTGAGTGAACAGGTATTTCCGCAAAGACACATGCGGAGATTTTCAGACAGATGATTCAGAGGTTTCTTTAAGATTCGATAGGCATCATCATGGCAGCATTGAGCTATTTCACGGAGAATACGAATTCGTTGTTCAATGGTCAGAGGATGATAAAATGTTGATGGAATTTCTTCAAATAAACCTTCCTGCAGAAAACGGGTCATTCCATATTCTGTAAAATATATGATAAATTTTCCATCTTTAATTCGCTTTATATTATCAAGGAACAAAGAATTAGCCATGGATATAACGGAATCAGCCATGGGAAGCTCATAATTAAAAATATCTTTCAGCAGATCTTTGCGCAGGAAAGGAAGAATACAGGCTTCCGGCTGAATGTCTAATATTACATCAGCAGAACTTCTCGAATTGGAAACAAACTGAAACAGAGATGGTAAATCATCTGCAGCCAGTGGAAAGGTCTGAAATACAGACTGACACAGATCCTGATGTGAACGAAACAAATTCCATAATGCCTGTAAAATGTCTGGATCCTGATACAAAATTCCCATCTGATAATCAGAGGAACAGGTAATCGCATATTCCGAAGTCAGAATCATATATGGCAGTGCAGAAAGATTCTGGAAATTTGAAACTTCATTTGTATAAAAACAATGGATATGATAATTCAGACTGTTCATATAAATAGGAAACAGGTTCCGCAAATAATAAAATTCATAAAGATCATGAGTTTCTGTAAATCGAACAGTATGATTCAGGCTGAAAATATGGTCAATCTGTAGGTCACCGGCAGGTTGTATGGTGGATAACAGATGTAGCAAAAAAGGATAATCAGGCTGCAGAAAAAGGGCAATTCTTCCGTTTGACTTAGATGTCTCTGACAGTAAAATCTGGTGTACAGAAGAATCCACTGCCTGTCTGGAATTCAGCAGCAGACAGCTATGAGCAGGAGGAAAGTTCTTTTCTACATTGTCATGAGGGATAAAATTGAGGGATGGCTGGGAAGAGCGATTTGGGAAATCTGTTAAGAAATGTTCAATACTTTTACGGATATAATAAGTATCTTCACCCATGCGAGCCATTTTCCAGGCTTCTCGAAGACGATATGTTTCAAGTGGAGTCAGTTTCATAAAAGAAGCAATTTTTTCTACCAGCCCGGCAGATTGTGGTTCTCGTTTTCCATTAATAAATTTGTAAACGGTAGAACGCTCCGTTTCACAATATTGTGCCAATGCACCCACCTTCACATCTTTCTCATGGACATAAACCTTAAGCATATCAGAAAATACAGACATAATAAAAAGTCCTTTCATACTTTGATAATCTACAGTATATCATATTGTGACAATAAAATGATAAAAAAAATGACGAAAAATAGGAAAAATAACTAAAAAAACTGTCCACAAAACCTGCCCCATCTTGTAAGAAAAGAATAATTTTTCTAAAATTAAATAAATAAACATGAATTGTTTGTGCTTTTGCTTTGGAATAGTGATTTTATGAAAAATATAAAAACAATAAAAGTATAGATATCTAATAAACGGAGTAAATTAAATTTCTCAGGAGTAAAAAAGAGTATGAAAAAAAAGAATACATTAATCAACAGAACTTTGCTTGTATGCTTTGTAGCAGGTGCCCCAAATGGATTTTACGAAATTTATTACATGGGAGAGTATGGATATTCCCTTGCTGATTATCTTGAGTTTCAATAATGTATGCTATTAGAAAAAATTTATTATACGAGGGAGCATGTTATGAAAAGAAAAATATTGAAAGTAATAGTTTTTATGGCAGCTATAGCTGGTGTAGTAATAAATGGAACTCCAGAAAGCAAAGATATTTATGCAATGGAAAGCACTGTTGAAAGATATGATATAAATACAGACCCATATTTTCAGAGTGATATGGATTTATATTACAAATATGTAGAAAGTCATGAGCTGGAGGATTTTCTAGATGGGTCACAGGGGATTTTCAGCGATATAACCATGTATAATGATATATATTCCCTGGGTGTTAAAGTAGCTGATTTCGATGGTGATAATCGTGCGGAGGTATGGATTACTGGTCCGGCAGCGGTAGCCAACTATATTGCTGGAATTTTGGATATTTCAGATGGCGAAGTGAAATGTGTATTTAACGGATGGGGAAGTGAAGCCGGAAGATATGCAAACTCGTTAACGGGAGAATCCGGACTTGTAATTCATGAAGGAAATGCAGATGGTGAAAACTGCCACTTAAGAGATTGTCTTTATGATGAAAACTGGAAAGGAAATATCCTGTATGATATGCAGGGAAATGAAGAAAATGAGATTGTTTACATAGCCTGTACAGATAATGAAGAACGGCAGTTGACAATGAATGAGTATGATGAAGAAACGTACAATTTATATAATGATTGTATTAAAACAGAGGCAGTTAAGGAAATAGAAGTATCGGGAGAAAACGCAAATGATTATATGAATAAACAGGAAATACTGGAATTTTTGCGAGGGCTCATATCAACGGAATCTAATGCAAACAAAGATGTGCTGCAAAACAGAGTAATCACTGACTATCCTGAATATGACGAGATAATCCGCCAGTATTATATGGGAAGGGATTCAAACTGGTCTATGAATGAATTCAGAGAAAAAAACCTATGCTATCTGGCAGGACGTGAAATGGGAGGAGCAGAAGACTTAGGATATTGTCTTATGGATATTAATGAAGACGGTATAGATGAATTAATAATAGGAACTGCAGGCGAACATGCATACACAGGAATGTTTTTTGATTTATATACAATAGTTGCTGGTCAAAGAGTACTGGTTATATCCAGTGGAGAACGTGACAGATATTATGTGAGCGAGGATCACACGATTGCAAACGAAGGATCAGGTGGGGCAAGGAACTCTTTTTGGGCTTACTACAATCTTGTTTCTGGTCAACTGGAACTTAAAGAAGGTGTTGTTTTTAATGCTGATGATCATCCGGAAAATCCCTGGTTCTATACAACAACTAACATTTCTGGAGATTATTCCAATCCAATTTCAGAGGAAGAAGGACGAGGTGTTATTGGTAAATACACATATATGAACATTCCATATATATTACTCAAAGAAATCAATTCTGAAAATCATGGAGAAACAGGAGAAAACGGCATAACATCTCCTATGCAACAGGCAGAACAGACATCTCCTGCACAGCAAATAGAGCAGAAAATAACAGAAACGGAACAACGGGCGTCTGCTATTGAAGCGGAAATAAGCGAAAATAGTGATATACCTGATGAGGAATACAGGCAAAAACTAAACGAACTGTATGAAATTTGGGACGAGGTTTTAAATGAACTATGGACAGAATTGAAAAATGCACTTCCTTCGGAAGAAATGGATGTTCTTACACAGGAAGAAGTAGAATGGATTAACAATAAAGAAAATACTATAAGTTCCATAAGAAGCGTGTCTGAAGCGGAGGCACTTCTGGAAGCTGTGGAGCTTACGAAAGAAAGAGTATACGTATTGCTCGACAGACTGATTTATTAATACCTAAATAAATCAGTTAAAAGATATATAGATAAAAAGTGGAAAAGAGAGCAACCTTATGAGTAAAAAAGAAAAAAATATGAAAAAATGGAGAAAACCGATAATTATATTTTTGAATATAATAATACTATTTGTTAATTGCTTAACCGTAAATGCGAATAATGTAAATTGTCGTTTGAAGTCATTTGATTTAAAAGAAGATACATTTAATTTTACTAATTCAGTTAATGATTTAGGAGTAAAACCAGGTGGAAAATATAAAATTACAAACTCAAAATTAAAAACATTTTATAATGATTATAAAATTAGTTCCGAAGATCAAAATAGAATGAATAAATTGTTATCAAACTTTGTTGGAATGTGCGGTGGAATGACGTCATTGGTCATTCAAAATTATTATGGACATTTGGAACTATCATCTTATGGTGTCTCTAGTATTCATGAATTGCAGAAACCTGTAAAAAATAAAAAGGTACGGGATTTAATTGGCATAAATCAAATAGTTACTAGTGGTTCAAAATATTCAAAGGCTGCAAATAATTTTATGTTAGAATATAAAGATGATACTGCGATAAAATGTTTATATGATTATGCATGTAGTATTAAATATACAAATGCCCCCTGTATGGGTAAGCTTTTATTGGGTAGTGGATAGTAATAAATTTGATATTTTTAAAGGTATAGGTATGGGCGGTCATGCATTAATGGTTTATGGAATACAAACAATAGGTGGACCTTATATTGTTGATAATGAAGAATATAAGTATCGCCTTTTGATAGTAGATCCAAATATTAATTATTCTGTAACAGAATTAAAAAAAGAACACTATATTTATATCTCTGAAAACCTAGATAAATGTATTATTCCAAAGACAGGAATTATAGCTGACAATGAAAGTGGTTTTTATGTATATAATCATGGAAAGCTGAAATATAATGATGATTTTGTCTTTCAATTAATCACTAATAATTTGAGAGACATTAAAGCGTTGGGATCTATTGAATATTCGAATAGACAAGCAGATGATCAAAAGATTAATTCTTGGTTAATAAGTAGGCCTTCTATTACGTTAAATAAAACTTCTATTTCTATACAAGTCGATGAAAAAGCAAAAATAGAAGCAACTAAAAGAAATACAATCAATAATATTGAATGGTCATCAAGTAATTCTAAAATTGTAAGTGTGGACAGTGATGGGGAAATATGTGGATTAAAAGAAGGAAAAGCAACTATAACAGCAACAGTAAGTGGAAAAAAAGTAAAATGCAGAGTAACAGTAAAGAATAAAGAACAAGAATCAGAATCATCTCTTGCGTTAAAAGAATATAAGAAACTGATTCAACAATATGAACAAAAATATGGAAAAGCGGAAATTCGATATATGTCAGGTAAACCATATTGGACGGGATTGTGTTTTGCAAAATTACTGGACTTCAACAATAATAATATAGATGAACTTATTCTAGCTTATCAAACAGAAATTTCGGATATCAAGAAAGTACAATATCATATAGAATTATGGACTTTTGATGGTAAAGTAGCGAAAAAGATAACATCGGGAATATCTTGGTATGGAAATAATATTCCTTTTTTTGGTGAATTTTCAATATCTAAATATAAGGGGAAATATTTATTGGAACTTACAGATAAAGCTGGTTTGTTAGATTGTTATTATGGAACTAAAAGTAGTGGAAAACTAGGACTGCTACATAAATTCTTGTGGAAAGGCGACATTATTTATGGAAGCTGGTATCGTAATGGAACTAAGATTTCACAAAAGAAATTTGAGAGTTATCAAAATATCTATAATGTTAATAAAACCAAGTATGTTTTTTGGAAAGCCGAATATAACCAAATTATAAGAAATGAAATTGAGAAGACGAAGAAGACATTAAAAATGTAAAATGGTTTTCAGATAAAATTAAATAAAATGGGAAGGAAATTCTTGAGCTATGAAAAAATTTATTAAAATTTTATTGTTTGGGCTTCTATGCATATGTTTTAATCCACAGAGTGTATTTGCTGGTAAGGGGAATACATATGCATTTCTTTGTACTGGGAGTGAAATAGAGTCTGAACCAATGCAAAATAATGTTAATGGAATGGTCGAAGTACTAAAAAAAAATAAGATAACAGATAATATATATACGACTGTTTACAGGACAACATCTCAAAGTAAAAAAAAGGACATAGATAATGCCATGTCAAATTCCTATAAATATTGTACTAAAAATGATACGGCTGTGTTCTACTATTCAGGGCATGGAATCTCAAATGGATATGGACTATCTGTTAATAAAAATGTAAATTATACATGCAAAGGTTTGATGCAGAATCTTAATAAAATACATGCAAAAAAAATAATAGTAGTAATTGATGCGTGTTTTTCAGGGACTTTCTATGAATATGGATTAAATAAATTAAAGAAAGAAGATAGAAAAAAATTTATTTTGTTTTTATCCTCAAATTCAGATGAAGAATCTGAATATGTTCATGAGAATGGATATTTTTTTTCAAGATATACAAATACTTTTATAATGGGACTAGGGAAAGC